>Ga0207652_10000073_pt1 | contig 108588 bp, 97 predicted proteins | sample KBSC63BmetaG_FD_184334 | JGI IMG/M metagenome (GOLD analysis project Ga0207652, IMG submission 184334) | Corn rhizosphere microbial communities from Kellogg Biological Station, Michigan, USA - KBS C6-3B metaG (SPAdes) (version 2) | ecosystem: Host-associated > Plants > Roots > Rhizosphere ...
GAAACTCCACGCTGCTGAAGCAGGTGGTATCACCTCATAAGGTTCAGGGCGCACTCTAGCGCAAATTTGAATCTCCACGCTGCTAAAGCAGGTGGTATCTGACTTTTTGTGCCAAGCCGCCCCGCCAATTGACGTCTCGTTTATTGGTGCCGCGGTCCGTTCCGCGTAATTTCCCGCGAAGCTGCGAAGATTTCCGCAAACTGGCGTGTACGACAGGCTGTCAGCCTGTCGTCTGCACCAACGGGAACACGGAAAGTACGACAGGCTAACAGCGTGTCCTAAGTTGGTTGGTCTGCGGCGAGAGGTTTGCAAGGATGCTTCGAGATGAAATTGAAACTAGATTTCATCAAGCGCCAGGCTCAGGAGGTTCACCCGTGACACTAGATGCAACGCCTTTTGGTACTCCGGCCCGAGTAGTCTCGGTAACAGGCGACGGACCGATTGCGCTTCGATTGATGCAGATGGGTGTTATACCTGGCGTTTCCGTCAGCGTGGTTAAGTCTGCCCCTCTTGGCGATCCGATTCAGATTCGAGTCCGTGACTTTGATTTGGCCCTCCGTCGATTGGAAGCGCGCGCCATCACAGTTGCATTCGATCATGATTAGCTCTATCCCGCCAGCCGTTATCAACCTCTTATGAATGCATTTCTTAAGGAGCACCCCGCCCTTCGAGCCAATTCAAAAAGAACCTTCACAGCTGCCCTGGCAGGTAATCCTAATGCCGGCAAAACGAGTCTCTTTAACGCGTTAACCGGACTTCGACACAAGGTTGCAAATTATCCTGGCGTGACAATCGAACGAAAAGAAGGCTGGTGGTACATCGATCCCGCTGGCCCAGCGGTCCACGTCATTGATTTGCCGGGGCTATATAGCCTGGAAGCCACATCGATTGATGAAACGATCGCGCGCGATGTTCTTCTCGGAGACGAATCAAAGACGTCAAAACCTGACGTTGTTATCGTCGTGATAGACGCGACCAATTTGGTTCGCAATCTCTATCTGCTTAGTCAGCTGATTGAGAAGGACTGCCGCATTGTTGTCGCGCTCACGATGGTAGACCTCGCAAAGCGGCATGGTCTTGATATCAACATTCCGCGATTGTCTGAATTACTCCACGTGCCGGTAGTTGCTGTAATCGCTCGACGAAATGAAGGGCTGGATCAGCTGGCAACCGTTGTAATGCAAGTTGCTGTCGACAGTGCCATTGCCGATTTGCATCCAACAAGAGGATGGCTATCCCAAAAAGCACACGCCACAGACGGTGCTGCGCAGTGGCAATCGAAGCTGATCGCGCGATATCGATGGATAGAGAACGTAGTCAACGAAACGGTTTCGGAGAAGATTGAGGCCAGAGCCCAGAGCACTCGCAGGATCGACGCCTTTGTCACGCACAAAATCGCAGGGCCGCTGATTCTGTTTCTGATAATGCTGTTTGTCTTTCAGGCGATTTTTTCCTGGGCCAACCTGCCCATGAACCTGATTGACAAACTCTTCAATGTGCTGGGCGCCAGTGCACGAACTCACCTACCGGCAGGCTTGTTTACAGATCTCATTGTTTCGGGCATTCTTCCGGGCGTCGGCGGTGTTGTAATGTTCCTGCCGCAGATTATCCTTCTGTTTCTCTTCATTACCTTACTCGAGGACAGCGGTTACATGGCGCGTGCCGCGTTCATGATGGATCGGTTAATGCGCGGAGTTGGTTTGCACGGCAAAGCCTTTGTGCCATTGCTGAGTAGTTTTGCCTGTGCGGTGCCGGGAATCATGGCAACGCGGACCATCGAAAGCCCAAAGGATCGGCTTGCGACTATCATGATCGCTCCGTTCATGAGCTGTTCCGCAAGACTACCGGTGTATACGTTGATGATTGCCGCATTCTTCTCTGGCCAGAGCGTGGCCGGGTTTGTTTCATTAGGTGCTGTACTCATCCTCAGTATGTACTTGCTTGGAATTCTGTTTGCCGTTGGAGTCGCGTGGATTTTAAAGCACACATTGCTTAAAGCCCCGTCTCCTCCGTTTGTGATGGAGCTTCCGCCATATCGCGTACCGGATGTTCGTAATGTGTTTCATTCACTGATCGAGCGCGTTGGGGTGTTTCTACAACGAGCGGGTACGGTGATTTTGGCAATCTCGATTGTGCTGTGGGCCCTGGTGGCTTTTCCATTGACACCGAACATAACGGGTGACAATCAATCAATTCAGGTCGAGAACAGCTATGCAGGGCAGGCTGGGCATCTGATCGAGCCGGCAATCCGGCCATTAGGCTTCGACTGGAAGATTGGCATCGGTCTGATTTCCTCGTTCGCGGCACGGGAGACAGTGATTTCGACACTCGGCATTGTCTACAACGCCGGTAATGCCGGCGATGATCAGTCTGAATCATTGATTCAGGCGATGCGCAACGCGAAACGCCCCGATGGTTCGCGAGTGTGGACGCCTCTCGTAGCTTTGTCGTTGATGATCTTCTTCGTGCTGGCTTGCCAGTGCATGTCGACTGTGGCCGTTGTCAGGCGCGAGACAAACTCCTGGCGTTGGCCGCTCTTCATGGTTGGGTACATGCTGCTGCTCGCGTATGTTTCATCGCTGGTGACATATCAAGGTGGCAGGCTTCTGGGCTTCTCGTAAAGTCAATGATTGACTGGCAAACACCAACAACTATTGCTGTCCTGCTTATCGCGGTTTGCTACGTGATGCAACGGGTATGGTCACGCGTGCGGCCCTTGTTCTTCTCCAAGGCGCCAGCAGCTTGTTGTGGGAGTTGTCGTAGTTGCGGGGATGTAAAAGCGAAAGTTTCTGGTCGCAGATTACGCAGCGCGACCGAGGCCGCAACCAAACCATCCTGAAAGGATGAAAGTTAATAGCCGTGGGTAAGCGGCTTTGCGCGAAGCCCACGGAAGTAATCGGTTACATCGGCCGACCCTGAAAGGGTCAACCGGGCTGATTGTCTGACCCCTTTCAGGGTCTTCAATTCTTGCTGCTTAACGCCCGTGGGCTTCGCTCAAGCGCTCGCCCACGGCTATTAACTTCGGTCCCTTCGGGACCAGAAAATCTTGCTAAAAAACATGAAGTTGTTGTTGGTTTGCTACTTAGATTGAAATGCTGAATTGAAGTAATCAGTATCCGAGGCGACTCTTTCACTTGCCCAATATCGACAAGTAAGCTGACCACGGACCAACCTCTTCTCGATATTGGCGCGCCATGACGCGAACGATTTGCGCTATATGGCCCAGATCATGAACTACCCATGTCGCCAATAACTGGCCTAGTGTCACGCTACCAAGTTCCGGATGCCTGCCACGTTTCTCTAACATCGCCGGAGTTATATTCATCCGCTCCAGTTCTTGAATATTTGAAGCGCGAAGACTGGAGAACGTGTCGAGCAAGTCAACCAGCGACTTCCCTTTCGACTTTTCGAACATCGCTACTCGATCAAAGGGTTCGAACGGCCGCGCCGCGCCGTCGTTGATGATGATTCGGGCACGCGGAATCCAATCCGTTTCCTCGCCATGGATTAAATGTCCGACAACATCAAATGGACTCCACGTGTTCGGCCCCTCATTTTGTTCAACCCACGTGCTCGAGAGTGAACGCAATAAGGCTTCAATCGTGGACGGCGTCTGACGCAGAATTTCCGTTGCTTCTTCTAGTTTGAATTCCATCTTGATTACTCGTTATTAAGGTATACCCACGCGCGCTTTCCCGAGTTCAGTTGCACTTCAATACGCTTGTAATCTGCAGTCGCTTCGTAAATATCGGCTGCCTCAAGTTCAGCTGTGGTAACTTCAAATCGGGTGCCTTCCACGAAGTCTGACAGTCGGCCCGTAAACTCCACATTCAAGTGCGGCCCGGACGTGGTTTGCGAATATTGTGGCAGCGTATCTCGTTCGCCCACGAGTATACGACCGAATGTCGAAAGCTGGACCTCCAAGTGCTGTAGCGTTCCATATGAAAATAACGATTCACTGTTCTCCATTCGAGTTATCCTTCCCGACCACGATCGAATTAGAACGGCGAGCTGCTTTGGAGTGCGACGGCCTGCCGTCGCTTTGTCAAAGCGTTACCTAACTACTGTCTTGCTGTAACAGAGCGACGGCAGGCCGTCGCACTCCAAAGTTCGTAGTACATTATACGAAAGATCAAAATCAAAAATGATTTTCACTAAAACAGAAATTGGCGGCGTCATCGTTATTGATCCGCAACCTTTTGAAGATGAACGCGGCTTCTTCGCGCGGTTATGGTCAAAACCGGAATTCGAAGCGCAGGGGATCGACGCGGCCCTGATTGAATGTAATATCTCGTTCAATAATCGTAAGGGGATACTGCGAGGTCTTCACTATCAATGCAGTCCTCACGAGCAGGCGAAGATCATTCGTTGCACGAAAGGAGCTATCTATGATGTGGCAGTTGATCTCCGACCCAATTCTCCCACGGTACATCGATGGACAGCCGTTGAATTGACTGAAAGCAATCACCGGATGCTGTTTATCCCGGCAGGTTGTGCTCACGGTTACCAAACTTTGACCGAGGTATCGGAGGTTTTTTATCAGACGTCAGACTATTATCATCCCGAATGCGGTCGCGGTGTCCGATGGAACGATCCGGCGTTTGGCATTCACTGGCCGCTCTCAAATCCAGTCATGGTTGAAAGAGATCAAACTTACCCCTTTGTTGGCACATAACCGTCTGGCTGCGGCGGATACGGCTTGAGTAACAGATCGAATCCTGCTGCTATCAAGCGACTGCACTTTAGGCTAAAATGAGACCGACCCATTCACCAGTTCCCTTTTCGCGCAGTCACGGTAAGGACTGCGTTTTTAGTATGCGATGAAATTGCCGTTTGCGTGTTCAGAACCCTTGAAACTTAATTTCGTATTGGTATTTCATGCCTGACGACACGACTAAAAAGGCCACTGATGCGGAACTTCCGAAGAACCGCCGGCAGGAGGCCTTACCTGAGCGCTTGCTGCGACGTGTGCTTGAAGGAATGGGCGACGTGGTCGATCGTAAGTTCGGTCGTACCGTCGACCCCAGAAGTGGCTTAACCACTTCCAAGCTCATTGATCGGATGAAGCGTCTTATCGATGAACGTGTACGGGATGAGGGACGCAAGGGACGCATTGCTCCCCACCACCTGGTTCTAAAGGTTGAATGGGGCACCCACTCCGAAGCGCCACCCGAAATTCTTAATGAGTTAAAGAATGAAGTTCTCGCAGCAGCTATCGATCACATTAACGATCATCGATATCGGACTTTAGGGCCCGTCAATGTTGAGGCTGAAGTTGACATCTTTACTACCGGCATTTCGGTCGATCCAAACTTTGGCGAGTTTGAAGACGATCTCAGAAAGGAAGATGAAGCAAAGCGTGCTGCGAAGGCAGGAATAGTTATACCAACCGCAGCTCCTCCGATGCCTGATATCGAAGTGATAGCTCGCATCACGCTGCCGAGTGGCACGCGCGAGATTTCGCTGATCTTTAAGCCCGGCGGCAAGCGTCTCAACGTTGGACGTGCTTCTGACAATGAACTCATGCTAAACGATGCGAGCGTTTCGAAAATTCATGCGGCACTCTTAATGAGCTCCGAAGGCACCTTGCTCGTCGCCGATACCGGTTCAACCAATGGCACTTACATCAACGGCCGCCGGATAGCTTATGGAGAGTCGAGGTTAATTGAAGACGGAGATGTGGTTGGGTTTGGTGATGTTGAGGTGCGTTTGCGCAAGACTGAATGAATGTCAATAGTCGGTTGGTAGGTCGTCGAAAGGACCAATAGGACTTATTCGACCTATGCAACTGAAATAAGAAGATGAACTCGTTGCTTTCATTGGCGCTGCTACAAACTCCCTCTCCCTCACCAACTCCAGTTGTACTGGAGCGCATGCCCGCTTTGTATACGTTGATTTACGTCGGCGGCTTTGCATTCGTGATTCTTCTTTTGGTGCTTAGCCTCATTCGCAATCGTCGACAGCCAGTTTCCGCCGCCGCAATACCCACTGACCTTCCAAAAGAGGTTCGAAAACGTCTCGGCTCGACCTCAACTAATCGCGGCTTGCGTGCATTGCGCTGGCTCTTTATTTTGCTTTCAATAGGACTCTTCGCCTTTCACATTTACTGGGCCAGATATGCCGCTGACAGGAATGAGAAATTTCAGGAGCTTAGCTATAAAGATCTGCGAACCCGGCGGCTTTCAGAATCAACACTGCGTGGCTGGATTCTTGATCGCACTGGAAGATTAGATCAGCCTCTTGCCTATTATCGACGCGATTCAACTGGAGAGATTCATCGCGAGTATCCTCTCGACAAGGCGCTGTCGCACATCTTCGGATCTGATCGTGGAGATCCAGGGCTTGAACGAGCCTTGTTTGGTGTCCAAAGTGGCGCGCTGCCCGAAGCTTGGGAAGTGGTGAGAGGCCAAACTCTGCAGTTCAAAGGTAATCAGGATGTTCGACTGACAATAGATCGTCAGTTGCAACTCACCGCCGTGGACCAACTCAAGGGCAAGCATGGTGCAGTCGTAGTTATCAATCCGCAAAACGGAGAGGTCCTTGCCTTGTACAGCGAGCCGTCTTACAGCCTCAAAGAGGTTGAGGACGAAGCAACCTGGATAAAATTGGAGGCAAATCAACGAGACAACCCATTAGTCAGCCGTGCACTGGGTGCCTACTACATTCCAGGTTCTACTTTCAAAACCGTAACGATGACGGCCGCATTTCTTGCCGGCATACAAGACACCGAGTTCACTTGCACGAGCGGTGGTTTTCAGGCCGCCCCCGGTGCGAATCCAATCCTCGATGACGGTGGCCCAGGCGAAGTTCATGGCCACATCGGAATCGACACTGCATATGAGGTCTCATGTAACCAGTACTTTGCACAGATGGGAGTAAAACTCGGAACCGAGCGACTGAAGCAAGCAGCACAGCTACTTGGCATTGGTACCTATGACACGCCGGCTGAGGCGCTACGAGGCAGGAAGGAACCCGAGATATGGAACGCGAGTTCTGATGCCGTCAAACGCGCCCTGGCCCCTCGCGAAGCGACCATTGTGACCGGCAAAGGCGTCACCAGATATGACCTGGCGTTGATGGGATATGGTCAAGGCTATGCCGGCCAAATGACACCGTTCCAGATGGCTCTGGCGGCAGCTACTATTGGGAACATGGAGGGCAAATTGATGAAGACCAAAATGGAATTCAACCGAACGCCAGAAGTCTTCAAACAAGTCTTGCCCCCCGCCCTGGGAGCTCAAATGAGATCAATTATGAATCTGGTGACCGGCGGACCAAGGGGAACCGCCCGAGGAGTATTTGCACCAGTGAAAGCTGCTGGCGTCAACACGGGCGGCAAAACCGGCACAGCGCAGAAAGTTGTACCTGTCTACGATCCAAAGACTGGTGAGCCAAAAACCAGACATCGAGTTGAAAAAGATAACAAAGGCAACATCATTCGTGAGTACGACGAAGTGATCATGGACAACGAACATCCGCGAATCGATGCCTGGTTTCTCTGTATCGCGCCAATCGAGCGACCACAGATCGCGATTGCGGTGATTGTAGAAGGTGGGGGTTACGGTTCGAAATCTGCGGCACCGATCGCTGCTGCTTTAGTTTTGAAAGCACGCGACCTGGGTTATTTCAGCGGTGCACGAGGGCCAGCAACAGCAAGCGGGCAGCATTAATCGTCGTTGAAGCCGTCCTGCTTGTCACGAATAAGGAGATATCAAGATGAAGCTCACAATAGAGCAAGTAAGGAAGGGTGGTTTACCACCGCTCATTCCCAACCTTATTGAGCGGAGAACAGCGGGGGTAAACCACCCTCCGTTACTTGCTCTGTTCGATGTTTGTTTTTCGACCCAGGTACTGAGAAACACGCAATGATCTATAGGCCACCCACTACCGGCCACTACTACTGACTACTCGTGAAAAATCGCGCGTCATCACATTTGTTACTGATCCTTCTGATTCTCGGTCTCGAGATTACGGGCTACCTTGCCGTTCATCGTGCGGCTCTTCTTCGCGGATACGAAACGTCCACGATTGGGGCAGTCCGCGACCTTTTGATGTTCGTGCCTCTGGTCTTTTTGGCTTTGTGGCTCTCGAGATCGATGCGGTTCGTAGGTAACTGGGTACTGTTCACCACGGCAGTTCTATTGTTTTCTTTCGGCCTGCTGATTCAATACCGGCTCTACAGTGATCCGGAATACAACGCCCGCAACAAAGCTGCTGCTCGAGAAGAGAAGATGGAAGCGCTGCGTCTGCGTTACATCATGGAAAACTACGATCCGGTGAAGAAACAAATGATGGGTTTGCCACCAACCCCTGCACAGCCGATCTCTTTAGAGCAGTTGCCACGCAAGCCCTCGGAATACACTCTTTGGAACGCAGTCACTTCAAGTTACACCTGGATACCAGTGTTCTCCTTCTTTGCCTTTGCACTTGCCTATGGCTTTTGCGTACGCGACGGTTTCCTGCTCTGGCTGCAACGCAATAGTTTCATCATTGTGTTGTTCACATTAGTACCTCTGGCGGTTGCGGTCGTTACTTCCAGTGCCGGTAAAGCGCTGGGCAACATGACGCCGTGGGAGCCTTCCAAGATTCCGTTTCTGGTTGGCTTCGCCGGCATCTTAACGGCTCGCTATAAAGATCTTGCGGAAACCTACTGGGGCATCCCACGCGCGCGCGACATCGTGCCGCTTCTGGTAATGGCGGCCATTCCTTTCGTTCCTTTCTTCGCGCTAAAGGATTTCGGACAGATGCTGATCTTTAGTGGCGCATACACAACTCTGTATCTTGTTGCTGTTCGCCGCTGGCCACAGCTTCTACTGTTTGTTGGCAGTGTACTCATCGTTATTGGAATACTTGTTGTGGGTGCCTTGCCCCGCGATGTTCAGGAAAAGGTGCCGCTCCTACCAACGATAGCCAGGCCCATTAGTGCGGCCCTGCCTTCCCGTATCCAACAACGATTTCATCTTTGGCTTGATGGATTTGATCCTCCGTCTCCGGAAGTTTCCTGGTGGAAAAAGGACTACGATGAAGCGTTAAGCAAAGACCCAACCTTGAACAACTTGCCGAGCAGAGTCCGGCGATGCAGAAAACCGTCAATGTGGATATCTGGTTCGACAAGTTGGCTTTTCAACCAGCACAGGCAGTATTCGGGATAGCCTCGGGCAAGACTACGGGGCGCGGTCTAGGGTTGGGTTACCCCGAAGTTATTCCAATCGCCGACTCTGACTACGTCTATGCAGCAGTCGCTGAAGAGACGGGGCTGACAGGTGGCGCCGTAATCATCGCTGCGATTATTGTTTTTGTAATCGCAGGTGTTCGCACATCGCTGGAGTCGCGTGATATGTTTACGAAGCTTTGCGCGGCTGGCCTAACTGCTTTTATCGGGTTTCAGGCGCTGGTGAACATGGGAGGTATTTTACGGGCGTTACCAATGACTGGAATCACGTTACCATTTGTCAGTCATGGAGGTTTTAGTTTGATCACAAGTTTTGCGATGCTCGGCATGTTAATGGCATTTTCGACCCGTAATGCGCGCGACCGAGTTATTGCCGATCGACCGGCTCCAAAGAGTTCGTCTCCCCTCAAGTTGGAGGCAGTGCAATGAGCAAAAACGCCATGGCGTTCACCATTCAGTCAGCAGCCCTCTCCGATCGAGGTCTTAACGAGCGGCGTCCCCTGAACGAGGATTCATTTCTAGCCGATGGTGAACGGTCCATCTTCGCTGTCGCCGACGGAGTGGGTGGTGCGGAAGCAGGTGAAGTCGCTTCGCAAACCGCAATCGAAGTGTTGGACGAAGCGTTTCGTCATCAAACCGAAGACGCAGATGTCGAAGACTTGATGGAGTTGGCAATTCAGCGAGCAAACTCATCGATTCATCAGATGGCGCAGGAGCATGCGCGCTTCTCAATGATGGCCACCACGATCGTTGCATTGCACTTGGATGGCAACGTGGCCACGATCGGTCATGTCGGCGATTCACGTCTTTACCGCTTAACACCCGATGGTAACCTTCAACGCGAAACTGAGGATCATTCAATCGTCGAAGAAGAGGTGCGTGCAGGACGCATGACGCCCGAGCAAGCCGCCAATCATCCAAGCAAGAACGTAATAAGTCGCGCGCTAGGTGCAGAAGATGGCGTCGAAGTTGATATGAAAACGTTGGAGGTTGAGGACGGTACTGAGTTTTTACTTTGCACCGATGGAATAACGCGCCACGTTTCTGACGCAGAACTGCGTCAACTCCTTGTACTGAATGATGACCTCAAAGCAGTTTGCGACCAGTTGAAAGAACGCTGTTATGAACGTGGTGCTGAAGATAATTTGACGGTTGTCCTTGTTCGCGTGGGAAAGAGAATTGGCGCTCATGAGCGACTGGAAGAACTCGAGCCCACAATTACTCCCGACACACAACCAGTTCTCGCAGTACCGCAAGATGGAAATCAAACGATGCTTGGTGGTAAACCCGACAGCACGTTTGTTCCTGCATCTCGGATCGCCTTCCCTGCTCCGTCCACCACTGAAGGGCAGCCGGTTGTGACACAAGAGAGGTTGAATGTCGCCGACCCGGCAGTGAGAAAGGCCGGCAGCGGCATTGGTAGAGTGTTTGGTACTGTTTTAGTGCTGTTGCTACTCGCCAGCGCGTTTCTAGCCGGCGCGCGCTACCGAGACCGAATACCATTTCTGGCCGTACAGCCAAAACCAGAACCAACCGTAGCGGTCGTTCCCAAACCTGTCGAAGAGCCCTTCGTACAATTTGAACGTGCGAGACGTGAAGTGGACAAAGACCCGAGAGCCTGGCTGGCCAATGAACCGAGTAAGGAACTGCTGGCGTCTGGTGTTCAGAGTCCACTGGACTCGTCAAATCCGGAGTTTCTATATCTGTACGGCCGCGCAAATCTGTTAACCGGAAATCCCGACGAAGCGTGGCGAGCTTTCGAAGCAGCAGTTTCCAAAGCGGATTCCGGTACAGGGCCTCAAAATTCGCTCGTGAAAAAAGAGGCCACATTAGCAATGGCCGCCGTTAGTCTAAAAACGCAAAGTTCCCGCCAAAAAGCCCTCTCGCACTATGACGAACTGACCAAACCGCCCGCCAATCAGACTGCCCCTTGAAACTGTTCCCTGATCTCTTCGTTTAGCATCTAAGGGATCCGAATCAGGGCGAACGAATGTCGGAACTGAAACTTCAACAGAGCAGACTTGATGGCCGGTATGACGTTCTCGAATGTCTGGGGCGTGGGAGTTACGCTGAGATCTACGTAGCCAGAGACAATTCCGCGCCCGACGGAGCACCTCGCACCATCGTTATCAAGGCACTCAATATTTTTCTTCAGGACGAACCGGATGTAGAACTCGAACGTACGCTGGTCACGAATTTTCAGAATGAAGCCGTTGCCTTAGATCGTGTCAGACATCCAAACGTAATCAATCGACTGGGCCACGGCACTGCCATCGATCTCGCCGGGACCACTTTTCACTATATCGTTCTGGAATATCTTCCCGGGGGCGACCTGGCTGCGTTAACTCGAAACCGGCCGTTATCAATCGAACGCGCGGTTCATTACCTCGAACAGGTCAGTGCTGGCTTGGCCCACGCACACAAATGCGGAGTCATTCACAGAGATATAAAGCCGCAGAACCTATTGCTCACTGCGGATCGTCAGATTGTGAAAATCGCGGACTTTGGCGTTGCGCGTCTTGACGCCAATGAAGGCGCGATTACTCGAGTCGGCACAAACATCTACTCCGCTCCTGAACACAACCCTCTGATGCACACCGGTCAGCTCGATACCGGCAGGCTCAACCCACCGCGCGACTACTTAAGTCCTGCCGCTGACATTTACTCGTTAGCGAAGACGACTTATACGTTGCTTGCCGGTGAATCACCCAGAAGGTTTGCACAACACACGATCACTGAACTTCCGTTGACCGTCAATGATAAGCAATGGTCAGCGGCGGTCCTGCGAGTACTGGAAAGAGCGACACAAAATCGTCCGGAGGATCGTTACCAAACCGTCGAAGAGTTCTGGGACGACTTCGCGGAAGCGACTCTACCGCCGACACGACCGCTGCACGCTATCGAGCCCGATCTGGAGCCCAGGCGAAAACCAAGCGAAGATCTTTCATTGGTTCCGGAAGAATTCACAGAGGCGGCCCCGCCGCGACCTCAGTTTGAACCGGAGTCTCCGAAACTACCGGGTACCGATCTCGATTCTATTAAAAGGCCACGCATCGTCGTGCCGATTAGCCCTGAGGCTCGGCGCCAGATGGAGATGCAAACCAGGGCGGAAGCAAGAGCAATCACAACTTCTGTAAAAGCACGAAAGCCCCCCGTTGGTGGGCCAACCGGATCTGCGACGTCCGCGAGCAGAGGACGCAGAGCGCTTGTTGCGCTGGGGTTGATCGTGGCGTTCTCAGGAATGTTGCTTGCCACTCATAAGTACGTGACCTCTCATTGGAATCCGCTGACTTCAATCACTCAGTCTGCGGAGACTTTTGAAGTGGGCAAGGAAGGTGTTACAACCACAGATGTGAATCTTAGGCCAATGGCAAATACGACGAATCCTCCAATCGGAATTGCAGAGTCGGGTTCTCGAGTAAAGGTTTTGAGTATTGCGGAAAACAACTGGGTTGAGGTCCAGGTGGTCGCACATGGAAGACCGAAGACCGATCCTTATTCGTCAGACCGAGGGTGGATTAACAGGCGTTTTGTTAGATTTGAGTAGCGCCTTTGGAGTGCGAAGGCCTGCCGTCGCTTTGTCAAAGGACGCATTTGTGGGGGTTTGACTTGCTGTAACAAAACGGCGTCCGTCGCACTCCAAAGACTCCCGAGGAGATTGTAAGTTGGGCCTGATTGAATCAATTAGAAAATGGATCGACGGCGAAACAGGCGAAGACTTGCTGGAAGCCGCTGATGAACACGCCAAGCCGCGGCGGGTTTGGGAAGAGTTTTTGGTAAAGATTGCGCGTGAAGTCGAAGCTGCAATGCAACGTGAAATGTTCACACCGCCGGGCGGTCCGACTTACATTCCTCGCGAATACATTGTCTACCTCAGCGCAGAAGACGATAAGGATTGGCAGGGTGACAAGCGTCGAGGGTTGGAGCAGGGCTTATTCCACGTGCTTTCGGAACGTGCACGCGAGCTCAGTGGTTCCACACAACTGGCAGTGAAGTCATTTGCCGTCGAGTTACGCGTGGATGGAACCCTGAATAAAGGCGAGTTCCGCGTCCAGCCAGTTTGGGATGAAACTGAATCCGGACACACGATGGTGACTCCTCGAGTTGATCCTTCAAGATCTACTTCGAACTTCAATCCAAACGAGACAATCCGCGAATTTGCCAGCGACACAAGTGAAAACGAGCAGACGGTAGTTAGACCAAAAGCCGTTCCGCTTTACTCGATTGAAGTTTGGCGCAACGGAGTTCGCGAAGCAGTTGTTCCTGTGCTGAAGAACGAGATCACGATCGGCCGCGGCTCAAGAAGCGTCTCTGTAGATCTTCCGATCAAGGGTGATCCGGAAGTGAGTCGCGTACATGTCGTTCTGTCACGTGACAATGAAGGACGGTTTTGGTTGGTGCCAAAGGGTCGCAACGCCACCGTGGTAAACGGCCGTGAACTCGCTCGCGAGGAACCAACGGAGATCTTGCCCGATCAGAAGATATCGATTTGCAATTTTGTACTGCGGATCCAGCCGAAGTAGAAACTAGTCGCTGGAGATCAATCCTCAACCAGAAACTCACAACTTCAAGACCGAATAGATTCACAGATCTTCGACTGAGTGCTTCCAGGTAGAAAGGACTTGAACGCATCCACCCACTGCCGTGGGTGGGATTTTCGCTTCTTTTGCAAAGCCACTCAGAGTTGCGCGGTTCATGTTCCAAACAAAAAGTGAGCCTGCGCCCACAATATGCTGAACTAGTTGCTCCTCGGTGACGTCAAGCCATGCCGTTGACTTACCGGGTTGCGAGGCTTTATAAGTCCCTCCCAAATTCCCTAACCCAGGCCCAGTTTACTCAAGGAGATCCCGATGAAACGCACAGCTTTTGCCTCCCTGCTCACTATTCTTCTCGTAACGATTGTCTGTCAACGGCCAGGTAGAGCTTTCGATGACGGCCCAGCAGCCAATGGCAAATTTCAGTTTCAACTCGAAGACAACAATACTCGCTACATCGAATTCGACGCGCGCCTGCACGGAGATCAAGCGCGCGGAACTATGACGTTTACTGATCCTTCGTCTGTTCTCGGTGATGGCGATTCCAACAACCTCGCGACCGGAGCAGTTGTGACAGCTAATTTCGATTGCCTCCGAATCGAAGGAAATCGGGCCGTAATGGGAGGCGCTGTGTCGCAATCCAACTTTGCCTCTCTGATCGGTCATCGTGTTTTGCTCGTAGTCGAAGACAATGGTGAAGGCGTCAACGTTCTCACCCCTGACCGACTGACGTGGGGCATTTACGACTCGAGCAAACCAAACTGGATTCCGGTCGACGCAGAAGACCCAAACGATATCGGAGCAACTTTGAAGTGGATCGCAAAGGACGCAGAGAGGGACGACGATGCCGGCATTCCCTCGCAAAGGGACACCACTGTCGGGTGCACCAGTTTTCCGTTGTCATCGTATTCGTTTGTGAACGTACCTCATGGGGCCGGAAATCTGCAGGTAAAGCCGTGAACCAAACTGTCCGACGAACTTTAGGAAACTCTGATTAAGTACGATAGGCTGTTAGCCTGTCGTGGTTTGCCTCAACAATATGGCTAATATCGTCGACAGGCTAACAGCCTATCGTACTTAATCAGAGCTTCCTTTAGTTTGTCGCGGTGACCTAAGAGGAGTCTCTAATTAATACGGGCCCGAAATTAATCCGCGGTCCCAGTTGGCAACACACGACAAACTAAAGTTCGTCGGACGATGCTTCATGTCAGTCAGAATCGAACAAGTGGCTCCGGACTCACCTGCGGCCGTAGAACTAATTCGTGAACTCGACGACCATCTGGACCAACAGCCCTACACAGCTTCAAGTCGACATGCTTTTAGCGTCGACAAACTCATCCGGGAAGGCGTCGCTTTTTTCGTCTTAAGTTATTTCGATCAACTTGCGGGCTGTGGCGGAGTCAAACTGTTCGCCAATGACTACGGTGAAGTTAAGCGAATGTTTGTCCGACCAAAGTACCGTGGTCTCGGGTTGGGTATCAAGATCCTCGATTATCTCGCTGAACACACGCGCGCCCACGGTATCGACATTTTGAGACTTGAAACGGGAATCTATCAGAAGGAAGCGATCGGCTTATACGAGAAGTATGGCTTCAAGCGACGATCGCCATTTGGCAGTTATCAGGAAGATTCGCTCAGTGTCTACTTCGAAAAGATGCTGTGATGTCCGATCTGTTTTAGGGGTTCTTGCAAAAAGGCCCCATGGTCCTGGGAGCGCGGGCGTCCTCGCCTGCCCGTTCCAAACCAGCCAACTCGGTTAATTCTCTTGGTTAGGTGGTACAGGGGCAGGCGAGGACGCCTGCGCTCCCAGGACCGTGGGGCCTTTTTGCAAGTGCCGCTTTAGCGTATCGGCATTACCGCCTAACCGTTCGCTGCGGTTGATTGCAGTTTTCCATCCAATTCGGCGATCAGGTCGGCAAGTAACAGGGGAACTCTTTCACCGTCAAGGTAACCCTTACCAAGCATCTTCATGATGCGTCGCTCTTTTGCGTTACCTGAAATCTCCTGAAGAATGGCCCGCGCAAAAGCAACCACTACCTTTGGTTCGAATTGCGTTCCACTGTTCTGGCGCAAATCTCTAATCACATCCTCGAATGAACGACGTCTGCGATAGGGACGGTCCGTTGTCATTGCGTCAAAGGCATCGGCCAACGAAACAATCTTCGCACCAAGCGGAATCTGTTCATCAGTGAGTCCATCTGGATAGCCACGTCCGTCCAGTCGCTCGTGATGGTACTTGGCCATTAAAGGGATATCAGCGTACGGATGATTGATCGGAGCCAGGATCTCGTACCCCGCAACCGGATGCCTGTTCAACTCGTTCGACGATTTTGCATCGATATGGTAAGGCGCGTTGATGATATTGCGATCGACAACCAGCTTGCCAACGTCGTGCAAGTAACCGGCAATCTGAATTCCCTCTACTTCGTCTTCGCTCCAGCCCATCTCTTGAGCGATGATCTCGCTGTAGCGACCAACGCGTTCTGAGTGACCCTGGGTATACTTATCTTTGATATCAATCGCTGCAGCGAAGGCGCGAACTGTGTCGCGATAGATTGCGCGCAACTCTTCATAGAGTCTTCGATTCTCTTCCGCCCGTTGCGCCACCTGTTCGATCAAACGATGGGTGTGAATTCCAACTCCGATGTGACGCACCATTGCGCGTATTGTTTCGAAGTCGTCCGCTGAAAACTCTTCACCACTTGCTTTGCCACCCAACAGTACAAAGCCCGTCAACTCCTGCCGCACGATCATCGGGACCACTAGCTCAATCCCCTCGGTCGTGAGAAATTCATGGTAGCGTTGCAGAAATGAGGCATTTGATTCCTTAATGAGCAGCGCTGGAGTTTCAATGGAGAGCAACTCGCTTTGCTCTTGTTCACTCACCGAAAACTCTTGCAGAAAGCCGTCGTCCAAGCCCCAGAGCGCGACGCATCCCAGAGTTCTCTGGTCGTTACACTCAGCTACCGCACCACGTCGCAGCGCGAGCGTCCCCAACAACAAGTGGAGCGAGGTACGGACCATCTCAGTGAAGTCTCCAGTGTTGGCAACCTCCTGACCGAGATCTGCGAGCGCACCAAAAGTGTGAATGAGTTTGTGTGTAGATGGCTCCATGCGACTCTTAATGAACTGTTGGCGTCGAGTTGAAGCCGGATAACGTGGAGAGCGCTTCCTGTTCGTTCCTGGCCAGCGCCACGTGTCGGGTGAGTCCTAACATGTCAAACAATTGAATTGTCTGATTGTTTACATCAGAGAAAACCACTTGAGCACCGCTTTTTTCAGCGATGTCGATGATGCCGAGCAGGATCGAAATACCGATGCTGTTGACGAGTTGAGTGTCGGAGAAATCGATCACCAATGCGCGACAACCCGAATCGAGTTGGCGCCGACACTCCCGTTCAATCTTCTCCCCTGTCAGCTTGTTGAGATAGTCGCTTGCGTAAACTATAGCGGTAGTACCAACGCAGTGCGACTTGACCGTAGCACCAGTTGAAATGTCCACTCGCTAGCCCCCTCTTGCTACGAATGCAATTTATCTATGGGCGATGTACGACTCGGCAAATGCCGCTTTGCCTAAACGGTTCGAAGGTACTTCGTCATCCTTAGGCTTGTACCTTCATCGACTCTTTCAAACTCAACTTCATCCATTAAGGACCGGATGAGTTTCAGGCCCCAACCGCGTCGATCTTCAGCGGTCGCATCACTGCTTTCTTGTTTACTTAAGTGCGCGTTGTTACTACCAACGTTGGTCGGCACGATGCCGCGGTTCGAAATAGTGACGACTAATCTATCACTTTCAACCCGAAAACGCTGATATATTTTTCGATCTGGGCTATGACTGTGCTCAGAAGCGTTGATGCAAGCCTCGACGATCGCGGTCTTAATCTGGTTGATGGCCTGCGGTGGAAACGTCAGCCGACGCGCAATCTGCTCGACCGCACTGGCGGCCAGCAACTCGTTTTCCTCACCCATTGGGACCACCATCAGAAACTCATCAGGGGCCTCGACAGGCGCTGGCTGCACAGCTGAGGTGGCGCCGATTTGCTGGATCAATATCTCGAGTTGCCGTTTGTTCGAGCAAAAAGCAGCATGTTGTCGAAGGAACTCGCAGGCAGCTTCGTCAAATCCTTCATTTGAGATCAGCCACACCTGATGACGCTGAAAGTCGTTTTGACGGGCCAATGATTCGAGCCGGTCAAACCAGGTTTTTGCAAGTTCGATGTCGACTTCGAGCTTAGCTTCCAACTCAGCGATTAACCAAACCGTCTGTTGCGCATCAGTGTAGATCCCATCTTCAAAGGCGTGCGCAACTACGCATCGTTCCTCGTCATAAGCCTTTCGCGTGGCGCTATCGAAAGCGTAACAACTGGCCACGTGTACAGTCTGCGGAAGCTTTGCAAGGTTGGCTTCGGAGGCCAGCTGCGATTGAAGTTCGGCATCATCGAGGCCCTTGTAAGTCTTCCTGAACGGATCATAGTCAAAGAGCAAAGCGGGAACTCGCTGACAATCAAACGCACCTACGACACCGCGCAGATCGATTCGATCCGATTGCTTGTAGTGACGGGCCATGGTGTTAGGGGCACGCTTCAGCGCCTCAGCAATCGTTTCTGCGACGACAAGCGCGCGCGGATCTGCCTTGATTGCAAGCCGGTATGCAGCCCGCAAGTAGTCTTTCCAGGTCTGGGAACCAGTAGTCGCGTCGATCGTCGCACCCGTCCAGTTAACAAACTCCTGGATGTGGAGGTGGTGAAGAATGTTTTCCAATTCCGCCGGCTCTACTTCCAGTCGCCTGCGCCAGCCCTCAATTGATGCCGACTTCTCATCGCCAGCCACGGCCTCCCAGATCACTCGTATCAAGCGCACACGTTTCTCAACTTCCGGGGCCATTTCTTCGAGTAGATTCGTGAAGTGGTGGTTTACGTGACCTCCGAGCAGTTCATCAACGTAGAGACGCTCACAATCGAGATAGGTATTGAGCGCGATGTTCTTCTCTCGGGCTGCCTGAAGAAAGTTGGTAATAAAGAACGGACTTCCGGCAAATTGTTGAACCAGGAGATCCCTGACTTCACTGGTCAGTACGACCTTGCTGCGGAGTGCGACGTGATCGACCAGCGAGTGCGCTTCTTCAGCATTCAATTGTTCGAGTCTTAGCAAGTCGAGAAGCTCGAAATTTGATTCAGCCGCCCGCGCTGAATCCAGAATCTGACGACGTAGGCCGGCGAGCACAAATGATTGTCCCGAGCGTCCAAACACTCGCAGCAATTCAGCGCCGAGGATCACGCTGCCATTCAGGTCATCTGCGAGCTGTGCGCCGTCAAACATCACAAACGCCTTGCCTGATCGGGCCGGAATCCGCTGAGGCGCACCAAGACAGAAGCGAACCAGTGCTCTGTTGTCGTTGCTGAAGCGAATCCGTTCATACATCTTGACGAGCGGCTCAATCCACTCGAGATCAGACGATGGTGCGAGTTCCAAAACGTCCTGCAGTGTGAGCGGTGCACGGCACAGTGCGGGTTCTTTGCGACGGAAGGCGAGATACTGCTGAAGGACTGTTTGCAGAAACTCAATGGCCGCACTTACGGCAGTTGTCTCGTGTCGGGTGAAGGCATAGTACAAAGGAATGACATCTGACTGCTGGTTGAACAACCGATCATATGCTTGTCTCAATAGTTCAGAACAACCAGCGGACGGGGTCATCAAAAGCAACAACCCCCGACCGCTTTGCGCGTTTGCATGCTTCACAATGCGGTCCAACTCGTCCGCGCGCCCGACAAAATCGTGACGCGGCACACGTGCTAAGACCCGACCATTGAAGTCAGCTATGCTCATCCTACTCCTGATAAAATTCGACTCGATCCTTACCCATGCTCTTCGCCTTGTAGAGCGCTCGATCGGCCGCCGCTATCACAATTTCAGCTGAGTTGATGATGGGCGAATACGAGGCAACACCAATGCTCACTGTCACGTGGCCCAATGGTTGTGCTTTCCCATGCGGAAAATGGGTGGTCGATACCCGTTGCCTTATACGATCAGCAATGACACCCGCCTCACTAATCGATGTTTGCGGCAACAGAATGCAGAACTCTTCTCCGCCATATCGAGAGGCCACATCGGCTGCACGGAGAGCAGCTTTCAAACAATGACCAGTGATCTGCAGTGCAAGGTCGCCAGCCTGATGTCCATTGTTATCGTTGTATGACTTGAAATCGTCGATATCGATCATCAGGAAACTCATCGGGTAGTCGTAACGCTTCGAGCGGTTTAATTCTTCCGTCAGCCTTTCCTCCAAATACCGTCTGTTGGGTAACGAGGTGAGAGGATCAGTTATGGACATTAGTTGAAACTCGGTGGCGCGTTCCTGCCACTCCGCTCTTTCGAGAGCGAGTGCTACCTGAGGACCGATGATTTCCAGAAGACTGAGATCAACATCGTCATAAGGTTCACCGCCCGACTTGTCAGTTACATTCAATACTCCAATTTTTCGCCCACCGATTTTGATCGGATAACTAATGAATGATTTGCTCTTGTAGAGCCGATCGGGTGGAGCGGGCGTGACATCGGAGAGCTCTATGTCTTCAACCATCAGAGCTTTCCCAGTCTGCATTACCTCTCCCGAAACACCTTCACCAAGCCTGACATGGTTGATCGTTGAAGGATCGGTTCCTAACCCGATTGCGGCTTTGAGTACGAGCTCGTTGGAGTTCTCATCCAGGAGGAGCAGCGAAGCACGCTCGGACCGCAACAGGTCTTTTGAGTTGCTGATGATGGCGTTGTACGTTTGTGTCGGGTCCGATGAACTGATGCGCTCGAGGAAATGCTGCAATGAATCAGCAAAACGTGAGCGATATTCCAACTCGTTGCGAAGTCGCTCGACCTCCAACTTCAAGCTTTCATTTGCAACCGCGTCGGTCTTCGATGTCTCTGGCGTCTTACCCTTTGCGGGCACTACGGTTGTCGCACTGGAACTCTTTTCAGCAGTCGAAGATGGCACTAGAGAACGAAATCTGCCGGCAGCCTTCTCGACAACAAGAGCCAGCTCGACCAAACGTTCACGGTCACTAAAAACTACGTTGCTCAAAATAGTCTCTGAATCAAGACCCTGTAGATCACCTGCTCTCAATCGTTCGATCACAGCCTGATAGTCCGCGCTGGTTACAAAAGCTCGGCCGCCGATTACAGCTGAATTCTTATGGCCGGCAATCTGTACTGGCATCACAAAACACTCCAGGCCTGCGTGACACTTGTATTCAACCTTGCTACCAGCCTTCATTGCTTTCCGGTGCGCCTCTCCACAATAGGGATCGCATAACTTCACGTGCTCTTTCGACGATTGCAGCACGCCGCAAATCGAGTTGTTGTTTGACACCACAACTGCGGGGGGTTGATGTCCGTCTACCAAGAGCACCGATAAACCCGTGGACGACCCAATGGTGTCCTGGATCTCGGGCCAACCTGAGGGGGCATCGCCGCGGTGTTCTCCTGCACCGGGAGATTTGGGGGTGGGGGATTTGTCGTCCATCCGATCAAGCTCGACCATGGCTTCTAAGGTCCGTTTTGGGCATTTCCGGGCCCTTTTCCCGTGCGTCTGGGCGCTTTCTGAGCTCAGGACATCCTGTCGCCGTGGTCCGCTGTCCGCACACAGAGACTTTACCTATGTCCTAAACGGCTAATAAGCCAGGGGTTTCACGCTGCAGGCCCGCGCTGTCGGGGTTCAAAATTGGCTGGGATCTCACGTCAAGTCAGGCTTTTGACTTATCTCAAGACCCGGTGCTGCACCGGGAGCGACGTCCTCAATGTGGGGTTCGCTTGGACTGATTCTAATACAAGCTGCGTAATGGGCAGGTTTAATCTCTACAAGCTGAGGCTCAACTTCACTGCAGGCTTCGATTGCAAACGGACAGCGGGTGTGAAATCGACATCCGGACGGCGGGTTGATCGGAGACGGTACGTCGCCTTCCAGGGTGATACGTTGTCGCGTGGCTTCAATCTGGGGGTCCGGCACCGGCACAGCTGAGATGAGTGCCTTTGTGTATGGCATCAAAGGCTCATCATAGATTGTCTTCGCGTCAGCCACTTCGACAAGCTTCCCCAGGTACATGACGGCAGCGCGATCGGAGACGTGTCTGATCGCTCGCAGATCGTGAGAGATGAACAAATACGTGAGTTGCTTCTGCTCCTGTAGACGCTCCAGGAGGTTCAGTATCTGAGCTTGAATAGAAACATCAAGCGCTGAAATTGGTTCGTCAGCGACTATGAAATCAGGATCGACGGCAAGCGCTCGCGCGATACCGATTCGTTGGCGCTGACCTCCTGAAAACTCGTGTGGGTAGCGTTTGATATATCGCTGACTGAGACCAACGGTCTCCAACAATTCCTTAACTCTTTGTTCCGCAGCTGCACCTCGTGCCAAACGAAACGTCTCGAGGGGTTCGCCTACGATCTGTCCTATCGTCATTCGAGGATTGAGAGATGCATATGGATCCTGAAAAATTATTTGGAGATGCCGGCGCTGCTCACGGAGACCTCTACTTGATAAATGCGCCAGATCTTGATTGCGAAATATAACTTGTCCTGACGTTGGTTCCGTCAGACGAAGTATGGCACGACCCAGCGTTGATTTACCGCAACCTGATTCACCAACAAGTCCCAGCGTTTCCCCCGGAAAGATATCCATCGACACACCATCGACAGCTTTGACAACTCCGCGGCTCGCTGCTCGGAAGGCTCGATCCAGGATGTCAGCTGAACCCAGATCGAAGTGGACCTTCAAATCTCGAATAGAGAGGAGCGGCTGATCGTTTGTTGGGACTGTTGTCATGCTCGAGTGCCCTCCGGACTACCAGATGCGGCAAAGACTTCTTGGGCGAAGTGACACAACGAATGATGGTCGCTTGTCAGTTCCACAAATGGCGGGAACTCTCGACGACAGATTTCTTCAGCGCGTTCACAGCGTGGCGCGAACGGGCAGCCTGGTTGTAGATGAGATACATCAGGAGGCGCGCCCGGGATCTGATATAGCTTGCCCTGCTCGGCCGTCGGGTCAGGAACAGACCGCAACAGGCCTTTAGTATAAGGGTTTCCCGGACGCGCAAACAGTTCCGTCGTCTTCGCCTGCTCGAAGATTTTCCCGGCGTACATAACGATCACATGATCCGTCATTCCCGCGACAACGCCGAGGTCGTGCGTTATCAGGATCACACTTGTACCGGTTTCCTGTTTGAGCTTCTTTATCAACTCCAGAATCTGAGCCTGGATAGTGACGTCAAGTGCAGTCGTTGGTTCGTCAGCTATTAACAGTTCCGGCTTGCACGAGAGCGCCATCGCAATCATCACGCGCTGTCGCATGCCGCCTGAGAATTCATGTGGATAATTGTCGACTCGAGTGCGTGCATCGGGGATCCCAACCGTCTCCAGCATTTTGATTGCATGTTCGTACGCCTGGCCTTTGCTATGGCCAAGATGAAGCTGGGTTACCTCCATTAGCTGCTTCGAGATTTTTAGAAACGGGTTTAGCGACGTCATCGGATCCTGAAAGATCATCGCGATGCGGCACCCGCGAATTTTTCTGACTTGCTCAGGCGATAGCAAGAGGATGTCCTGGCCATCAAAAATGACTTCACCGGACACAATCTTTCCCGGCGGATTAGGCACCAGACGAATGATCGAGAGGTTCGTTACGGATTTGCCCGAACCAGACTCGCCGACGATTCCCAGCGTCTCACCGCGCCTCAAAAGAAACGAGATGCCATCGACAGCCTTGACGACGCCATCTTCCGTTTCGAAGTACGTTCTCAGCTCATTAACTTCGAGTAGATGTCTGTTCGTTGAACTCATTCAGTCCGCATCTGAGGATCAAGCGCATCGCGCAGTCCGTCGCCGAGAAAATTAAGTGAAAAAAGAGTGAGCGCCATCGTCACGCCCGGAAAGATTAACTGCCATGGATAAATGGCAATGTTCTGTGCACCATCCGCGGCAAGGCTTCCCCACGATGCCAGCGGCGCTTGCACGCCAAATCCAAGAAAAGAGAGGAACGCTTCAGTCAGCATTACCTGAGGAATAGTTAAGGTTGCATAGACAATCACAGGGCCCAGCGTGTTTGGAACCAGGTGTCTAAAGATGATTCGTGTTGTCGATACACCGGTCGCTCGTGCAGCCAAGACGAACTCCTGATTCTTCAATGACAGCACTTGACCACGAACGATGCGCGCCATCGTTAACCACGACACCGACCCCAGCGCTACAAACAGTAGGACGAGTTGTCCTCGTGGTGTTTGGCTCCGAAACATCGAAAGTAAAACGATTACGAGAATTACGTAAGGCAGCGAATAGAGCACATCGACGATGCGCATCATCAGGTTATCAAGTCGACCTCCGATGTAACCTGCGATTGCGCCGTAACTGATCCCGATAAGAAGAGAAACCAGAGTCGAAATAATTCCAACGAACAAAGAGATCTGCCCACCCTGGAGAACTCGTGCAAATTGATCCCGACCAGCGTTATCTGTTCCCATGGGGTGTGTCCAGGAAAATTTGCCGTCGGGACCAGTGAAAGGAGGAAAGGATTTTATGAGTCTGACGTCGTTGCTTGGAATGTAATCTGGGGTGAAGCCAAGAGTCTTATGAATCAGCCAGGGACCCGTAATCGCAGCGATAGTAATCACAATGACTACAACCAAACCGAAAACAGCCAGTTTGTTTTTCAGAAGCCGGCGCCACGCATCTCGCCAGAGCGACCGGCCCTTTATCACTTCACCGCCTTCAGGCCAGCGAACATCGGCTTCAGCCACGGCCATCTCTGGCCCGACGGCAATGACGTCAGGATCCGGAGTTTCCTCTCGCGGAATTCCCAGCGGCGTAAGCGCTGGCTGGTCTTCTGGATGATGCTCGACTGGTTCGTCCGTCATATGTCAGTAACGTACGCGAGGATCGAGATACGCGTAGGTAATGTCGACCAATAGGTTCATCAACAACAGCGTGATTGCGATGAAGGCGACGATACCGATCACTAATGGCTCGTCACGATTCAGCGAGGCCTGGATAAAATAGTTTCCCAATCCTGGCAGCGCAAAAATCTTTTCAATCACGACAGTTCCGGTTAACAAAAACGCCAAAGCAGGCCCGGTGTACGAGACAACCGGCATCAAACCACCGCGGAGAGCATGACGTATCACGACATCCTTTTCCGATAGTCCTTTCGCTCTCGCCGTTCGAATGTAATCTGAGCGGAGCACCTCCAACATTCCGGCACGCGTTAGACGCGCGATGTAAGCCATGTAAACAGCCGAGAGTGTGACTACAGGCAGGATGATGTTCGAACTGAAGAACCCATTCCAACGCGACGGCGGCAACCAGTAAAGGCTTAGTGAGAAGATCATGACCAGGATCGGACCGAGAACAAAGTTGGGGATTGATATTCCAAGCATGGTTACAGCCATCGAGCTGTAGTCCCATCTGGAGTTTTGTTTCAACGCGGCGATCGACCCAACAGGAATACCGATTAAGAGCGCAAGCAGGTAAGCAAGAATGCCGACACCCGCGGAGACTGGTAGTGAGCGACGAATAATTACGTTGACCGATTGGCCTCGAAAGTTGAGTGAAGTGCCGAAGTCCTGGTGACGAAGGATATTCCACATCGTCCTGCCATACTGCTGGTACCAGGGTTTATCGAGGCCGTATTTCTCGCGAATGTTTTTCTCGATTGCGGGCGGCAGGCGCTTTTCGCCGGAGTAGAAGTTTCCCGGCGCCAGTCTGATCAAGCCCCACGTTATCGTGATCACGACGAGAATGGTTGGAATCGTGACGAGAAGCCGCTTGATAATGAACCGGAGCATTTGTTCTTTTAAATCTCAGATTTCAGATCTCAGATGGATTTGAATTTGAGATCTGAGATCTGAGATCTGGGATCTGAGATCATTAGTCAGACAAACTTGGTGTGCCGATATCCCACTTCGATCGATCGCGTTCGATGTAAACAAACTTCCAGGGGAACAGCGATCCCGGATTGGGATACATTCCCTTCACGTATGGTTTCTTCACCCAATTCACCGACGATGTGTCGATCGGAATCACTGGTTGCGCGTCGATCAAATACTTCTCGGCTTTCGCCAGTAGCTCGTAACGCTTCTTTTGATCGAGCGTGCGGTTTGCCTCGTCCAACATAGCGATGTATTTCGGATCCTGCCAACCAGTACCGCTGTCGCCACCGGTATAGAACAAACTCAGGAACGTGAATGGATCCATGTAATCAGCTGACCAGCCTCCACGCGAGAAGCCCTTGTACTCGAGCTTCGTACGTACTGCCAGGAATGTTTTCGACTCCATATTCCGCAACGGTATAGTGATTCCAAGATTCTGTTTCCACTGTGCTTGCATCCACTCGGCCATGGCCTTGTTTGATTCCTGCGTGTTGTAAATGTATTCAACATCCTTTACAGGAAAACTCGGGCACGAGTAACTGCCGTCGCCGTTCTTGATCACTGGAAAGCCTGCTTCACCTAAGAGCTGGCGCGCGCGTTCCGGGTTGAAGTCATCACCTTTTGGTTGCGGATAGCCGGGGAAAATGCCTTCCGGACTGAATGCGGTCAGTGGCTTTACAATTTTTCGCCAGGTGGCCCAGGCGACCTTATCGATCGCATAGTTAAATGCCTTGCGCACGCGCACATCATTCATTGGCGGGTGCAGCACATTGATCTGGAGATAATCGATCGCAGCTTCCTTGGCATCCATGTAATCCTTCTTGGTGCGCACGACTTCGAGCCACGCGTTCGGCACCGTGTGATTGAGCACGGCATCGATCTCACCGACTTTATAGAGATTCATGATCGATGGGTTGTCGGCCATTGGGTAGAACTCAATTCCATCGAGATGAACGTTTGCCGCATCCCAAAACATCGGATCTCTTTGCACTATGAGCTTGTTGTACGCAACCCATTCCTTCAACTTAAATGGGCCACAGGTAACGATGTGATCAGGATCAGTCCAGTGCTCGCCGTACTGCTCAATTGTCTTCCGCGGAACTAAGCGGAACAGTTGATGAGCCAACAACCCGAGAAAGAATGGTGCGGGCTGGGCCAACGAAAGGCGCAGGACGTACTTGTCCACCGCTTCCACTCCAATGTCCTCACCTTTCACAGGTACAAAATCTTTGCCTGCGACAGCCGCTTTGAGTTTGCTGTCACTTTCTAAAAGTTTGTTTCTAGCTTTTTCGCTACCCGGTAACGTGAGACGCATCGGGGAGTGCATCAGTTGATGAAACGGCGTGTCGGAATCCGGTTTTGCTTCCGCCGCGGTAACTGGGTATTCCGCACTGACAGCGTCTGGTTTCGAGCTTAGCGGCTCTGGCGCCGCGTCTTTTTGAAAATCTTTTGCCAGTAAATACTGACCCGTAGCATGATCGCGAACAAAGACTGCTTTCTCGTTATAAGCCTGAGCGTACTTGATGTAGTACGCGAGATAAGCATTGCCCGAAGCCAGTTCCGGCGAGACTGAACGACGAAACGTGTAAACAAAATCGTTTGCATCGATCGGATCACCATTCGACCAGCGACCGTTTTGACGTAGATGAAAAGTAAACTCGGAGGAATCCTGGTTGATATCCCAGCGCTCGGCCAACGAAGGGATCGGACTGAGGTCTTTCGGATTGTATTCAACGAGACCGTCGAAGAGCGCCATGTAGATTCGCGCTTCGGGTTGGCCAAGGCTAATGGGTGGATCTAATGATTGCGGCTCGTCGCCGGTTACATAACGAAAGATGTTGGCCTGAGGAGGGACGATTCGCCCGAAGTATTCATCACGACCTGAACCTGGGCCACAGGAAAAAAAGAAAGAAGCCAGGGATAGTAATAGACCAGGAGCAACAAGACGTTTTGGGATGGAATTGCGCATCAGAAGTCTCCAACCATGGTGCCCGTGGATAAGGGCTCCTGCTCGATCGGGGGTACATCGAACGCTTCTGTTTAGCGAAATCTCGCCGTTTGAAGTGCGTGGAGAGACCGTCTCTGTGTATTGATTAGAGACGAGTGGAAGTTAACACGCTAAAGAAAGATTGAGCAAGATGATTGAGGATTGTCCGATATGCTTCAGCTTGTCGTGACATAACCAACCGAGCCCCACGCGATCGATACGGACCTCTTGGTTACGTCACGACAAGCTGAAGCATATCGGACATTAGTCCGAATTATCTGGCGTCTCGCCGCCCACCGAAACATACCTTCGTCCCAACCCAAGCTGTCGCAACTTGTGCTGTAACGACTGTCGATGCATGTCGAGAATTTCAGCGGCACGAGTGACGTTGCCCTGCGTGTGTTCCAGGCATCGAGTGATGTAGCGACGCTCAAACTCTCGTCGGTCCTCGCGAAAGTCGGCGGTGAAAGGAACACGCAGACCATCGCCTGCTTCTTCATCGCTATCCGTAAGAGTGCTCTTTGACAGGGCGGCGGTAACTTCGTCTGGCAGATCTTTAGCGCTAATGTCGTCGCCCTCAGCCATGATGACTGCTCGATCGATCGTGTTCTTTAACTCGCGTACATTGCCTGGCCAACTGTATTCCAGCAGCTTCTTCAAGGCACCGTGATTTAACGCCCGCTGCGGGAGTTCGTAACGCTCGGCGGCAATCCTCAAAAATGTTTCTGCCAACACCGGAATGTCTTCGCGGCGCTCACGCAACGGTGGAATATCGATTGTCACAACGCGCAAACGGTAGAACAAATCCGCTCGAAAGTTCCCATTATTAATCTCCTGCTCGAGCGGCCGGTGAGTAGCACTAACAATTCGCACATCTACCGGTATCGACTCATTACCGCCCAGCCGTTCAATGCGTCGTTCTTCAAGCGCACGCAGCAGTTTTGCCTGAACGTTCGCGCTCATATCGCCGATCTCGTCAAGGAAAAGGGTACCGCCATCAGCCTGTTCGAACTTCCCTTCCCGACGGGCGGCAGCCCCCGTAAATGCGCCTTTCTCGTGGCCAAAGAGTTCCGACTCGATCAACTCAGCCGGCAACGCAGCGCAATTGACGGCCACGAATGAGCCATTTCGCCGAGCACTATTCCGTTCGTGAATCTCGCGCGCAACGAGTTCCTTTCCAGTTCCAGACTCACCACGCACGAGCACGGTTGCATCTGTTTCTGCCACCTTCTCGATCATCCCACGCACGCGTTGCATCGACTCGGAGTTACCAATCAAAGCACCACGCTGCGAACGCTCCACTTCAATTCGACGCCGCAGTGAATAGTTCTCCCGACGAAGTTGAACTGTTTCAGCAGCGTTCTTAACCACGAGACGCAGATCGTCGAGTTCAAATGGCTTCGACAGATAGTCGTAAGCACCTGCCTTTACTGCTTCGACAGCCATCCGCTCGGAGCCGTGCGCAGTGACGATGATTACGAGTGGCCCAGTGCCATTCAATTCCTTGATTTCGCGCAGAAATTCGAGACCACTCATGCCGGGCAGATTCACGTCGAGCAACAATAAGTCGGGCTCTTGTTGCTTCATGAGCGCGCGAGCGGCCTCTGCGGAACCGGCTTCAGAGATGTTATAGCCAAAGGTGGTGAGGGCCCGGCGTATGCCATATCGGGCGGCCTCTTCGTCGTCAACAATCATTAATCGCAACGCTTCTTTTCTCACTTCCGGGGTAGTTTAAGGTCTTGCTGAGGAAATTCACTAGCGCGTCGCGTGCCAGAACGGGGAGAGGAGCGGGACAGAAGCAGGAGCAGGACACCACCTCCTTTAGCCGGTGGTACCTTCAACTTTTCGCTAGTTCGGTGGCGGCAGCAATAGACACCATCGGCTTTAGCCGGTGGAGTTTCAACTTCGAAGCTGGTGGTGTCTGGTGGTCGGATCCGCCTCTGTAGCTTTAAAATTGAAGGACCACCGGCTAAAAGCCTGGTGGTGTCCGCGCCGAGTTGGAGCCTGCCTTGTAGTGAAATTGAACTACCACCGGCTGAAGCCGGTGGTGTCCTCACTTACCTATTGGTTCTTTTTGCTGAAACCACCAGAATGATCGCATCACCCGATGGTCCGACGTTCAGAGTACCTACGATCACGGGCTCCCCTTCACGAATACTAATGTCTGTTTGCAGTCCCGTGTTCTCATAATTCGTTGCCGGGAACGAACCGTTTGCTGCCACTTGCCCAATCACAATCGGAACTCTGGTACCGAAATTAAACCCTACCATCTGCACAACCGATTCGCCTGACGAGTTGCGAGCGAGCTTTATCTGGCGAACATTGAACTGGCTAAAGCTCGGCGTTGACTGATTACTCGAGCCGGCCGTTGCCATCGGCCCTCCGATAAAAGTCAAATTCAAACGACCTTCATTCTTCACGCGATTGATCAGCGTCGCTGCAAGCCGATAATTCTTGAATGGCAATGTGGCCCGCAGTTGTTTGATCACCTGGTCCAGTGAATTAGGAAGTTTGTCGTCAGCAACCGTTTGATTTGTACCGACTATCAAAAAAAGCTGCGTTTCGAGGTTTGTTTCATCTTCTCTGGTGTCCGCTTGCTGAATGGTGGATTGCGCTCGAGTAGTAGAGCTGGCGCTCACAATGCAAAGCGCAACGAGGAGAGCCACAACCATCGCGCCCAGAACTTTTTGAACTTTCATAGATCGTCATTCTCCTTCGGTCAAAACTAACGTGGATAGATCTAGCGTAGGTTGGGCCAACGTCCAATCAGGACATCCTAATCACGCCAGTAACGAAGAAAAGTTCCCGTTTTGCTTTTATGAACCTTTCTCTGCGCTATCTCTGCGCGTTCTCTGCGTCTCTGCGGTGGTCTTGGTCTGACTTAATCACTTCGACGATCATAAGACGAGCAGGTTCCCCGAAGCGATCCCGAAGGGGACTAAGACCACCGCAGAGACGCAGAGAACGCAGAGAACGCAGAGGTGGCGCAGAGTTGAAGGCGCGACGAGGAATCGTTCAGCTTGCTTCGATCGGGACACGCAACTGAAAAAGCGCGCCGGATCCATTTCGCGACGAAGCCAGTGAAGCGGACCCACCAACTTCCTGTACACGCTTGCGCACAATCGCCAACCCCAGTCCTGTTCCGCGTTGACGCGTGGTGAAGAACGGCTCCCAGATTTGTTCTCGTAATTCAGCAGCAATGCCTGGACCCGTGTCTTGGACGCTAATCAACACTTGTGTGTCCTCAACTCTGGCTGAGACGAACACCTTGCCACCATTCTCCGTGGCTTGTAGCGCGTTGAGAAGTAGATTCGACAACGCATCTCTTAACACCGACACACATTTACCTGACAGCTGGGCGTCGGTAGTCGCACTGTATTCAAGTTCAATCCCTACTTCGCGTGCATTTGCCTGGAACAGGTGAATAACGGATCGCAAGAGCTCACTTGTATTCAATGGCTGCTCAACCGGCGTTTCTCTGCGGGCGAAACTCAACAGTTGGGTGACGCTCTGACTCAAACGATCTGTTTCTCCAACAATCAAACTCAAGTCACGTGAATACTCGTTATTCAAATTCTCATCTTCGCGCATGACCTGCGCAATCGACTTGATCGCGGAGAGTGGATTCTTGATCTCATGTGCAACTGTTGCTGCCATGCGACCCAACGCCGCTAAACGCTCACGTTCCGCGAGTTCCCTCTCCAGCCGCACGTTCTCTTCTATTAAACGCGAATCGTCGATTGCAATCGCAACCTGATCGGCCAGTGTAGCGATTACCGAACGAACGTCAGGGGTCAAACTCCCACCCACAGCATCGATTGCGAGCAAGCCCGCCACTTGCTCCTCTCGCCGCATTGGAAATGCCAACTTAAATCCTTGGTCATCAAGCAAAGGATGGTCTTCAATTGGAATCCAGCCACCAGCGCGCGATTTCTCCAGTGCCTCCACTACCCACCGCTCTGTGTTCTGATCACCAGTAACGAATATCTTGAGTCGTCTTAGAGCAAGAACCTCCGTTGTTCTCTCTTCGACGAAATGTAACAGGTCAACAAGATCCTTGTACTGGCCGGCATAAGAACCAATCCGCGACACGATCTGCTTGTAGAGCGCGGTTTCACGCTCGAAAAGTTTTTGAAAACGGCGAGCCAGCCAACCACGAAAGGGTGCCGCAAAAAGAGCGAGCGCCAGAATCAGCAGTGCTTCTATCAACCCCGGCTTTACCCCATAACGATGCGTTGCCCAATCGCCTATTGTGCGAATGCCGAAGACGTAAACCGTCAGCACCACCGTCGCAAACGTAACAACAATTAGACTCTCCTCGATGATGATTTCGAGGTAGCGATAACGATAGATGTAGTAAGCAAGCAGGACAGAAGGAAGAAGCGAACCAAGATTCGCTATCGTCTTGAGGTAAAGACCGGCTACGGTTCCTTCACCGACTCCAGCAGCCAGGGCGGCAAAGATCACGACGCCTACACCGATGAAGGATGCGGCCAGCGTTCGCATGATTCTCCGTTCGCTACGGTTGGAAGTCTTACGCGCAATTAACAATTCCGTGATTGCTATCAGGCCGAGCACGTAAGCGATCCAGAATGCGAACGGGATCACGAAGAATTTCAGCCTCACGAACATTGGTGCGTAGGTTCCGGTCCATAGTCGGGGAACGGCGAGTGCGAGAAAGATCGTTGGCAGGTACGAAAGGTAGACGCGAATCCGTTCGCTGTTAGTCAAAGGACGCGAGTGGGCATTCGCCCAAAGATGTAAGTGAACGTGCAGAAGAAATGAGTAAGCAAAAGTAATACTGACTACGGCAACAGTGTCCGCGATGCGCAGTAATGTGGTCCAGCGATCGAAACCAAAACCGAATAGTCCGTGGAGAGTGATAACGAGATTGCTCGTATGCCAACCGCCCATTGTGACGGCGAGGAGCGCCAGCATTCGTTCGAGTGAGGTTAACTTTGCCCGGTGTGACACCAGCTGGATTGCCATCCAGGTTGGTAGCAAAGCGCCGATGCTGTAACCAACGATTTGAAGGATTTGAAGTGGATCGAGAGGGGACATGGCAAGCAGTCTTTGGCTTTTGGCCTTTGGTCTTCGAAGCGCTGATTATCATGCCGCTACGCTAAGACTACAAAGACCTAAATCCAAAAGCCCAAGACCAATCGGTTTAATTTGCCGCGGTATTGCGCGGTAGCGGCGAGGTAAACGTGATTTCCACGCGCCTGTTCTTAGCCCGATTGGCTAAAGTCGTATTGGGTGCTACGGGATTTGCGGCACCCATTCCATTCGCCTGGATCTTGGCTGGATCAACCCCGGCAGTTTGAAACCGGTCTGACAAAACACGCGCGCGCTGTTGCGTCAGCTGCTGAAGAGTGACTTCATCCCCTTTATTGTCAGTGTAAGCCTCAATGAGAATTTGGTAATCAGGATTGTTGGCCATTAATGCCGCAAGTGGCTCAAGTTTTGCCGATGCCGAAGCTGATAGGGTTGCCGCCCGAGTGCTTGCCCAAATTGATTCGGGCAAGACCAAACGAAAACCGCTGTTTGTCTCCTTCAGAGCCCCAAACTTTGCGAGCGACTCCTTCAAAGCTGCTTCCGCGTTCTTCTGTTCCAACAAACGTCGCTCGGCGTCAACGCGGGCAGTTTCTGCTTGCTTCTCGCCTTCGAGCCGCGCGAGTTTGATCTTTGCTGCGTCGCTGTCGGATCTGAGCTGCTGCAATTCATCCCGGAGCTGCGCCACTTCAACGCGTTTCTCTCTCAACTGATCGTTTGCATTGCCGAGATCGCGTTCAGCCATTTCGCGCGCTCGCTGTTCCTTCTCCAGAGCCGCCGTTAGGTTATCGACTTGACGCTGTAACTCATCGGCGGTTTTCTCTGCTGTTCTCACGGCCTCGTCACGCCGTCGGATTTCTTCGCGATTAACGCGCGCGGCATGTCGTGCAATTGCAACCTCCTCGGCTTTCGCACCGGCAGAAGTTGCGGTGCGCGCCTTGATGTCAACGTCTGTGAGCGGTTCATTCAACCGCCATGCTTTCTCCGCGGCTTGCAGATCATCTTCCGCAGTCTGCAGTTCATCCGGAGCGTCTTGCGACGCGCCTGCATATTTTGCCAGATTCACAGCCTGACGTGCGCCGAGTAGTGAGACTGGCGTCTGCTTGTAATCAGCATCTGCAATTTCCGGAACACGAGCATTGCGAAAGTAGTCACTTGAGTTTCCGATATAACGAACGTCCGCTGTTTCTATCTGTGCACCGGAAACACGCTGAGGCGGGAGGTTCTCCATCACAACCATGCGACTTGGAACTTTCATCAGGAAGTGAGGTTCAGCGGTTACGATCATCGCGAACGTTTGCAGAGGCGTAGTGACGTCAATCTTTGAATTCACAAAAGAACTGCCACTCCGTTTTATCTCGCCAAGGTTATCGACGTGACCATCAGGAGAGATCGCCCAAAGAAGATACGTCGTGTAGATCCCGCCTAACTCGGAAGCTCTCGGCAAATCATCGATACTTAGTTCGACGCGTGTCCCACGGCGCCCCGCGCGCCTCACCTTCGCTTCGCCCTTAAGACGTGGAAGCAGAGTCGTTCCCCTGAATTTCACGACTACAGTCTCGTCGAGTGGATACGTAACTGCGATCGTCTTCCGTTCCAGGTCACTCTGGGCAAACACGACGGCGGCGCTAATCACACAAAGAACCAAGGCGACCAGGCTTCGGCTAAAATTTCCTAAAGTCATGGCTAACTACTCCCTGTTTTCAACTCAAGTGATTTGCGGAGAGCTTGTGAACGAGAACCTATATGCTCTTGATGCCGCAAACGACCGCATTGTTGCCGAATGGTGGAGGGAGGTCAAGAACGAGGGTGAGTAAGGTCCTTGTACGTCGAAAGGTATAAAAGCCTATTTCTCATTTGTCATTTTCCATTTATCAGTGGTCATTTCGGATGTCCGACGAACTTTAGTTTGTCGTGTGTTACCAAAGCATCCCCTGGAAAACTTGGGGTGCTCTTAAGTACGAACGACAAACTAAAGTTCGTCGACATCCGAAATGACCACTGATAAATGGAAAATGACAAATGGAAAATGTTCGTTTGCGAAAGCCAAGACCGAAGTCCGAGTACTACTTCCCGGCCTCGTACTTAGTTTTCCTGTACGCAAGCAGATTGATGAAGAGAAGCGAGACGCCGCCCAGAAGGAGCATGTGGATCCATCCTTGTTTGTGAAGAAGGAAATAAAGAATGGCCCACGCGATCAAAAGACCACTGCCGACTTTCCAAATCATTTCGTAGGCTCTAGGGAGACTCGTTAAGTTTGTAACCAACGCCGCGGACGGTGAGTACGTATCTGGGATTCTTTGGATCGGTTTCAAGCTTCTTTCTAAGTCGGTTGATATGTGGATCGATATTTCGTTGATAACCTTCGTAGTCTGTGCTCCAAACGCGATCAAGCAATGCGTTTCGCGACCACGCGCGTCCAGGCTCAGACGCGAGAAGCTCAAGGATTTGAAATTCCAGCGGCGTGAGATCGATCCTGGCTCCGTCTCTTAAAACTTCGTGCCGCCGTTTGTCGATGACTAGATCGCCCACCTCAATGCGTTCACCGTCTGCCGGTTCAACGACGGTTGTTCCACCACGTCGCAACAACGCTTCAACTCGATACTCGAGCTCTCGGGGACTGAAGGGCTTCGCGAGATAGTCATCGGCGCCCGCTTCAAAACCTGCGACCTTGTCCGCCAGTGCATCGAGTGCGGTCAAGAATAAGGCAGGCGTTTGAACCCCGCGATCGCGAACGCGTTTGAGAAGATCAAATCCAGACATTCCGGGCATCGAAACATCGAAAATGAAACAATCAAACTTACCACTTAGTGCTGCATCGAGTGCGGCGTGGCCACTTTCCCGTTCGTCAACCTGAAAACCAAGACGGCGAAAATACTCCGCCAGGAGCAGACGCATGTCCGTATCGTCGTCTGCGATTAGTAGACGCTTACCGGCGTACTTGCTGTTCACTTGTGCTTGCTGTCCCAAGTTTTTTGATCTCGTCGGGGACGGATCCGGAGTTTCTTACTAGATCGTGTCTGAGAAGTATAACTCAGTTTGTTGAAGACTCACCTCGCAAAAGCAAACCACTGAAACGCAAAAGCAAATAAGGAAGGGCAAAATCAGTCAGCCTTGACGCAAAAAGGTGGGGGTAAGTATAGTCTGCTTTCTGAGCTTTGGTCCGTCTGCTCCCTTCCTTATAGCAACTGATGCAAGCGTTTAGCAACCTGAAATGCGTGATCTTCGCCGACTGTTAAAGTATCTAACTCCTCACTGGCCAACCTTCTTACTAGCCACGATCGCAATGGTCATCGTCGGGGTGCTTGAGGCCGCGACCGGCGGCTTGATAGTTCCTATCTTCGACCAGGCATTTGTACAAGGAAGCGGCCACCGAACGTCGACTCTGTTCGGACTTCAACGTTTGATTCCTGACGCTCCCTTCGGCGCTTGGCGGATGATCTCAATTCTGCTAATTGCTTTTACGTTTGCGAAAGGGATAGCGGAGTATCTGTCAACTTACTTAATGGCGCGAATTGGTCAGGCTACGGTATTAAAACTCCGGCAAGATCTGTACGGGCATCTTCTCTCGCAATCAGCGACCTACTTCGAGAGACACCGCACAAACTATTTGGTTTCACGCCTTGTATCGAGCGCGGCGGCTATCGAGACCGCGGTAAGCAGCACCGTTCGAGACATGCTGCTCGAGAGTTTCACACTGATGGCCCTGCTGGGCGCCTCTTTCTACTACAGCTGGCGACTGACCCTCGGCTCACTCGCAATCGCACCAATCATTGCCGTACTCACCGCCAGATTTGGTAGAGCACTACGTAATCTCGCCCGCGAGAGTTTGGAGGGTAGCAAACGACTCACAGACACTGCGCAGGAGGCTCTTGCGAACCAGGGAATCGTGAAAGCCTATCGCGCAGAGCAACGCGAGAAGCGACGATTTGCCGACGTGGCAAAAATGATTGTGCGAGCGAATCTTCGGAGCGCGAGTATTGCCGGAGCTGCGGCTCCAACCATCGAAATGATTGGGATTCTTTTCGTCGTCCTTTGGCTTTTCCTGGGACAGCACGAAATTATGGCGCAGCGCATGAACACGGCGCAGTTTTTGGCGTTTCTTTTCTTTCTGTTTCGCAGTTACGATCCAGTTCGAAAACTTTCACGTCTCCAGAACAGCATGGAACAAGCGTTTGCCGCCGCACAGCACGTTTGGGAAGTAATGGATGAAGACATGGCCATTCCTGAAAAGCCCAACGCCGAAGCGCTGCGACCACTCTCAAGTGAGATCGAATTACGAGATGTCTCGTTCGGATATGCTAACGAGAGTCGTTCGGTGCTGAAGGAGGTAAGCCTTAAGATTAATGCTGGGACGATGGTTGCACTCGTTGGCGAGTCAGGTGGTGGAAAATCAACTCTAACTAAACTGCTTCCGCGTTTTCACGATCCTACCTCCGGTTCAGTTCTCTGGGATGGAACTGACCTGCGGGATGCTTCGATCTCGAGCTTGCGTCGGCACATTGCACTGGTTACTCAGGAAACCGTGTTGTTCAATGACACTGTCCGTCACAACATCGCTTACGGTAAGCCTGAAGCAACAGACGCTGAAATTCGAGAGGCTGCCACAATTGCTTTCGCGCATGATTTTATTCAAGAAATGCCTAAGGGCTACGAAACGATCGTCGGCGAGCGCGGCATTCTTCTTTCGGGCGGACAACGTCAGCGCCTTGCGATTGCGCGCGCAATTCTGGTAAATGCTCCAGTGCTGGTTCTGGATGAGGCGACCTCAGCCCTCGACGCAGAGTCCGAACGGCTGGTACAACAGGCTATTGCTAATCTCGTTCGTAATCGTACGACCATTGTTATCGCGCATCGACTTTCAACGGTTCGTCGCGCTGATGTCATCGTCGTTATGGAGGGCGGCAGGATCATAGAAATGGGCACACATTCAGAACTGCTGGCACGAAACGGACAGTATCGACGCTTATACGAACTGCAATTTGCCGATGAAGAAGAGGAATTGGCGGGAATCTCATAACTGCGTTTGGCCTTTGGCCTTCGGTCTTTGGCCTTTTATTCCAAGCGAACTAACTAACGCCCGAAGGCCAAAGAACTAAGACCGAAGACCAAAAGTTATGAAATCAATGACTGGATACGGTAGGGGAACGGTGAACGGAGATGACTTCTCCGTCTCTGTTGATCTGAAAACCGTCAACAATAGATTTCTCGATATCCATTTGCGGGTTGGTACTGAACTCACCGCGCTCGAGCCTTCGATTAAACGCCGGATTAGCTCCCGTCTGTCGCGTGGCCGTGTGGACGCAACTGTTAGTTTGGAACGCACCGCGCAGGTTGCGTATGAGTTGAATCGCCCGCTTATCGCCGGCTATGTCAGTGCTCTTAAGCAGATGCAGCAGGATTTTTCGATTGGCGGTGAGTTGGATATCAACGTGCTCGCGCGAATCCCTGGCGCTCTTCAACCCGCACGCAATGGCATTGATGAGCGAATGATCTCGGCTATCGATGAGGCGGTTGACCTGGCTCTCGATGAACTTGAGAAGATGCGCCAACAGGAAGGCGAAGCTCTTCGAAACGAATTGCAGGATCGACTGCACAAAATTGAAGCACTCGTACCAACAATCGAGAATGCCGCTGCCGGTTTGGCAGATGCCTATAGGCTTCGATTACAAAAACGAATTACCGAACTTCTCAATCGCGGCGGCCAGATCGTTGAAATCGATCCCGCTCGGCTGGCCCAGGAAGTTGCTTACCTTGCGGATCGGTCCGACGTAAGCGAAGAAATGGTACGTCTTAGAAGTCACCTGGCGCAGTTCCAGGAAGCGCTGGATTCCCCAGGTGAAACAGGTAAGATGCTTGACTTTCTATTGCAGGAGCTTAACCGGGAAGCAAACACCACCCTTTCAAAATCAACCGATCTAGCAATCAAAGAGGCAGGTTTAGCAATCAAAGCAGAAGTCGAGAAACTTCGCGAACAAGTTCAGAATGTCGAGTAAAGTGCAGGACCTAACCTCCGAATGTCAGCAGGCGACATCCTCACCGCATGGCATTCTCTATGTTGTAAGTTCACCATCCGGTGGTGGCAAGGGCACTCTGATCCGGCGCGTGCTGGATGTTGTGCCGGATCTTAGCTATTCTGTGTCGTACACGACTCGCGCGCCGCGTAACGGAGAAGTTGATGGCCGCGAGTATTTTTTTGTAAACCGCGAACGATTCGAGGAAATGATTGCGGCCGGTGAGTTTCTCGAATGGGCCAACGTTCACGGCCATCTTTACGGAACGGCTCGGCGGCAGGTCAAGGACGAAATTGAAAAGGGCAAAGACATTATCCTTGAGGTTGATGTTCAGGGTGCTGCCAGCGTAAAACGGTTGGGCCTCGATTCAGTCAGTGTCTTCATTCTGCCGCCGTCACTTGAAACCCTGCGAGAACGTTTACTAACGCGCGGAACGGACAGTGCCGAAGAGTTAAGAGTAAGATTAGCAAACGCTCCTGCAGAACTTCGACAATACTCGAACTTTGATTACGTTATCTTCAACGATCAAGTCGAGCGCGCTTCAGCCCAACTCGCCGCAATTGTCTCGGCAGAGCGAGCCCGACGATCGCGACAGGAAGCGCTTATCAAAGAAGTAATGCAGAAATTCAATCACATGTAATAACTTTTTCATTTTTGAAGGAGCAGCAAATCAGAATGCCGACAACTATGGACGAGATCGATAACGCAGTTGATGGATCAGAGAGTCCCGAGGTGGATTCCAAGTATCGTTTGATAATCCTTGCAGCAAAGCGCAGTAAGCAACTACAGCGTGGCGCACAGCCCCGCATCGACATCGACCCTCAAAAACATAAGCCGACCCGGATCGCTTTGGAAGAAGTGATTCGAGGGCGCGTGCATTTCAAAATTAAGGAAGAGGAGATCAAGTCGCCGGCGGTGTAGGTGGATTTTCTTAGTAGTGGAGCGAAATAGGTCCTATAGGTCTAATAGGTCCTATTTCACCCAAATCACAGACCCTTATAATCCGGGCCGCCGCCTCCTTCCGGAGTTACCCAGTTAATAATCTGATACGGATCCATAATGTCGCAGGTCTTGCAGTGCACGCAGTTTGAGAAGTTGATCTGCAACCGCCGGTTACCATTCGTACCGTCCTCAACCATTTCGTAAACGGCCGCCGGACAAAATCGTTGACACGGGTTGGCATACTCCTCCACACAGCGAGTCGAACAGATATTCATGTCGAGTACGTGCAGATGTGCCGGCTGGTCCTCGTTGTGACCCACGGCCGCGTGGTAGACGTCAGTGACTTTGTTGAACGTGAGTTTCCCGTCAAACCGTAAGTCATCGTAGCGCTGCTCGAGCTTATCGCCGCGATATCCATACGCGGAAAGCTTCTGCATCTCCTCGTGACCGGGCTTCGCGCTATCGCGATTGAACAGTCCCCACGCGCGTCCAGCAGTGAAAAACTGAAGACCAGTATTCACGATACCTAACCAGCGGCCATGCCTGAACCCAGCATGGAAATTCCTGACTCTCTTAAGCTCCGGGATAACCCAGCTGTCATTAACAAGCTGCTCGTACCGCTGTAGTTGCCTTGCTGAGAAGTCTCCGGCAAGTAGGGCAGCGAAAATCGTCTCAGCCGCTAACATGCCTGTCTTAATTGCGGAGTGGATTCCTTTCAATCGTTGAGAATTTAGAAAGCCAGCACAATCACCGACTAACAAGACTCCATCAGCGTAGGTGCGAGGTATCGCGAAATAACCACCGGCAGCGATTGTTTTAGCTCCGTACCTGATCATCTTGCCGCCATCGAGCAACTTCGCGATGAAAGGATGTGTCTTGTAGCGCTGAAATTCAGCATGCGGATCGAGTAACGGATCTTTGTAATCAAGGCCGGTAACATATCCGATGTTAACGATGTTGTTCTGCATCCCGTAGATCCAGCCACCACCATACGTCATGCTATCGGATGGAAAACCAAGAGTGTGCGTAACAGTACCGGCAGGATAGCGATTGTCTGGCAATTCCCAGAGCTCTTTAACCCCGATGCTATAGACCTGCGGTTCGCGTCCTTCATCCAAAGCTAACCGCTGTACTAACTGCTTCGTCAGCGATCCTCGCGGTCCCTCACCGAGCACCGTGACTTTCGCGCGTAGATCAACGCCCGGTTCATAATTGGCTTTGCGCTTCCCTTCCTTGTCAATTCCTTTGTCGCCGGTGCGAACACCAAGCACCCGATCCTGATCGTCGTAGAGTAAGTCTGCACCAGGGAACTCCGGAAATATGTTCACGCCTGCTTCTTCACACTTTTCACCTAGCCACGCTGTCAGACGATTAAGCGAAACAATGTAGTAACTGTGATTTTTTAACGGCGGTGGCGTGATTGGAGATCGAATTGCGCGCTTGGAAGTCAGGTACAGAAATGAGTCGGTAAGTACAGGCGATTCAAGCGGCGCTCCCTGTTCCACGAAATCCGGAATCAATTCTTTAAGTGCTTTCGGATCCATTACAGCGCCGGAAAGAATGTGAGCACCAACTGATGCTCCCTTCTCAATTACGGCAATCTCAATATCGCCAAGTGCATTCCCGGATTCCTCATTGTGTTTCTTAATAAGCCGGGTAAGATGCAGCGCGCCGCTCAGGTTTGCTGGCCCAGCTCCAACAAATAGAACATCAAATTCCAGAGTCTCACGATCCATTAACTAACCTCGCAAAAATGAATGGTCATTCAGTCAGCGAGTATAGCAAACGATTTCTGTCCGACGAACTTCCAGGAAACTCTGATTAAGTACGACAGGCCGTTAGCCTGGCGTGGTTTACCTTCACGATTGTGGCCGAAGATCGCCGACAGGCTGTTAGCCTGGCGTGGTTTACCTTCACGATTGTGACCGAAGATCGCCGACAGGCTAACAGCCTGTCGTACTTAATCAGAGCTTCGTTCAGTTTGTCGTGGTGGCCAGACTGAGATGGATAAATGCTAACTACCGCCAATTCAGACGAGCCTAGGGTTTGGCAAATACGACAAACTAAAGTCGTCGGACAGTGATACACTTTCGCAAATCACGTCGGAGGCCCCTAAAACTATGCAAAGAATCGCACGAGCGCTCGTCTCTTTGCTGTTGCTGTTCGCCTTGTCTCCTCAATCAGTTTTTGCCTGCGGTCCCTTTTCAATGGAAGCTGTCTTTGTCTTTACGGTTCATCCCGTTTATCCACTTGAAAACTACGCAAGAGGTGAGCTTGGAATCATTCAACCGAGCTATGCACGTTCGTACCTGTACGTCGCATACCGTTATCTGAACGATGCACCCTTCACCGCTGCTGAACAAAAAGCGGTGACCGAGTTGTGGAAGGAACGCCTTGAGGAAACTGAGTCCACCTGGGAGTCCGGAGAGGGCTGGATCAAGAGTTGGCTCGAAGCGCGACAAAAGGTTCCTGGATTACCTGAGCCTCCGAAAATCGAGGTGTTTCGACACCGAGAGAAGCCTAATGAATACGACACATTCTTGAACTGTCCAAAAGACGCCTTTGATACGGCTGTTTCAACTTTGAATGCGCGTTTTAACAGATCCGGATTTGATGCATCGTCGCTTCAGATGTGGGTTGAGGCACAGGATAAAGTGTTTTCGAACTGTAGCGAGGGTCAGAACATTCCAGCTATCTTGCCAGCAAATGCTGATCAGGTTGCGCGGGCCGACCGCGATTATCAAATCGCGGCTGCCAATTTTTACGCGACAAAGTTCGATGCAGCTCAACAAGGATTTGAGTCGATCGCCGCCGATGGCTCCTCACCCTGGCACTCGTTGAGCGCCTACCTCCTCGCGCGAACATTCATAAGGCAAGCAAGCCTCGGAACGGACCAGACGAAGACCGATTCGTTAACTAAGGCCGAGAATCAACTGCGTAAAGTCCTCGCTGATAAGAATCTCGCCAGCGTTCATCCGGCCTCCACTCGATTACTCGATCTCGTTCGCCTTCGTTTACATCCATCAGAGCGCAGGCATGAATTGGCACATACGCTCGTTGCCCGCACACCGAATGATCACATCAAGCAGGATCTCTGGGACTACACAACGCTGCTTGATGGCGTGCTGGACACGGAAGGGCAAAAACTCTCCGAGTCTCAAAAGTCAGACCTGACAAAGGAAGATCTGACGGATTGGCTCTCAACTATCCAGGGAACTGGCACTAGTGATTTGGATCACGCATTTTCTGTATGGAGAAAGGACCATTCCACGGCGTGGATGATCGTCGTCTTAACAAAACTGAAGGGCAAGAGTGCGCATTCAGATGAACTCGTGACCGAAGCTCTTAAAGTAAAACCAACGTCAACGGCGTTTGCATCAGCTCGTTATCATGCAATTCGATTAATGATTGAGGCCGGCAAGCCAGTGGAAGCGCGTGCGCTACTCGATCAAACGCTGAAAAACAATCGCGCACAGTTCGATGCTTCATCGCTAAACCTTCTACTGAACGAACGCATGATGCTTGCGCCGACTCTTGCAGATTTCTTGGGACACCTTCCGCGTGTTCCAGCGGCACTCAGTTGGAATGACGATGGTCGCGAGATTCCTGCTGCGCCTTCAGACGTCACGGATGAAACGAAAGCGCTAATCGGAAAACCTTTATATGACTTTGATGCGGCGCGAGTTCTCAATGAGCAGATCCCTTTGTCAGTATTGAAAGAAGCTGTTAAAGACGAGTCTGTGCCAAAACACTTGCGCCAGGATTTGGCGCAGGCGGTATGGATTCGCGCTGTTTTACTCGAAGACTACAAAACCGCCGATGAGCTAGCACCGATATTAGGAACTCTGATTCCCAGTCTTTCGCCTGCGCTCAGTGACTTCAGCATCACCGCTGAACCTGATGATAAGAAGTTCTCCGCGCTGTACAGTTGGTTGAAAGTGCCGGGCATCGAACCTGTCGTGGATGTGGGTATCGGTCGCGAGAGTCCGTTAAATCAACAGGACAGTTATCGCGACAACTGGTGGTGCGGCGCAACGTTCGGCCCTCCAACAGAACCAGTCGCCGAAGAGGCAGAGGAGATCGCTTCATTTACGAAGAGTTCGCTTTCCAGTCCACTCTTTTTGAACGAGGCTCAGCGTCAGGCGGGTACCAAAGAGTGGGCCAGGCTAAAGAGTCTGGGCGCCATGCCAAACTACCTAAGCAAGCAAGTGATCCAACGGGCAACGAAGGACCCTTCTGATAAACGCGTACCGGAAGCGCTGCACCTGGCGGTCAATGCAACTCGATATGGTTGCACGGATAAAGAAACTGGACGTTGGTCCAAAGCCGCATTCGATCTCTTGCATCGACAGTACCCAAATACAACCTGGGCAAAGAAGACAAAATACTGGTTTAAGGAGTAAACCGTTGAACGAGCAAGCAGGAACCGCCGAGTCACTCGAGTTCACAAATCATCTGATTAACGAGAGCAGCCCGTATTTGCTGCAGCATGCGCACAATCCTGTCGACTGGTATCCCTGGGGCGAAGAAGCATTTGCCAGGGCGCGTCGCGAAAACAAGCCGGTGCTACTGAGCATTGGTTACTCAGCGTGCCACTGGTGTCACGTGATGGCGCACGAATCATTTGAAGATGAAGAGATCGCGCAACTGATGAATGAGAACTTTGTGAACATCAAAGTCGATCGAGAGGAGCGACCTGACCTGGATCACATCTACATGAATGCGGTCCAAATGATGACCCATCATGGCGGTTGGCCAATGACAGTGTTTCTCACTCCGGACGCCGTTCCGTTCTATGGAGGAACTTACTTTCCGCCACAGGATCGCTACAACATGCCAGGCTTTCCACGAGTGCTGCTCAGCGTCGGGGAGGCTTATCGAGAGCGTCAGACAGATATCGCCGAAACGTCGAAGTCATTGATCAATGAGTTAAGGCGCCTTAGCGAAACAAACGTATCCGATCAACCGATCGAAAAAGAACTCCTTGACGCAGCTTATGTTGGAGTCATCCGTAGTTACGACCCGGTGAATGGAGGTTTTGGCGGTGCTCCTAAATTTCCGCCGGCGATGACTCTTGAGTTTTTGCTTCGTACTCATATTCGGACCGGAAATCCGCAAGCTCTCGAAATGGTGCGACACACTGCGGAAAGCATGGCACGCGGTGGAATGTACGACCAACTAGGCGGCGGTTTTCATCGCTACTCCACCGATGCGAAGTGGCTCGTCCCGCATTTCGAGAAAATGCTTTATGACAACGCGTTGCTCTCAAGATTCTATCTACACTACTTCCAGATTTCTGATGACATGCTCGCGCACGATACAACGACTGGCATACTCGATTACGTGCTGCGGGAGATGACCTCACCTGAAGGCGGTTTCTATTCAACTCAGGATGCAGACTCCGAAGGTCACGAAGGAAAGTTTTTCGTTTGGGACCACAAGGAAGTCCAAACTTTACTGAGTGGGGACGATGCAAACCTCTTTTGCGAATACTACGACATCTCCCCAGCCGGCAACTTCGAAGGTAAGAACATTCCTAATGTGAAACTCTCACTGGAAGAGCTGGCCAAAAAGCATGCTGTGTCTGCTGCGGATGCAGAAGAGTCGATTAAGAGCAGTAAGGCCAGGCTATTTGAAATTCGCGAGCAAAGAATCAAACCTGATCGCGATGAAAAGATTCTCACTGCGTGGAATGGTTTGATATTGGCAAGTTTCGCTGAGGCCGGGGCCGCATTGAACCGTCCAGAGTATCTCGAAGCCGCGCGCCGCAACGCAGGCTTCGTGTTGTCAAATCTAAGGCGCGACGGGCTTCTACTACGCACGTACAAAGCCGGCATCGCCAAGTTTAACGCTTATCTTGAAGACTATGCCTTTCTGATCGAAGGTTTGGTAACACTCTACGAAACCACTGGCGAGACCCATTGGTTAGATGAGGCGTTAACTCTTACGGACAAAATGGTTGAAGAGTTCTGGGACAAAACAAGTGGCGGTTTCTTCTTCACCGGCAACAGTCATGAGGAATTGATCGTTCGCTCCAAGGACTACTTTGATAATGCCACGCCTTCCGGAAATTCAGTGGCAGCCATCGTGCTCCAACGGCTGGCAATTCTCACCGAAAACCAAAACTACAGAAATCTTGCGATCGCAGTGCTCAACCAGATTGCCGATACTGCGCGCAAATACCCTTCCGGTTTTGGCTACGCACTCTCAGCAGTAGATTTTCTCGTGTCCACGCCTAAAGAGATCGCGATCGTGGCGGCGGATCAAACCTCGTTGAATCTGTTTCTAAGTGATATTTGGGCGAAATACCTTCCAAACAAAGTCGTTGCCGCCCAAATGAACCAGCAAAAAAGCGACTCAAGTATTGCGCTGCTTCGTAATCGGGGAATGATCGATAACAAGACCACTGCGTACGTCTGCGAGAATTATGTCTGCAACGAACCAGTCGTGGATCTCCAGGGTCTCCGTCAACAACTCGCCTCAGTCCTGGCTTGACGACAACCACCAGTAACACCTATATTTAGCAAGTGCCAAACAATGTTGGCACTGGTTAGGCCCATCTGGCAGTCGTCGTCATCGACACCCCAAACAAATTCCCACGAGCCTCAGGTTTCGTAATCAGGAAGGACGATCCACCCAAGCGATGAAGAATAACTGGAAGAGCACGTCTCTTTTGGCTCTGATCTCCGCGGTCAGTGGTCTGTTCATATGTCTATCAGTTATCCAGCTGACCGAACTCTCGTTCTTCGGTAGCTCGGGAATCGCTTCATGGTTGGTGCTATGTATTCTCACCATTGCGGCAAGTCGTCTGACCGTTTCGATCACGAATACGGATGGCGCTCAAAACAGCCGCAAATCGATCGCTGAAGCATTTGTCTTTCTTGCCGTCATTCTTTACGCAGCACCTCCAACTTCCATCGTGGGACCGCCACTTCTGCTCGCTGCCTTCGTTGGTTTCGTATCAACGTATGGCCTCAGCAGTCGGCGCGAGATGATCGTTACAGTAGGCATGTCAGTTATCTCGACCTTCGTAGCAGCATCGTCTTACGGAATCCTGATCGACTTCTTTGATGGACAATCTCTACTGCCTGCGAGTGGTTTACCACTGAGTGTTGTGTTAGTGCCACTGCTCGCGCTCGCAATACTGCAGTATGTGCTCAACACGATCGGCACGACCTGGTTTTTGAGCCTCGATACTGGCAAGTTTAAGTTAATGCCTTCGGCAGAGAGCATTGTATGGACATTGACTACTCAACTCGCTGCCGCTGCCTCCGCCGCGTTGTTCTATCTGGCAATTCTACATAGAGACATTTCCTATGTTCTGCTGGGCTTGCTGATTTCCGCGTTGACACATCTCCTCTACCGCTTCAATCAGCGTCGCCTCGAGGACGTTCGAGCGGCTGAGGCTGAACGGCGTCGACACATCGAGGAAATGGCAGACATCCACATGAACACGATCGAATCGTTGGCGATCGCGATCGACGCAAAAGATCAAACGACTCATGGCCACGTTCGGCGAACGCAGATTTACGCGCGGGAGATGGGAACAATGTTCAGCGTGACCGAATCTGAAATTCAGGCGCTGCACGCTGGAGCCTTACTTCATGACATAGGCAAGTTAGCTGTTCCTGAATACATACTTAATAAGCCCGGGAAACTCACAGAAGCTGAATTCGCTAAGATGAAGATCCACCCAACGGTGGGGGGCGATATTTTGCGCCGAGTCAACTTCCCTTACCCGGTCGAGGACATCGTTCGTTATCATCACGAGAAATGGGACGGCAGCGGTTACCCGAAAGGTCTTAAGGGTGAGGCAATTCCTCTCATCGCTCGGATCATTTCGGTTGTCGATTTCTACGACGCTACCAGATGCGATCGTCCATATCGCAAAGGTATGAAGCGTGAAGAGTCACTTGCGCTATTACGAAGTATGGTTGGAACTGCTTTTGACCCAAGAGTCGTTGAAAAATTTGTCGCACACGTTGAAGAGTTTGACCAGTTAATCGGCTTGGAGGACATCCAGGAGCAAGTTCCTTCCGAAACACCATCATTCGATAACGAAACGAAAACGAAACCAGACGCAGGTCTTGCTTCGGATGTTCTGGGATCACCCGACGATAGCCTTTCAGGTTTCCGCTCTATCACCGAGGCACAGAGGGAAGTTTTCGCGCTTCACGAAATTGCTCAGACGATCGGCTCATCGCTCAATCTCAACGACACACTTACCTTAGTCTCAAACAAACTGAAATCGATCGTCCCATTCGATAGCTGCATCATTTTCATCGTCGACGAACGGACCGGAAAGGCGAGTGCGGCGCATGCTGCTGGAGATGGGGCGGAACTCTTCTCGCGACGTCGAATGAATGTCGGCGACGGAATTACTGGTTGGGTGATCGCTAACTCACGTTCGATGTGCAATGCCTCACCCGATCTCGATCTGGTAGGTGTCCAGGAAGAGATCGTAAAGCAATACCGAAGCGTTTTGGTTTCGCCGCTGCGGCGGGAAGATGGATCGTTCGGCGCGATCAGTCTCTACTCAAAGAGTCGTACTTCGTACACGACCGAGCATGTTCGTTTACTCGAATCGGTTTGCCAGCACGCTTCGAGTGCCTTGAATAATGCGCTTACGTACGAAAAAACGCGCGCGAGCGCGCTAATCGATCCGTTAACCGAGCTGCCAAATGCTCGTGGCTTCTACATGATGCTGGAGCAACGAATCGCTGAGAGCCAGCGCATGAATCGTGAGCCTCTGGTTGTGATCAGCATGGATATCGACGATTTCAAGATCATCAACGATAAGTACGGACATTCGATCGGTGATCGGCTTTTGGCGAGCGTCGCTGGAACGATTCGTAAAGAGTTGCGTCAGATGGATATTCTCACTCGTTATGCAGGCGACGAGTTTGTGGCGATTATGCCTATGGCTTCCAGCACAATGGCCACGGGGGTTGTGGATCGCATTCGAAACACCGTAGAAGATCAACTGTTTTCCGTTCGCACTGGCACCATGATTGGTTTGGGAATAAGTGCAGGCTACGCTTGTTTCCCAGATGACGGCGAGACTACCGAGGAGTTGCTGACCACGGCAGCGCGGAACATGCAGCGCGACAAACACAGCCGGAAGACCGAGCTTACTCTCGCCTGCACCCGCCTTGAACAGATCGACATGATGACTTGAGATTAGCGACAGCCACCGTTCGTGATGCTTCGGGGTGATTCACGGATCGTCTCTGGTCCCGGGAAGAAAAGCCAATCCACGAAACAACACCAAACCTCACTATTAGCGCGCGCCAGGAGGAGGCGCAGAGAACTCGAAAGGTCTCTTTTGCGCGCCTTTGTCTATCTCGCGTATAATTCCCTGACTCTTTTCAAGCGCAGATCACAACAAGAGTTGCTGGACACAAACAGCCCGCCGCACAAGCGGGCATTATTTAGTGCAAGAGTTCGCCTAACGCATGAGTAAACAAACTGCAGAACCAAGGTCGGCCGCGGGCGCCGAAGAAAAAAGCTCAACCGGAGTTCTCGACGATCCTGAAGTAGATCGTCAAGCACTCAAACAGGATCACGACACCGCTAAACAAAAACAAAAGGAACGACTCGCCGGTCTCGAATCGGAGACGCTAATCGAACTCTACCGTCAGATGTTGCTGATCCGACGGTTTGAGGAAAAGTCAGCCGAAGTTTACAGCGCCGGGAAAATTGGAGGTTTCTGCCACCTCTACATCGGTCAGGAAGCGGTAGCAGTTGGCGCTCTTTCTGCGATTCGAAAGGATGACTACGTTCTGACCAGTTACCGCGAGCACGGTCAAGCCATCGCTAAAGGGATGTCTCCCGAATCAGTGATGGCGGAACTCTACGGCAAAGCGACAGGCTGTTCCAAAGGTAAGGGTGGTTCGATGCATATGTTCGATAAGGAAGTCAATTTCCTTGGCGGACATGCGATTGTTGGCGGACAGATTCCCCTGGCTACTGGAGTTGCCTTTGCCGCAAAGTATCAAAACACAGATAAAGTCACGCTTTGTTTTTTCGGTGAAGCAGCAGTCAATCAAGGTGCATTTCACGAATCGCTGAACATGGCCCAACTGTGGAAGCTTCCCTGCATCTACATGTGTGAAAACAACCAGTACGGAATGGGAACTTCGCTGGAGCGTGCGATGTCGTTGCGCGATATTGCACAGAAAGCCTGCGCCTACGAGATGGCTTCTGAGTTTGTTGACGGTATGGATGTGCTTGCGGTTCGCGAAGCCACGGCTCGCGCGGTTGAGCGGGCGCGAAAGGAGTCTCTGCCGACTCTGCTTGAAGTCCGTACGTACCGCTTCATGGGGCACTCCATGTCCGATCCTGGTAACTACAGAACCAGAGCTGAAATAGAAAAATACCAGGAGCGAGATCCGCTGAAGCTATTCTCATCTACGCTGAAGGAAGAGAAGATCGTCGATGATAAAACCCTCCAGCAAATGGATTCAGAGATCAAAGAGCAGGTAGAACGCGCTGTTCGGTTTGCGGAAGAGAGTCCACTGCCAGCACCTGAAGAACTCTACACAGACATTTACGCCAATCCAATCGATCCATCACACAAATCATAAAAGTTTAGATATGCCGACAATCACAATACGCGAAGCGCTCAATCAAGCGATCCGGGAAGAGTTAGCCCGTGACGAGCGCGTCTTTTTAATGGGCGAAGAAGTGGCTGCGTACGATGGTGCGTACAAGGTCACTAAAGGGCTGCTGAATGAATTTGGCCCCAAACGAGTTATCGACACGCCGATTACCGAGCTGGGCTTTGCGGGTCTCGGAGTTGGAGCAGCAATGGCCGGATTACGACCCATCGTCGAGTTCATGACATTCAACTTTTCAATTTTGGCCACGGATCAAATTATTAACTCCGCCGCCAAGATGCTGTACATGTCGGGCGGTCAGTTCAACATTCCGATTGTCTTTCGTGGTCCGGGAGGATCGGCATTTCAGGTATCATCACAACATTCACAGGCGCTTGAATCGTGGTACGCATATTTCCCCGGCCTCAAGGTGGTGATGCCTTCAACACCAGCTGATGCAAAGGGTCTTTTGAAGTCTGCAATTCGCGACGACGATCCCGTCATCTTTATCGAGCAGGAGCGGATGTACGGAAACAAGGGCGAAGTTCCAGACGACCCTGACTTCACAATCCCTTTGGGCGTGGCAGACGTCAAACGCGAAGGCACCGACGTCACGATCGTGGCCAGATCACTGATGGTTCCGGTTGCGTTGAAGGCTGCTGATAAACTTCAGGAGCAGGGCGTTTCTTGTGAAGTTATCGACCCGCGCACGGTTCGCCCACTGGACATCGACACAATTATTGAATCGGTAAAGAAGACAAACAGGGTTGTGTTGGCAGAGGAGTCCCATCCTATTTGCGGAGTCAATGCCGAGATCAGTGCTGAGATCATGGAACGAGCCTTTGACTATCTCGACGCCCCTGTAAAACGTGTTTCAGGCGCAGATGTGCCAATGCCGTACGCTAAGATTCTCGAAAATCTTGCGATACCTGATGTCGAGCGCGTGATTGCGGCAGTGCGCGAAGTTGCATATCTCGACTGATCGATTCCAAGCCCCTGTAAAAGTTTTAGATATTCTTTTTCGCTGAAGGAATTCGCATGGCCAGTAAGGTAATCATGCCCAAACTCTCTCCAACTATGGAGGAGGGTCAAATTGCGCGGTGGCTGAAGAAAGAAGGAGATAAGGTCTCCATGGGCGAGCCACTCGCAGAGATCGATACCGACAAGGCTACCATGGAGATGCAGGCACTTTCCAATGGTGTGCTGCGGAAGATCCTGATCAATGAGGGCGAGTCAGCGCCGCTTGGACAACTGATCGCAGTGATAGGCGACCCAGATGAAGACATCTCATCCGTACTAAACGAAGCGCCGGCAAAAGCGGCGACTTCGCCTGCCGCTCCAGCTCCAGCTGCTACAAGTCAGCCTGCTGCGGTCGATGCGAATGGACATGCTCGTCAAGCACCGGCTCAAAGCGAGTCGGGCAGAATGATTGTTTCCCCTCTGGCGGCGCGAATGGCGGCCGAAGCAGGATTGGATCTCCGCACGTTACACGGCAGCGGCCCCGGAGGCCGAATAATAAAACGCGATATCGAAGCGGCGCTCAGTGAAACTAAGCCTGTCTCAGCGTTTCCACGTGCTGTTGAGCCACTTCGCTTCCAGCCATCGGTGGTAGCGTCTGCATCACCTTATCGAGATGAACCTGCAAGCGAGATTCGGCGAACCATCGCACGACGCCTTGTGACATCCATCGGCCCGGTGCCGCATTTCTTTTTGACCAGCGAAATCGAGATGGATCGTGCCGTCGAGATGCGCCGCGCTATCAATGCGCTCGACCCTGATTTGAAGATCAGCATCAACGACATCATCATCAAGGTTGTGGCAAGTGCGCTCATTCAACATCCCGCGGTCAATGCATCTTTCCAGGATAAGTTTATCCGCTATTACGAACATGCGGATGTTGGCGTGGCAGTTGCGATTGAAGACGGGTTGATAACTCCGGTGATTCGTAGCGCAGATCAGAAATCACTAAGTCAGATCGCTGGCGAGATCCGAGAACTGGCCGAACGCGCTCGTTCACGTAAACTCAAGCCTGACGAATATACAGGCGCAACATTCTCAGTCAGCAATCTCGGCATGTTTGGAATCGATGAGTTCACCGCCGTAATCAATCCGCCAGAAGGAGGCATTCTGGCAATAGGTGCCGTGACTCCGAAGCCAGTTGTCCGCGATAACGAAATCGTCATCCGACAGATAATGCGTGTAACGATGTCATGCGATCACAGAGTTATTGATGGTGCGACTGGTGCGAAGTTCCTTCAAACTGTCAAGAAGATCCTGGAGAATCCTCTCTACCTCGTCGTATAACTTGACCGACCGGTCTCATAATTCCGCTGCGCCTCACCTCGCGCTGATTGGCGTCCAAATCCTTTTCGGTACCTGGCCGATCTTCGGAAAGATCGTTCTGCGATCGATGTCGACGACAAGCTTGATGCTGTGCCGGTTGATTGGTGCTGCACTTGTTCTTGCACTTATTCAGCGAAGTTTTCGGCCCCTCGTGGAAATGCCAAAGAAACACGTCGCCTGGATAGCACTCTGCAGCATGATGGGTGTTGTTGGTAATCAGTTTATTTACCTGACGGGTCTATCCTTAACCACCGTCATCAACACAACTCTTCTGAGCACTACAATTCCGGTATTTACGCTATTTGTCAGCATCGTTCTCGGTCATGACCGTTTGTCGCTTCGACGACTCCTTGGTATCGCGTTGGCGGCGAGTGGCGTGATTTATCTGGTCAATCCCAACAAAGCCGATGTTTCAGCGCACACTACGATCGGCAACCTCCTGGTTGCTTTCAGTTCCCTTCTTTATGCAACCTACATCGTAATTTCGAAGGACATTTTCGAACGGTATGGCGCACTCAATGTAATTACCTGGATCTTCCTGGTTGGTGCGATTGTTACGATTCCTTTTGGGATGTACTCCATCATTCAATCTCCCGTTCACACTCTACCGGGGACGGTTTGGCTTTTGGTCGCATTCATTATTCTCTTTCCTACGGTCGGTGCTTATTACTTGAATGCCTGGGCTCTGACAAAGGTGACACCCGGCATCGTAGCCGTGTACATCTACCTTCAGCCATTATTTGCCTTCGGCGTTGCCCCGCTGTTGCTCGGTGAGAAGTGGAATTCAAGATCGGTCGTGGCCGCAGTCCTTATCTTTTCTGGGGTTGGGATCGTAACGCGACGGGGAAGGAGTGTAGCCGTTCGAGAGATGAGCGAACACCCCGACGCTCTGGCGCGGTAACAACTTCCGGGGTTCTTCAACTGCTGAGTCTTCTCTGGCAAAGGCCAAGAGTGTTATAAAGCCCGCAGCTTAAACTCGCCCCGTAAATCTCAGGAGGCGTCCAGTGAAGCCATTTTATTTAATAGCCCTCATCGCACCGCTGTGTTTCGGCGCGTGGCCTTCCCAAGCCTACGCTGAGATATTCCGCAATCGTGCCGCTTTCAACTCTGCATCACAAAACTTGCATACAGTCGATTTTGAATCAGTAACGCCGCTGGGCTTAGAACTCAATCATCAGGTTGATAGTGTTTTCTTCGAAAGCATAGGCGGAATGGTCATTAGTACCGGTGTAAATGGCAACATGCTGTCAGGACAAACAGTGGGTGAGATCACGCGGCTCACCTTATACCTTCCGCCGGGTACAACAGCAGTTGGTTGCGACCAATTCGGATCGCCCATGATCGTTTCGATCTCCAACGGCGAGAGCGTAACGATGAACGAGTCAGATGGATCAACGTTCGTTGGTTTCGCGTCGGACCAGCCTATTCAGACTCTGACATTCTTTCTGGACTTTCCAGAACCAACGCCAAGCGCTTTGATTGACAACCTCTCCTTCGGTCAACGACGAGCAGGAAACGAACCGCCCGTCCCTCAACTTCTCACCTCGAATTTAACCGGGCGCGCCATCGCACTAGATTCAGTAACGAAAGAGAGCGAGCCTTTCCGCGTCACGTCATCCTACAATCTGAGTACAGACAGCCATACGCGAATTACGCTTTTTATCGTTGGTGTACTGCTCCAACCCTCAGATTTGTCGGTAGTCACAGTAACGGCAGAAGACGCGCAACAGCACGTCTACAACTTACCTTGTGAGGCGACGAATAGGGTTAATAATTTGGTCTGGATGTCTCAGGTAACCGTGCGATTACCTGACGCACTCACCGGGGTTGGCGATCTCAATGTGAGTGTTAGTGTGCGCGGAGTTACGAGTAATAAGGCGGCGCTTCGTGTTGAGTGATGTCCGATATGCTAAAGAGGCTCTTGCAAAAAGGCCCCACGGTCCTGGGAGCGCAGGCGTCCTCGCCTGCCCGCGTCCCGTCTAACCAACAACCATTGACCGAGTTGGTTGCACTGGACACGGCAGGCGAGGACGCCTGCGCTCCCAGAACCGTGGGGCCTTTTTGCAAACACCTCTAAAGCATATCGGCACTTGCCTATGCCGCTCGCGCTTCGTTCCTCGGAAAACAGCCGGCAATCTCCTCAGCATCAAGCGTGTCTCGCTCCATCAACAACTCGACCAATCGATTAATCGACTCGGTCCCTCTGGTTACAACGTCACAAGCACGTTCGAGCTGTTCATTGATGATCTCGTTCGTTGCTTCTTCAATTCGGTCAAGCAGATTCTGACTATGCGGTTGATCCGACTGTCCGAGGTGAATCGGGCCCAGGCGGCTCATGCCGAACTCACTAACCATCTTGCGTGCGATCTCCACCGCGCGCTCAATGTCGTTCGAAGCACCCGCAGTCATCGTCGAGAGCAATACCTGCTCAGCTGCCCTGCCACCCAGTAACAGCGCGATCTGATCTTCGAGATATTCACGCTTCTTCATGAGTCGATCCCGCTCCGGCAACGACTGCGTCACTCCTAACGCACGACCCCGCGGCAGTATCGAAACTTTATGAATTGGATCTCCATTCTCAACTGCCAAGCCAACAGCTACGTGCCCCGCTTCATGCACTGCAGTCGCATAGCGCTCTTCCTCATCCATCATGAAGCCCTGACGCTCAGCGCCCATCAGGATTCGGTCACGAGCGTATTCGATATGCTTGCGCCCAACCGCGTCTGATGAATCTCGCGTCGCTGCTATCGCTGCTTCATTCATGAGATTGGCCAACTCGGCACCGGAGAAACCAGGGGTACCACGGGCAATCCATTTCAGATCCAGATCCTGTTCGAGAGTCAGGTTACGTGCGTGGACATTCAAAATTGCTTCACGTCCGCCCACGTCAGCGAGATTGACTGCGATCTCGCGATCGAACCGGCCCGGTCTCGTCAAAGCCTTGTCCAGAATGTCGGGCCGATTAGTTGAGGCGATTACAACAACAGAACACGACTGATCGAAGCCATCCATCTCAACCAGTAACTGATTCAACGTCTGGTCCTGATCAGCCGAAGCGGAATCACCACCGCGTCCACGTTGACGACCAAGCGCATCAATTTCGTCGATGAAGATAATGCATGGCGACAGCTTTCTTCCCTTAGCGAAGAGATGTCGCACTCTTGCGGCACCGAGGCCGGCAAACTTTTCCTGAAAACTGGAACCGGAGGCGGCCAAAAACGGAACAGCCGCTTCCTTCGCTGCAGCACGCGCCAACAGCGTCTTACCTGTTCCCGGAGGTCCGTAGAGCAGGATGCCTCGAGGCACTCTGCCACCTAAACGACCAAAACGGGCCGGGTCTTTTAGAAATTCAATCGTTTCTGTCAATTCAGCCTTTGCTTCATCAACCCCAGCCACGTCTTCAAAGCCCACGCTCTGTTTGCCACTCTGGTTCTCTAGGTCGAAGGAACCGCGGCCATTCATGCTTGCGTAAATCTTCCAACCTGCAAATCCAAGAAACGCCAAACAGAAAAACGGCAGTGCCCAATTCAGTGCTGTGGTGATAACTCCAGGCTGTAGGGCTCGAAACTCGACGGGGATGTTGTTCTTGCGAAATGCCTCGACGATCTCGTGTTGCGCAGCCTCGCCAGTCACAATGGCTTCGACAAGCGTGCCATCCTGTTTCTTCACCGTTAGTGTTTCACCCTCAACGGTCAATCCCGAAATTCCGGTGACACCTGCCAGGGAATAGAGCTGTGAGTAGTTAATCTTTTGAACAGGCGGCTGCTGCCGGGTGTATACAACGACGGAGGCCACAATAACGAGGATCAGCAATAAGACTGAAACGGCAACGAGGGCTGTCTTACGTGCCCGTAAAGAGACTCTGGGTGCGGGGGTTGGCATACAAGGAAACCTCCAGAGCGTCTAGGTCAAAACAACTGTGACGCTCAAAATATCTAAGACCAGATTAAAATCGGGTTAGGAAAAGCGACGGACTTCGGAAGGAAGGCACCGCGCGGAAGAGTTTGTCTCTTTAAAACCCAAAAGCGCCCGCCATGACACTGCGAACGCGCTGGAATTCACTTTACCAGCCAACAACTCCCAAGTCCAGAAGAAGATTATGAAAAATCCAACAGAATCGTACTAATTCGACCGTCGATGAATTGATTCGTATCGGCCGACCGGCGACTGGCATGTTTTCGTACGCATTTCCTACGCGAAACAGGCAGCAACTTTATCGCGATATACTTGATAAGTAGCACAATGCCGCACTTTAGAATCGCATATGCTTGATGCACGGTGATGGCATGGTCGTTGCTCCCAACCACGACGAAGAGCTTTTGTACCAACGAATCTTTGGAACTGGAGAGTGGTTAACAAAAGGAGGAGAACCGATGCTCTGGACGATTTTCGTAATCTTGTTAGTGCTATGGCTGTTGGGTGTGGTTAGCAGTTACACAATAGGTGGGTTCATTCACATCCTGCTAGTGTTGGCGTTGGTGGTGCTGCTCATTAACATTATCGGCGGACGCCGTACGGTGGTTTAGGCAAACGCGCACACTGTTTGCCCTGCGGCGCCCGACACCGACACGATTGCCGAGTGAGCGATTGTGTCGGGCGCCACCACAACTATTGATTAATTAAACGCCCTACTGGATAGAGATTCATTTGTGGATCCCAGTAGGGCGAACGTTTGTAAAAGAACCGCAAGCGTTCTGCCGGATCGGCAGCGAACTCCGGATCTTCAGTGACCCTCCGATCAAATTCAGCTGCGAGCGAGGGGTCGTCGGTCATCATCTGCCGAGCGAGTTCCTCGAGTACGTAATGTTCCGCGTATTCTTTCTCTTCAAAAATCGCATTGAAAAAGCCCCAGCGCGCAAGTGAATCGGGTGCTGCTGGTTCAAGTAGATTGAGCGCAACTCTCGCCAGCGGCTGCTCGAGAGAAACAATGATCGAACCGGGCGGAAACACTCGCTCTTCGACAGTTGTTTCCAGCTCGAATCGAGGCATGTGCCGGCCTTCGAACGGCTCGGCTGGCCACTGCACGTGTATGAAACGATAACTCTCAACATTCATTGTGGTGGTCGCTGGGAGTTCCGTTGTCTGCAAGCCATGGGCTTTGACGACATCAATCACGCTTTGCCATTGAACAGGAATCACATAAGCGTGTGGCGGCTTAACAGCCGCCGTTACTTCGAATGTCTGATACATCGGAACGGTCAAGTCCAGAGGTTCCCTGCCAAAGACCACACGAAGGTCACCTGAGATATCGCTTTGTTCAGTGACGTAAGAGAATGCTTTCAATTCGAGTGGCGTGACTTCGTTGGTGAGTTTGAAATCGAGAGGATAGAGTTCATCACGATCCCCAGGTCGAACAGCTAGCTCATCTGCTCTGCGACAAACCTCCAAGAGACGAGCCGGATCCAGATTTACCTCATTGAGTGCTGCGCGAAGAAAATCGTACGTTCCAATCACCCTCGATCGATAATCCTTAATCATGTGAGTCTCGATCAGAATACCGGGGCGGTTTCTGAGAGGCGCGTATCCGGTTGAGAACCTTGGTGAGCCATTGAAGTCTCTGGTACCAAGTTTTAGATCACGGTTGTCGACAAACTCGAGATACCACGAGATCACATTTCCGGCGGCTTCAGTGGCTGGAACCACTTTGCCACCAAAGACCTCTCGTTCCCACGCAAGAACACCGGGGTCGATCCCGCTGTGGTGCTCATGATGATATGTGATGTTGCAACGATAATCGGCACCATCTGTCACGTGACAATCGATCAAGAGGTCAGGCTGCCAAAGAGTCCAGAGCCGGAGCCACGCACGCGTCTCCGGGGTGTCGGCTTTCATGTAATCGCGGTTCAGGTTCTGATAAGTTGCAGTTGTGCGCCAACCCATGCTGGCAGGCCCATTCTGATTAATTCGATTAAACGGGCTGGAACGTTCATGTCCATCGGTGTTGTAGATCGGAATAAACAGCAAGACTACATTTTGCAAAAGACCTGCGGCACATTTTGTTATGGCGACATCTCGGAGCAATGCAAAGCCGGCGTCCTTACCATCGGGCTCACCGGCGTGAATGCAGGCCTGAATCAAAACAACTGCCTTCCGCTGCTTTTTCGCAGCTTCCGGTGAAAACACTCCCGCTTCTGAGCACACCAACAAAGGTAACGCCCTTCCCTGCCCGCTGAAACCAAACGTCTGAAACTGAATCGAAGGTGACTCGGAGGCTAAGCGTTTGGCAAATGCGATCGTTGCGGCGTAATCCGGTGTTTGTGAATAGTCAGTCTCTTCGGCAGGTGTTTGCCAATTCGGGGGCACATGAGTTTGGGTCATACTTTTACAGTTTGGGTTTAGAGTTTAGTTTGGCAGGAGCGGCACTCAACCCGCCGTCTAGCGTTTAGAGTGCCGCAAGCAAGACAACGAACATACATCGTTCTAGCGAACCAACTCGTAATGAACGCGCTGATACCGAGTATCCCGATAAAGACTGCCGCGTTCAATAAGAAGTCTCTCACTCTTTCTGTGTCTCTGTGGTCGCCACGTGGTAATCGGTGCCCCGATCGAAACCGCAACGAAATGCTTCATCCAACTCATCGTCCGAGTAAATCTCGCGCAAACCGGCTTCACATTCCGAGTAGGTTTTTCCACGAAGTTGTTTGTGTTGCGCAGCCTCAAAGCCGCGGCGATAGCTTACTTCATCCGCGTCGAAGTCCCTACCGTCAGCTTCGTATCCAGTTCGCTCACGTTCGCGCAACTCGGACCACCAGCCATCTCGCAATCTGTCGAGGTCCAGAGCTCCCGTGCGATTAAATATTGCACGAGCCTTTGAGAATTGGTCATCATCCTTAGCATGAACAACTACAACTGAGCGACCGAGACGCAACGCGTACTCGTAGAGATAAACATCCTCGTGGGGGAGTCCTTCACCCAGTCCCTCTTCGATCTTATCTCCCACTGCCGCGCCTACAGCGGCTCCAGTTCCTCCGAGTAGAGCAGCTCCCAGTAAACCAAAGGCCAATACTGGTCCTACGCCTGGGATAATAAGTGTGGCAGCGGCGAGACCGAGTGTTGCACCACCAGCTGCGCCCATCGCACCACCCACGGCCGCACCCATTGCCGTTCCCATGCCGGGATACTCAGTATCTGTGATAGGTACCGTCGTATCTCCTCGAGCGTTGCCCTCAGCGGTTACCAGGCCGATACGCGTTTCTGGTATGCCCAGGCCCCGCAACTCTCTTACTGCATTTTCAGCTTCACGACGAGTGTCAAAAATGGCTGTCAGAACGTCCATGCTCGTTACCTCCGTTTCAAGTGATCTCCGTGCCGGGTGTCCGATATGCGTCTGTCTTGTCGTGACGCTACCAACCAAACTCTCGCCGGATCAATCTTTGACTTAGCGGGTTGGCTGGCAGCGTCACAACAAGACAGACACATATCGGAGACCGTGCGCTTCCAAGCATCGAAGTTTTTCCATCAAGCAGTAGGCCATAAACCCTACCGACACAAATCGTTTAGGAAATTCGCAAAGCTATGTTAGAGTCTGATTACGGTCTGCAGTAAAGGAACAGGATAAAACGCGGATGTTCGACATTGTAGAAAAACATTGGCCGATGTCTGAGGGCGACGGTAAAGCGGCGCGAAAGAAGCGACCACGCATTCTCGCGATAACCACAGACTGCTGCACTGGTTGTTCCGGCTCACCGGCTTGCATCGAATACTGCCCCATTGAGGCGTGCATGTTTTGGGTGCCAGATGAAGATCATCCGCCGTTTGGACGAATCGAGGTCGATCCGTATCTCTGTATCGGTTGTCAAAAGTGTACGAGCAAAGGACCTGACGGAGCCTTTCTGGATGGATGTCCGTGGGACGCGATCGAGATGGTGCCCACTGACGATTGGGAATCGCTGCACGGGATCGTGCTGCCCGATCTACCGCCGCCGCCTCCAGCTGCCTGACCTGTTTAGTGGTAAGAACTATAGGACCTATTTGGACCTATAGGACCTATTCCGCTGACGCTGCCAAAGTACAAGCATATCGGACATTTATTTCTTCGCCTGGATCGCGCTTGCCGTTAACTTTGCCTGCTCTTGAACCCGCTTCGTCGCAGAGACTTCAGAATACGATTGCACCACCGGCAAATCCGCAGGCCTTCCAATAATTGACAAACCTCGAAGTGCTTCCCACACACTTGCCTCATCTGAATTCAATGTCAGCAGGTCCTCGCCGGAGCTCACTTGAACCCCATTAGCCTTGAAGATCTGGTCGATCTTCCCGGGCAGAGGCGATCGGATCTCGACGACATGTCCCTCCGGCTGCTGAACACGACCCAACAACGTTCCCCGAGAAACATCTGATCCTGCACGCAGGGTGCTCGATACCACTCCGGTGGCATTTGACTTCACCGCAAATGGCTTCAGCACCGCTATCAGTTCAGCGTGTCCATGGTCGTCGTTAAAGCGCACTAAAGCCAGAGCTGCGTTGCGACGAACGATAGGCTCATCGTCGTTTACAAGTGTCAGTAACGAGTTATGGAATTCCGTTGAGCGATTGTCAAAGCCCATAAGCCAGGCGATGGTGAGTCTGAACTCAGTTTCAGAGCTCGCACTCAACGTCAGAATTTGTGGATACCAGTTTTTTGCAGATGGATCTCCGCGTTCAATTCGCTGTTGGATTTGTAGCAATGCGTGTTGAACGTGGCGCGGGTTTCTGGTGTCGTTCAAATACTTGCTGATGTCAGCGTCAGAGAGGCCTCGGCCAAACCATGTGAAGTACCAGGCGAGAAATGTAGCAACGAGAAAAAGTGCGGCTAGGATCAGAATAGGGCCGGACGCCCGTATTCGATTTACTTGCAGCGGAACTCTCGTGTCGGTATCAGCCATGGAAACCTGGCATTCAGGAAGGATAGATTTGATAGAGCATAAGGTAAACGACGACGCCTGTGATTGACACGTAGAACCACAGCGGCAACGTGATGCGGGCGATCTTGCGATGGCGCACGAAATCCATCTTCACGGCACGATAAAACGTGATCGCAATGAGTGGCACGATAACAATAGCGAGGATTGTGTGACTGGTCAGCACCGTGAAATAGATTGGCCGCGACAAACCAGTGCCCTGGAAGCGAGTTGTTCCGTGGTAATAGTGGTAGGTTAGATAAGAGACCAGAAAAAGCGATGAGACTATCAAAGCCGAAATCTGACAGGCGCGGTGTGCTGCAACTTTGCCTTTACGTATGAATGAATAACCTGCAAACAACAGTACCGCGCTGGACGCATTCAAACATGCGTTCAGGTGTGGAAGATAATGGATGAAGCGATTCATGCGAACGAAGAACCAAGTACCCGACAAAGAACAAGTAAGGAGGAAAAAACAAGTAAGGAAGGGTGGTTTACCCCCGCTGTATCAGATCGTCTGTTGGTAGCCAGCGGGGGTGAACCGCCCTTCCTTACTTGTTCTTTGCTCGCTTGTTATTTGTTTTCTGAAGCTAAGTCTTTAAAGAAGTCTTCGCCAACTCCTTGCCCTTCTCGGTTAGCGAATAAAAGTCGTTCCCCTCTTCGGCGAGAATTCCCTCTTTAACAAAACCTTCCACAAGATCAAACACCGCAGTTCGGGCGTCAGGATCATTACCACCGGCTTCAAAGAGTTCGTGCAGATCCAGAACATCTTTGCGCCAAACGCTAAAACTACGCAGAACTTTTTTGGAGAGTTCGTCCACTTTAGCGAACCCGCGTCAGACCTCTTTTGATTCAGTCTGCGCAAACCTGGAAACCATAGCTTTCACGTCAGCGGGCATCGCTCGACCTTTCGCGTCAAGCATGGGTGGCGCTGGGGCCGCTAACTGTCCGCTAGCAGAGGCTGTTGAACCGCCGACTCTTTTCATTCCAGGAATGGGTAACTTCCCTTCAGACTTGAGGTACAGCAGAGGGCTGGCGGCGAACATAACTGCCATAACCAGGCACACCGTCATGATAAAAAGGGTGTCCGTTGTCAGAATATCGCCCGCGGTTAATGCGGTGATGACGATCAGCGCCAGAAAACCGACCGACGCCACAAGACAAAGTAAGTTTAATATTCCAAGTTCTTTGCTCATGAGTTATCAGTGCTTAGCTTTGCCGGCCGGTTTCTTCTTTTCACCCATTTCTTCATAACCGCAACGCTCACACTGCCAAATCGGAAATGCTTCGTCTGGATCTGCTGATTGATAGACGGCGCGATTCGAAGGGATGATCTTTCCGCCGCAACGAGGACAAGCACGGCCTCTGGTGGTTCGCTTTTCGACATCGATCCTGAGCAAGTCTTCTTCTGCCATATTTAACTTACTCGCCGCGATGTCTCCTCAGAAGGACAAAGATGAAACAAAACATCGACACCGGAGGAACCAACAAGACTAAAACCCCAATATTGAAGTTTCGGATTAGTTTTCCATTGTTCGCCCCGGCGAGAGAAGCTTTGCACATGGCACACTGAGCGTCAGTGGGGACGCTCATCAAAACAATGAGTCCTACCGCCAGAGCAATGAATAACAATACACGCCAGTTCACAAACTTCATTATGGCTCCTCGGCCGGTGCGGGCGCTACCGGCGGTGCTTCCTGGAATTTATAACGTAACCCGGACGAGCGGAAACTATCCGGGAAAAACACCATTAGCAAACAGATGCAAACCACCAGCATCGGCACCAATGTCAGGATCAAGCTGAGCCGTTCAAACTTCAAGTGCATGAAGTAAGCCACGATTAGCGCGGCTTTTATGATCGACAGGCCCAGCAGGATGGTCAACATGATGTGGATGGGCATTGTCTTGTACGCCAGAAAGATCTCAATCAGCGTCAAAGCGACGAGCCAGCCCCAAATAGAGATAAACAGCTTGTTACTTCCAGCAAAGTGTTCTTCAACATGTGCAGCCATTTACATTCCCTCCATTAGTGGCCGAGCGCTCCATGCATGTCCACCGACATGATGTAGATCAATGGAAACACAAACATCCATACCAAATCCACGAAGTGCCAGTACAGGCCGCTAATTTCGACATCTTCATGTTTCAGTTTATTCACGCGCATGGCGACAACGAAAAGGTAAATTGCTCCGGTCGCGACGTGAAACATGTGCAGGCCAGTAATGGTGAAAAAGGTTGCACCAAACAATGGAGACGGCGGCGTACCGTCAGACAGTGTAAACACCTTGACCCAGTGCTCCGGCAGGAAGAACGGCCTCATGCCTTCACCGATCAAGTGATTCCATTCAATCAAGTGCAGCACGATAAACGAGACACCAAAGAATATGGTCGCAAGGATCCATTTTCGCGCGCCAGCCTTGTCGCCTCTGCTCGAAGCCGACACACCAAACACCATCGTCAAGCTGGATGACAGCAGGCAGAACGTCATCACTGACGAAAAGACGATGCTCGGATAGAACGGAAAAGGAGTGGGCCAGTTGTTGGATGCGCGAAGATACGCATAACCCATCAACAACGCAGAGAAGGTCAGTGAATCAGAGACAATAAAGAGCCACATCCCCAACTTGCGATGACCGACGCGATATGGGAGTGTGCCGCCGCTCCAATCGACAGCCGGAAAATGTCCTGCACGTGCTTCAGTGCTCACCTGTCACCTCCAAAGGAATAGGAGTAGAAATAGGTAGATCCAAAGGGCGTCCATGAAATGCCAGTAGATCGCGACCGCATCAGTTGCCGCCTGGCGCCGCGGCGAAACCTTTACTGCGTGCGAAAACCTTGACCGCGTCCACACAAAAATCAGTCCTAATAGGCCACCACCCAAATGGAAGGCGTGTGTCGCGGTTAATAAGTAAAAGAAAGAACTATGCGGATTGCTCGCAAGATAGACACCCTGTCGAGCCAACTGTTTCCACGCCAGGAGCTGTGACCCGAGAAATGCCAAACCAAGTAGCATCGTCAACAATAACCAACGACTGTGACCGTCGAGTGATGATGCTTTCAGATTCCGCTTCGATACTTCGATAGTGACGCTACTCAGCAAAATGAGTGCAGTACTGAGTAACAGCACTCGCGGCATTCTGAGGGTAACCCAATCGCTGCCGGCACCAGCTCTTACGACATACGCGCTACTCAGGGCGGTAAACAACATCCCAATCGAAGCCAGAGCGACCCACATTCCGATGCGATAGCGATTCGCGCGTGGATCAGGCTCCAGAAACTCATGACCGTTTCTGCCCTTCGAACCATTTCCATTCGGCCCGGGAGCTTTTCCTCCGGCGCCGGTCTTGATTACAGGCTTAGTGCTGACCATTGTGGCCATTACTGCTTACTTCCACCTCCGCGTCAGTCTGCATCACAAAATCATTTGGCGCCCCTGGAACCGCGAACTCATATGGTCCGTGATAGACAGTCGGCAACACGCCGGCAAAATTATCGTGTGGCGGAGGTGTTGAAGTGCTCCACTCCAGGGTGGTCGCTTCCCACGCATTGTCCGGCGCCTTTGCACCTTTAAAGAGACTCCAAACCAGGTTGAAATAGAAAAGAAGTTGTACGGTTATCGTGATGATCGCCGAGATCGAAACGAACAGAACTAACGGGTGCAGCTTGTCAAGGAATCCGTATTCGGTGAACTGCGAATAGCGTCGCGGCATACCGACGAGACCCATCACGTGCATGGGTATGAATATGCAATAGACACCAACGAACGTGACCCAAAAGTGGAGCTTCCCAATCCGTTCATCCAGATATCGTCCGAACATCTTCGGGAACCAGAAGTAGATGGCGGCGAACATGCCAAAGATCGACGCCACACCCATCACCAGGTGGAAGTGCGCGGGTACGATATACGTGTCATGCATCGCTAGGTCGAGAGAGCTTTGCCCAAGTATTAATCCGGTAATGCCACCACTAACGAACAGTGACACAAAACCAATCGCAAATAACATCGCAGTGGTGAACCTAATGCGGCCGCCCCACAGCGTACCGATCCAGTTGAATGTCTTCACTGCAGATGGGACGCCTATCGAGAGCGTCAACACAGAGAATGCGATTGCCGAATAGGGGCTCATTCCACTGATGAACATGTGGTGTCCCCAAACAAAGAAACCGAGTAAACCGATCGCGAAGATTGCAAACACCATCGCGCGATAACCAAACACCGGCTTACGCGCAAACGTGGCCAGAATGTGTGACGTCGCGCCCATGCCCGGCAGTATCGCGATGTAAACTTCCGGGTGACCAAAGAACCAGAAGAGGTGTTGCCACAGAATTGGTGAACCGCCCGTGTGCAGAGGAAAGTTCGGATTTGTGCCTGACAGAATACCGCTGACGTAGAGCCCTCCGGGAATAAAGAAGCTCGTACCTGCAAGGCGATCGAGCAGAAGCAGAATTCCGCCACCGAGCAATACGGGGAATGACAACAACGCCAACACCGCAGTTGTGAACCACGCCCAGCAAGTTAACGGCATGCGCATCAGCGTCATGCCTTTCGTGCGCATGTTCAGAAGTGTCGTGATGAAGTTAAGTGCGCCGAGCAATGAACCAACACAGAAGATCGCGATACTTATGATCCATAGATTCATCCCCATGCCCTGGCCGGGTCCGGCTATAGCTCCGAGTGCACTCAAGGGCGCGTAACCTGTCCAACCGCCAATCGGTCCAACCGTCGATTCAGCACCTGAAAAGAATATCGCCGCAAGGATCACAACGAACCCGACGAACGTAACCCAGAAAGACATCATATTGAGCGTCGGGAACGCCATGTCTTCAGCGCCGATTTGAATCGGAAGGAAGTAATTACCAAAGCCTCCCTGCGGCGCAGTGGTCAGCACGAAGAACACCATGATCGTTCCGTGCATCGTCACCAGCGAAAGGTAAAATTCAGGGTTCATCACGCCATTCGGCGCTCCGGCCTTAAACAATGCGCCAAGCAACGACCACTGGTGGTCGGGCCACGAAAGCTTCAGACGCATAAGGAGCGACATCGTCATTCCAACCAGCACAGCAGCCAGAGCCAGAATGATGTACTGAATGCCGATGACCTTGTGGTCCAAACTGAAGATGTACTTACGTATGAAGCCCGTTGGTGCGGGGTGCCTGTGCACGCCTTCATGACTTTCACCTGACATCTGTCGTCTCCTCGTATTTACGTTTTAGTCAATAACGGTCGGATATTTTGCCAACAACTCACCCAGACGCGTCTGAAATTGCTCCTGCGACAACACGCGCAATGTATTCAGTTCTTCGTCAGGAAGAACAAGCATGTAACTCTTCATCTTGTAGTGCTGTTGCCCACAGAGTTCGGCACATGCCAGTTCGTACTTACCAACTTTAGTGAGTGTAAAGTGGACCTTGATCTCCATGCCCGGAACGAGATCTTGTTTGAACCGGAGTGGCGGCACCCAAAAGCTGTGAATCACATCCTTCGAGCGCAGTCGCAATTCAACCGGGTGATTAACCGGAACGACGAGCGCCGCCGTAACGGAATCATCCTTCGCATTGGGATCGCCCGGGTCCAGGCCGATGAAGTTCAACGAACTGTCGTCGATGAGTTTCGGATCGGTATGACCGAAGACATTGTCCTTGCCGGGGTAATGGAAGTTCCACGCGAACTGTTGCGCCACAACCTCAACTGAATAAGCCCCAGCGGGAGCATCGTGCAGTCTCAGTTGAGCCCAAACACTTTGACCCATGATACCGAGCGTAATGAACACCACTGCCGTAATCACCGTCCATAGCACCTCGAGTCGATTACTACCATGCGTGTAGGTACCTCGATCGCCAGCTTTGCCTGTGTCCCGATACTTCCAGACCATCCAGCCTAAACCGATCTGAGCCGCCGCGAACGCGATGCCTACGACCAGAATTGTGATCAAGAACTGGCGGTCAAGGGCCGGGCCGTGTTCAGAGATGGCAGCGGGAAACCACCACTTCTTGCTGACGAAAAGCAGTACTGACAGAGCAGTGATGATCCAGATAATAACCGCAAGAACTCGTCCCATCGGTTACGTCTCCTTTGGTTTTATGTCCGATAAACTTTAGTTTGTCGTGTGGTGCAAATTAAGAACGAGGATTTGCAAAGTTCACTTTAAATCATCGTTTCTGGTTTGCGTGACACGACCAACTAAAGTTTATCGGACACTTACTTGTTAACAACCATCAAGATAAAGAGCAGTGGCAAATACAAAACAGAAGCCAGTAGCAATTGCTTCGCATGTTGTCGTGACATGGAGAATGCCGCTCTAATACTGCTGTAGAGAAAGAGAAGACCCAAAACTATTGCGCCGAAGAAATAAAATCTACCGGACATGCCAAGCACAGTAGGCAACAAGCTCACGGGTATGAGCATGAGCGTGTACAGAACAATTTGTTGAGCTGTGACCCTGCCGTCAGGTTCGACGACGGGCAACATTAGAATGCCGGCGCGACTGTAGTCTTCTCGGTACATCCAGGCAATCGCGAGAAAGTGCGGGAACTGCCATAGAAACAGGATCGCGAAGAGTACCCAGCCTTCGATACCCAGGTTACCGGTGGCCGCAGTCCAACCAATCAACGGCGGCACGGCCCCTGGAAACGCACCCACCACAGTTGAAAGTGAACTGCGTGTTTTTAGAGGAGTATAGCCAAACAGATAACCAGCGATTACGGTCAGGCCCAGCAACGCGCTCAGTGGATTAACGACCAGCAGCAAATAAATTTCGGCCGCCGTCGTAAGTCCTGCGCCAAAGGCGAGCGCCTGCCACGGTGCCAGCTTTCCTGATGGTAGTGGCCGGCCTGCCGTTCGTCGCATCAACCCATCGAGATCGCGCTCAGCATATTGATTCAACGTGGCGATGCCGGATGAGAGGAGCGCGATTCCAAAAAGGGCGCTTACCAAAGCGAGATAGTCAATCCCTCGTCGTGAGGCTAGTCCAAAACCTGCTGCCGAAGTCAACACTATCAGAAACGTTATTCGCGGCTTTGTTAGCTCCACGTAGGCGTTGACTCGCTCTCGTGCGGACAATCGAGGCCTCTCGATAGTGGCAACAGCACTGACTGGTAGGTTGATTGCGAATTCTTCCATGTAGATCTAAGACTCTTGAGGTCTGGCGGCAAGATCTAACGCCCTCGCCGCACCAGGTAAAACCTTATACGTTCTTAGAGTCAAAACAATCGTCGTTGCAAACACTAAAGCGCCGCAAGCTACGTGAGCAACTGTAACGTTGATCATCGGGTTTAGCGGCTGCGGGTCTCCTGGTGATTTGACTCGCACCAGGTACGCAGCCAGACCGAGGCAAAGCTGAACAACCAAAAGCGATAATGCAATCATCGCCGGTCTGGTTAAGAACGTGTTGCCCTTATATCGTCGCAAGACGGTGATCCCGGCGCCGCCTAACATCAGCGTTACGGCAAACGCACCGCCGATATGCGCCAGAATCAACTCCGTCGGCAACTGCTCGTCCCAGTGAGCGGAATGTCGCAACGTCGCGCCAAGGATCAGCTGTAGAAAGATCGTGACTAAAGCTGCTGTGCAAAGATAGCGAAGCGGAACATTATCCTTCTCTTCCCCAATCGGGACAGCTTCAATCCAACTCTTCGATGTAAAGACCGCCAAGCTAACTGTGGTGCAGAAAAAAAGTTGGGCCAGCGTTGCGTGTGCCGCGGAAACAACCAGAGGCAACATCAACTTAACTGTCAAACCACCTAACAATCCCTGGGCGATAACACCTCCGAGTGCCACGACACTCAACTTACGAACCCAGTTACGTTTCTCCTTCACCAACGTGTAGACCATCAAACCGATGGTTAACAAACCCACCGTGGTCGCAACCATCCGGTGTCCGTGTTCCCAAAACAAGTTACCCACCATCCTGGGAAACACCTGGCCGTTCGAAAGCGGCCAATCAGAGGTTGCCAGGCCCGCATCGTTACTGGTGACCAGCGCACCGGCGATGATTAAGAAAAACGTCGCGCAAGCGACGAGTATTGCAAATCGATTTAGACCCCGGGACATTATTCATTGTCGATTGCCAATGTCCGATATGCTTTAGCTTGTCGTGACGCAACCAACCAAGCCCGAAGTGATTAGGGTTCCGTTGAAAATTGGGTGCACGGTTGGTTACGTCACGACAAGCTGAAGCATATCGGACAAATCGGCAAAGTCTTCAGTGTTTCCTGCCCAACATTGGAAACTCGATCGCAGGCAACATCTGCAAACCACCTTGTTGATTCAAGGCAGCCGCAGCACCCTCAAATGCGAAGTCAGCGGTCACACTTCCATTGGCTGGAACAGTTACCTGAACCGTCTTGGTTGTTCCGTCAGCACCGCCTTCGTGCCAGGCCGCAACCGTATAAGTTCCAGCCGGGACACCTTTAAGTGTAAAGCTGCCATTGTCAGCGCTAACCGCGAAGAATGGGGTCTTCATCACCCCGATGTAAGACTTCATCCATGGATGTTGATTGCATTTCACCGGCACGAGAATCTCTGATCGAGCAAACGATTTTTCAATCGGCGCCGCGCCATTTGGTTGCGACTGATTCCATTCCGGATTCTGCTTCGGCGTTGGATGAATGTTGTGTGTTGTCGGGTCGCTGTTCGTGATGCTTATCTTTTGGTTGGTCTGAACACCAAGGACGTGCGGTCGATAGTGACAACCATTCTGGTCGAGCTGGACCGATGTGGTTGGAGTGTCCCATTCGAAATCGCCCACCTTCTTGCCATCAGTGGTGGTTCCATCTTTTATATAGACAAATGCATTCGCTAACTTGCCATCCTTGACAACTGTATCTTCTGTTTCAAGGTTCGGATTCTTTTGACCGCAAACTGGGTCGGCCGACGAATCGATCTTCTTTGGCGCCGGCGGAGTTCCATTGAACGAAACTACACCAGTGACTGTTCCAGTGGCACCGCTGTACTTTGCCTTAGCAGTGTCAGAACCGCCGCCGTTCTTATTGGTGTCTACCGGTGCTTTACTACAGGCCGAGCCAAGCGCTCCCAGTGATAGCGCAATAGCCAGCACAAGCCAGACCTTTGTCTGCTTCTTCATATTCAATTCCTCCCGTCTAATATGCCTTTCTTAATCACTTTAGCATGGAAGCTCTGCGAACGCAGAACGCACATAGCGATAAAGTCAGTTCTTTGTTCGTGTTTGTTTCGTGTGATGCGCGTGGATCGTTTTCTTACGACGCCGCGAAGAGCGATCCACGCGCATCACACGAAATAACACTAAACGAAGCCCCAGGCAAAATTCGACTCTTTACTATTCACTTTGGACAGAACTTCGTCGACACTCTAAAAGCGCCTGCGGTTTCAATTCCTAACCCACCGCGACGCGAAACTGTGTGATGGCTCAAGCGCTTTCGTTTTGCGCGCGCATGATGATCGGCTTTAGGAGCAGCCGCCGCTGCCGAAGTTGCCGGCGAAGTCGCTAACAAAGCCCTCTGTTCCTCCGCACTCATCTGGAACATATATCTAACCAACAAGCGCGCGTGGTCATGTTGATATGCATTCGCACTCGCCGGTGGATTCGGCACATTCACAACCCACCGATCACCTTCTTTCCGAAATAAACCGGTCGGCATTGCGGTCCCTGGCGATATCTGCGACGGATCAAGTAGCCAGCGGAATGTCCAATCAGGTTTCAATCGTTCGCTCGCAAGCAAGAAGTTGGGTGCAATAGCCTTCGCGTCATGAGTTGGATCACCTGTAACGTGACACTTCAAGCAAGGTGTCCCCGAGGTAAACATCTGCCTTGCGGTTAGGCGCTCCTCCGCGGTTAACGGCTCCATCGGTTCCTTGATGTAGGGATCTTGCTGACCCGACATGGCCATAAAGAAGCGCACTAATAGCTGTAGCTCATTCGGCGAGAAGCTAAACGTCGGCATTCGGAACTGCAGATATGGACGAACACCGTTTCGATCAAGTCCAGGTTGTGGTTTCAGCTTTACAGCTGACGCAGCCGTTTGAGGTGAAGCATCTGGCGCAGGTGAACCGGCAGCCTGAGGAGACGCCGCTGGCAACGCATTGATTTGCTGCTGTTGCTCGGGAGTCTTTTCACCACTCAATGACGGGTCGTGCAAAAACTTGAGAAGCCATGCGGGATCAACGCGCGCACCTTCACTCGACAGTCTTGGTGGCAACAAATCTTTGCCTTCCGCTGTTTGATAGAACGGCAGATCCATTACAACCGATCGCTGGCCCACCTGAAGTTGATGGCAGCCCATGCAGTTATATTTTTTGACTACCCACCAACCGTTCTGAATATCCTGACGACGCTGGTCCTCAGGGTCATAGAACAAAGAGCTCGGCACATTTGCGCCTTCACTACCAACGCTACCGAGGAGGAAGGTGGTAAGCGCAGTACGCCATTGGGGAGTCAGGAAGGGCTCAGGCATCCGCAGCCGGTCTTTAGGATCCTTTTCTTTTCCTTCGTCGTAGATTGAAGGTTGCGTGATCTTGTGTTCGAAAAAGCCCTTGTGGTTATACCAGGGTTTCTCTTCTTTCTCGTCTGGTCGAAGCTTCAGAGGATCAATTCCCTCTTCCGCGTGCTTGGTCTGCAGCGCAAAATCTAAACGCTCAATAGGCGTCGCGCCTTCCACGGTCAACTCTTTACCAATACGCTGCTCTTCCTCGAATCCTTTGATTTCGTGACAACCGGCACAGCCATATTGCTTGATTAGTAAACGACCCTTCTCCTTAAGATTTGGATCGTCCATGAAAGCTGCCGCGTTGTAACTCGGGGGAGACGACAACGAGAACAGATAAGTCGCAATGTCTCGGGCATCACTTTCCGAGAGACGGAAGTTGGGCATCACCGTCATATTCTGAACCTGCAACTCCGCCCCATCATTCGGACAGCGCGAATGCAATTCAGTGTCAAAGACGTACGGTAAGCCTTTTTTTGAATAATCCTCAGGAGTTAAGTCGCGCTTCTCTTTTGGACAATACGGCGCGTAACGTTCACGCGGGTTGTGAATCCAACGGACGATATAGTCAAAGTTTTCCTTCTCGCCAACCTTCGAAAGATTGGCAGCAAAGGTACCGCCGATCTTGTTGTCGCTTTCGCCAATGGAGTGACAAGCCAAACACCCGCGCGATTCAAATAACGTCTTACCGTGACCTGCGTCACCTTTTTGCTGTTCAGGCAATTTGCCGTCGAAGCTGTCTTGCCACAAATAAGCGGAGATTGCCTGAATCTGTTCCTCGCCATCTTTATCGCGCAAGTGAGCGGGACTGTCACCGACCCCGGAAGCAATTCTCCAGAAAGTCGGCATCTTGGTTTCAGGACGAAACGCCTGGGGATTTTCCAACCAGACGGGCACCCATTCTTTGCGCAACTTCAAACGAACGTCTTTGAGATTCGGTCCTACTTTCTTGACGTCCTGCATCAGATACTTCGCCTGTACGTTGAGTTGATCAATACGCGCCGCGAACAAACTGTTGGCGACCTTGAGTCCTTCTGCCTGAACCAGCAAATTCTTCGCTTCTTCGTCGCTGATACTCGATGGCGGATTCTCAGCCATGCGAATCTGTTTCTGATTGGCAGTGATCTGATCTTCCAATTGCCCAATATTTTGCCGGGTATTGTTGAGTGCATCTGTTTCGCGATCGAAACCCTCGTAGCGATGACAACCCATGCAACCACGCTGCATAAAGAGGTCGCGACCAAGATTGAGAGTGTCAGCCCCTTGAGTCACGCGGTCCTTGGCGTGACATTGCTGACATCCGGCCTCCGTGTTTTCCTTTTCGAACATCGGCCAGAGCCAGAAGCGATGACGGCCATGTCCCTTAATGTCACTCGTGGTTGCGCGGCCGTTACCCCAATGGCAACCTGAACAACCAAACTTGTCTGGATTATGAATCGCGAGCAAATCTCTATTGGGATGACTCACAAACGCACGAGCCAGCGCATCAGGAGTTTTTCCTGGGCCACCAGGCGCCATATCCGCTGCCTTGATGTCTAGCGGTTCTCGTGTTCCCAGATGACATACTTCGCATCTGTCGACGATGTTGTAGGCGTTGACACTGATCTGGTGACCGAGAATCGAGTAATCGAAGTTGGCAGCTTTTGTCTTTAAACCTTCGATAGCCGCAGGACCGAGACCCACAAGATGGTTCTTTAAGTAATCGTCTTTTTTCTTGGCGAGTTCGGTCGGAACTTTCAGCTTGTCAGCCTTATCACCGAGAAGGGACGCTTTCCGGTCGCGCAGGTCGTTATAGAGTGCCTCCAGCGCCCGGTAATCGAGATACTGCACGTTAATCGATTTTCCGTCCTCGGACGGCAGTTCAACTTCGACCTTCTTCTGTTTCAGAGTGTCAGCGTATCTGCGTTGTCTTTCTTTTGCCGAACCAGAAGTGGTTTCGATGTTGTAGTTGATGACCGTCAGTCTGCCGCGCTGGTTCTGGAAGGGATCGGTGACTGCATCGAGCTTCTTCTGAATTACAGCTACCTCCTTATCGATTGCCTTGATATCAGGATCCACTTGTTCACGAGCTGCCTTCTCTTCCTCCTCCAGAGCCTGATACTCAGACGATTCCTTTATCTCCTTTTCGTTTTCCGTAGACTGCGATTTGATACCGTTGAGATAACGCGTATAGCGCGCGACAAACTCCCTTTGCATGCCCTTCCACGGCCGCTGACCAAACGCTTCATCCCACAACGCCCACGCCAATGTCGCGGTCAGCAATAACGCAGACAACAGCATCCAACCGCTCGAAGAGCGACTCACGATTGGATCTTTTGCCGGTAACTCAGGCTCTTTCCTGATTAATGATTCGCCGGGGCCTGGAGCATCAGCCACTGTGATCGTTCCTCCACCTTACTCATATGTTGAATATCTTGGGGATCACCCAGACGTACTTGATAGTGAGGGTCAGCCGCAATAACAACTTAATGGGAAGCGCCAGCAACACACTCACGGCAAAAAATTGGAACGTCAGGTACTGTAGAAGGCTTGTACGCGCCAGGAGTTTTTGCTCAAACGGATCCTTGGGAAACAAATTGAACGGTGGCCTCAATCGAATGCGCTTGAAATCAACTGTCATCAACCAATGGAAGAACAGCCCCCCGATAATGTAGAAGGTACCGACCACCAACGCTCCGAAGATTACTTTTCCTGGGGCACTCTGAAGAAAGCCTAAATGCAGCGCCTTACCAATCCGACTTGTAGCGATGTAATCGTGTAAATCGATGTTCTTATCAAACACGACTGCGTTGTGATCCCACGTCTGTCCCGGCCAGAACCAGATCCAACCCGGACCGCGGATAAAAGTTCCAATGACGATCAGCAGGATCCACATTAAAAAGCCCCAACCAAACATCATTACCGAGAAGCGTCGTTGCCTGATCGTGTAATAGCCGTTACCTAATGGATTGGAGTCGACGTAGGGAAAGACCATCAGGCCGATCATGATTATCGAAGGCATCACGACGCCCGCGATCCAGGGATCGAAGTAAACAAGCATCTCCTGAAGACCGAGGAAATACCACGGCGCCTTCGAGGGATTCATTGTCAGGTTCGGATTGGCTGGCTCCTCGAGAGGCGCGTTTAATGTGATTGACCAAACAAAAAGAATCACCGTCACAATGAGCGTGGCGAGAAACTCAACGCGAACCAGGTACGGCCAGACATGAAGCTCCTTGGCCCAACCCGGCCGCCACGGTTCTGTCTTTCGGTGATGTGTCTTTGCCGCTTTAGGATCGGCCTCAAGCTCACCTATGAGCCGATCATTCGCAATCGCCTGTCTGACTCCGAGCCAGGTAAAGAACGGGACAAGAAACAGCATCGCAACGATCGGTATGTTGTCGGGCGCCGACGATATCACCCAAAGCTGATGCCAATCCTGGACCGAATATGCCGCCAGCGCGACAAGTACTACTACCAATCCAAGAATTGTCCACTTGTTAATGAATCTTCGCATATCTTCTCTTTTACGACGTTAGCGTGCCGAAGAATCAGCTTCTTTGTTCGTGTTGATTCGTGTGATTCGTGGATCGGTAAGTCTTGAACGTAACAAACGATCCACGAATCACACGAATTAGCATTAACCCAGTACCAAGCTACTTCTTCTTAGCGACCGCTTTCATCTCCGATTCCAACATCACCGGAGCAGGCCCTGAGATTCCGCCGTCCTTCCGTATGCGCCAGAAGTGCACGGCCATGAAGATCGAGGCCACCAGCGGAATACCAATGCAGTGCCAGATATAAGAACGCAACAACGCATTCGAATCCACGATGGATCCGCCCAGCAAGCCAAAGCGAACGTCGTTGTAAGCGGTCAACCCCAGCTGAGGTCCGAATGGACCTTCATGACCAAGCATCGGAGTAGCGCGCGCCATGTTTGTGCCAACCGTCACCGCCCAGAATCCAAGCTGATCGTCAGGCAGCAGGTAGCCGGTAAACGAAAGCAGGAGCGTAAGTACTAAAAGGACAACGCCGACGCACCAATTGAATTCACGCGGTCTTTTGTAAGAACCTGTCAACACAACGCGAAACATATGAAGCCAGGTAGTGATTACCATCAAGTGCGCGGCCCAGCGATGCATATTGCGCAGCAGCTTGCCGAAGGGTACGTCATGCTCCAGATAAAGAATGTCTCGAAATGCATCAACCTTCGTGGGGTGGTAATAAAACATCAGCAGCACGCCGGTGAACGTTAGAACAATGAACAGATAGAAAGTTATTCCGCCCATGCCCCACGTAAACGGATAACGCACCGCGTCTCGATTGATCTTCGCCGGATGTAAATGCAGAAAGACGTTGGACAGAACAGCCAGCGAACGGTTGCGTGGATCCGAACGATCGTGAGAAACGCGAAAGATCGACTTCCAAAGTTGAGTATCCTGAGGATCCTTATATTCCTTCGCTTCTTCGATCGCCCGCTGCTTGAGCGCACTGGTGCCTTCGCGAACCCTCTCCATCATGCCTTTCTGAGAGTCTTCGCCGGTGGTCAGTTGTTTGGTTTCTTTCGGATCGGGATCTTCCGAAGACATACAGTTTCTCTACTCCGACCTATAGTGGAATGTAAGCGTCGGGATCATTGAAGTGACCGACTTCGCCTTTCGGCCACTCAAAAAGCTTTCCCGTATCGACGACGACTTGACCTTCAGCATCGATGGTCACTTTCGCTCGGTCCATTGGTCTTGGCGCCGGGCCTTCGAAATTTATTCCTTCACTATCGTAGCCACTGCCATGGCATGGACACTTGAACTTGTTTTCGCTTGCCTTCCAATCAGGCGTACAACCCAGGTGCGTACAACGTGCATAGATTACGAAGAGACGATCGGATGTCTTTGTTACCCAGATTCGATATTGCTGCTGCCATTTCGTATCTACGCCCAACGCGTAATCACTTGGTGGGCCGATTCTAAACACACTGGAAGGTTCAAGAATCGAACGCGGTAGAAAGAACCGCACAAACATCAAGAAATCTGTGATTAGGAAGGTAGCGACCGCCGACCACACGATGCGTCGTCGCATCTTGTTGACCGGTGGATCTGGCGTGCTTTCAACGACAGCAGCCGGCTTAGCTGCAGGTCGAGCAGGGGCCGGTGTTGTCGTTGCAGACGACACCATTTGATCAGCCTGACTCTCCAAATTCAGAACCTCCGTGCTGATTCTATAAAACTAGCGCTACTTCTTTCGCAGATACACGTCGACTTGGATGCAGAGCGTGAACTATACAACTCCCCCACCAACAGGGATCACTCTCTGCGCAGCCAGGCGAATTATTAGCTTAATCATGAAGAGCGCCGGCCTTAGCAAAAATCAATATAATGTGGTCGGCGGAAACATTTATACCTTGTTTCGTAATTAGCTGGCAAGAATTTTTCCCAAACGGATCCGCATATCACCTTTAGGAGTTGACGTTAGTTGCCAAAAGCTCATGTGATTGTTTACTCGCGGCCCGGTTGTCATCTTTGTGACGAGGCAAAGGAAGCGATTCGTGTTGCGGGATGTGATGACGCCTTCACATTTGAGGAGGTCAACATCGAAAGCAGCCGCGACCTGCTGTTGAAATACCAGTTTGATATACCCGTGATAACGATCAACGATGTCGAAGCTTTTCGGCATCGAGTGGATCCACTGAGGTTTAGAGAACTTCTGGGTGTCCGTTAACCGCCGCACCAAGGTTTAACTTGCCACTTAGCTCTTCAATCGACTTAAACAACCTTTCACGATCATCTTCGTTGTTCAACTGTCGATAACTCATTACCATATCTTTAAGTTGGGAGAGCTCGCGGTAGAGCCCGGCGTTCTCAATTGGCGGCGTCAAGTATGAAATCAGCTCGGCGTATGACCGACGCTTTGCTATCGAACCCTCCGAAGGGTTGTTGACGCTGTACATGTAAAAGTTCGGCAACTCGTCGATCAAACGATCTGGCCAGCACTGCCCCGAAAGTCCGATTTGCTTGCCTGGCATGAACTCCAAGGCGCCGTGCGTGCCCACATGAACGACTCCATTCACCTTCAATATTTTAGTTAGGTAAGTGTAAAACGCCATGAAGCCGTGGTGCGGCGCGCCACTTCGAGACATCATTAGCCTCATCGGATCGCCTTCGTACCCAAACGTCGGTTGCACACCTACAAAGATGTTGCCGAGTGATAGACCCTGAATAAGTAGATCTCCCGCGAATGTGTTGATTGAGCCAGGCGCTTTTCCCCAGTCCCTCTCAATCTCGTTTACATATGGACAAAATTTCCTGTATTGCTCGGTGCTCATTCGATCAGCGATATTCGCGGCGGCGCCGAAGCGTTCGCTGTTGCCGCCGAGAAGTCGTTCGCGTAGTTCATCAGCAGACCCCGGCAGATCTACAGCGTACCCTTCCGCGGACAATCGTTTTAGCAAGTCCCAGACACTCGGAAAAACATCAAGCTCAGCGGCAGTCCCGATGTTTCCTTTATTGGGTGGAAAGCAGAACAGCACCAGCGCCAAACGAACTTCTGAACGTGGCATCGTGCGCAGATTGTTCAAACGACGCAGCCGGCGCGCGAATCGCGTACATCGATCCTGAAGAGCAACTGGCTCCTGCCCTTTCGCGGGAATTCCTCCAAAAATCATAGGCTCGGTTGCGCCGTCGATCTCCGGAATGGCGATCTGCATTCCCGACTGAACCGGGTTCAGACCAGTCGCCGATTCATTCCACTGTTCGATTGTTTGCGTATCGAGACTGACAGCGGATCGATAAGGCAGATTTAGTTGAGATAAAAACTCGGCAGCGGCGGCGCTGTCATTCATCGCCGGACCGCCGACAAAACTAAACCCGGTAAGGGAAACAGTTTGCGACACGCGAGATTCGTGCTTTGTAGTTTGTCCTTTGCGCTTTGGATGGATGAAGAATTTGGAGACTGCTTCCCGATTGTCCATCAAGGTCGCGATAGCGGGGATAACGCTTAGACCCTCTGCTTCGATTGCATTGATGAGCGCGTCATAGTGTTTCGTGGTCTTGCTGATCACCTGAGGTCTCATCAACAACAGACCGACAGTCGAATCAGGATCCAAGCGTCGGTTTTTAGTGCGATACCATTTGTCGTAATCGGAAAATCTCTCGAAGAGACCTGGCGCTGCTGGATGGTAGATTGCGACGGAAGGCATTTGCTCTGGCTCAGGTACCGGATAGCGCGGTGTTCCGGGAACGTAGCACCTGATCGCGTAAAGCAACATCGATTGGATGTTCGTCGGTGTTGGCTGGAGGAAGTAACAGAAGAGATAGAGATAATGTTTTGCGTCTGTGAGCGCGCCGGCAGTAGGAATGAACTTCAAAATGCCGGGCAATCGATCAGCCAGTTTTAGATATTGACCGTGACCGGATTTTTTCGACCGCCCGCGAGCGGCTTGTTTACCGATCCATGAGCCGATTGAGCCGAGGAGTCTTCTTGGCTGTCGTGTGTCTGAACTGCCATTTCCAGATCTACTGGCGAAGTCGCTAATATTCAATCGACCCATGCGAGTACGTCGCATCAAATCGGGCATGCAGTTGATGACAACAACGGCGTTGTGCGTTTTTGAGTAGCGGTCAAGCACAGCCATCAAGCGTTGAGCATTTTCACCGTCCATCACGTGGATCACGAAGACGATGTTTGCACGTCCAATGTTCTGCTCAACATCCTCCCACTCGACATCACTGAACGGGCTCCCAAAATTGTAGGCCGCGACGCGCAGATCGAGTTTATGCAGACGGTTTATCTCACGCTCCGCATCTTTCAGCGGAGCGAGCAGACTTGATCCAACGTAGAGGACGGTAATGTTCATAGACTGACCTAAGTGCGGGGCAGTAGCCCGACTGTCAAGGAGAGCCAGGTCAAGCTGTGCGCGGTCAACTCTACAGCGAGCCCTCCCTGACAGTCGGGCTACTGCCCCACTCCCTCCAACTGATCCTCCAGACTCCTGCTGATCTCGCGTAGCTTGTCGAGCGATGACTGCTCCGTATCCCAATACCCACGGCCGTTTGCTTCAAGCAACCTGCGCACTAACGAATGGGCCGAATGCGGATTCAAGTTGCGCAGTCGTTCCAACATTTCGTCGTCAAAAACAAAAGTGTTCGCCACTTCGGAGTAGATCCAGTCATCGACCGCATCTGCCGTTGCGCTCCAGCCAAAAGTGTTCGAAACATGATTCTCAATTTCAGCAACTCCTCGGAACCCGTGTTTCAACATCCCCTCGTACCATTTGGGATTCAGTGTCTTAGCTCGTGTTTCCAATCTCACAGTCTCTTCGAGGGAACGAATCTTTAGTTCGGGTGACAGGCTGTCTGAAAGGAAGATCGCCGGTCGTGACTTCGCACGCTTCTCAACAGCTTTTGAAATCCCGCCGAGGTATTCAAAGTAGTGATCGACATCAGTCAAACCAATCTCGAACGTATCGATGTTCTGATAAGTGGCTTCAACTCTCGACAGCGCTTTGTCCATCGCTTGCCGCGCTTCGACTCCTTCGATCGATCTTCCAAGCGAATCTCGACCGTACGCAAAACATTTCCGCGTCACAAACAGATCTCCGAGTGTCTCTTCGTTGTCCCATTGTGAGTCCATCACCATGAAGTTAACGTTCGTTCCGTAATTCCCTGGCGCGTTTGAGAACACACGTGTTGCTGCGTGATCCAGGTCACAACTGTCAATTGCGACTTGTTCAAGGACGTGCTTGCGAACAAAGTTCATTTCACATGGTTCGTCGAGGGCTGCCACCAAACGTACCGCCTTATCGAGTAGCTGTACCGTTGGACTGAACAGATCGCGAAAGATCCCCGAAATCGTCATAACCACGTCGATACGTGGTCTGTTCAGCTCGCGCAGAGGGATGGCGGAGACATTAGTTGTCCTGTTCAAACCATCGCGCACGGGTCGCACTCCTAAAAGCCAAAGCGCCTGGGCGACGCCCTCACCTTGTGTCTTGATGTTGTCGAGTCCCCACAGAACGAGTGCCATTGCCTGCGGATATCGACCGTGTTCCTTGAGATAACGCTCGAGCAGCTTATTAGCTACAGATTCAGCACGAGCAAACGCGACGTCTGAAGGAACCCCGTACGGATTGATCGCGTGTGTATTTCGTCCGGTGGGCAGAATTGCCGGGTTTTGAATGATGTCTGCGCCGGGCCCGGGCTCGATGAACTCGCCGCGTAACGCTCGCACTACAGAATCAATCTCGTTATTGGTATTGAGTGACACAGAAATGTTCGACAGCAGCCTTAGCATCCCATCAACAGACTGACGGCTGACTCCGGCTTCGCGAAAAAGGAATTCGGTTGCAGGATCAATTCCCTCCCGGATCAGCTTTTGTATCGCGATGGTGACCACCCGATCGATATTTTCTTTGGCGTCCTGTCTGGATGCGCTCATCGATTCGGCAACCACGTCAGGTAACGATCGGGCGCCGAACTCAGGTCGATCAAATGATGCAACCATCCTCAAGAGATCGGTTTTTTCCGAGTCCTGAGAAGGGCGGCCAAGGATATGCAGACCCGTTGGAATTAATCGCTCCTCGATCTCGAGCAGCTCTTCATAAAGCTGCATCACTCGAGCATCTCGCTTTTCGGACGGAGTCAGATCTTTGGGCATGCAGGTAAGACTATAGGCCAGATGAATGAAGTACGCTTTTCCGAGATTCGATTCCCAACTTCACGAAACGTGCTCGCAAGATCTCTGCGAGCCGCTTCGATTCTTCGCTCGACTCAAATTCACGTTGGACGTCGATCACCACGATCCTCGTACGCGTTTGTTGAAGCACCAGGCTCAGGCGTTTCACTTCTTCTTCAATACATTGTTGACGTAACGCGCGAAGCTTCTTTCCATTTTGACTCGCGACGACGTTAGCATGTCCATCAGTGAAAAGCAGCACTGCGGTCTCTCTATAAACATCGCGAACCCGGCGAATCAAGTCTATCGTGCAAACAAGTCCCGCCGATAAAGGTGTGCTGCCGCCCATCTGGAGTGAGTCGAGCACGCGGCGCGCTCGCAGGATGCTTCGCGACGGCGGTAATGCAACGTTCGCTTCCGTGCCGCGAAACGAGATTACGGCAACGTGATCACGATTCAAGTAAGACTTTCGCAGTAGTTTGATGATCGAAGCCTTTGCACGGGCAATTCGATTGGCGGCCATACTTCCCGATGTATCGATCGCAAAAATAAAGAGTGTTCCTTCTTTGTGCTTGAGAAGCTTGTAGCGAATCGCGTCTCCTGCGGTCGTATGGCCAACGGCCAGAGCACGCAACGTTGCATCCAGCGCCACTCGCGAACCGGAAGGCTTAAAGGCAACTGAACGACTATATCTACCTCGTGTCTGACCTGATGCAGCCTTCATCCTACGCGCACGTTTACTTTCTGAATGAGACTTTCCCGTCCGAGAGTGATTCGTGAATTCATCTTCCCATTGAGCAGTATTTCCATCGCCCTTTGCAGCGGGTGGTGAAGGCACTTCGGTCGAGTTGTTCCGCACTTTTCCTTTGGCGGTCGAAGGATGAGTTACTTCCGACTCAGTCTCCTGTCTACGATCGGGCTTTTGTTTAGGATTACCTGGTCGCGACTCGTGATCGTCACCATCCTCAGGGTTTTCTCCCGGCTGCTTAAGCACTGATTCAACCGCTTGCTCGATGCGCTCAGTTGTTGCCGTCTCCTCCAGGATATCGCGTCGCAGACGATGACGAAGCGACATCCCAACAACCTGCTTCACATCATCCTCATCAACAACCTTACGATCCTCGAACGCTGCCAATGCCCGCGCCGCACGCATGATTGTCAGTTCACCACGGTGTCCATCCACTTTTAGCTCAGCACAAAACTGCGCGATTCTCGTCAACAGCTCTCTGGGAACCTTGACCGAATTGAAGTTCTCGCGCGCACGCACGATTCTTCGTCTTAGTTTCTTTTGTTCGGATTCATAGGCAGCAACAAACGCTTCGGGTCGCCGATCGTAAGCATCACGCAATTCGATAATCGCTACTCTGTTGGTAAGGTAGTTGTCGGTTTTTACTTCGGCATGAAGGCCAAACCGATCGAGGAGCTGCGGACGTAGCTCACCCTCCTCCGGGTTACCTGACCCGATTAGGACAAAACGTGATGGATGTTCAACTGAAATGCTTTCTCGTTCGACTTTGTTCCAACCTGAGGCAGCTACATCGAGAAGAATATCAACCAAGTGATCGTCAAGTAGGTTAACTTCGTCTATGTAGAGAAAACCGCGATTAGCACGTGCTAACAACCCGGGTTCAAATTCCTTCTTCCCTTCTTTTAGCGCGCGTTCGATATCGATGGTTCCACAGACGCGATCTTCAGTAGCACCGAGTGGTAGATCCACGACTGGTACTGGTCTTTTTGCGGTCTCGAAAGTCGTTCGGCTTGAGCAGGAAGCGCATAAACTCCGTTCGTCGCCAGGATCACATCCGAAAACGCAATCGGCCACAACTTTCATTGGCGGAAGTAGATCGGCAAGTCCGCGAACAGCCGTAGATTTTCCGGTACCTCGATGTCCCATGATCAAAACGCCACCGATATTCGGATCGATCGCGCTAAGAATTAGTGCGAGCTTCATCTCATCCTGTCCAACGATCGCGGAGAACGGGTATGGACTGGATCGTAAAGACGTGCGCTTTTGAGAAGAACTCTTTTTATTGGCAGGCGACTTCGACATGCACACGGGTCTTTTAACGGAAAAAGAATTAAGGGGCAAGTGACACCACCGTCGTTCAGCCGTGTAGGCCTTCAACTTTCGAGCTACAAGCGTGACTCTTTAACGGTCTTTTTTTGAACACCACCAGGCTTCAGCCGGTGGTACTTCAATTTCATTGCTACCGCTGGTTCCACTGATTCTCTTAAACACCACCAGGCTTTAGCCGGTGGTACTTCAATTTCATTGCTACCGCTGGTTCCACTGATTCTCTTAAACACTATCAGGCTTTAGCCGGTGGTACTTCAATTTCATTGCTACCGCTGGTTCCACTGATTCTCTTAGACACCACCAGGCTTCAGCCGGTGGTACTTCAATTTCATTGCTACCGCTGGTTCCACTGATTCTCTTAGACACCACCAGGCTTCAGCCGGTGGTACTTCAATTTCATTGCTACCGCTGGTTCTCTTAGACACCACCAGGCTTTAGCCGGTGGTACTTCAATTTCGCAACTACGACTTGGAAGAACCATGGCCAGGACACCACCAGGCTTTAGCCGGTGGTACTTCAACTTTACAGCTACAATGAGGTCCGTTGATCCGGTAAGACACGGCCAGGCTTTAGCCGGTGATGTCTAAGAGAATCAGTGGACCATCCGTAGCTTCGAAGTTGAAGTACCACCGGCTAAAGCCTGGTGGTGTCTGACGATCGTCGCGCTGCTTGTAGCTTCGAAGTTGACGCACCACCGGCTGAAGCCTGGTGGTGTCTTACGGGATCAATAAGCGTCTTTGTAGCTGTGAAATTGAAGTACCAATGGCTGAAGCCTGATGGTGTCTAAGACCACTTATTCAACATCCAAAATTTTCTTGACATGCATTAAACGATGAACTAGAGTGCGCCCACTCCCGACCTGAATAGATAACAAGCCCAGTCAGTTGAATCTTTCGAGTAAGCGGATCGCTTCTCGCTTTTCTCACAACTAAGTCTCGCACTTAGTTGCTTATTCAGTGAGAACCTTATCACTCTGGTCGTCCCCCAGACCGGAACTGCCTCGAACAACCCGACGCTCTAAAGAACAAGCAGGGTCGATGACCGTTTAGGCAGGACTGCAGTCTTATCCACAGTGGACTGTCGTTCTGTTGAGGAACCCGTCTACGCAGTTCAGGAGGTGAAACTTGAAAACTACTCTCCAGGTTTTAGCTTTACTCTTATTCGCGACGGCCCTTGCATTACCACTCAGCATCCCCCGAGCCGTCGAAGGTCAAGGTGCAACTGAAGCACTCACGACTGACATGGATGCCAAAACCGATGACCTTTTCAACGGCTTTGGCGCGCGAGGTACGCCAATCAACGAGTGCGTGGCTGAAGCCCAACCGCCAACCGCGCGCGGCAACGGCAGATTTGAAGACAACAAATTCATTTTCAGTGAACGCGAAACAGTGGATGACGGACTAGGACCAACCTACAACGACGTCGGTTGTGTCGAATGTCACCAATCAGTCGATGTCGGTGCATTCAGTCAGGCGATGGAATTCAGAGCCGGGCATATCGTCAACGGCCAATTTGTCGATGCACCCGGTGGCCAGCTCATTCATGCGCGAGGAACAGATTCAGACATTGTGGAGCACATCTCCACAGCTGAAACTGTAAAAGCATTCCGCGTTACAACGAGTACGCTGGGAGATGGATTCGTTGAGTGCATAGCCAATGCAACGCTACAGAACAACGTGGCGGTTCAACCTTCCGCGCAACGAGGAACCTTGACCACAGTGCCCGTGGTGGAAGCGGACAACGCATTACGCATTGGTCGCTTCGGTTGGAAAGCCCAACAGGCAAGTCTGCTTTCGTTCGCTGGTGATGCTTATCTCAATGAAATGGGTATCACAAACAAGTTCGATGGGTTTGCCGGAAGAAGCTCATCAGATCCAAATGCGGGCACGTCGGAAAATCCTGCGAGCACAGCTGACGGCGTGATCAATGTAACCTTCCCCTCGGTGTTCGATCCGGTCCAGGACCCCGAGGACGATGGTGGGGATGTTCTGGCCTTTGCCGATTTTATGGCAGCAACAAGAGCGCCAGGACGTCAGAATCCGATTCCGGCTGCGGCCACACGCGGAGATTCACTATTCAACTCGGTGGGTTGTGCAGTTTGCCACACGCGCACCTTCACCACGGCAGCACCTGGAACGCTCATCAACGGCGGCGCGTTTGCAGTGCCCACGGCACTTGGAAACAAGATCATTCACCCGTTCAGTGATTTTGCTTTGCATAACATCGGAACTGGTGATGGGATTGTTCAAAATGCCGGACAAGGCTCGGCGAACATGATGCGAACCGCTCCATTGTGGGGAATTCGTGCTCGAAACAGACTCATGCACGAAGGCCTCAACATCACTATCTTCGATTCGATTCAGCTTCACGCAGGTCAAGCAACGACAGCACGGAATAACTTCAATTCGTTGACTGCGGCGCAAAGATCGGATCTCATCGCGTTCGTCCTGTCACTCTGAGTCAACATCAAGTGATTCACCGACTGGGCACTATCCCAAAGCTCGCCGGCAATCTACGCCGGCGAGCTTTGGCTGAATCACTCGTACGACTGGCTGTTAGCCGGTCGCGATTGGTGGGTGCGGCTCTTTCGTGTGCCGTCGTAGTGACAGGCTAACAGCCTGTCGTACCGCACATCCATTATTGCTGGAGGCCATCTTCATGCTGACTCAAAAACGCATGTCCAGCGTCAGACTCTTGCTAGCGGTGGTGCTCGTTGCCGGCTACATCAACAGCGGCTGTTCGAGTAAAGGCAACAGACTCGTAGAGGCGTCGCCCGCCTATCAACCGAGTCCGGCAGCGCCACAAATCAAAATGCCGAATGTGGTTCCAGCAAAGTTGCCTGAAGTGCAGGAGGCAGTTCGACGAGTGTTCAAGAATGCTGCCGAAATTGATTCAAGCTTCAATCCCAGCTTCCTAACCGGAGACTTCAACGGCGATTCGTCCCAGGATTTGGCTGTGATTCTGAAACCGGCGCCAAACAAACTCGCTGAAATGAACGAGCAGTATCCTTCGTGGCTACTGAGGGACCCGTTACTGAGTGGTCATCAACAACGATTAGGCCTGAATGTCGGAGAAGGAGATGTTCTTCTAGCAATCATCCATGGCTACGGTGAGAACGATTGGCACGATTCACAAGCGACACAGACGTATCTCTTAAAGAACGTCGTTGGTTCCAATCTGTCAGTGAAGTCGGCAAAGGAATTTCAAAGTGCACATAACGGTCGCCGCTTACCTCGACCGCAGGGAGATCTCATACAAGAGACTTTGCGCGGAGCTGATGGATATCTCTACTACGCAAGCGCTGATTACTCCTGGTACGACCCGAGGACATTCAAACCAAAAGCTGAAACCGGCATGGTACATAGCGTGAGGTGACGTGCAGGTTTGACGATGGCTCAATCTTTTCTCACGCTTCGATCACGTTAGAGTGAAACGCCTTCCGAGGTAAGGCGATGATGCGTCTAACTCATTGGAGATCATTTGTCATGCATAGGAACCGGAAATTATTTGCCTTTGTGACTGCGCTAATCGCTTTGAGTCTATGCTCGTCGGTGATGGCTGGGGTTAATGATGTGCCAAAGAAAACCACCGCCGTTGACCTCATAAGTGTTGAGGAGCTCAAAGCGAAGTTCACCGCCAACGAAGCCGTTGTAATAATCGACGTCAGAGGCTCGGAGAGTTATGCGAATAGCGACGCGAAGATAAAGGGGGCGATTCATGTGAACGTGCGGAGGCTCAAATTCAGACTCGGATTTGCGCCTTTGAAGAACTTGCCGAAAGATCGAGAGATAGTTACCTATTGCGCCTGCCCGAGCGAGGAAGCAAGCATAAAGGCAGCTCAGATCCTGCTTGAAAACGGATTCAAAAGAGTCCGCGCTCTCAAAGGTGGATGGCAGGAGTGGCAAAGGGCTGCGGGCGCAACTGAACCGAGACCACGGGGATGATCTCAGATAATCTCAGATCTCAGATCCCAAATCTCACACTCGATTAATCGGGTCTCCTGGGACTTGAGCATCTGAGATTTGGAATCTGGGATCTGAGATCTGTTTTGTGCAAGCTGAAAAACTTCACTACAATGCGCAAAACACCGAATCGTCCAATCGGAGGTTGAGCAACTATTCTCGACGTCACAAACCTTGGCTGCGTCCGTGGAGATCGCAGGATTTTTAGCGACGTCAACTTTTCAGTTTCCCCTGGCACTTTTCTGCAGGTTACGGGAGCAAACGGGAGCGGCAAGACAAGTCTCTTAAGAATTTTATGTGGCTTGCTCAGTCCCTCAGAGGGTCGGATCAACTGGCAAGGAGCGAATATTCACTCACTCGGTGAGGAATATTTCACGCAACTCACCTATTTTGGGCATCGGCCGGGTGTCAAAGACGAGCTAACCACCTTTGAAAATCTTCGAGTCGCCGCGGGATTGAGTGGAATTGCGCTAAGTACGCAAAAAGCAGCCGAAGCATTGCAGAAGGTCGGACTCGCGGGGCGTGAATCTGTCCCGGCCAGGTTGCTGTCCGAAGGCCAAAGACGTCGAGTTTCTCTCGCGCGGCTTGCGATTTGTACAACTAAGCTCTGGCTGTTAGACGAAGTTCTTACCGCACTCGATAAAACAGCCATAGCATTTGTCGGATCTTTGATAGAGGAGCATTTAGCGCAGGGTGGCATGGCAATAGTGGCAACGCACCAGGATCTGGAGTTGAGCCGCGGCCTCACTCAACGCTTAGAACTCACCAAGTGAACGCACCTTCGAGTTTATCGATGTTGCGCTGGATCGTTTGGCGCGATCTAATCCTCGCGTGGCGACGGCGTGCGGATGCACTCTCGACGCTGTTCTTCTTTGTTATCGTCGTGAGTCTGTTTCCACTCGGCATTGGACCTGAGACGGAACTTCTCCGATCAATCGCACCCGGAGTTGTATGGGTTGCAGCACTGCTCGCGTCAATGCTTTCACTTGGCAGGCTGTTTGCAAACGATCACCAGGACGGCACGCTCGAGCAGTTACTCCTGACTCCGCAACCGTTGTATCTGGTTGTTCTCGGCAAGGTGGTGGCGCAGTGGCTAACTTCCGAACTGCCGTTAGTTTGTATAGCGCCACTTCTAGGTGTGCAGTTTGGTCTTTCAAATGAGACGCTGAAGATTCTGGTTATCAGTCTGGTATTGGGCACTCCGGTGCTCAGCTTCATTGGTTCAATCGGAGCCGCTCTTACTCTGGGACTCAAAAGTAGCAGCGTTTTGATTTCAATTTTAGTGTTGCCGCTTTACGTACCCGTTTTGATTTTCGGCGCAGGCGCAGTCGAGGCAAGCATCATGGGCCTCAGCCCGAGTTCGCTTATCTATTTACTGAGTTCAGTGACAGTGCTCTCTTTAATCTTCGCACCATGGGCAACAGCAGCAGCGCTGAGGATATCTATTGAATAGGTCTTTGGACTTTGGTCTTTGGCCTTCGACCAACCGAGGACAAATATCAAAGTTACAAAATCAAAGACCAGAAACCGAAGACCCAAGACCAATGAATATTTACAAATACGCATCGCCATCAATGTTCTACCCACTGGCCGGTAAGATTATTCCGTGGTTCGCATGGCCGGCTGGGATCCTTTTTGCTCTGGGAATGTTCGTGGGGTTTTTCATAGCCCCGACTGACTTTCAACAAGGTGACGCCTACCGAATCATATTTATTCATGTGCCGGCATCATGGCTGGGAATGTTTCTATACATCTTGATGGCGCTCTACGCGGGTGTTGGCTGGGCATTCAACGCCCGGCTCGCATCGATGATGGCTTCGTCTCTCTCCATCACGGGCGCGATGTTTACCTTTCTGTCTTTAGTGACCGGCGCGTTCTGGGGCAAGCCGACCTGGGGAACGTGGTGGGTCTGGGATGCGCGAATGACCTCCACTCTGATACTGCTCTTTCTTTATATCGGCTTCATTTCACTGCAATCTTCGATCGATGATCCGCGACGTGCGGATCGAGCTGGCGCGGTGCTGGCACTCGTTGGAGTGATCAACGTGCCGATAATTTACTTCTCGGTTCAGTGGTGGAACACGCTGCATCAAGGCGCAACAATCCGAATACTGCAAAAACCGACGATCCACGGGTCGATGTTATGGGCGATGCTGATCATGCTCGCCGCTTGTTGGCTGTATTCCGTAGCCGTGGTGCTAATTCGGCTGCGCTGCATTATTCTTGAACGCGAGCAAAGCGCGAATCGATTTGCGGAGGTTGCCGTATGAACTGGCCGGATCTCTCAATGGGCGGTTACGGGTTTTATGTTTGGGGTTCTTACTTGTTTGCTTTAATTGCAATTGTCTGGGAACTGGTTAGCCTGAATCATCGCAAAAAGGCTCACGCGCGTGAGAAAGTCGCGCCGCGGATTTTGAGAGGAAGTGCCAATGAAACGACGTCATAGGCGTATCGCCTTTATCTTAGCTGGTCTTGCTGGATTGACGATTGCGTCGATTCTTGTAGCGCGAGCATTTCGCAACAATCTTGTCTTCTTCTTCAGTCCTACGCAGATCGCTGCTAAGGAGGCACCGATCAATCGCACATTTCGTGTAGGCGGCCTCGTCCAGGGAGGAACTTTGCAACGTGACAAAGACGGACTGACAGTGCGTTTTGTTGTCACTGACACTGCGGCGACTGTACCGGTAGTTTATAAAGGCATCCTGCCAGACCTATTTAAAGAAGGCCGAGGTTGTGTGGCCCAGGGACGCCTTGAATCTGATGGTGTGTTCCATGCCGATCAAGTGCTGGCAAAACACGATGAGAACTACATGCCGCCACAGGCCGGCGAAGCGATCGACAAAGCCAAGATGGCTAGGGAGGCTTCAAAGACCGTTGTCGATAATTAACCTTTCAGTTTTTGTTCGTGTTAATTCCTGTAAATTCGTGGATCGTCTGTTACTCCGAAATAAGCGATCCACGAAACCACACGAAGTAACACGAACTCTGAGTTAGCCAAAAAATGGTTCCTGAAATCGGACAGTTTGCCTTAATCATTGCACTCCTACTCGCGTTAACGCAGGCTACGCTTCCCCTTCTCGGTGCCTCACGCGGGAATCGATCGTGGATCGCCCTGGCCGCACCAGCCGGTCAAGCGCAATTCATCTTTCTCGCAATTGCTTTTTGCTGTTTGGGCTTTTCATTTATTACCAACGATTTCTCTGTTCTTAACGTAGCCACAAACTCGAACAGTCAATTGCCACTTCACTACCGTCTCGCAGCAACCTGGGGATCGCATGAAGGCTCGTTGCTATTGTGGGTCTTCATGCTCGGACTCTGGACGGTTGCCGTGTCGCTCTTCAGCAAGCATCTGCCGGAAGAGATGGTTGCTCGCGTTTTGAGTGTTATGGGCATCGTTAGCGTAGGCTTTCTCCTGTTTCTGCTCATTACATCAAATCCGTTCACACGAATCTTACCTGCGCCACCCGACGGCAGAGATCTAAATCCTTTATTACAAGACCCGGCCATGATCGCGCACCCGCCAATGCTCTACATGGGATACGTCGGGTTCTCTGTCGCGTTTGCATTTGCGATATCCGCACTTATCGGTGGTCGCTTAGATGCCACATGGGCGCGTTGGTCACGTCCGTGGACTACGATCGCGTGGATGTTTCTTACTTGCGGGATCGCGCTTGGTAGCTTTTGGGCTTACTACGAATTAGGTTGGGGCGGCTGGTGGTTTTGGGACCCTGTTGAGAATGCGTCATTCATGCCATGGTTGGTAGGAACGGCTCTGATCCACTCGTTAGCAGTCACGGAGAAGCGCGGAAGTTTCAAGAGCTGGACAGTCTTGCTCGCGATTGCTGCGTTTTCACTTAGCCTCCTCGGTACTTTTCTAGTGCGATCCGGCGTACTGACTTCCGTACATGCGTTTGCCACCGATCCAAAACGCGGCATTTTTATACTCGCGTTTCTCGTGTTCGTAATTGGCGGTTCACTGCTGCTATATGCCTGGAGAGCGAAACACGTAGGGCTCGGCGGTAAATTCAATCTGGTTTCGCGTGAGTCGCTGTTGCTTTCGAACAACGTGTTACTTACCGTCGCGGCTGGTTCTGTGCTGCTTGGCACGCTTTACCCGCTGATTGTTGACGCGCTTGGCCTCGGTAAGCTTTCCGTAGGTCCGCCTTATTTCAATATGGTGTTCGTTCCACTAATGGCGCCTGCGACGTTCCTAATGGGAATTGGTCCGATCGCGCGTTGGAAGAAAGCGAGCATCCCGGATCTCGCGATGCGTTTGCGGTGGGCGCTTATCGTGAGCATGGTTACCGCTGCGGCCCTCCCATTTGCGTTCGGAAAATGGAAGCCGCTAGTTAGTTTGGGACTATTGTTGGCGGTCTGGATCATTGCCACGATTGTCGTCAATTTATGGGAACGCACTCGTGTCACTGCAGGTCAGCAGACCACTCTGCAAAAGCTGCGAATGCAAACCCGCAGTTATTATGGAATGCAGGTGGCCCACCTTGGAGTCGCAGTGTTTATCGTCGGCGTTACGTTGGTGACTGGATATCAATCCGAGCAGGACGTGAGGATGGATGCCGGTGACTCAGTGACTGCCGGCGGGTACGAATTCAAGTTCAACGGCGTATCAAATGTTGTTGGGCCAAACTACCAGGGCGCAAGAGCTGAAATCATCGTCAGTCGCAATGGCGCTGAGACGCAGCGCATGTATCCCGAAAAAAGAAACTACACAGCCAGCGGCAACGTGATGACCGAAACCGCAATCGACACTGGTTTGACTCGTGATCTTTATGTTTCTCTTGGTGAACCAGTCAGTGGCGGCGCCTGGAGCGTGCGCGTTTACTACAAGCCATTTGTTGATTGGATTTGGGGAGGCGCGCTATTGATGGCATTTGGAGGAGGCCTTGCATTGAGTGATCGACGCTATGCACTCGCCGCCCGAAAACAACGAGAGGCAAAAGCAGCAGCAAAGCAGACAAGTCCTCTTCCGGCTTCTGTAGTTGCTTCGATTCCTGCTCAGGCAGAATAGGTTTTAAGAAATGGGTCGCTACCTGATTCCACTAGTGTTGTTCATGGTGCTCGTCGGTTTTCTATTGGTAGGGTTGAATCGTGATCCACATGAGGTGCCATCGCCCTTAATCAACAAAGCGGCGCCGGCATTCACTCTTCCACAACTCAAAGATCCAACAAAAACGTTTTCAGCGCAGGAGATGCGAGGAAAGGTCTGGATCCTGAATGTTTGGGCATCGTGGTGCGTTACCTGTCGCGACGAGCATCCGTTGTTGATTGAGTATGCAAAGACCGGCGCTGTTCCAATCTACGGCCTGAATTACAAAGACCAGCGTCCGGATGCGCTGGCCTGGTTAGGTGAACTAGGTGATCCGTACGTATTGAGTGCCGCCGATGTCGATGGACGTGTCGCTATCGATTACGGAGTATATGGAGCTCCTGAAACTTACGTGATCGATCAGTCAGGTACGATTCGGTTCAAGCAAATCGGACCTGTCACACCTGACGTGTGGTCAAAACAGGTTCTCCCACTGGTGCAGGACCTAAATCGCAAAGGTAACTAATGAAGAAACTGCTGTTCGTCTGCCTTATGATTTTGAGCTTCGGCGTAACGGTAGTTGCCTGGGACGTAAGACCCGCTTCAGGAGACGATCCGGTAGTCGAGAAACGGTTAATGGATCTATCGAAGGAGCTTCGCTGTCTTGTTTGCCAAAACGAAACGTTGGCAGATTCGCAGGCTGGTTTGGCAGAGGACCTGCGCCGCGAAATTCGCGAGCAAATAAAAGCGGGCAAGAGTGACCAGGAGATCATCGCGTTTTTAACGCAGCGCTATGGCCAGTTCATCCTTTATCGTCCACGAGTCACACCAACCACCTATCTGCTTTGGTTCGGACCATTCGTTCTCTTAATCGGCGGGCTGCTAGTTCTGTTTCGCTATATTCGTTATCACCGGGATTCGGTTAAAGAGGAACCGCTAAGTAGTGAAGACCGCCGACGCGCAACTGAACTACTGGCCAGCAACTCAGGAAAGGAAACAGCATGATCCTCTTCTGGTTGATTTGTGCAGGTCTGATCGTAATCGCACTTGCTTTTCTGCTTCCTACTCTTCTAGCGGCAGATGATAAACAAAAAGTAACTTCTGATCTTGAACGTAAAGAGGCCAACGTAACTGTCTACCGCGATCAACTCCAGGAGCTGAAAGCTGATCTCGAGAATGGAATTATTGGTAAAGAACAATTCGATCAGGACACAGAAGAGATTCAAAGACGCCTGCTTGAAGACACCTCGTTCAGCAGTAAGAAAGTGAAGGTGAACCTGCCGACGAATCGCAACACAGCTTATTTACTAGCACTCGCGATTCCGCTGATTGCGGTCATCTTTTATCTGAAGGTTGGATCGCCTCAAGGCATTACCAGCGCAGCCACCAGAGCGCCGGAGTCGTCGGGAATGGCTGGGGGCGAGCGTTCACAGCAACAGATTGACGCCAACGTTCAGAAACTCGCCGCTCGACTAAAAGCAAACCCTTCTGATGCGGCCGGCTGGACCATGCTGGCACGTTCATACAATTCGATGGAACGATTTGGTGAGGCTGCTGGTGCATATGCGAAAGCAACCGAATTGAGTCCGAATGATGCCGACCTCTGGGCTGAATATGCGTTCGTGACCGCCATGGCTAACAATCAAAAGTTGGAGGGGAAAGCCATGGAGCTGGTTAACCATGCACTGAAACTTGATCCGGAAAATGCGAAGGCACTCCAGTTATCAGGATCGGCCGCGTTCGAGGCTAAAGACTACAAACGAGCGATCGAACTGTGGCAGCGTGTTCTCGCCAAGGTCCCGCCGGGATCAGAGGAAGCGCAAGCGATAACAGATCGGATTAACGAGGCGAAGAATTTATCAACTGCCAAGTGAGCAACCAGAATGACTAGAGAGAATTTGTTGTTTGCCATCATCGGGATTTTGTTTGGCTTCATAGTTGGTTTTATGTCTGCAAGTGTGATGAGTCAGAAGTATGCTCCGACAGCAGCGACCGCGGGAAACAGTCAATCACTTCCTCCAGATCATCCGCCCGTTGGTTCTCAGTCGGCCGCAGGTAACCCCCAGGCGATGCAGGCTGAAGTGACGGCGTCGATTGAGAAGGCGCGCAAAGAGCCAAACAACTTTGACGCTCAACTTAAAGCAGCCGAACTTTACTATCAGATTCAAAGATACGATCAGGCAATCGACTTTCTGCAGAAGGCGAATCAATTAAAGCCAACTGATTACGGTACCCTTGTGGTTCTGGGAATGGTTAACCTCGATGCCGGCCACTACGATACTGCTGAGAAATGGTATCGCTTGGCGATGAAGATGAAACAGGACGATACCAGGGTGCTCGCCGGACTTGCGGCTGCAACATTACAGCGGGGCGACGCAAAAGCAGCGGAAGACGCGATCGCTCAACTCGAGAAGATCGATCCCAACAGCGTCGATCTACCTCAGTTCAGGGATAAGCTCGCGAGTTTGAAGGCGGGGAAATAAAGTCAGAAGTCCGATAGTTCCTATATTCGTCTTACGGCGCAATGCTCATCCGGACCACATTCACCAAAAGAATCCGATCAATCTTTCCATCCTTCCCGGTGATCACAACCTGACCATTCTCAACGATCACTCGTCGAACCGTACCCATCGACCGGTTGATGAGCGTACCGTCGTTCGTTTCGATTATCAGGCGTGGTCCGCTTTCAGGCTCGGTTGTTTCCGTCGGTGGTGATTCCGGCTTAGTGCGCGTGTTGGTGGTTCCTCGGCGCGTTCTGGGTACTGGCCGACTCTTTGCTGGCTCCGGATTTTCTACAACCGTTTCCTCCTTCTTGGGTTCCTCTGTGGTCGCAGTTTCCGTTTCTTTGGGTTTCGTGGTTGGGGTGGATGGAGCGCGTCGCGTTGTTGAACGTCTCGTTCGTGGCGTGCTACGCGACGCCGTAGTCCTGGGAGGCGATGCTGGTTTCTCAGGTTTGGGTTTTGTGACTGCCTCTTCTGGTGTTGCTTCCGGTGTCGGCTCAGGCGTTGGTGCAGCTGCCACTTCACCGGGAGTCGGCTCAGGTTCAGGTAAACGCGCACCTGCTGATGAAACTCGCTTGCCCTTGCGATTAGCGCTGGCAACCGGCGTTTCGGTGGTTGACGTCTCATCTTCGCCGGTATCGGGTCCACTGATGGGTGCAAAGGAGCCGCCGAAGAATAGGTCGTAGGTTCCTTCGTCATCGTTCGGACTACGAGCTTCTATACGCAGGATTAAATCTTCACGCCTGCGCAAATAGATTCCTTTAGTGATCGGATTCGTACTCTCGGCATAGAGAGTGACCTTCAATAAAGGCCGCAGCCCGACGGCTGTAAACACATCCAGATCGCCATTCAGGTTTTGACTGCGAACGGTAATCAAAAGGTCCCCGGGTGTTCCCGTGAATTTGTAATAGTGATCGGTAACGCGGGCGTCGCCCAGATCGCGTGCCGCGATGCGACCAGTCAGAGTGCTACCAGGAATTGGTGTTGGTTTTGAGGGATCCAGAGACTGCGCGCGCGCCTGACCGCACATCGCCGCTAGCACAGTCAATGCGACAAAGATCAACTTGGAATTATTCCTTATCATCGATTTACGTGAGAAAAAGAATACCATGTCCGATCTGCTTTAGCTTGTCGTGAGTTTGCTTATTCCGATCGATGATTTTTACATGACGCCTCCAAGATCAAGAATTTCTGCCATTACTCACTAATCGTCGACAGCGGATTCGTGTTAACCTTACGGCCACTGCCAGGCGAGGCTCTCCCGATGAAAACAGTCTCACGCATCTTGCTCCTGCTCGCGATTATTGCCGCGATCTACTTCGCCACCGTGGGCCGCAACGATTTCTTCCGCGTCATCGACACCATCTACGATGTAATCCAGGTCTTCGCGGCGAACTACACCAGGAAATAACTTTTGAGATTATCTCTGTTTGGAAATAGGTCCAATAACTCGAACAGGTCCTACCTTACTAACCACTGCCAATCTGAAATCTTCAATCTGAAATCTGCTATATTCGCTTCATGCCTGCTTCGATAGAACTCGAGAGACGTTTGCGTTGGGCCGACGCCGATGCGGCCGGCAGACTTCATTTCCCACGCATCTTCGAAATTATTGAGGAAGCTGAAAGCGAGCTGGTACGGCGAATCGGCTGGCCGATGAATCGCAGCATGGGCTACGATTTCCCGCGCGTTAACATCAATTGTAATTTCAAACGCGTGTTGGAGCTCGATTCAGTCTTTCGACTTCGATTGACCGCCGGTAATTTGGGGACAACATCAATTCGATATGACTATCAGGTGTTCAATTCTGACGGAGAAGTGGCGATCGAAGGGACTATGACACTGGTCGTCTTACAAAACGGCAGAGCCGCGGAGATTCCTTCGACGCTGCGGGAGGCGTTGTCAGCCGACACCCCGCCGTTCAAAGCATAATCATGTCAACTGCACAAGCCAGCCTTCAAACAAAAATAGACGCAGCCAAAGATGTACTCGATGCCTGGGTTCGCGAAGTGGTTGATTGGCATTTTGATCCAGCGAGCGGTTGCCCCTTCTGGCTCGACTACGCAAGGAAACTCGGATGGGATCCGCGCGACGAAATCCAGAATTATGACGATCTGGCACGGCTAGGTCCTTTTCAGGATGAATGGTTACGCGGCGGCCCGGTTCGAAGATGGGTACCAAAAGCCTATGCCGATCGACCCATCTTTACTTTTGAGACAGGTGGAAGTACTGGCGTTCCGAAATCACGGATTAACATTGAAGACTTCCGCATAGATTACGAAGCCTTCAGTGATACGCTACCTGAAGAATTCTTCCCTAAAGGCGCCGATTGGCTCTCGCTTGGACCAACTGGTCCGCGTCGGTTGCGACTTGCCGTAGAACATCTCGCGCAACATCGCAGTGGTATTTGCTTTTTGGTGGATCTCGATCCGCGTTGGGTCATTAAGTTGTTGAAAATGGGTCAACCCAAAATGGCTGAAGCTTACAAGCAGCATGTAGTTGATCAAGGCCTAACGCTTTTGCGCGCGCACGAGAACATACGGTGCCTGTTTACGACGCCAAAGCTGCTCGAGGCCCTCTCGGAAAAAGTGTCGCTCAAGAAGATGGGCATTACAGGTGTGTTTTGCGGCGGCACTGAGATGACGCCTCAGTTTCACCGGTTTGCTGTAGAAGAGCTACTGGAAGGCGCCTACTTCGCACCGACATATGGAAACACTTTGATGGGTCTCGCTGTCCATAAGCCGCGGCAAGCAGAAGATAATTTCGCCGTAATCTATTACCCACCTTCACCGCGAGCGATGATTGAGATCGTCAATCCGGATAATCCCGATCGCCTCGTTGGATATGGTGAAACCGGTCGAGTGCGTTTGACAACATTGACGAAAGAATTCTTCATGCCCCGTTTTCTCGAGCGCGATGAGGCTGAGCGAGAGCCACCGTGCGATCAGTATCCGTGGGACGGTGTTCGAAACGTTCGACCGTTTTCCAAGCTGCAGGCGAATGTAGTGGAAGGAGTGTATTGATATTGCCGATTTGTGATTGCCAATTGCCGTTTGTTCAAAGTCCGACGAACTTTAGGAAGCTCTGATTAAGTACGACAGGCTGTTAGCCTGTCGTGGTTTGCCTCAACAATATGGCTAAGATCGTCGACAGGCTAACAGCCTATCGTACTTAATCAGAGTTTCCTTTAGTTTGTCGATCGTCGAATTAGCAGATCGTTATTTACACCTAAGCACAGTGACCCCGAACGCGACAAACTAAAGTTCGTCGGACAACAAATCGGCAATTGGCAATCGAAAATAGGCAACCAACGAAACCAACAATGACCGACCCTATCCGCCTTCCTCTTCTGCGCCGTGGCGAGCCATACACCAGTTTGGACGTAGCGGTCGCGCCGCATTATCAAACACGTGAACCGTACGTCGCGGTGAGTCAGGCAAACGCCGGATTAATCAGGCGGGATCTGCGCGATCAGAAAATTGCTCAAGACAAGCTTCGCTCCTTCTCCACTAGTGAACTCCTGAAGATTTGTCGCAAAGCCGGAGAGGCGTTTTTGAATAGTTCCCTGCCGCTTGGTGATATTGAACAGCTACCGGACGATTACATTCGTCATGTTTCGGCGACAACGGGAATGCCGTATACCATGGCTCGCCGAAATATGTTGAAGATCCATGGCGTACTTGCTGAAGCATCCAACGTAGTCGACGGGCTCACCCGTCACATCAATTGGGAAATCCTTGATCGTGGCTTTGGGACTATCAACGGAAACGCAGTTAGTTTTTATCCGCGAACGCAGTCGCTCGGAGTAGTGCTGCCAAACAATTCGCCGGGCGTTCACTCACTCTGGGTCCCGGCTATACCGTTAAAGATTCCTCTCGTCCTCAAACCGGGAAGTGCCGAACCCTGGACGCCCTATCGACTCATCCAGGCGTTCATCGCGGCCGGTTTACCCCGCGAAGTGTTTTCCTTTTACCCCACGGATCATGCAGGTAGTAACGAAATCCTGAACAGATGTGGGCGGGGAATGATCTTCGGCGATGTAGGCTCGACGGGCGTGTGGGCCAACGATCCTCGAATAGAAGTACACGGACCGGGTTTCAGTAAAGTGGTGATCGGCGATGACTGTATTGATCAATGGGAAGACTATCTGGATGTCCTCGTCAGTTCGATTGCTGATAACGGCGGTCGTTCCTGTATCAACGCATCCGGCGTATGGGTCACTCGTCGCGCAGAAGAAATAAGCCAGGCACTTGCTGAACGATTAATGCGCATCACCCCTCGGGCGGCGGATGATCCAGACGCCCAACTGGCACCTTTTGTCGATCCGAACGTGGCAATGCGGATCTCCCGACTTATCGATCAAGGATTGGCAGAACCAGGTGCACGGGAAGTGACTGCAGAGCTTCGTGGAACTGATCGAGTGGCTGACTTTCAGGGCTGCAAATATCTTCTGCCTACTATCGTGCTTTGTGAAAGCACCGAACACAAACTAGCTAATCGGGAATTCATGTTTCCCTTCACCAGTGTTGTTAAAGTCACGCCGGATCAAATTCCGAGTGCGTTGGGACCAAGCCTCGTTGTCACTGCGATCACCGAGGATGATCAGCTGATTAATAATTTAGTTACTTCCCCAAACGTCGATCGGCTAAACATCGGTGCGGTGCCGACCAGTCAAATCAGTTGGGACCAACCGCACGAGGGAAATCTCTTCGAGCACCTTTACGCGCGGCGGGCGTTCCAACGGGCTGTTGCCGTTTGATATGTCTCCTGCCTAATTCCGATGAAGATTCTTTATCTGACAGGCGGGGCCGGACAGATGTATTGCGGGAGCTGCCTGCGCGACAACGCGCTGGCCACCGAACTCATTGCGCGCGGTCACGATGTCACGCTATTACCGGTCTATACTCCTACTCTCACCGACGAACCCAACGTAAGTTACGACAAGGTTTTCTTCGGCGGAATCAGCGTCTATCTCGAACAGTATCTTCCACTATTTCGCAAATCGCCCAGGTGGCTTGATGGAATCTGGGATTCCAAACCAATGTTAAGTTTTGCCTCACGACGTTCGATCTCAACCAACCCCAAAATGCTCGGTGAGATGACCGTGTCGATGCTCAAAGGTGAAGCCGGATTCCAACAGAAAGAGATCGCAAAATTACTGGAATGGTTGAAGAGTGAGGACAAACCAGAAATCATTAGTTTGCCTTACTCGCTACTCCTTGGCCTGGCAAAACCACTCAAAGAGGCTTTTGGCAAACCGATCGTGTGCACGCTTCAGGGTGAAGATCTATTCCTTGAAGGCCTTCACGAGCCCTATCGTTCTGAGTCAAAACAATTAATCAGCGAGCATCTCAAGCACATTGATGCTTTCATTTCAGTCAGTCAGTACTACGCTGACTTCATGCCAGACTATCTCGGGATCCCCGTAGAAAAGATCCACGTAGTGCCACTTGGTATTAATCTTGAGGGTTACAGTAAGAAAGAGCGAGCTGCGTTCGAACCATTCACCATTGGTTTTTTTGCACGTGTGGCGCCGGAAAAAGGTTTACACGTTCTGGCGGACGCATATCGTCAGCTCCGCAAAAGCGGCCGTCTCCAAAATGTTCGTCTGCGCGCGGCTGGCTACCTTGCACCTGAGCATCGAAGCTATCTTGATGAGATCCAGGAAGCGATGAATCGAGCAGACTTAGGCAGCGAATTCAAATATGAGGGAGTACTTGATCGCGAACAGAAGATCGCGTTTCTTCAGAGCATCGACGTGCTTTCGGTGCCGGCGACTTACAATGAACCAAAGGGAATCTTTCTGCTTGAAGCAATGGCTTGCGGAGTCCCGGTGGTGCAGCCAAGGCGTGGTGGATTTACCGAAATTGTTGAAAGAACCGGCGGTGGGGTATTGGTCGAATCGGATCGAGTCGATGCCTTAGCCGAAGGGATACTGACACTTGCAGAAGATCCAAACCTTGCCGAACGTTTAGGACAAAGTGGATTCCAGAAAGTGCGTGAGCATTACAGCGTTGCCCAAATGGCTGACAGCGCGCTTGAGGCTTACGAAAGTGTGATGCGGCCCTGAAGAACTTAGTAGAATCGAACAAGTGATGTTCGATATGCTTTAGAGGTGTTTGCAAAAGTCAGTACTTGCTTCACTCCGGAGGAGTGCAATCTTTATAGCACGCTTGGACCGATCATTCCGCACTCCGGGGTAGTGCCATGTGTTGCGCCGAACCGAAACCGAGTCAATGGTCAAAAGACCCATGTGGCAACACGGCACATAGCACTCCTCCGGAGCGCAGTATTCAAAGTAACTCCAATGCTATAAACATGGCACTCCTCCGGAGTGAAGAGAACACCTGACTTTTGCAAGAGCCTATTTAGCTTGTCGTGACGAAACCAACTGGCCGGTTCAATTTCAAAGGATCGTTCGGCTTGGTTCTGTCACGACAAGCTAATAAAGCATATCGGACATTGATTGTTCGATTCCAGGGTTGTTATTTTTTGGATGTCCTCAGTAAACAGCAATCGTGCTTAACGTCGAAAACGTCTCCAAAGAATACCCAACTCCGCGCGGGCCTCTGCGTGTGCTCACCGACGTCTCTCTAAGCCTAAACAAAGGCGACGCCATCTCAATCATGGGACCGTCAGGTAGTGGTAAAAGCACTTTGCTTTACCTCGTGGGCGCTCTTGAACCACCAACCAGTGGCACGATCACGTTTGATGGACAGGATCCATTCAAACTTAATGAGAAGCAACTCGCCGCGTTCCGAAATCGCCGGATCGGATTCGTCTTTCAGGATCACTGTCTTCTCCCCCAATGTTCCGTACTCGAGAATGTGCTGACGCCGACGCTCGTTTCGACTAACGGCGAAGATGCTACCGATCGTGCCCGGACGTTGCTGGAACAAGTTGGACTCAAGGATCGCCTCGATCATCGTCCGGCCGCACTTTCAGGCGGTGAACGCCAACGTGTGTCACTCGCTCGAGCATTGATCACCAGGCCACAGTTGCTTCTCTGCGACGAGCCAACCGGTAATCTCGATCATCAATCAGCCGAAGTTGTCGCTTCACTTCTGCTGGATTTACATAAACAACAACAGACAATCCTCATCATCGTTACGCATAGCGCAGAATTGGCGGCTCGTGTTCCAATCCGATATCACCTCGTCGATCAGCAACTGCAATTAATCAAGTAAATCGCATGAGTGTTTTTCGATAGCGCCGATGACCAACGAAGTTTTCATCTCGTATAGTCACGAGGACCTTGATCGGATCGAGCCAATCATTGAACTCGTCCGAGCAATCAAGCAAGGTCTTGTTTTCCAGGATCGTCGTAGCCTTCAACCGGGAAAGCCGTGGAAACCGCAACTAATGAGGGCGCTGCGACATGCTAAGACAGTTATTGTCTTTTGGTGCGAACATGCTGCCAGGTCTCCGCATGTTAAGGAGGAATACGAAGTTGCCGTTGAAGAGAATAAGAATATTTTGCCGTTGATTCTCGATGACACGGTTCTTCCAACACCATTAGACGATTACCAGGGGATCGATCTGCGCGGGAATAGGTTTCATCAACCAGGGAGTCGATCTCGAACGCGCTTACCTGAAATAGGTCGGCCGCATTTTTACCCAAAGGACAAGTATGGAGAATACGTAGATTGGGAGGCAGAATGGGAACGCGAAGCCAACGAAAGACTGCGGACAGCTTTCGAAACAAATACCCGTGCGATGGCACAAACCATAGTTAAGGAATTAGAAAAGCGCGACATCGGATGATATAGGCTTGACCGTCAACTGAAACTTTTCATCTCGATCGCATGCAAACGTCCACTTTAATAAAGCAAAGCCTTCTTTACTACTGGCGCACAAACCTTGCTGTGGTTCTGGGCGTGGCTACCGCAGTCTCAGTGCTCGCAGGTGCCTTGCTTGTTGGTGACTCTGTACGCGGCAGCCTTCGCGAACTCATCGTTCAGCGTCTGGGAAGGACGAGTTTCGTCATTAGCTCCAGCGGTTTTCTTCGCGAGCAACTCTCCGACGACATCCAGGCCGATCCTCAATTTGCGTCGGGCGGATTGTCGAGCGCCTGCCCTCTGATCTCGCTTGAAGGAACGGTCACCCACGAAACAAGTAAACGAGTTGCTTCAAAGATAAATGTGTATGGCGTGGATGATCGATTCTGGAAGTTCAATCAATCTACTCATATCGCGCCTGACGGTCGGAATGTTTTCGTGAGCCCGGATCTGGCGCGTGAACTCGGCAGCGCGGTTGGTGATTCAATTCTGGTGCAGGTTCAGAAGCCGTCGGCAATTCCGCTCGAATCTTTGCACAGCAAAAAAGAAGATGCAGGCAAGACGTTAAGGGCGACCATAGCTGAGATCCTGCCCGGTGATGCGCTGGGTCAGTTTTCTATCCAGCCTCAGCAAGCAGGCGTGCGCGCGATTTTTGTTTCCTTAAAACTTCTTCAGAGAGAGATCGAGCAGTCCGGCAAAGCCAACCTGATTCTAATCTCAGCTGCGACAGACGATTCGAATTCGGCCAAAACAAAATCAATTGAAGAGACTCTGCGTAAACGCTTCACGCTCGCAGACCTTGGCATAACCATTCGCACTATTCAGCAAGACAATAGGAGTGTCATGGTTCTGGAACATGACAGCAAAATGATCGACGATCTACTCGGAAGGGTGGCGAGCGAAACGGCAAGGAAGCTACAGTTGCAACAGGGAACGTTCTTCTCGTACCTGGCTAACAGTATCAGAGCCGGTAATCGTTCGATTCCTTATTCGCTTGTGACTGCTGTTGATGACGAACAGTTCAAACTCCTCGCTGGTAAAGACATTCCGTCACAGTTGCCGCGGATAGTCCTCAATGATTGGGCGGCTAGCGATTTAGGTGTGCGAGAAGGTGATCAAATCACCCTGGAGTACTACTTGTGGCAAGATACTGGCCGGCTTGAAACGAAGACGGCGACATTTTCATTGGTAAGCGTTGTACCAATGCGCGGCCTGGCGGCAGATCGAAATCTGGTCCCTGAATACCCTGGAATCAGCGGTTCTGAAAATCTCTCGGATTGGGATCCTCCCTTTCCGGTCGATCTTCAACGCGTGCGACAAAAGGACGAAGATTATTGGCACGCCTTCAAGACCACGCCAAAGGCTTTCATGCCTTTGGAGACTGGGCGAACGCTTTGGCAGAGTAGATTCGGAAACGCAACGTCCCTGCGGTTTTGGTCCAACAACACGACCGTGTCGACAGACCAATTCGCTGAGCAGCTCCGAGAAACCCTGGATCCAACGTTATTGGGCGTTCTAACTACGCCGGTTCGTAACGAAGGACTGCAAGCATCAAGAGGTGCAACTGACTTCGGAGAATACTTTCTCTACTTCAGCTTGTTTCTGGTGGTCTCCGCTTTGTTGCTGACCACGCTATTCTTCAAGCTTGGTGTTGAACAACGTATTCGTGAAATCGGCATCATGCGTGCTGTTGGTTATGGCCCTGGTTTGATTCGCACGTTGTTTTTGGCCGAAGGGACCATTGTAGCCATCACCGGTAGCATTCTTGGCTTGCTTGGGGCAATTGCTTACGCAGGTTTGATGATGTTCGGCTTGCGAACCTGGTGGGTCGGTGCGGTTGGGACAACAGCGCTCAAACTTCACGTATCAGCTCAGTCACTTATTACCGGCGCGGGAGGCGGTATTGCTGCAGCTGTGATCTGCGTTGGGTTCACTCTCCGAGGCTTACAAAAGTACGCGACGAGAGGATTACTTGCCGGCCAACTAAAAAGTGATCTGCCCAGGGCAAGCCGGTCACGCTCCTTTCCTTTTGCCATCATTGCCACTGTGATTGGTTCTGCCCTGCTCGTCCTTGCCGCCACCCGCGCGATTGGACAAGTAGCCGGCTTCTTCGGCGGAGGAACAGTGCTATTAATCGCCTTCCTCTTATTCCAATCTGTTTGGTTGCGCCGCGAGAGGAGAGGCTATCTTGGTGGTAACGGCTGGTGGCCGATCGTCCGCCTCGGGATTAGAAACACGACGTATCGTCCTGCCAGGAGCATTTTGTGCATTGCGTTAATTGCCTCCGCGGTTTTCATCATTGTTGCTGTTGATTCGTTCCGACACCGTGTGGGAGCAGAAAGTCTCGATCGGAAATCTGGAACTGGTGGATACCCATTGTTGGCCAATTCGCTGGTACCGCTGGTGAAAGATCCAAATTCGCACGAGGGGCAGGAAGACCTAAACCTTCGTGAAGACAACCCTGAATCGCCTTTAACAGGCCTAACGTTCACTCGTTTTCGCGTTAAGCCAGGCGACGACGCCAGTTGTCTCAACCTTTATCAACCTCGCAATCCAAGAATCATTGCGCCAACAAACGACTTCATTCAAAGCAACCGTTTCGCTTTCCAGGGCAGCCTCGCAAGCAATAGTCAGGAAACAGAGAATCCATGGCTGCTGTTGAATCGTGAGTTTGCGGATGGCGCCATACCTGTAATCGCAGATGCCAATTCACTCACCTACGTGCTTCACTCGAAACTCGGTGACGACTTTGTGATCCAAAACGGAGATCGTGAGATCAAACTTCGCATAGTCGGAGCATTGGCTGATAGTCTCTTTCAAAGCGAACTATTGATGTCGGAAGCACACTTCACTCGACTCTTCCCCGACGAACAGGGATATCGCTTCTTTCTAATTGATTTGCCTAACCCTAATCGCTCCGCAACAGTCACCGCCGCACTCGAGGATCGTCTTTCAGACTATGGCTTTGATGTCCAACCCAGTGCGGAGCGGTTGGCTAATTTTCATCGCGTCGAGAACACGTATCTGTCCACGTTCCAGATGCTCGGCGGTTTGGGTTTACTACTGGGCACAGTCGGCCTCTCAGCCATTCTTTTACGCAATGTTCTGGAACGTCGGCGAGAACTGGCCTTAATGCGGGCGGTTGGCTATAACTCGCAACACTTCACATTGATGATAGTCGCTGAAAATGTGGTGCTGCTTATTGCCGGGCTGGTGACTGGGATGTTCTGCGCATTCCTGGCGATCTCGCCAGTCTTGTTAACTCGGCACGGCGGCTTTTCAAACCCGTCTTTGGGGTTGGTGTTACTTGGTGTGCTACTGTCGGGATTGGCTGCTTCGATACTGGCGACCTGGACAATTCTACGCGCACCATTGTTAGCAGCATTGAGAACTGAATAGTGAACGCAGTTAATAGACTTATAGGACCTATATGACCTATTCGATCGATCAGTTCTTCGCTTTCACATCGTAAGCGTAGATTGTGTTCTGGTCGCGGAGGTATAACCTTCCACCGGCGATCACCGGATGTGTCCAGGTAGGTAGCGAGTCCTGTTGAATTCTGAAGCGTCCTTTCTCCACATAACCAGTGGGCGTCGCCTCAATCAACCCCACCACTCCGTTTTCGCTAAACGCATAGAGATTTCCATCGGCGTAAACCAATGATCCTTTACCGACACTTCGATCGCGCCACGCCACAGCACCTGTATCGAACCGCATCGCAGTCAGTATCCCACTGGAGAATCCATAGAGATAATCACCAATTAGAATGGAGCTGCTGTGATGGTTGCGCATCTCCTTCGTGAAGTAGACTTCTTTTGCGGTCCCATCTGCTTTTACTTCAACCAGACCAGCGCCAGTTCCATAGTCGGATGATAGGAAAACACGATTATCTCTGATGACGGGAGTGGCGACGTTTGCCACGTTGTTTGCAGCACGCGGGTACGACCACAGTAACTTGCCATCTTTCAGATCCAAACCGACCGCACGTTCGCTCGTAAAGAACACCACTTGAGTCGTCGAACCAATCTGGAGTGGCATGCCCGACGAGTAACCAGCGGGATCGCTTTGGCTCTTCCAAATAAGAGTGCCGTCATTTTTGTTTAGCGCGATAACAGATGCGTCTGAGCCGCCAGCATTTACCAACACCTTCTCACCGATGATTAGGGGTGATTCGCTAATTCCCCAATTCGGATTTGAGCCACCAAACTTCTGGAGGACGTTCATCGTCCAGATAACACGACCTGACTTTGTGTCGAGACAAGACAGATCGCCACTGCCTCCAAGCGCGTAAAGTCGATCTCCCTCGACAGTTGGCGTGCCGCGAGGACCATTACCTCGATCGTTCTTGAACGTTCGGCCATTTGCAGTCGCCCAGACTTCCTTTCCCGTTGCAACATCAAAGGCGATGATGTATTCCCGGTCACTGCGAGCGCCCATTGTAAAGATACGACCACCTGAAATGGCCAGCGATGAATAACCATTACCAGCTCCAGTTGCCTTCCAGACTAACGCCGGTCCTTGCTGAGGCCACTCTTTAAGTAGTCCGGTCTCTTTCGAAATACCATCACGATTTGGACCGCGCCACTGAGGCCAATCGCCGGCTGTTTGTGCTGTCACTAAAAACGAAGTGAAAACCAACAGAGACACTATCAATACAATCCTGGCCTTCATGGGATCTCCTTTTTCAAAACGCCTAACCTTTTGGGGAGATGTTCATTACCAGTCCGATCGAGTTGAACAAGCTTTCCAGAACCCAACAAGCATTACGACGCAGGTTTGAAATACAACACCATACCTGCGCCTGCGGCCGCCAAGACAAAACCCAGATACAACATCGGGTTCGGGGTTGTCTTTGGTGGATGAAGCCACATTGTGAACAGCACATTCACCAGAGGCGCGCCCGCAAATACCAAGGGCATAACGTACGTGGGCAGACCACCATTACTAAACGCGAGAATTATACAGATGGCTCCAATCGCTCCCAGTGCGCCACCCGCGGTCGCGAGCAGTGACCCTTTCATTGTGAATCCCTGGAGTTGCCCCTGCACAGCAAGGCTGATTACTGGAACGAGCACACCAATCAGAAAGTAAGCTACGCCAACACAGAGCAAGGCCTTCATGGGACTGCCTAACTGCACCTGACCTTGATGTAATGCCGGTCCATACAGGCCCCATGCCAGCGCAGCGCCAAAAGCAAAAATGATCCAAAGCATTAGAACCCTCCGAGATTTCGGATGAAATACAAGAGCACATGTCCGGAAGTTCGCCTCAACTAAACGGCCAACGCTTTTGCAGAACCGACACGACTACAATCTGAAACTCAGGAAACAGTTTTGCCGTAATCTGCTCTGGACTTTGATGAGTCGCAACCTCTTCAGGACCGTCGCATTCTATCAGTCAGTTTCGGAAATTGAATAGATCGTTAGATGAACTTTGTGCTTGTTGTTAGTGCTTTGTGGCTTTGCACAAAAAGTCAGATACCACCTGCTTTAGCAGCGTGGGATCTCAGCTTCGCGCTAGCTGGCAGCTTAGGAGTGACGGTTAGATACCACCTGCTTCAGCAGCGTGGAGTTTCAATTTTCCGCTACTGAGCAGCTTCTTACCGCGGTTTAGCGAGAAGTTGAAACTCCACGCTGCTGAAGCAGGTGGTATCACCTCAATAAGGTTCAGGGCGCACTCTAGC
>Ga0207652_10000074_pt1 | contig 108397 bp, 92 predicted proteins | sample KBSC63BmetaG_FD_184334 | JGI IMG/M metagenome (GOLD analysis project Ga0207652, IMG submission 184334) | Corn rhizosphere microbial communities from Kellogg Biological Station, Michigan, USA - KBS C6-3B metaG (SPAdes) (version 2) | ecosystem: Host-associated > Plants > Roots > Rhizosphere ...
GGCTTCAAGTTATTTTTCAGGCACACATCCACTTTTAAAGATAGAGTCTGATTATCTTCTGAAAAATATTCTCTTCTTTCGCTGTGTCCTACTATGACATACTTTATGTCAAGTGATGAAAGCATTGCTGCGCTTACTTCTCCGGTAAACGCGCCTGATTCTTTTGTGTAACAATTTTGCGCGGCAACAAAATAATTTTTACTGTTGTTTATTTTATCTTTTGCCAATAAAAGATAAGGAAACGGCACGCCGAAAACGGCTTCCTGGTTTTCTGAAAGCCTGATATTTTTACTTACAATTTCATCGAGTAATGTGATAGCTTGTTCAACCGATAAATTCATTTTCCAGTTAGCTGCTGCTATTTGTTTTCTCATTGATTTTTATTTTATTGATAGATATTTTTTAAAAATTGAATTTCTGTTTGAGTAATTTCCTGTTCTTTTAATTTTTTCCAGTTATTGATGTCCTCAACCGCTTTTTCAAGGACATATTTTTGATTTCCCCATGAAAAATTATCAATGAATTTTGCTGGAAATGAATTTCCAAAAATACTGCAACATACGCCCACCACAGTGCCTGTATTGAAAGAGGTATTAATCGCACAACGGCTGTAATCGCCCATCAGTAAACCGCACTTTTTTCCTGCAATGACAAAATTATTTTCTTTTTTGCTCCATATTTTGACGGTGGATGCATTGTTTTTCAAATTTGAATTGCTGGTTCCGGCGCCCAAGTTGCACCATTCGCCGATAACCGAATCCCCCAAATATCCATCATGGGCTTTATTCGAAAAAGCCATCAACACGGAATTTTTTATTTCGCCGCCAACAAGACAATTAGGCCCAACGGTTGTCGCTCCATAAATTTTTGTACCCATTTTTACGCGGCTTTCTTTGCCGATAGAAATTGGTCCGCGCAACAAAGAGCCTTCCTGTATTTCGGCATCTTTACCGATATAAATTGGTCCAGATTCTGCATTTAAAATGGAAAAATTAATTTTTGCACCCGCTTCTATAAAAATATTTTCAGGAGAAATAAATTGATTGGAAGAAGGAATTTTCTCGGAAGTCCTTCCTTCTGTTATCATTTTAAAATCCTGATTGATTGCCCAATTATTGTATTCAAATATTTGCCACGGATGTTCTAAAATTTTACAGTCAGTAGTAAAAGCAAGTTTCTCTTTTTGCACAGAAACTTGTTTTAAAAATTCACAGGAAGGAATAAAGTTGGCCGGATATTTAATGCATTCCGTTTCATTGAAATCGCGAATTAATTTTTCGGATGCAATAAAAACTTTGCCGGGAAAACAAAATTGCCACTTTTCGAAGATGGTGAGAATTCCTGTCCTGATGTGCACTACAGAACGTGCAATACCAAAAGGGAACAACGTATTTTCAAAGGAAATATCATCGAGCAAAATATTCATTCACGAAAAATTAATAAAAGCAAAAATGTTGAAGTTAATAAAAAATCCCCCAATAAAGGGGGATAAAAAAAATCAAAAAAAAAATTATTATTTCTTTTTTTCGTAGCGTTTTCTGAATTTGTCGATACGACCTGCAGTATCTACCAGCATATTTTTACCGGTATAAAAGGGATGAGATGTATTGGAAATTTCCAGTTTTATAACCGGGTATTCCTTGCCATCTTCCCATTGTACGGTTTCTTTTGAAGCAGCCGTTGAGCGGCTCAAAAACATGGTGCCATTACTCATATCGCGAAAAACTACGAATCTGTAATTTGAAGGATGAATGTCTTTTTTCATATTATTTTGCTTTAAAACATGGCTTTCTTTTATTAAGTCTCCATGTATTTTTTGAGTTTGCGAAGGTAAGGGAATAAAATAAATTGGCAAAACCAAAAATTGCTACATTTTTATTTACCATTCAGTTGAGAATATAAGAAAACGAGATAAAACTTCCTTTACTGATAAAGTAAATTTTTCAAAATCAATTAATCAAACAAGCGCATGAAATGGTTTTCCAAATGTTTCCGCATGGCATTTCTAAATAATTCAGGAGTTCCGGTTGCCAAAACGTCTACCAATCCTTTATGTGATACAAAATTTTTAAACAGAATCGGTTTTCCAAGCAATCCACTGTGATGCACGTAATCAAAAACCGGAAGCAACATTTTTTGAAATTTCTTTAAAGTTTCATTGCCGGTTATTTCATATAATTTTCCGTGAAATGCCACCTCGTGACCAATATTAAAAAGATGTTGATCAGTAACCAGGGGCTCTTTTTTCACAATTTCATATAATTCAGCAATATCTTCCTTAGTAATTCTTTGAAAAAGAAAATCCGCCATTCCAATTTCCAATACCAATCTTATCTCAAAAATTTCTTTCAGCGTTTCCTGATCAAGGATGTGTGGATTCATGCTCTTACTCATAATTCCAAAAAGATCAGGATTGGTAATTACCGCGCCTTTTTTCTTTTTGGATTCTAACAATCCCATCATTCTCAACCTGAGCAAAGCCTCTCTGACAACGGTTCTGCTTACGCCAAGCGTTTCGGCAAGTTCTAATTCCTTCGGAATGCTGTCGCCCACTTTAAGCTTCTTTTGTTGCAGGATATCTACCAGTTTTTTTTCTACTTTATCTACCAAAGAACTGGTATCGATTGTTTTAAGATTTTTTTTAAAAACCGATGCGTTCATAATGTGATTTACTTAAAGGTATTGTGACAAAAGTATCATTGATTCCTTGAAAAAGTCTTTTTTATAAAAAAAAGTCAATCTTTTTTTGGTTATGTAAATTTAACGATTTACTTTTATTATGTCAAACATAATACAAAAAAAATTTTAAAACTTTTAAAACATGAAGTTTTCTTTTAACAAAATTGTCTTTTTGCTTGTTGGCTTTTTGTTTTCTTCTGCCGTGTGGGCACAGACGAAAACAATCACGGGCAGGGTTACATCGAGCGACGGAACTGCACTTCCCGGGATTTCCGTAACAGTCAGCGGCACGAGCAACGGCACGGCTACTGATGCCAACGGTAATTATAGTATCACCGCGGCTCCAGGTGCGGTCTTAAACTTCTCCTCAGTTGGATTTGCCACCCAAAATATAAAAGTGGGAAGTTCATCTACTATTAATGTATCGTTACAGGCAGCTGCAGCAGACAAACTAAATGAAGTAGTAGTGGTTGGATATGGAACGCAATCCAGAAAGTCATTAACCGGTTCGGTGGCGAGTCTTGATCAGAATGTATTAAAGTCTTCACCAAATTCGAATCTGGGAACTGCATTGCAAGGTACCATGCCAGGTTTGAATGTGCAGCAATCAACAGGGCAACCTGGCACCACGCCGAGTATTGTTTTAAGAGGTGGTTCTAATTTCAATGGTACTGGTTCTCCACTGATTGTGGTCGATGGAATTGTACTTCCATCACTGTATGGTATTAATATGGATGATGTCGCGAGTGTGGATGTTTTAAAAGATGCGGGTTCTCAAGCCATTTATGGGGCGAGAGCGGCCAATGGCGTTATTCTAATTACTACCAAAACCGGCAAAAAAGGAAAAACACAGATCAATTATAGTTATAAGAATACAACCAACTTTATCCGCTACAATTCAACACAATACCTGACCGCCGCTCAATATATTCACTGGAACAGAATTGGTATCCAAAGCCGCTGGCTTGCAGATGTGGCTGATGGAAATACCAACGCTGCGAACACCGATAAAAACCAGAATGTTGGTTCATGGGGATGGGCGGTTAATAACGGATGGACATCACCGACAGGACTTTATTCAACACAAATATTATCGAATTCAAACAAGCAGTATGTTGGCCAGCCTGGGTGGGGTGTATTAGTAGATCCAAATCCATTCAATTCCTCACAGGTTGATACAATTTTGTATCATGACTTGCCTGTAAGAGAAAGGGAAAATATGATATTACAGCAAACTACTACCCAGGAACATTATCTGAGTTTTGCGGGTGGTAGTGACCAGGGGTCGTTCGCTTTGGGCGTAGGAATATTAGATGATAATGGAATGGTAATCGGTTCACAATTAAAAAGAATGAGTATGAATTTCAGTGGTGGGCTCAACGTAAGCAAAAATTTTAAGGTTACCACCACCATTTCGGGTTATACATTAAGTCAAAAATTACCCTATACTGATCCCAACGGAGGAGGTGCCGGCGGCTTAATGCAAAGATTTGTGGGTGTGGCACCAACAGTAAGATATAAAAATGACACATCCGGAGCTATGATACCGGGTCCGAATGATATCACGCTTGGCAATCCTGCGTATTGGAGTAAGTTGCCTAATAACACCACCAATCAGCAACGCCTGATGGGAAGTCTTCACATTGATTATTCAATTCTTCCCTGGTTGAAATTTCTGGCCACTGGGTCCGGGTATTTATTGTATCAGAATGGAAATAATTTTATGTCATCCTATCAGCAGGGAAATAACGGTGCGATCAATAGTACGCGCGCGGCTTCATTTAATAATTATAATGATGTTTCTTATACATACAATGGATTTTTACAATTCAATAAAACTTTCAATGAGGCGCATGATCTAACTGTTCTTGCTGGTGGAGAGTTTTACGATTATAAGGAACACACTTTCACCGGATCTTCATCAGGAGCCCCGACTGATCTATTTCCCTGGTTATCTGCCTCAGTGCCTCCGGCAGTTGTAAATGGTACTATTACTAATCCTCAAAGAGCTTATTCTAGCTTCAATGCCTGGGAAAGACTGGCTTCATTAATTGGAAGGGTGAATTACAGTTACAAAGACAAATACTTTCTTACCGGAAATATCCGGTATGATGGAACTTCTAGGCTTGCGGCCAACCGGTATGGGTTATTCACGGGTATTTCGGCTGGATGGAATATGCAGAACGAAGATTTCTTTCAGAATAGTGGCCTGAGTAAATTTGTAAGTGTTATAAAGCCACGCATCAGCTGGGGACAGGTGGGAAATCTTGCAGCATTAGTAAATTCTGATGGTTCTCAAAACTACTACGCAGCTGATCAAACTTTCCCTTCAACTTCAGTATATAATGGATTGGGAGGCACTTATTATCCGAATTATATTAATACCGATTTAAAATGGGAGTCAGCTACTACCAGCGATTTTGGATTAGATTTAGGTTTATTCAAAAACAGGGTAACCGTCATTGCTGATTATTATATTAAAAATATTTTTGACAAAATTTCCGGACTTCCTCTCGATGTTACTTCTGGCTTTGGCAGCATTCAGTATTATAACAATGGGCAACTTCAAAACAAAGGATTTGAATTATTGGTAAAAGGAAGAGTGCTTCAGCCGGTAAAACCGAAGGGGCTTAGCATTGACTTAAGTGCCAATATTTCTACAGTAAAAAGTTATGTTGTGAAGTTGCCATTTAACGGTCTTCCCGGAAACAGGCAGGGAACTATCCAGGTATGGGATCCCAAAAATCCTACTCAACTAATCCAGGTTGGTGGTTTGATCGAAGGCCAACGTGTTGGTTTGGATGCGGTATATGCACCAAAATATGATGGTATTTATACAAGCCAAAGTCAGTTAGACAAAGATGCGAATGTTTACAATGCCTTCCTGCCTTATGTTCATAAAAACGTGAAGCAAATGGGCGATGCAGTTTGGCATCAGGTAAATCCAAATGATACAATAGATACCCGTCAATTTGTGTATGTCGGAAGAACAACACCGCAATTGCTTGGTGGATTTTCTGCTGCCATCAATTATAAAAATTTCAGCTTGTATGGCCAGTTTGATTTCGCCACTGGCTTCGTTATTCTTAATAATGAAAAATTAAGAGGATTAAGCCAGGTACAAGGGTCACAGAACTCCACAATAGATGTTTTGAATACATGGGCTCCCGATAATACCAGTGGCACATTGCCGCGATTCTATTGGGCGAACCAGGCAAGAAACTATGCGACAGATGCCTCAGGAAACAATCCTCCCGCTAATTTTTGGGAAAGAGGAGATTATTTAATGGCAAGAGAAGTAACGTTGAGTTACGATTTTACCTCACAAATTTTGCATCAATCATGGAATAAATGGATAAAAAACGCCCGCTTGTATGTGACAGGAAATAACCTTGCTTATTTTACAAAATATAGTGGGAATTTCCCCGAAGTCGGTGGAGTGGATAACGGAAAATTTCCGTTACCACGCAGACTTACTTTAGGCGTAAACGTCAGCCTGTAACAACTTCTCAAATTCCAAATAATAAATTACTTAAGAATGAAAACATATAAATTAATAACTACCGCGATGATTGTAATGGCTTGCTTTATAGCCTTCACATCGTGCAAGAAACAATTGGAAGAAGCGGTGCCACAGGATGTGTTATCTGCTGCAGATCTTTCTAATCCCAACGCATTGGTGACTTTATACAGCGGGGTTTATGCTCAATTGCGGTCTTACAACAGTACCTTATTTGTTTTAGGCGAAATGCGTTCTGAAATATGGACAGATGGTTTATTTACAGAATCCGTTGATGGAGGATATCAGCAAATGTATGATCAGAATATAAGTGCGCTCAGTGTTCCTTATGGAAATTGGGCTAATTTTTACAGCCTCATATACCAAATAAACAATGCTATTCAATATTTCACTGCAACCACAGCCATACCTGATGCTACCAAAAATCAGTATCTGGCCGAGATGTACGGCATACGTGCTTATATTTATTACACGATGGCAAAAACATGGGGAAGTGTACCATTGGTGACGAAACCGATGACCAATATTAAAAGTACTGCCCAAACATATATGGCAAGAACACCGGTTGACTCCGTATTCATGCAAATAAAAAGCGATATTGAACAGTCACTCACTCTTTACAATAACAATTATACCATTCCGGCTGGTAAGCGTGTATATTGGAATGCCATCGCGTCTCTTGTTTTGAAAGCAGATGTTTATTTATGGACTGGAACAGTACGTAGCGGTGGAACGCCAGATTTCACGATTGCTGAAAACACCTTACAAACTATTGAAAATATGCAAGGCCGAACTTTACAGCTTGACCCAAAATACGCTGACATTTTTGACCCGACAAAAAAGGTGAATAATCCGGAAATCATTTTTGCGTTGAACTACGAATTAAGCCAGGCGCAAAACACCGTCTTTAGTGAATTTTTGGTAAACGCTATACAGGCAACTACTTTGACCTTCAGTCAATCCAGCGACCCAACGCAGGTAGTATCTTATGTGTATCCGTACGTAAATGGTTCCAATCGGGTAGGCATGAATCAGGCAATGATTACAAAACTTACCAGCGGGCCGCCGGATCAGCGCATCGCAAATACATTTAAAGTGATGTATAGCACTGCTCCACCCTACAATGTGCGTGGTGTTTTTCTAGTTAAATATGCCGGTGTTGCCTCCGGAACAAGCCAGGTTTATACAAACGACTTTCCAATTTACCGGTATGCGGATGTATTGTTACTGATGGCAGAAGCAAAATCAAAGCTGGGACAAGATCCGTCACCGGAAATTGACAGTTTGCGCGCAAGAGCTTACGGGCCCACTTATACTCCATATGTAAACGGCAGCATTGATGATAATATACAAGCGACTCTTGAAGAGCAATTAAGAGAAGAGATAGGAGAAGGAAAGCGCTGGTGGGCGTTGAGGAGAGCCGGAGATAAATGGGTGTTTAATTATATAAATCCGAATTATTTGTCGCCTGCAACTGTTTCATCAGGCAAAGGACCGACTTTAGAATTGCCAATATCCACTTCCATGTTGAACTTTGATCCGTTGTACACCCAAACCCCAGGCTATTAAACATTTGATGATAAAAAAGCCTTCCCTGGAGGGCTTTTTTATCAATTATCTGATAATCCTCGAATTGTATATTTAGAAAGGGATTGCTGGAGAAGAACGGTAAACAAATAAATATCTTCAATTTTTATTTTTAAAATTTTCATCTCACTTGATGATTTTTATTAAAAAGATGATATACCGAATTGAAATCGAAGCGTACGTTTGTGACTAAAGAGAAGCTTTTATTTACGAAAAAATTCAACAATCGCCTGCAATTTTTAAGTTTCCTCTATCTGGATTTTACATTCTAATGAAAGAATAGAAGTTTTTCTTTAACTAATAAGCGGACAAAGACGATTTTTTACATTAAAATAATAAAACGAAAAACATTTTACCATAATGAAAATACAACATCTTCAAGGTTTAATCGCTGCTCCCTTCACTCCGATGAAGAAAGATGGAAGCGTAAACCTTGATTCAATTCCCGAATATTACCATTTTTTAAAACACAATAAAGTTACCGGTGCATTTATTTGTGGCTCAACAGGAGAGGGCGTTTCGATGACCTCAGAAGAAAAAAAATCAGTGATCAAAGCGTGGGGTGATGCTACAAAAGGCGATAAAGATTTCCAGGTAATGACTTTAGTGGGCGGCACAAGTATTGCAGATGGCAAAGACATTGCACGATATGCGCAGCAGTGTGGATTGTACGGTGTTTCATTTACTGCGCCTTTTTACTTTAAACCAACAAATGTTGAAATGCTTGCCGCTTGTTGTAAAGAAATTGCCGATGCAGTTCCTGATATGCCATTTTATTATTACCACATTCCGGTATTGAACGGCGTTGGTTTTCCTATGATTGACCTGTTGAAAAATGTGGACGGAAAGATTTCCAACTTCGCGGGTATCAAATATACCCATGAAGATTTTATGGATTTTCTTTCCTGCCTGCATTTTCAAAATGGAAAGTACGACATGCTTTGGGGACGCGATGAAAATATGCTTTCAGCATTGGCCGTTGGCTCTAAAGGCGCTGTGGGCAGCACTTTCAATTATGCTGCACCACTTTATTATGATTTGATTGATGCCTTCCATCAGAACGATTTAGAAAAAGCTCAATCATTGCAACAACAATCAATTGATATGATTACTTTGCTGGGAAAGTACGGCGGCATTGCTACCGGTAAGGCATACATGAAAGTTGTGGGTATTGATTGTGGCGAATTCCGTTTGCCTGTAAAAAATATGAATGCCGGGCAGTTCGAAATGTTCAAAAAAGATGTAGCTCAATTAAATTTCAGTAGCTTTTGCTCCACGAAACCATCCTAAATAATGAGTCGTTCAATTGCTTTTTTAATTTCAATTTTTACATTGATAACTTTTTATTCAATGGCGCAAAAGCCCGTGCTTACGATATCCTGGAAAAAAATTGCCAGCGTTCCCGACGCCGGTGATGCAAAAACATCGCTCGGGCTTGCAGGTGCAATTAATGGGGTAAATAATGATGTGTTGATAGTTGCAGGCGGTTCAAATTTTCCGGATAAACTTCCATGGGAGGGAGGGAAGAAGGTTTATTATGACAAGATTTTTGTTTTGGAGAAAAAAGGATATGAATATTACTGGAATAAAAATGTAAAATCGGTTCTTTCGGAATCAATCGCTTATTGCGGAAACACTTCAACTCCGTCAGGAATTGTTTATGTTGGCGGCGAAAATGAAAATGGAATTTCCAATAAATGTTTTTTATTACGATGGAATAAAAAAGAAAATGCGGTCGATGTAAAGCCGTTGCCTGACTTCCCTTTGGCTTTGACAAATGTTGCAGTTACAAATATCGATGATGTCGTTTATGCGGTTGGTGGTGATGAACAAAACAATTCTTCCAATAGTTTTTTTTCTTTGGATTTAAAAGATAAAAATCTTCATTGGAAAAAACTTCCTGGTCTTCCCGTTGCTTTGGCAAATGCAACTGTTGTTGCACAAAATTGCAAATCAGGGAAAAAGATTTTTGTTATTGGAGGCAGGTCTAAAACTCCATTCGGAATCAGTGATTTGCACAACACGGTATTTGCTTTTGATATCCAAAAAAATCAGTGGAAAAGATGCGCTGATATTTCTAACGGTTTGTATACTACCAATCTTTCAGCCGCCGGGGGAGTGGCTTTGGGCAACAATGAAATTTTAATTACCGGTTTTGATAACGGAAAGATATTTCATCAGATTGAAACATTGATTTCAAAAATTGCACAGGCAAAAACTTCCGAAGAAAAACAAAAATTGATGAAAGAGAAAAACAATTTAAGCATTCATCATAAAGGTTTTGATAAAAGCCTGTTGCTCTATAATACCAACAGTGATGTGTGGACAAAAATTGGTGAATTGCCTTTTCCCGCGCATGTTACAACAACTGATGTAAAATGGGGAAATGACATAATAGTTTCAAACGGAGAAATAAAACCAGGAGTGAGAACGCCGGATGTGTGGATAGGGAAAGTAGAAAGTACCAAGTAAAAAGTAGTAATACTAAGTGTACGCAAACGTTCTCAACAAGTATGGAAATCGGTCCAAAAATAAATCATGAAAGAAAGCAAAAATTATAAATGGATTGTCGTCGCTCTTCTTTGGGTAGTGGCGCTCCTCAATTACATGGATAGGCAAATGCTTGCCACTATGCGTCCTTCAATGCAAATCGATATTCATGAATTGCAATCTGCTACAACCTTTGGTTATTTAATGGGTATCTTTCTGTGGATATATGGAATTATGAGTCCCATCTCCGGAGTCATCGCTGATAAAGTAAATCGAAAATGGCTCATTGTTGTGAGCTTGTTCGTTTGGTCTGCCGTTACTTATGGAATGGGATTGGCAACAACTTATCACCAGGTTTATTGGCTGCGCGCTTTTATGGGCATCAGCGAGGCGCTTTACATTCCTGCCGGCTTGTCTTTAATTGCCGATTATCACAATGATAAAACAAGGTCTCTTGCCATTGGCATTCACATGACTGGTTTGTATGTTGGCCAGGCACTTGGCGGCTTTGGCGCTACCATTGCTGCAGCGTACTCCTGGCATTTTACATTTCATTCTTTCGGAATTATTGGCATTGTTTATTCGGTTGTTTTGATTCTTTTTTTAAGAGAGAAAAAAGTAATTCCTGAATTAAAATCTTCAGATAAAATGTTGGTAAAAGAAAAGACTCCGGTGTTAAAAGGACTTGCCTTATTGTTCACGAATATTTCTTTCTGGATCATTCTTTTTTATTTTGCAATTCCGAGTTTGCCCGGTTGGGCTACCAAAAACTGGTTGCCAACTTTGTTTGCGCAGAACCTTCATATTCCGATGTCGCAAGCCGGGCCTCTATCAACTATTACGATTGCAGGATCATCTTTTGTTGGAGTAATTTTTGGCGGAATACTTTCTGATCGATGGGTACAAAAAAATATTCGTGGAAGAATTTATACCAGCGCGATTGGTTTGGGTTTAACGATCCCGTCCCTGTTGTTATTAGGTTTTGGTCATTCACTGTTTCACGTAGTTACCGCTGCACTTTGCTTTGGTATTGGTTATGGGATGTTCGATGCGAACAATATGCCGATACTTTGCCAGTTTGTTCCGCAAAAATTGAGAGCCACCGCCTATGGAATCATGAATATGGTAGGTGTGTTTGCCGGTGCTTTTATTACCGATCTTTTAGGAAGATCTTCTGATGCCGGTAATCTTGGAAAAAGCTTTGCAATGCTTGCAGGAATCGTTTTGATTGCATTGATTATCCAAATAAGTTTTCTGAGGCCGAAGGTGAATAATTATGTGGCTTAAATTGTTTTCTGCTAAAAAGAAAACGCTTTTATTTCTTTGTTTACTGTAAAAATCATTTGCGGATGAAACAAAAACTCATTTTTTTTCTTGTAACATTTTTATTTTTTTCAACAGAAATTTTTGCACAAAACCCAAAGATAAAAGTCGCATGTATAGGTAATTCTGTAACCTATGGCTATGGTTTGAAATATCCTTCAACGCAATCCTATCCTGTTCAGCTGCAAAAAATGTTGGGCGAAAAATATGAAGTAAAAAACTTTGGACACAGCGGTGCAACACTTTTGCGCAAGGGCCACAATCCTTATTACAAAACAAAAGAATTTGCAGAAGCATTGAAATTGGTTCCGGATATCACCATTATACATTTGGGGTTGAACGATACCGATCCAAGAGATTGGAATAATTACAGTAATGATTTTCGCGGCGATTATTCGTGGCTGATCGATACTTTTCGAAAAGCAAATCCGCAGGTAAAAGTGTACATCTGTTTGATGACGCCCATATTCAATGACCATCCAAGATTTCGTTCGGGAACAAGAGATTGGTATTGGAAAATTGAAAGCCCGATACGTGAAATTGCAAAAGTGAATCGCACCGGTTTGATTGATTTGCATGCCCCATTTTATTTTCATCCCAATTTATTTCCTGATGCTTTGCATCCAAATAAAGAAGGTGCAATTATTTTAGCAAAAAGGGTGTATGGTGCTATTACAGGGGATTATGGTGGATTACAAATGCCAGGCGTTTTTGCAAATGATATGGTTTTACAACGCAACAAACCGATTCCATTTTTTGGAACAGGTGATGCAAATGAAGAGATAACCGTTTCTTTCAGTAAACAAAGATTACCTACCAGCAAACAAACAAAAAAGACGAAATCTGATTCTCATGGACAATGGAAAGTGCTGTTAGATGCGTTGCCTGAAGGCGGCCCTTACACATTAACTGTAAATTCAAAAGATAAAAAAATTATGTTTAACGGTATTTTAATGGGTGATGTGTGGTTATGCTCAGGTCAGTCGAATATGCTGTTTCGATTGAACCAGGCGTATGAAGGGAAACAGGCAATTGCCGAAGCGACGAATAAAAATATCCGGTTATTTCAATTCAATGCGATTCAGGAAACTGTCAATGTAGCGTGGGATTCAGCCGTTTTGGATAAAACCAATAAGCTCGAATATTTTACCGGAAAATGGCAGCAGTGCAATCCTCAATCGGCTGCCACTTTTTCTGCCATCGCATATTTTTTTGGACAAAAAATTCAGCAGGAAGAGCATGTTCCCGTTGGTTTGATCGAAGTGGCGGTTGGTGGTGCGCCAATAGTTTCATTCATAGACAGGCATACGATGGAGTTTGATGATTACCTGGTTGATGAATTGCACAACTGGCGAAAATCAGATTTTATTATGCCATGGGTGAGAGAACGGGCAGCAAAAAATTTAGAGAATTCCACCGATCCACGACAACGCCATCCGTATGAACCTTGCTATAATTATGAAGCAGGAATTTCAAAACTGATCAATACGCCAATCAAAGGAATCCTTTGGTACCAGGGCGAAAGCGATGCACACAATGTGGATTTATATGCTTATAATTTTGAAAAATTAATATCGTCGTGGAGAATGTTATGGAACTAAGACCTCCCATTTTATTTCGTTCAATTATCTTCTATTGACCGTCCTTCATGGCCTTATTTCAGAGACATGCAAAGAAAAGTTTCTTTAAAAATTCCAAATACTTTCATGGCTGTTTCCAGTGATTTTGGTGATTCATTAAATGTGCATCCGACACACAAACAGCCAATAGGAGAGCGTTTGGCGCTTCTTGCATTAAAAAATACTTATCATAAAGATATGGTGGCAAGCGGGCCAACGGTTGAAAATGTTTTTCAAAACAACAAAGAAATTGTGATTAATTTTTCAAATGCCAAAAGATTAAAAACACGAAGTGACGAACCAATAACCGGGTTTGAAGTAGTGAATGAAAAAGGAGACATTTTTTCGCCAAAGGCGACAATAAAAGACAATAAAGTGATTCTTGTTGTGAATAAAAATGAAAAAATAATTAAGGTACTTTATGGGTTCAAACCCTTTACAAGAGCTAATTTGGAGAATGAAGCCAGTTTACCTGCAAGCACTTTTTCAATTGAAATAAAATCAAATAAAACGGTAAAGCAATAATTTTATTCGGAATAAATAAAATTTGAATGAAAAAATATCTCTTTGTTTTATTAGCAGTTGCATTTCTTAAGCCTGCATTTTCTCAACAACAAACGAAATGGTATCAGCCGGAATTTGTAGAAGGAGTTTGTGTTACTGACTCTGTAAATATCTTTCATCGGTTACCGACTTCAATGAAAGATAGCGTGCGAAAACCGGTTTGGGATTTATCAGAAAATACTGCGGGGGAATTTATTCATTTCAAAACTACCGCTACAGAAATAAAAGTTCAATATAAATTAACAAGCAATAACTTTTCCATGCCACACATGCCGTCAACAGGAATGAGCGGTTTGGATTTATTTGCCATAGACGTCAATGGAAATTGGAATTGGACACCCGGCCTATATCATTTTAGTGATACCTGTTCTTATGTTTTTAAAAATTTATTTCTCGCAAAAAATGGCACCGGCGTTTCAGATTTTTATTTGTACTTGCCTCTGTACAATTCAATAAAATCGCTGTCAATCGGCGTGAATGAAAAGGATTCATTTTCATTTGCAGCAAAGAGAAAGGAGAAGCCAATCGTTGCTTATGGAACTTCAATTCTGCAGGGCGGTGTTGCTTCAAGACCAGGACTGGCGTGGACAAATCTTTTGCAAAGAAATATTGACAGAACCGTTATCAATCTTGGGTTTTCAGGCAATGGGCGATACGAAAAGCCGATTTTCGATGTAATGGCAAAAGTAGATGCAGCAATGTATATCCTTGATTGCATGCCGAATCTTTCCAAAGGTTATTCACAGGAAGAAATAAAGAATCGTTTGATTTATGGAATGAACAAATTGCGTGAAAGAAATAAGAATGTTCCTGTTTTATTTGTTGAACACGCTGATGGGAATCCTTCATTTTTTATGGATACAGCGCGACTGAATGAATTCCATGGAAGCAGTTTGATGATTGCGAAAATATTTGAGGATTTTAAATCATCAGGGATAAAAAATATTTACTTATTGACTGAAAAAGAAATCGGCTTTAATATTAATTCTACGGTAGATGGCGCGCATCCGAACGATTTTGGAATGTTGCAATATGCAATCGCCTACGAGAAAAAAATGCGGGAAATTTTAAACGAACCGGTTGGAAAAATTGTAACGGAAATTCCTGTCGAGCAATATCGTGATGGTTATGATTGGATTGGCCGGCATGAAGCGGTGAAAGAGGATATTATAAAAAATAATCGGCAGAATCTAATTATCGGAAACTCGATCATTCATTACTTTGGCGGAACACCAGCTTATAATATCAGTCGCGGTACAGCGGCATGGGACAAGTATTTGAAACCGTTAAAAGTACAGAATGCCGGCTTTGGCTGGGATAGGATTGAGAATGTTTTATGGCGTGTTTATCATGGTGAGTTTGATGATTTTAATGGAAAAAACATCGTGCTGATGATTGGCACGAATAATTTATCTGCCGGTAATTCTGATGATGACATTGTCGAAGGTTTACAATCTTTGATCAATGCGATGAAAGACAGAAAACCAAACGTTCGTTTTATCATGGTTGGAATTTTGCCTCGCTCAAAATCTGAAGAACGCGTTGCAACTATCAATAAAAAAATAAAAGAAATGTCTTTGAAAAATCACATTGAGTATGCGGATTTTACCAAAGACTTTTTGATCGGCGGTCAAATAAACGCAAAATTATTTTTAAAAGATGGATTGCATCCAAATGCGGATGGATATGAGGTTTTGGGGAAAGATTTGATGAAGGCATTAGGAAAATAAATGCCGGAAGTTGGACTTATTACTGGTTCAACAACTCAATAAAGAGGCGATTTAAAATATTTTATCAAATGCAATTAGACAAAAACTATTTACAACAACAAGCGAAATTTTATAAATATCAATTACTCAACGACACGATTCCTTTTTGGTTTCCAAAAAGTATTGATGAAGAATTTGGAGGTTATTTATTGATGCGTGACAGAGATGGAACTTTGCTCGATGACGATAAAGCTGTTTGGATTCAAGGCCGTGCAACGTGGCTTTTAGCAACGTTATACAATACTGTTGAACAAAAAAAGGAATGGCTGGATGGTGCAAAAAAAGGAGTAGATTTTTTATTGAATCATTGCTTTGATGAAGATGGCCAGATGTTTTTTCATGTAACCCGTGAAGGAAAGCCAATCCGGAAGAGAAGATATTTTTTTTCTGAAACCTTTGCGGTTATTGGGTTTGCTGCTTATGCAAAAGCAAGTGGAGACAAGGAAATGGCAAAGAGAGCAAGAGGCCTTTTTGGAAAATGTATTTCTTACGCGACAGGAGAATTAAAATTGCAACCAAAATTTTTTGATACACGTCCTTCGAAAGGAATCGGCGTTCCGATGATCATGATGAATACGGCTCAACAACTGAGAGAAACGATCGGTGATCCGCGCTGCGATGAATGGATTGATAAATGGATCAAAGAAATCGAAACTTTTTTTGTGAAAGATGACATTAAATGTGTGATGGAGCAGGTGGCTCCTGATGGAAGCATCATTAATCATATTGATGGAAGAACTTTAAATCCGGGGCATGCGATCGAAGGTGCCTGGTTTATTTTGCACGAAGCGAAATACAGAAATAATGATCCGCATTTGATCGAGCTTGGTTGTAAAATGCTGGACTACATGTGGGAACGAGGCTGGGATAAAGAATATGGCGGTATCTTATATTTCCGGGATGTTTACAATAAGCCTGTTCAGGAATATTGGCAGGATATGAAATTCTGGTGGCCGCAAAATGAAGCGATCATTGCAACATTGCTGGCTTATACCATCACAGGAAACGAAAAATATATACAATGGCACCAACAGATTCATGATTATGCCTACACGAAATTCCATGATAAGAAATTCGGCGAATGGTTTGGCTATCTGCATCGTAATGGAACTGTGGCGCAACCTGCAAAAGGCAACTTATTCAAAGGACCTTTTCATTTGCCAAGGCAGGAATGGTATTGCTGGAAATTGTTGCAGGAACTGAGCAGGGAATAACAATTTCAGTAAATGAAGAAATATCATCGATTTCAATTTTCAATAACATCAAATTTTTTGTCTATGAATAAAAATATTTTCAACTTAATAGTGCTTCTATTTTGCTTTTCAATTGTTAATGCACAAAATAAAAGTGTCCCTGTTTATGTATCCGGCACAGACGGCTATAAGTCATTTCGCATTCCTGCAATAATCAAAGCTCCAAACGGTAATCTGCTTGCTTTTTGTGAAGGAAGAGTAAATGGCTCCGGAGATTTTGGCGACATTAAAATCGTTTTAAAAAGAAGCAGCGATAACGGAAAAACGTGGACTGCGCTGCAAATTGTTGCAAGTAACGATAGCTTGCAGGCCGGCAATCCTGCACCGGTAGCCGATTTAACCGATCCGCGATATCCACACGGAAGAATTTTTCTTTTTTATAATACCGGTAACGGACATGAAATGGAATTGCGAAAAGGAAAAGGGCATCGTGATGTTTTTTACAAAACGAGTATTGATAATGGAATAACCTGGAGCGATCCGGTTGATATCACTTTGCAGGTAAACAGAATTCATCAACCTGCCGTAAATCCGAAATGGAATTTTGTAGAAGATTGGAGAACTTATGCAAACACGCCGGGACATGCTTTGCAATTTAAAGATGGAAAATATAAAGGAAGAATTTACATAGCAGCAAACCATTCATCAGGCGATCCGAAACCTGAATTAAGAGATTACCAGGCTCATGGATATTTTACAGATGATCATGCAGCTACTTTTCATTTGAGTCAGACTGTTCCCTTTCAAGGGTCGAATGAAAGCACTGCGGCAGAATTAAGCAACAACGGATTGATGATGAACAGCCGCAATCAGACGGGGAAATTTCGTATCGTTTCTTTAAGTAAAGACGGCGGCGAGACATGGGATACCACTTTCGTTGATCACAATTTACCTGATCCTGTTTGTGAAGGAAGTTTATTAAATATTGGAATAAAAAAGGGGAAATCTGTTTTAGCTTTTTGTAACAATGATAGTGAGAAAAGCCGTGACAGTCTTACACTTCGAATCAGCTTCAATGAAGGAAAAACATGGAAGAAAAAGTTTTTGATTGATCCAAAAAATACCGGTTATTCTGATATTGTAAAGATTTCAAAGAAAAACATCGGCGTTTTGTATGAAGCGAATGACTATAAGGAGATTAGATTTACAATTGTAAAATAGTAGGACCTGAATAATTGAATTATTAAAGCAAAATATACTTCTTTCAGTAAACAAATAAATAAAGCTATTATTAGTTTTTCATTGTTTATTTAAAGTGGCTGAAAGCTACGAAGAATCGACAAGGCATCATGATAATATTCAGGCGTATACGAAATCCAAACGTAATAACTGAGATTAGGATAATCTGGATTGATTAGCAATAGGGCTGACGCAGAATACCCTTCTTTTACTCCATCGATGGCGCATCCCCAATATCGGTTTACGTTGCTCAGGTAGATCGGCTGAGTATTTGGATCATAATTTAAAGATACCTGATTTGCCCAATTGACAATTGCGGTTTTCATTCCGTCGTAAGTAAGATTTTCACCTGTTCGTGGATAAATATCAAGAGTAATATTATTGTTAGTAGCCTGATAACCTGTAGCATCATTTTGCTGAACGATCATATTGTCAGGCGCTTTAAATTTCATCTTATATGAATCCCAATTCCATGTCTGTAAAGTTTGGGCAGAAGTTGAAATTAGCGTCAGCATCAAAATGCCCAGGGTGAGTGCGCGTTGCATAAAAGTAGCTTTAACATGTTTAGATATTTTTTAAGAAAAGAATGAAACATTCCCCATGTCCGGGTAAGCTAAAGCGTCTGAAAGCAGTTATTCGAAAAAGCAAAATTAATCTTTCCCCGACACCAAAATCAGGAGCGACTTAATTTTACAGAAAAAAAACAATTGGCTAAAACTGAAGAGAGGGAGGAAGTTTTTAACTTTTCATATTCACGTATTGTAGCGCCAGTCCAAGATCCCACGCTTTTGAAGCCTGAATTACCGCTTGAAGATCATCAATTTTCTTTCCGGAAACGCGTACCATATCGTCCATTATAGATGCCTGCACTTTATACTTTCCGTCTTTTATCAGTTTTACAATTTTCTTTGCGTCTTCCTGGCTGATTCCATTGCGCACGGAAATTTCTTTTTTCACCACTTTGCCGCTTTGGTAAGGCTCTTTTTTCAGATCATAAATTTCTGCAGCCAATCCCTGTTTCATGCTTTTGCTGATGAGCACATCAATGATTTGTGTTAGTTTCATTTCACTGTCTGCTTCAAGATTTAACTTTAAATCTTTTTTATTGAGATCGATCACGACATGGTTTCCTTTGAAATCAAAGCGGTTTTTAATTTCTTTTGAAACAGTATTGATGGCATTATCCAGCGTTTGAAGATCCACTTTGCTAACGATGTCGAATGAAGGCATGATTGAAGTTTTTTGATTTGTAAAAACACAAAGATAACACTGTTCGAGATGAGGATTTGAGTCAGGTAGTTTTAAATAAATATTTTTTAAAAAATTCTTCGCTTTTCAGCACCTCAATTTTTGAAAAATAAAAATCACTTACATCTTCACTGATGATGCAGTTGCATTTACTTTCTAATGCTGAATGATATTCTAATCCATCCTCAAAATCATTAATAGCAGGATTTTTGAGGGTTTTGGCAACTGTGTTTTCATCTACCGTTGTACAGTAAACATGTTGTGATAACACGCGAATTTTGGTTTTGGCGACTTCGCTTTTAAATTTTTTTTCTGCAAAATAGAATGTAATAGCAAGGCAAACCGGTGATGTGTATAATTCGAATCTGTTGGAATCAACAAGGCTGAGAATGCGCGCTGTAGTTGTAAACAAAGGATATTCCTTATTCACTACAGAAACTAAAATGTTGGCGTCAAGAAAAATTCTCATTTTTTGGAGTTAAAGAATTCTTCTTTCGCTTTCTTCCTGGTTCTTTTTGTGTGATATTCTGCCTGTCCTTCACCTATCTGGAAGACCCAGTCGGCAATGGGAAAATCTTCCATACTTTCATGTTTGGAAGAGGTGATTTTTTTCAATAAAAATTCTACCAGCCTGGAAAGACTAATGTTATTATCTGCCGCATATTCTTTGGCCCTGGAAATAACCGATTCATCAAAGCTAAGTGTGATTTTACTGTCCATAGCATTTAATTAAAAGGCAAATTTACTCGTTTAATACGACAAGAAAAATATCTTTATACGTATAGTAATTAAATGGAAATTTCTTTAAAAGCACTTCCCAAATTTTCAATTATATCATCTGCGATCAGCGCTTCCTGTGAAATATTTTTTGCTGCTATATCTCCGGCAAGTCCGTGAAGATAAACGCCGAAAATAGCGGCATTTAAAGAAGTATATTTTTGAGCAAGTAAGCCCGTAATGATTCCCGTAAGCACATCTCCGGCACCGGCTGTTGCCATTCCGGCATTTCCGGTCGAGTTAAAAAATCCTTGTCCGTCAGGAGCAGCAATAAAAGTATAATGTCCTTTTAAAACGATATAAATATTCAGTTCTTTTGATTTTGATAACGCAAGGTTGATCCTTTCAAAATCCGAATCCGTTTTTCCAAATAATCTTTCAAATTCTTTTGGGTGCGGTGTAATGATGCTGTGTGCAGGAATGGATTTATAAAGGAATTGATTTTCACTCAATACATTTAATGCATCGGCATCAATCACCAGAGGCATATTAAAATTTGAAAATAAACTTTGCAATAATTGCCAATGTGAATCATATTTACCAATTCCAGGACCGACGCCAATTACATCGAAATCTGAAAAATCGTTCACATTTTGAATATGCTTATCTCCAAAAACTTTACACATTGCTTCAGGGGCAGACATTTGCAAAATATTATATCCTGCTTCACAAATATAAGAGGTGAGTTTGCCGACGCCACTTCTTAAACATGCCCTGGAACTGAGAACCGCGGCTCCGATCATTCCATAACTGCCCGCCATGAGGCATGCATAACCGTAATTTCCTTTGTTGGAAAATGCATTTCTCCGAGTATATATTTTTTCAATAATTTTTTTATCAACAAATTCAAATGCTGATCTTTCATTTTGTTCGTACTCTTTTGAAAGTCCAATATTTAGTAAGACAACATCACCAATAACATGCTCGTTTTCCGGCATTAAAAAAGCGAGTTTCTGATTTTGAAAAGTGAGTGTATAATCTGCTTTTATAACCGTATTTCCCCGGGAACTTTTATCAATATATAAGCCACTTGGAATATCGATGGATATTTTGTTTGCTGAGCTTTCATTAATATAATTTATTAATTCTGCAGCCAGGCCGGCGGGTTTTTTATTTAATCCTGTGCCAAATATGGCATCAATGATTAAATCGTCATTTGAGCATATAGGAAATGACTTTTCATTTTGTAAAAAAAATATTTTTACTGACGTGTTTTTTAATCGGGCGAGGTTGATTTCAAAATCCCCAGAACCTGAATGATTATTTTCTAAAATAAAAACAGAAACGTTGTATTTGTCTGCTGGCAATAATCTTGCAATTGCCAGTCCGTCACCCGCATTATTTCCCTTTCCGCAAAATATTTTTGCAGAAGTTTTTTTTTGTAACGTTTTAAAAATCCAATTGGAACAAGCTTGTGCAGCACGTTCCATCAAATCAATAGATTTTAAAGGTTCATGTTGAATAGTAAATAAATCCCAGTCTTTTATTTGAGCAACAGAAAATATTTTCAATGCATCATTTTTTAAAAAAATTCTTGAAAAATCAAGCCAGGTATCTTTCTTTTAAAATATTAGTGTGGTGGGCAGCGTGTCCGGCAATTGTATATCCCATTGCTTTTACACCCATTTCGTAATCACTTGCTTTTCCCACTTCATTTAATTGTGCGGGAGAAAAACCATTAAAAAGGAAAATCGTTGATTGCCGTACAGCTAAGAATTCATCGATCAAATCCCGGAAGTTTCTATTGTCTGCGTTTGAGTGTATCGCGTAGCTGTTTTCATCCATGGATGGAAGTGTATGCACATCTTTTCTTGAAAAAGCCAATGCGCGGTATGCAAAAACCCTTTCTGTATCTATAATATGTTGAATCACTTCTTTTATACTCCATTTATCCGGTGCATATTTATAAAGATATTTTTCTTCAGGAATTGAATTGAAAAAAGCTCCAGTTTCTTGCATTTGGTCTTTTAATACTGTTTTCAAATCTTCATTTTCTACCAGTTTAATATAAGGATAAAAATGCGATGCATAAATTCCAATTTTGCTATTTGCTGATTCCATTGATTTTGATTTAATAAAATAATAATCACAAAAATACTATTATAAAAATAGGAGCAATGAATCAGTTTTTTTTTAGCAACAGCAAAGAAAGAAATAAGAGCGGTTTTTGTTTTGTGTACAATCAAAATATTGCCTCCGACAATTGATCGGAATTGTTTTTTTAGAAATCTTCTTATATAAAACAATAAATCGTAATTTCTTTCCGTTATCTATTTCCAATTGTTTAATATGAATAACAAAATCAATCGTCCCGGCCTTTTTGTAAGCCAAATAATAAAATCATTTGTCTCAAAAGTTATGCAAACACCGGGTTATTATAACACGAAACACGTTCATAAAACAAAACGTAAGTTCAGGCATAATGAAAGTTTGTGGTAAAGATTATTAAAATTTTAGATGCGGAATTTACGGAACACATAAAAAGGTGAAAATGCTCTTGTGAAACATTTAACAATTTATTTATTTTACCTCTGAAAACATTCTTCATTTTTAAAATTCCATGTTATGAAAAACAATGTTTACCAAAAAAAATCAGCTCTGTCTGTTTTTTTCAGCCAAGTGGCAAAAAATTTTGTAGCTCTCTTTGAATCTGGAAACAAAAGAGAATTTCAAAGGTTGAAAGATTTCATTACTTCTTAAATCTTTTAGCTGAATAGATATTCTACATCTTCTTTGGTCAGGCTCTTCACAAAAGTCTGGTCATCTGAAATTAATTCTTTGGCAAGGATACGTTTGCGGTCCTGTAATTGTAAAATTTTGTCCTCAATCGTATCCTTGCATATCATCCTGTAAGCAAAAATATTTTTTGTTTGCCCGATACGATGGGTACGATCAATCGCCTGTTGCTCCACTGCAGGATTCCACCACGGATCTACAATATAAACGTAATCAGCTGCTGTTAAATTAAGTCCGACGCCACCCGCTTTCAGCGATATTAAAAACACCCGGCAGTTTTCATTTGTTTGGAAATTCTGAATCGCTTTTTCACGATCAGTAGCAGAAGTACTTCCATCAAAGTATTCAAATTCGATATTATTTTCTGTCAATTTTTCTTTGATCAAGGAAAGCATTCCCAAAAATTGCGAAAATATCAGCGCTTTATGTTCGCCGATATTTTCTGTTATTTCACGCGTTAATTCTTCCAGTTTTATTGAATAATTCGGATATTTTTCATCTTCATTTAATATTGCCGGGCTGTCACATATCTGCCGTAGTTTCATCAGGCCTTGTAAAATTGTAAGCTGTGATCTGCCCACACCTTGTTCATCAATTGCCCCGAGTATCTTGCTGCGGTATGCATTACGGTAAGAATCGTAAATATTTCGCTGGGCGGATTCCATTTCACAAAAAAGTATCGTTTCAGTTTTCTCAGGAAGGTCTTTTGCAACCTGCTCTTTGGTTCTTCTTAAGATAAAAGGATAAAGTAATTTTTTTAAATGTTCTTTTTGTTCCTGTTCGCCGAGTTTATCAATTGGCGTAGAAAATTCATTCCTGAAGAACTCAACGCTTCCCAACAAACCGGGATTTAAAAAATTCATCTGGGCATAAATATCGAAAGTGTTATTCTGCAGGGGTGTACCACTCATGCAAATCCGGTTGCGTGTTGTTAAAAGCCCTGCCGCTTTAGTAACTTTTGATGCAGGATTTTTTATCGCTTGCGATTCGTCCAAAACCACATAATCAAATGGAATGCGCATCAGCATTTGTATGTCGCTTCTCAAAGTTCCATAGGTGGTAATGATGATATTTTCATCGCCAAAATCTTCTTTTCTTTTTGCACGGATATTTCCGTGATGAATGCGCGAGGTAAGGGACGGAGTAAATTTTTTGATTTCATTTTCCCAGTTATAAATTAATGTTGTCGGACAAACAACCAACGCTTTTACATTTCCCTCTTCTTCTGCAAAATGCTGCAACATAGATAAAGCCTGCACGGTTTTCCCCAAACCCATGTCGTCAGCAAGAATACCGCCCCAGCCAACCGTATTCAGATAATTTAACCAATGAAAACCTGAAAGCTGATAAGGCCTTAAACGGTTTTGCAATTGCTCCGGAATCGGCACCTCAGGGATACTTTTAAAATTGCGAAGCCTTTCGTACTTCTCATCCAATTCAAAAGAAAGTTCCTGTTCGTCGCGCTGATCATACAAGTCATCTATCACACTTAAATGAAACCTTGAAAGCCGCAGGCGGTTATTTTTACCTTCGCCCACTTTAAAAAGCAAGGCATATTTCTTGATCCATTCATCCGGAAGAATGCCGAGCGTGCCATCATTCAGTTGGACAAAAGATTGTTTGTTCGCCAGCGCTTTCTGAATTTCAGCAATGCCAATATGTTGTTCACCAAAAGCCAGTTCCACCCTTGCATCAAACCAATCCATGCCGCTGCTGAGGTGAATATGAGTAGATGGTTTTGCCGTATTAAAACGGAAGTTTTTCAAAGCCTCAAAACCGTAAACCGGCACTTTCATTTCCTTCATCGCATCCACAAATAAAAAGAACCAGTTATTTTTTAAAACATCTGCTCCTTTCAATACAAGGCTTTTGGTTTGTGGCTGATTGATAAATTGAGAATGGAGGCTTCCGAGTTTGGAAATAAAGTCCTGTTCCGCTTCCTTATTGCGTTTCACCAATAAGATCTTGTCATTATCCGGTACGATGATCGTGTTTTTATCATTCGCTTTTACACTAAATCCTTTGTAAGTAAATACCGGCTGAAACATCAAATATTCGCCCTTTTCTATCAACATAACGCTAATATCAGGTTGTCCTTCTTTCGTTTCTCTGATCAAGGAAGGAGCAAAAGAAACCGGGTAATCATTCGAAAGCGGAAGTGCTACATCTTTCAAAAATGAAGGCCATTCATTGTTGGAAATATGAAGGGTATTTTTAAATTTTTCAACCAGTAAAATATGCTCGGATCTTTCCCACAAAAAAAAGGTTTTATCGTGTAGAAATAACAGGTCGCTGTTCCATTCGTTCTCTGTTAATTTCACCTTTTCGTGTTCAAGAGTCAGCTGGCTCTCCATTAATTTTTCATCTCCTGAAGGCGAAATTGAAAATTCAATAACCGGCTTTTCTGAAGAAAGATCGATTGTTTGTAAATTTTGCGTGGTGAAACTCTTTCCCTGGGGTAAATAAAAAACCGGCTTATTTTGATTTTCTTCAAAAATACGTTTCAGTTTGGGATGTATAAATTCTGCCATCAGCATTTTTGTTTCCTGGGGTAATTCTTCATTTTCTTCATGAATGATATTTTCCCAAAAACCACTGAAAGGCGAATTACGATTCAGGTATTTGTTGATCTCTGAGGGTTGCAGTTTCCTTGCCTGCTGGATCAGTTGTTTGTCCTTATCATTAAAGTCATTTGTATTGATAAATTTCGACAAATCCAATTTTTCTATCCGTCCGATAAATTTATTTTCTTCCTGGTCAAAATCGCCGTGAACAACATCAATAGAAACAAAAGGAAATGATTTTTCATTCGCATTAAAAACCAGTGTAACCTGTTTGTTTTTTGTAAAAGTGATCTTTGCTTCTTCTTCCATAACCGCTGTTTCCGCCGGCGTTTCTATCCGAACAGGAGCAGGAGAAGTGACCCGCCTGATAGAAGGATCTATGACTTTTAAAAAAGGCTTCCCATCTTTATAAATAAATTCAAATTTGCCGGAAAGATCATCGTCCAGGCTGTATCCATATCCCTGCAACAATTTATTTTTTTCCTTATCCCAATTCCGGATGCTGTCAAAATAATATGGTCCCCAATTGTTCAGTAACTGAAGAAATAAAGCTGTTTTGTGTTTGCATAACGCGTGCTCACCTTCATCACAGTTGCAGGAAGTGTCGAAATTTCTTTCTTCATTTTTTTGCAGAATGATATGAAAGGTTTGATCGTCGAGTTCAAGATCCGCCTCCACTTTTTCATTTGCTGCCTCAATAATATTACATTTAGTTTTCCTTAAAATTTCTTCCGCTGCGGTATAATTTTCCATACCGGCAAGCATGCGGATCATTTTGAGATCAATAAATTTTATTTTAACAACTGTATGCTTTTGATTATAAACACGCGCTCCTTCCGCCGGATCCAATAAATTTTTATCAACGAGATCCTGCAGCTGCATTAATGCTGCGGCTTCATGACGACATATGTCACTAATATTGTAAGGGCAACTGCAACGAACGGAAAAAGTTTTGGGATCGTCATACTTTTCAACTTGTACTTTATAAAACGTAGTATAACTGTCGTCCCTTACCCTGAAAACCACGGAATGCATGAGTTCGTCATGTTCCACAAGCTCCACAAATCGTTGGGAATATATTTTTTTTCCACGGCGAATCACTTCATCCGTGCCCGAATTATAGATATATTTAATAAAATAGGGTAGTGCCAAAAAAGTAAGTTTTAATTAAAAACGCTGTTTTTACAAGGATTATTTGTGAAAAAAGCAATTTGCAAAAGTAATCAAAAAACAAAACTGTAAGAAGCCCGTTTCGTTCAAATTGATAATTATTTAGAAAAATTAAGATAGTTTTTGTAACGTATTCGATCCAAATCATTCTAACTAATGACACAGATCATATTGACAGAATTAATAGTTCTTTTTTTCGGAATTATCTTTGCATTCAAATTAAAAAACACTTCGCGCACTTGAAGATTTTTGCGACCATATTTTTGACGTTCAGTATTTTTATTCAAACATTCAGTACGTTTATTATCCAGGCGGACTTTTTTCTGAACCGCTCTTACATTGCAAAAAACTTATGCATAAACCGTGACAAACCAATGATGCATTGTAACGGTAAATGTTATCTTTCAAAAAAATTAAAAGATCAGGAAAAACAAGATCAGTCCCCCGTTTCAAAAACTGAACGATTTGATGTTCAACCATTCTTTATACCGCAACTTTTTGCTGTTAAAACTGCTGTTGTAATTTCAAAACCACGGTATTTCATCAGGAATGAAAATGTGGTTTCATCTTTTCCCCGTTTTATATTTCACCCACCTTCTGCATAATTATTACGTTATGATTATTGCATGATTTATCCTGCAAAAGGATGAAGTATTATATCAATTTAAATTAATGAGTGATGAATAAGCATTTATGCTTTACTGCTTTGCTGCTGGCTGTATGCAGCATGGCATTTGCCCAAATTAAAATAACGGGAAAAGTGGTCGACGCCGCTACCAATCAGCCGCTGCAAGGCGCGACCGTGACAGATTTACAAGATAACTCAAATACAATTTGTGACCGGAATGGCAACTTTTCCATTCTCGGGAATGCAGATAGTATTCGCGTTTCTTCAGTAGGATATTACAGTTTAAATGCGCCGGTAAACAAAGAAAAAATAGTCATTTCTCTTTCCCCGTCTTTTACCAATCTAAATGAAGTGATTGTTTCGGGCAACAGGGAAGTACAAAAAAGAACACAGGTTCCGGTTGCGATTGATGTGATTTCGAAAACACAAATAAATGATACGAAGGCAACCAGGCTTGATATGCTGGTGAATAAAATCCCCGGCGTTTTTATGGTTGACCTTGGAAATGAGCAACACAGTATGAGTGTGCGACAGCCGTTGGGTTACAACAATTTATTTCTTTACCTGGAAGATGGAATTCCGATAAGGACTGTTGGTGATTTCAACCACAACGCGTTGATCGAAATAAACCAGGCTTCTCTGCAAAGAATTGAAGTGATCAAAGGGCCTGCTTCTTCATTATACGGAAGTGAGGCTGTCGGTGGCGCACTTAATTTTATTACACAATCCCCTTCTCCTTTTCTTTCAGGAACGGTTCAAATGACAGCAGGAACCCGGGGATACAAACGTACCGATTTTAATATCAGCAATACTTACAAAAAACTTGGTCTTTATTTTGGCGGTTATTATGCAGATCAAAATCAGCCGGAAAGAGAGCATAACAATTTTAATAAAACTGCCTTGACATTCAGAGCTGATTATGCCTTTAATGATAAAACAAAACTGGTAACAGTTGCGGACTACATTAATTACAAAACGGATCAGAAAGGTGGATTGGACAGCGCTCATTTTTATAATAAAGATTATAACAGTTTTTACCGGTTCACGTATCGCAAAGCCCATGCTTTCAGGCTCAGAAGCACACTGTCAAAAAAATGGAATGAAAATAATAACACCAGTTTTACCGTCTTTTACCGGAACACTTCCGTTGGTCAAAATCCTTTTTATTCAATAGCAGATGTTAAGGGAGATCCAACGCAAGCATCAGGGCAAATAAACGATGATGCTTTTACCAGTTATGGTGCAATCATTCAACATTCTAAGAAAATGAATGCGCTTCATGCAAAATGGACAACAGGAATAAGTGCAGATTATAGTCCAGCAACTTACCTGGCTCAGTTTATAAATATTCATAAAGATGCAAATGGAGTTTATGATCGATACCAATCCACAGACAGCGTTCTTACCAATTACCGTGTTGGCTTACTGAACACCGCTGCCTATACTCAGATTGAATATAATCCGGTTGCGAAATTGAGAATTGTTTTGGCTGCCCGTTATGACCGGCTGGATTATAATTTTGACAATCATTTGCAGCCAGGTGCGTACAGTGGCGCTCCGGATGCAATCAATCATTTTGATCACTTTACACCGAAAGCGGGATTTACCTATGATTTTGGAAATAGCCGGGGAATTTATGTGAATTACAGTGTTGGTTTTGCTCCGCCAAATATCAACGATCTGTACCGCGGTGTACAAGTTCCGACATTAAAACCTTCGTCTTATAATAATTATGAAATAGGCGGTTGGTATGCCTTTGCTCAGAATAAAGCTTCTGTAGAAACTTCGATTTATCAATTGGATGGCAAAAATGAAATTGTAAGTACCAGGCTTGCAGATGGAAGTTATGTGAATGAAAATGCCGGAATTACGAGCCACAAAGGCATTGAGTTAAATCTGAAATATGCACCGGTAAAAGAAATTAATTTTCGTGTAGGCGGTACAGTTGCAAAGCATCGGTATGTAACTTATGTGCAGCAGGGAAAAGCTTTTTCAGGAAATGAAATGCCGCAATCACCAGCGTACATTATGAATGCTGAAATCAGTTATAAACCACAATATTTAAAAGGATTTAGAATCAGCCTGGAAAGCGAGAGCCTTGGTCCTTATTTTACTGATCCCCAAAACACTTCAAAGTATAATGGTTTTACGGTTTTCAATGCGAGAACCGGTTATGAATTTAAAGGTTTTGAAACGTGGATAAACTGGATCAATCTGACCAATAAAAATTATGCGGTAACCGTTGAGAAAAGTGCTTATGGCACGTCATATCGTCCGGGTCAACTATCAACGATAACTGTAGGGATCGGTTATCATTTCAACCAAAAATAAATAACAGAATGAAAAAGCAGTTAATGACATTTTGTTATTTTTTAAAAATGCAATCATGAAAAAAATCATTTTTTTATTACTTATAAGCTCAGCGTTTATTTTTCAGTCCTGTTTCAATACGGAAAAGAAAATAAATATCACTGCATCAAATGCAGTGCAGATTGATGCTTCAGAAGGTTCCTGTCCTTTTCTAACAAAGGATAATAAAGGCAATTTGGTTTTGAGCTGGATCAGGAAAATTGATTCCTCCACATCTGTTTATTGTTATGCCATTTCAAAAGATGATGGAAAAACTTTTGGAAAAACTATTGTGATTCCCGGAAGTGAAAACATTCATCCACATGGAGAAAATATGCCAAAAATTATATTTAAGCCCTCAGGAGAAATTATAGCGGCATGGGCATCCGGAAATTCAAATCCTAAAAATCCTTATTCGGATCTTGTCTATTATTCTGAATCTTTTGATAATGGAAACACGTGGAGCAAAGCAGAGAAATTAGTGAAGGATACTGCCGGTTATGACCAGCGTTATTTTGATATGGCTTTGCTGCCAAATGGTGAAGCAGCAATCACCTGGCTGGACAACAGGAAAAAAACAACAGAAGAAGGGTCTGCATTATACATTGCTGAAACAAGTGGTGACAAAGGTTTCCAGAATGAAAAGCTTGTGAGCGAACCTTGTTGCCCTTGTTGCCGAACTGATCTTTTTGTGGATAGCAAAAAGAATATTCACATTCTTTATCGTGCCATCATTAATGACAGCATTCGCGATATGGTTCATACTGTTTCAACAGATAACGGAAAAACATTTTCTACTCCTGAAAGAATCAGTGATGATAATTGGGTGATAAATGGTTGTCCGCATACCGGCCCTGCGATGACAGAAAATAAAGACGGCATCCAGTTTACCTGGTTTACTGGTGGACAAAAAGGCGGTGTCTATTATTGTAATTCAACGAACGAGGGAAAAACGTTTTCTCCACGTGCAATGGTCAGTGGAATTGCCTCACGTCATTGCCAAATTTCTTCGATCGATCATAATAATGTCGCCATTGTCTGGAACGAGAATTTTGCAAAAGGGAACATTTCTTCGTCAAGGATTGGAATAGAACTAAGAGATGCAAATGGCACCAATCCTGTAAAAGAATACATCACTTCTGATAAAGGAAATGCAACTTTTCCGGTTATAAAAAGTATTGATAAAAATTCTGCGTTAATTGCTTATACCGACACTCAGAATGATAAGGATTATGTAAAGTATAAGACTGTGAAGTTTTAAAAAACATGACACAGTTTATATTTTTTTGGAAGTGAAATCAATGAGGCCAGCAGAAAAAGTAACTACTGGCCTCGCTTTTAATTAGTTTTAAAACAGCGTTATATCTTTATGACCTTCCCGCTTCCTACCGTTTTACTGCTGATATTTGTAGCAGTGCCTTTGTAAAATACATTTCCGCTGCCGCTGATACTTGCATCAATACTTTTATTTGCGTTCACTCTTGCATTGCCGCTGCCACTGATTTTTGCATCTACGTTATTGGAGGTAATTCCGCTGCAATCTACATTTCCACTGCCGCTTATGGCAATGTGAACGTTATCAGCTGTTCCTTTTTTCAGATCAATATTACCACTTCCCGAAACTGATAAACCAAGGTCTTTAAAAGAACCGGAATTTAATTTTATATTTCCGGACCCTGAAACCATTACATTCGTATTGCCGTCAGACGTGAAATTTCCGTCTCCGTTAATATTGCCGCTTCCGCTCAATTGCAGTCCATTTATCTTTGTCATTGAAACAGACACAATTATTTTGGAGCGGGATTTAAGATTTACATTTTTCTTTGGCTTTATGGTGAGTTTGCCATCTTCTACACTTGTTTCAATATAGGGCAGAAGATTTTCGTCTGCCTGAATTTCTATGCTGTTTGAATTTCCGTAAGAGATCTGTACATCCATCGCACCATGAGAAGATAAAGATGTAAAACCGGCAACCTGTCGTGTTTCTTTTTTTACATTTCCGTCGCCGGTAATATTCTGCCATGGTTGTGCAAATGCGCTGATGCTTATCAGCATGAAAAGAGAAATCATTAATTTTTTCATGATTGTTTGTTTTAAATTTTTGGAAGGATAGTTGTGCAACGAAACAAAACGATAGAAAGTTACAGCAACTAAAAATAATTTTTTCAAATAAAAAAACATGCAAATGCAAGATTCTAATAATGATATTCTGGTTGCGAACCTTATCGACCTTTTAAATAAGGGAAATTCACATGTAACTTTAGACGATGCTTTGAAAAATATTCCGTACGAATTATTGTCTGAAACGCCGGCGGGCCTTCCCTACAATATCTGGCAATTGGCAGAACATATCCGCATTTCGCAATCGGATATCCTCGAGTTTTCCAGGAATCCAAATTATACATCGCCGGAATGGCCGAAAGGCTACTGGCCCTCTGAAAAGGTGCCATCATCAGAAGATGGATGGAAAAAATGTGTGCATCAGATAAAAGAAGATCGCGACAGCTTCATTGACTTAATAAAAAATGCCGGTGAAAATTTATACACGCGTATTGCTGGGGGTGATGGACAAACGCTTTTACGCGAAGCGCTCGTTTTAGCCGATCACAACAGTTATCATACAGCAGAGATCATTGTTTTGAGAAGGCTGTTGAATGACTGGAAGAAATAAAACCAAACATCGCAATTGCTTCACACTAAATAATGTCTTCTTCCGTTTATATAGGGGCTTTGCAGGCGTCAAGTCCGGGGTAAGTCCGGCATATCCCGGACTTATCCCGGACTTGACTGAGCGTTAGCAGGAAGCAGCCATACTTGAAACGGCCTGTATTTATACTTCAAAGCGGTAAGAGTAATGCTTTATTCATAAATTAAAGAACACTGATATGCCCTCACAAATTAATGTACAATTAACGGGAAGGATCGATAACCCGATTTGTTATAAAGTAGGTGATAAGTATTATATACGTACCGCTCTGGATAAAGTAAAGCAAACAAGAGCTACCAAAAAAAGAGCCGGTGAATTTGGTAAGGCCTCCCGCCTCGGCAAATGTAACCTTCTGTAAACTGGAAGTTATTTACAAACGGCACATCATCACAATCCTGCCCGGGATCATAGCCCGTATGCAGCCATTGATACAAGGCAGACACGAGCCTTTTCTAATACTACAATTGAAAAATCAGATCTTCGAGACACTGCAAAGAAGAGCATTTGTATCTAATACTATTCGTAAAATCTCCATTATTCTTCATCAAGAATTTGGAGAAGCTTCTCATCTGTATATCCTTTTTCATCCCAAACAGAATCCGCTTTGTCCTGAGCTTTCTCAAGTAAAAACTTTGCAATTAAAGTTTTTAATTCTAAAAGGTCCTTTTCAGGTATATTATTAGAAAACAATTTTAATAATTCCGACTGTACATTACTCAGTGGCGGGTTTATAGAATTAAGATTCATTTGATTTTTTTTTATTACAAAATACTGATATTTATTTTCCACTTTCTATATCCGGTTTACGCATATCAGATACCGGTTTAAGTGTTCACAAATTTAAAAATTCGAATGGAGTATAAGTAACTTTTGCAGTAAACGAACTTTTAAGCACATTTCTAATTTTATGTTTGCAATAATACAAATTCCCACTATTTCTTCCTTTGCTGTAAATTGTGCAGCAATCTTATGGCATATAATATTCCCGAAATCAGGACAGTAAATGTGATCAGGTATGTAACCCCTTTGCGTGAAGGCGGCTCGTTGCCTGCAATTGCAGAAGCCGATGACGGCTTTTTTTATGTAATCAAATTTCGCGGAGCGGGACAAGGAAAAAAAGCACTGATCGCAGAATTGATCGGAGCGGAAATGGCGCGTGCCATCGGATTAAAAGTTCCGGAAATTGTTTTTGCCAATCTCGATGAAGCCTTTGGCCGCACCGAGCCTGATGAAGAAATTCAGGATCTGCTAAAAGCGAGTGTCGGTTTAAATTTGGGCTTGCATTATCTCTCCGGCTCCATCACTTTTGATCCGGCTGTGACGAATATAGCGCCGGAACTGGCATCTAAAATTGTATGGCTCGATTGCCTGCTCACAAACGTGGATCGCACTTCACGAAACACGAACATGCTTATTTGGTATAAAGAATTGTGGCTGATCGATTTTGGTGCTTCGCTTTATTTTCATCATTCATGGCACAATTGGAAAGAGCAGGCGGTAAAACCTTTTTTATTGGTTAAAGATCATGTGCTGTTGCCACAGGCATCTGAATTGGATAAAGTAAATGATGAATTGAAAAAGATTTTTACAAAAGAATTGTTCACGGATATTGTGAATTTAATTCCTGCAGAATGGCTGGAAGGAGAGGAGGAGTTCAAATCTGTAAAAGAGCATCGCGAAGCTTACATTGAATTTTTAGAAACAAGAATAGCACATTCAGAAATTTTTGTAAAAGAAGCAGAAAATGCAAGAGAATCAATTATTTGAATATGCCGTTATCCGGATCGTGCCCCGCGTGGAACGTGAGGAATTCCTGAATGTGGGGGTCATCTTGTATTGCCGCGATCAAAAGTTCTTGCAGTCCCTTTATCAATTGAACGAAAAAAGGATCCGTCATTTTTGTGATCAGTTAGACATAGAAGAAGTGGGAGAATATTTGGAAACATTTCAACGCATTTGTCGGGGAGAAATCATTGCCGGCCCAATTGCCAAACTGCCAATAGCCGAACGTTTTCGCTGGCTGACAGCGATAAGAAGTACCATTATACAAACTTCAAGAGTACACGCCGGGTTCACTAAAAATGCTGAAGAAACCTTGAACAAACTTTTCAGGCAATTGGTTTTATAAGAATAAAAGCTACTGTTTAAGTAAATTTAATTTTGTAATCGCCAGTTCATTTATAACGGAAATTAAGACCACAACAAAAGAAGAAATAATCCACTTTTACCTCTAAATGCTCACTCATCTTTTGCCAAATCATTTATTAAACTGGCAACCAGCGAAGTCCAGCCTGTCTGATGACTTGCTCCAAGGCCGTTGCCGTCATCTCCATGAAAATATTCGTAGAATAAAACCAAATCCTGATTTTCGGGCCGCTGATAAAACCAATTGTATTTTCCATTGAGTCTGCGGTTTCCTTCTGCATCTTTTTCAAACAAACTGATTACCCTACGCGCCAGTTCATTCGCCACCTCTTTCAGGTTCATTTGTTTGCCTGAACCTGTTGGACATTCAACTAACAATTCATCACCATAAAACTCACCATACTTTTTGATAGATTGAATGATGAGATAATTGATTGGTATCCAAACCGGACCGCGCCAATTTGAGTTGCCACCAAAAAGATCAGAAGTAGAATCGCCGGGATCATATTGAATCGAATATTGTACATCCTCAAGAGTGATGGTATAATGGTTCGTTTCATGAAATTTTGATAGTGCCCGAATACCTCCCGGCGAGAGAAATTCTGTTTCATTCAACAAGTGTTGCAGGATGCTCTTTAATCTTTCCTGCTGTACAAGCGAAAGCAGTATCAGATTTCCTTCAGCACGTTCTTCATTGGGCCAGAAACGATTATTTTTCCGGCGGTATTTTTCAATCCAGTTGCTTCTTTTTTTAAAGTCCGGCAGAAGGTCACGCACTTTTTTTTGAATGGTGGAAACAGCAAATAAAGTAGTCAGGCCTACAATTGATTGAATACGCAAATGAATCGGGCTTGCATCAGTTAGTCCAAATACGTCATAAAAAAATTTGTCTTCGTCATTCCATAATCCATATTGATTCAAAGCCTCTGCAATTAAAATAAAATGTTCATAAAACTTCGTTGCCATTTCTTCAAACGTATCGTCTACGACTGCTATTTCCAAAGCAATATCCATCATATTCAGTGCATACATTCCCATCCAACTGGTGCCATCAGCCTGCTCCAGGCGCCGGTTCCCGGGAAGTTCAATGCTGCGGTTGAATAAACCGATATTGTCCAATCCAAGAAATCCGCCATGAAAAATATTATTGCCTTTTGCATCTTTACGATTGATCCACCAGGTAAAATTGATGATCAGTTTTTGAAAGATCTTTTTCAAAAAAGAAATGTCTCCTTTACCGTTTTTTGTTTTTTCGATTCGGTAAATCTGTAATGCAGCCCACGCCTGCACCGGTGGATTTACGTCACTGAAATGCCATTCATAAGCCGGCAATTGTCCGTCCGGTTTCATGTACCATTCACGCATCATCAACAGTAACTGTTGTTTAGCAAAACATGGATCCATTAGTGCCATTGGAATACAATGAAAGGCCAGATCCCATGCGGCATACCACGGAAATTCCCATTTGTCCGGCATGGAAATAATGTTCTGATTTTTCAGGTGCTTCCAGTCGTGATTGCGGCCAAAAAGTTTACCATCATTTACAGGAGTAATTCCATCACTTGTAGTAAGCCATTTTTCCACATCGTAATGATAATACTGCTTGTTCCAAAGTAATCCTGCAAATGCCTGCCTCGCAATTTTTTTTCTGTCTTCCGAAACATTCTGAGGAATCAGATCATTGTAAAAATCATCTGCTTCTGTTTTTCTGAATGAAAAAATATTCTCAAATCCGGGTTCAAAAGCATTGTCCATTTCTTTGTCAGACAAACGCAGGTAAATAGTTTTTGATTCACCGGGAGCAATATCGTAATCATAAACAGGAGCAAACTTTGTCCCGTAATTTCTTTTTCGAAGTGCACCGATATTTTTTTTGTTGATGACGGCATTGTGAAATGCATCTTTTACAAAAGGAGTGGGGTTTGTTTCTCCGGTTACTTTTTTTCTGTTCGTTACATTGTCTGTAAATAAACTGATTCTTGGTGGTTGAAAATATAAATAGTAGCTTCCTAATCTTTCATGCGTGGCCTTTACTGACGTTTTGCTAATAGAAGTAATTACCGGTTTTTCTGAAAGATTTTCATTGCTGGAACGATTGTAAAACCACAGCGTCGGCAATACAGTAATTCCGGCGCTTTCTAAATACCGGTTGTGAATATTTATTTTAATGAAAATATCGTGAGAGTCTTGCTTGGCATACGTTACACGAACATCAAAGTATTCGTTGTTATCAAAAATACCGGTATCAAGGATTTCATATTCCGGTTCTCTTTTTGATCTTGCCTTGTTTTCATTTTTTATCTTTTCATAAGGGAATTCCTGTTGCGGATATTTGTATAAATATTCCATGTAATAGTGCGAGGGAATATTGTCCAGGTAATAATACAATTCCTTCACATCTTCTCCGTGGTTACCCTGTTTATTGGCCAGGCCAAAAAGACGCTCTTTTAAAATCGGATCTTTTCGATTCCACAACCCAATAGCGAAGCAAAGATTTTGAAAATAATCGGAGATGCCTGCGATACCATCTTCGCCCCATAAATAAGACCGGTAATGCGATTGCTCAAAAGGAAAATAATTCCAGGCATCGCCGGTATAACTGTAGTCTTCACGCACTGTTCCCCATTGCCTTTCACTTACATAAGGGCCCCATTGTTCAAGCGGTATTTTTTTATGCAAATTTTCATGAAGCCTTTGTTGTTCTGATGTCATGCTGATTTTTGGATCCTTTTCTATCCTGTTTTTTGAACGATACTTCTACACATTTCATTCCAATCTTTATTCCCATCTTTTGACTAAAGGTAAAAACGCAGGAAAATAAATTTCCGAAAAATAAGAACCGGTTTCAGAAAAGGAACAATATCTGGTTCAGTAAAGCTATAATAACATTGGTTTGTATTTTTTAGCGGCAAATTTCTTTCGGTCTATTTTCCAAATTTCTTTCTCAATAAACTGATTGCATCTTCCATGCTTGCTGTTTCTGTTTCTTTTTGCCTTGGTGAATTTTGGTGCTTGCTTTTTGCAGGCCTCTGATTTCTCGTTGGTGTTTCCTGTGTTTGTTTTATAGATAAAGCAATTCTTTTTCTCGGTAAATCCACTTCCATGACTTTCACCATCACTTTATCATTCAGTTTTAAAACTTCTCCGGGATCAGTAATGTATTTGTGAGCAATTTCAGAAACATGAACCAATCCATCCTGCTTCACACCGATATCTATAAAAGCACCAAACCTCGTGAGATTCGTTACCTGGCCGGGAACAATCATTCCGACTTTGACATCTTCGATGGAATAAATATTTGCAAACTCAAACGCTTGTGCGTGGCTGCGTGGATCGAGTCCCGGTTTCTTTAATTCTTTTAAAATATCCTGCAAAGTATGAAGGCCAATATTTTCCGTTACATAAGACTGCGACGAAATTTTATTTACGATATTCTCATTCCCGATTATTTCTTTTAAAGTAATGCCCGCGTCTTTTGCAATTTGTTCAACAATCTTGTATGATTCAGGATGTACACCGCTTTCATCCAAAGGATTATCACCGTTTTTTATTCTTAAAAAACCAGCACATTGTTCAAAGGCTTTTTCTCCAAGGCGCGGCACTTCTTTCAATTGTTTGCGGTTGGTAAACCGGCCTTTTTCTTTCCGGTAGTTCACAATGTTTTCGGCAAGAGACGGGCCAATGCCACTCACATAACGCAACAAATATTTTCCGGCCGTATTTAAATTTACACCAACCGCGTTCACACAACTTACTACCGTTTGATCCAGTTTTTCTTTCAATCTCATCTGGTTTACATCATGCTGATATTGCCCCACGCCAATACTTTTCGGATCTATTTTTACCAGTTCTGCCAAAGGGTCCATCAACCTGCGGCCAATACTTACGGCGCCGCGAACAGTAATATCCTGTTCAGGAAATTCTTCCCTCGCAATTTCTGAGGCAGAATAAATAGAGGCGCCATCTTCATTCACCAAAAACACAGGTAAACCCGTATTCAGTCCCTTTATAAATTGTTCTGTTTCCCGTCCGGCAGTTCCATCACCAATAGCAAAAGCTTCGATGTCGTATTTGGAAATATGTTCTTTTATTTTCTGTTCCGCTTCGTTTAATTTAAAATTCTTTTCATGCACAAAAATTAAATCCGTTTTTTGCAATTCGCCTTTTTCGTCCAACACAACAACTTTACAACCTGTCCGATACCCGGGATCAATTGCGATAATTCTTTTGCTTCCCAGGGGCGATGAAAGTAATAACTGGCGTAGGTTTTCAGCGAAAACAGTAATCGCTTCTTCGTCACCTTTAGTTTTTAAAGCCATTCTAAATTCGCTTTCGAGACTCGGTTGCAACAATCGCCGGTAAGATTCTTTAATCGCTTTTTTCACCTGCTCTGCAGCTTCATTATTCGCGTTTACAAATTGATTTTCTATTTTCGATAAAGCGATTTCTTCTTCAGGCGCAATGGTCATTTTTAAAAAACCTTCCATAAATCCGCGCATGATTGCTAAAATCCGGTGGGAAGGAATTTTAGAAACAGGTTCAGCAAAATCAAAATAATCTTTGTATTTGATTCCCGCTTCTTCTTTATCACTTAGAATTTTACTTTGGATCGTTGCGGTTTGTTCAAATAGTTTTCTCATTTTAGCACGCACTTCTACATCCTCATTTATCAGTTCTGCGATGATATCCCTGGAGCCCTGCAAAGCCATATCTGCATCAATGATTTTTTCATTTATAAATGCTTCCGCTTCTTTTTCCGGAACAAGATTTTCCTGGTTTAATAATAACAAAGCCAAAGGTTCCAAGCCGTTATCACGCGCAGTTTGCGCTTTGGTTTTTCGTTTTGGTTTATAAGGCAAGTAAATATCTTCCAGCTCGTTTAATGTCGTTGCTTCGTTTATTTTTTCCAGCAAAAAATCAGTCATTTTACCCTGATCAGTAATGGTCTTCACAATGAAAGTTTTCCTCTCAGAAAATTCCTGTTGGAACTTTGCTTCTTCCTGTATTTTTTGGATCTGTACTTCATCCAAAGCGCCAGTTTTATCTTTACGATAGCGGGCAATAAAAGGAATCGTCGCACCTTCATTTAATAATTCTAAAACAGAAAAGACTTGTTTTTCAGAAATTGATAATTTTTCTGAAACAGAAGAAGAATAGGTAAGCATAAAAATTAATTCAGTGTTTTTTTTGAGGCGGCGAAGGTAAAAAAATATTGAATATTTGGCGGGGACACCAATTGGTTAATGAAAATTGGGGAAGTCATTTTAATATTTTCTTCAATTTGCAGGATTTTGCCTTGTATCAAAAACCGTTATTATCTGGATTTCTTTTATTTTGTTTCCATAATAAATTATGTTCTGAAGATATTTTCGGATATTCTTTTGTTTGTTGTAAAATCCAAAAAGACGCGGGTTGATCGACACCAGGAAGTAAAAAGTGTTCAATTTCATCAGCCACCTTTTCACCCCAAGTTTGAGAGAGGTAATTTAGGATTTCAATAATATCAGCTTTTGCCAGCGGAGAAATAATAATAGCTTTTGCTTGTTTATTTCTTACCGCCATATTTAATATTCATTTCTGTTAGAAATACTCCAAAATCAGATCCTTCACCATTGTCTAGTTGCTTCAACCCTTCTTCAATTTTTCCATCAATAAAATCTTTTTCAACAGTAATCTGTGCGTATTTTTGTTGTGTAATTATCTCTCTTAGAATTTGATATGCAGACTGAAGATGAACCTGATCCATTTCCTCGATACTTTTATAAATCTTATTTTTTAATGCAGTATTGGACATAATTTTTATTTCTTTAAAAATACAATTTTTCCTTGAAAGGAAAACTATCAGCAAAACAAAGAATAATCTAAATTCTGATTTTCCGTTTTAATCAATCATTCTTCAGCTTTCCCTGTCGAAAGATTTAAAATTTTTCCTTTCTCCCAGGCCTTCAATTCACGTTTGTAATTCTTTTTATTTTGTTTGGTAAGATGCGGATCATCCAGAGAAAGCAGGTCAGGCTTGCCTGCATTTACCCAGGCAGTGTACCAAAAACAGGCTACATCATAGATCGATAAACGCAATTGCTTTTCAATCATTCCATGCAATGCAGCGTTGAATTGCGAAGCGTACTCATCAGAGTAAACAGGTGAGTTATAAAACAAAACTGTCTTGCCGGTACTGTCTTTTTTGTAAATATTATCGGCGGTAAAACGGCTTCTTACTTCCTTATCGGCAGCAAGAATCGTATCTGCCAAAGAATGAGAACGGGCAACGATCTTCCAGGTTTCGGCAGGAATGTCGTCGATGTATTTTGCTGGTTGAGTTTTAAAATCAAATGAACTACCAAACATCTGTGGCAACACTGATTCCCACAGGGCATGGATTCCTTTTTGCCCGGTTAACTGGCCATCATAGTTGGATGTAGTATGTAATGGTTGGTTGGCATCTGCGATGTAATGTGAGAGGTCAGCAGCAACGAAAAGTATTTCTGATTTATTTCTTTTTTTAAAAGCGTTGGTAAGTTTAGAAGTCATTGTTTGAATATACCACGGCAGGATTCCTGATTTATCTAAAAACGCTTTATCGTATTTTTTGTCTGCTTCTTCCATAGTCTTTGGAAAATCGCTGATTGGTATTTTGAAATCTTCAATGTCAATAAAATGACGAGTGCTTTCATTTTTGTCATTGATGATCGCGCGTCTGAGATCCGGTACTACAGCGCCTTCTGTGATATAATCAATATGATTGTAAAAGAATTTTTGCATAGGTTCAGGTAACGCAAAAACTGCCGGCCGGCTGATGTGTTTGTGGCCCCATTGGCCCCAGGCAAAAGCTAAAGTAATGCCGCCGGTAATGAATAAAAATAGAAAAGAAAATTTCAAAAGCTTTGACTTCATCCTGGTAGTATTTATAATTTTTGGGTAAAGATTTTACAAACTAATTACTTGAGAACGCTAAATATAAGAATCATTACCATAATGCAAATTAAATTGTATAGAAGGTGTTGAACGCATCCTTTTGATTGCCGCAAAGGAGAACGGGAATGCTTGTCTCTTACACTTTTCTGGCACAGTTATTTATTAAAAAAATTAAAAAGAAACATAATGAAAGATGATGAAGAAAATTTTCCGGAACCACCGGAACTTAGAAAGCAAGGCATCCCTCCGTTAAAAAAACAGGTAAGGCTGGTAGTAATTCTGATTGCTATTGCGTTTGTAATCGTTTTGATTTTCGCACTAGCGTTTTATTTTCATGACAAGCGATAAAGGCGGAAGCAGACCAGGCAGACAAATAAATAACACAACTTTTTCATTTGCATTTTTTAGGAAAATCATTCTCGCGGAAAAACCGCTTCTAATCCTTTTGTACATTCCGTTTCACAATTGTTCAACAGCATAAAAAAAGGTAACGAATAATATTTTGAAACTAAATGTTTTGAAAAACGGTTACATTTTTAGCATGCGTTTTGTTTTATCTCCGTCGATTAAAAATTTTTCGTTACCCTTAAAAAATTAATGTATGAAAATCACATCAAAAGTTCTATTGTTTAGCCTTGCGGCAAGCCTCACATTTTTTGCCTGCAAAAAGAGTAAAAGCAACAACACCCAAACACTATCCAGCCAGGATCAGGCTTTCATTTCCAAGGCGTCACTTAGTAATACTGCTGAAATCCAGGCAGGAGGACTTGCAGACTCTACCTCTGATACGGCCACGATCCGCGCATTCGGCCAGCAGATGGTAACTGATCATACAACGGCGCAGAATGATTTAAAAACATTGGGAGGTAATTTCAACGTCTCTGTAAAAGATTCTGTTGATTCAATGCATTCTTCCCTCATGAATACTTTACGAGGCCTTTCCGGAAGAATGTTTGATTCTGTTTATATCATGAGTCAGATTAAAGATCACCAGGCTGCAATTTCAGATTTCCAGAATGAGATCAATGAAGGCAATCAAAGTAACGTTATCAATTACGCGAATAAATATTTGCCGAAGTTGCAGATGCATTTGCAAATGGCCGATAGCATCGCTACTGCGATGAAGTTCAAGTAAAAGTTTTAAGAATAAGAACAGTTGATGCGCAGGTTTTTCGGCCTGCGCTTTTTATATTTTCTCATTTTTATATTTTCGTATTTTCCCTTCGCACATCAGCACGTCAATACCGTAGCACATTAGCTCACATCAAGACATTATGCTACATTTGTTCACTTAAAAACTACTTATGGATTTTACATTATCAGAAGAGCAATTGATGATCAGACAGGCGGCACGCGACTTTGCCAATTCTGAATGCCTTCCCGGAGTAATAGAACGCGATGAACATCAGAAATTTCCTTATGAACAAGTGATGAAACTTGCCGATTTGGGTTTTTTGGGAATGATGGTTCCGACCGAATACGGAGGAGCCGGATTGGATACGATTAGCTATGTTTTGGCCATGGAAGAAATCAGCAAAGTGGATGCAAGCACAAGCGTTTGTATGAGTGTAAATAACAGCTTGGTATGTTATGGGTTAGAAGCTTTTGGTACAGAAGAACAAAAGAAAAAATATTTAACGCCGCTTGCACAGGGCAAAAAAAATGCCGAATTATACATCGGTGCTTTTTTATTGAGTGAGCCCGAAGCCGGTAGCGACGCCACTTCACAAAGAACCACTGCTTTTGAAAAAGAAGATCATTATATATTAAACGGTGTTAAAAACTGGATTACCAATGGAAACTCTGCCTCTGTTTATCTGGTAATTGCACAAACGCATCCTGAAAAAGGAAGCCATGGAATTAATGTGTTTATTGTGGAGAAAAACTGGCCGGGAGTAAAGGTCGGCGCTAAAGAAAATAAGCTTGGAATTCGTGGCAGTGATACACACAGTATTTCTTTTACAGATGTGAAAGTACCGAAGGAAAACAGGATTGGCGAAGATGGTTTTGGTTTCAGGTTCGCCATGAAAACTTTATCCGGCGGAAGAATTGGTATTGCTTCACAAGCGCTGGGCCTTGCTTCAGGAGCAATGGAAAGGGCGGTAGCTTATTCGAAAGAAAGAAAAGCATTTGGCACAGAAATAAAAAATCACCAGATCATTCAATTTAAAATTGCCGACATGGCAACAAGAATTGATGCTGCCAGGCTACTTTGTTTTCGCGCTGCCTGGCAAAAAGATACCGGCATTGATTATACAGAAAGCGCAGCAATGGCAAAAGTATTTGCAAGTGAAACAGCTATGTGGGTTACGTCAGAAGCGATACAAATTCATGGTGGCTATGGTTATGTAAAAGAATATCATGTAGAAAGAATGATGCGCGATGCGAAGATCACCCAGATCTATGAAGGGACGAGCGAAGTGCAGCGCATCGTGATCAGCAGGGGAATTTTGAAGTAAAGATTTAATTAGCTAATGTGCTATATTCTGATGTGCTAATGATAGGAAATAATAATGCAAATATGAATCATTGTTATTTGTTTCTTTACTGGAATATAAAAGTTGTCTGTCTTCCAAAAACGATTGTATTATAACAACTGATTTTAATCGTTGAAAAAATTAAAAAAATGGCTGTCAATGCTGAATTATATCAAAAAATAATTGCCGAATTAAGATCAAAAAACGTAACCCTTGTCGCGGTTTCCAAAACAAAACCGGTGGAAGATATTTTAGAGTTATACAACCTCGGGCAAAGAGATTTTGGTGAAAATTATGTGCAGGAACTGGTGGAGAAATATGAACAACTGCCAGAAGATATCCGCTGGCATTTTATAGGCCATCTTCAGTCGAATAAAGTAAAGTACATCGCGCCTTTTGTTTCATTGATCCATAGTGTGGACAGTGAAAAATTATTACAGGAAATCAATAAAGAAGCAAAGAAAAATAACCGCATCATTGATTGTCTGCTGGAAGTTTATATAGCAAAAGAAGAATCCAAATTTGGGCTAAATGAAGAAGAATTGCAAACTTTGATAACACGAATATCTGACGTCAATTCCACTGATTCTTTCAAAAATATTTCTGTAAAAGGCTTAATGGGAATGGCTTCATTTACCGATGATAAAAAAGTGGTGAAAGAAGAATTCCGGCAATTAAAATCTCTTTTTGATAAATATTCACGATTCACGATTCACGATTCACCATTCACCATTTTAAGCATGGGCATGAGCGCCGATTATGAAATCGCCATTTACGAAGGAAGCAACATGGTGCGGATCGGAAGTTTGCTTTTTGGGAAACGTAATTACACAAGGAATTAAACACTTTTTTCTTTTAACATTTATAAACCTGAATGTTTTTATCTATTAGTTAAATTTGAACCTAAATAAATAATTTCTTTTGGAAGCACGCGCAATAAATCATGAATTCGAAGCGGAAAAAAACAGGAAAGCTTTGATGTACACAGCCATTGTTATCGGTTGTTTTTTAATGATTGCTATTTTATACACGTGGCCAATGCAGGTGCCTCCAACGCCTACTGTTATGGATTTAATTGATGTAAACCTGGGCAATGAACAGGAGGGAATGGGTGATGTCCAACCTCTTGTAAAAGGTGAACGTGCTCCCGATAATCAAAGCGTAGCTGCACATCATACTGCGGCTCATAAAGTAACTGAAGAACCTTCGCAAAATATAAAGGCCGACGAAGACGATAAAAACACAGATGCAGCGCCTGTAGTAAAATCGGAAAAGAAAAATGAAAAGGCTAAAGTTGAAAACAAAGAAGTTGCAGTAAAGCCTTCAAAAAACGTCAATCCTTCACCAATCGTAAATCCCAATCCTGCGCCTCCAAAACCAAAAATTCCTTTGTATAAAGGTGGTACAGGAAATGGCGGAAATGGTGCGGCTGAAGATAACGGATATCGTAACCAGGGTTATAAACCAGGAAATGGGGATGCAGGAAGTCCGGATGGAAAACCGGACGCTTATGGAAATTCACCGGGAGGTGGAAGCGGAATGAGTGTCGTACGCGGACTTTCAGGAAGAAGGCCAATTCATTTTCCCAATATGCAGGGCGATTTTAACGAAAATGCAAAAGTATATGTAGATATAAATGTGAATGCGTCCGGCACCGTAACCAGCGCCACCATTGCAAAAGGCACCACCACATCAAATTCAACTTTACGAAATATCGCCTTGGAAAAAGCGAAGCAATTGAAATTTCCACCTGCGCAAAGTGACATTGAAAACGGAACGATATTGTTTCATTTTGTGTTGAAGAGTTAGTGGTTGAGCCGTTAATACTATTAAACTTTAAAAGGCGGTTTCCCTGGTAAAATTAAAAATACAAATCTCCCTTATTTATTGTTTTGCTGAAGCATAAAAACTTCTTATCCCGCCGCACGTAATATATTTGCATCAATGATAAGCGACAGCCAAAATCAATTTTTATTTAGTGAAACAGAAATGCCGGTTACTACCTGGGTGGAAGTGATTTTGCCGCTCGCGCTTCCGAAAACTTATACGTATGCTGTACCTGAAAAATTATTAAGGAAAATAAACATCGGCAGCCGTGCAGAAGTGGTTTTTGGAAAAAACAAAAAATACGCAGGAATCATAAAATCTGTAAGTAAAGAGAAGCCGCCTTATGAAACCAAAGAAATTTTGAGTGTAATAGATGATGAGCCTGTCATTTTTCCAAAACAATTGGAGTTATGGAAATGGATGAGCGAATATTATATATGCAGCGAAGGAGAAGTAATGGCAGCGGCACTTCCAACGCATTTAAAACTTAGCAGCGAAGCCATTTTAATTTACAATGAAGAGTATGGAGAAGACTTTTCTTCACTGGATGACGAAGAATATTTGCTGGCAGAGGCGTTGTTGATTAAAAAAGAACTAAAGATCACCGAAGTGCAGCAGATCGCGGATATCGTCCACGTTTACCCGTTGATAAAAAGACTGATCGAAAAAAAAGTTTGTTTTGTCTGGGAATCACTCACGGAAAAATACAAGGAGAAAAAGGAAAATTTTGTTTTGCTCAATCCTGAATTTTCTTCTGATGAAAAGCTTGGCAAGTTAATGGATGAATTAGGAAGAGCGCCAAAACAACTGGAATTATTATTAAGCTTTTTGCATTTTTCCAAAACAGAAGGAGAAGTTTCTCAAGCCAACCTTTTAAAAAAATCCGGTGCAAGTACCGCGCAATTAAAGTCTTTAACCGATAAAAATATTCTTTTTATTGAAAGAAGAAATACGGATCGCATTCAATCGCTTCCTAAAAAAATGGATGTAAATTTTGAATTGAATGCGTCACAACATAAAGCGTTGTGTGAAATAGATATTGCGTTTGAAAAAAAGGAAGTGTGTTTGATCCATGGTGTTACCAGCAGTGGCAAAACCCAGTTGTACATGAAGCAAATTGAAAAATTTGTGAGCCAGGGAAAACAGGTTTTATATCTTCTTCCCGAGATAACGCTGACCGCACAAATCATTCGAAGACTGCAGCTTTATTTCGGAGGAAACATCGCGATTTATCATTCTAAGTTTAATAACAACGAAAGGATAGAAATCTGGAATAAAATAAAAACCGGCGAATTAAAAATAATTCTTGGAGCAAGAAGCGCTTTATTTCTTCCGTTTAAAAATCTGGGTTTGGTTGTCATTGATGAAGAACATGATCCTTCGTTCAAACAGCAGGATCCGGCACCACGCTATAATGCACGGGATGCCGCGGTTTATTACGCTTCTCTTTTTAATGCAAAAGTATTGATGGGAAGCGCCACGCCTTCATTGGAAAGCTATTATAATGCTCAGAAAAATAAATACGGCCTGGTAACGCTTACCGAGCGTTTTGGCGGAACGCAGTTGCCCGAGATAAAAATTATAGATACCAAAACGGTGGCGGCTTCCAGGAAAGGGAAAGTGATGATCTCGCCACAATTAAAAGCGGAAATTGAAGTGGCATTGCAGAATGATAAACAGATCATTCTTTTTCAAAACCGCCGCGGCTATGCGCCTTTTTTAATTTGCGGCACCTGTGGTTTTATTCCTCAATGCGAAAATTGTTCAGTCACATTAACGTTGCATAAATATTCGAACAAGCTTCATTGCCATTATTGCGGAAACACTTATCCCAAGCTGGTTTCATGCCCTGCATGTGGCAGCGTAAACTGGAAGGAAAAAAATTTCGGCACAGAAAAAATTGAAGAAGAACTAACGGAAGATTTTCCCAACAACAGGATTGCACGAATGGATGTGGATGCGGTCAGGGGGAAAAATGCCCATGATACTTTAATTAAATTATTTGAGCAGCATCGCATTGATATTCTTGCCGGAACACAAATGGTTGTAAAAGGGTTGGATTTTGAAAAAGTAAGTCTTGTTGGTATTTTAGACGCAGATGGGTTACTATCTTTTGCAGATTTCAGGGTAAATGAAAGAGCGTTTCAGTTAATGGAGCAGGTCAGTGGGAGAGCAGGCCGCAAAGCCATGCGGGGACTGGTTCTTATCCAGGCGTCAAAAATTGATCACCCGGTTTTGTTGTTTGTGCAGCAACATGACTATCTGAAGTTTTATGACTTTGAAATGGAAATGCGTAAACAGTTTTTCTATCCACCGTTCAGCCGAATCATCCGCATTACTTTAAAACACACGGTTAAAGAAGTTGTGTTTGAAGCGGCAGATGTTTTAGCCAATTCATTGGGAAAAGATTTTACAAATCTTGTAGGCCCGGCAGCGCCTGTTGTGAACAGGATCAGAAATATGTACCTGGTGGAAATATTGATAAAACTTCAAAAAGACGCGGCGCATCTGCAACTGCAAAAAAAAGTGATCCTGAATCACATCGATCTTTTAAAATCGCAAAAAAAATTCCGGAGTGTGGTAACAATTCCGGATGTGGATCCTTATTAATTTTTAAAGGAAAGACAAAAGGAGCTTATTTGTTTGTTTACTGACTGAGCATTTATTCCTTCGAAGCATTGTATTCTCTCGCCATTTCCATCATTTCCTGGTAGGTGTAATAATGGACGCCACTCTTGTTTTGCCTGGCGGCGTAAACCATTGATTTTGCAACATTATCCGCCCCAATTGCATGATATTTTTTTAACGGTCCCAGGAATAAAAATGAAACAATGTCCATCACTCCCTGAATCATTTTTTCTAAAACCCTTGTTTCATTTCGGTTTCCATTTAATAGCGACGGTTGAAAAATATCAAGGCTATCGAAATGAAATTGCTTCAATGCATTTTCTATTTTGCCTTTTAACCTGACATAAAAATTTGAAGAGTTTTCATTCGCGCCAATCGCCGAAACGATCAAAAATTTTTTAAATCCCTTCGCAATCCCTATCGACGCTGCGTTTATTGGAATGTCATAATCAATTTGCTTATACAATTCCTTGTCACCTTTTACTTTTTTCTGCGTGGTACCGATACAACAAAAAATGACATCGCCTTCGCCAAATTTTTTCGTGTATTCATCCAGGTTATTAAAGTTTACAATCTCCTGCTCCAGCTTTGGATGAATTATTTTTACAGTTCTTCGGACCAGAATGCGTACCGTTTTAAAATCATTATCTCTCAGCAATTCTTCTAAGACCAAATTTCCGGTTAATCCGCTGGCTCCAATAATTACTGCTGTCAAATCATTCATATTTAATTATTTTTCCGGTAATTTTTAAAGTCTATGCAAGTTCAGAAAGATTTTTCGCTTAAAAAATACAATACGTTTGGGATCGCCGCTTTTGCGAAATATTATTCCACATTTTTTAATCACGATGAACTACGATCCATTATCGAAAATAATAAAAACATCACAACCAAAATGATTCTTGGAGGCGGAAGTAACATTCTTTTTACGCAGAACTATGACGGGCTCGTGCTGAAAAATGAGATATCCGGAATGAATATCATTAACGAGGATAAAAATTATGTTTACGTGAAAGCAGGCGGAGGGGTAAAGTGGCATAATTTAGTGATGTTCTGCGTGAATCAAAATTTAGGAGGTCTCGAAAACCTTTCTCTTATTCCGGGAAATGTCGGCGCTTCTCCCATGCAAAATATCGGCGCTTATGGAGTAGAAATAAAGGATGTTTTTTATGAACTGCAAGCATTTCATTTAAAAGAAAAAGAGGTGCAAAAATTTTCAGCAGATGATTGCAGGTTTGGCTATCGTGATAGTGTTTTTAAAAATAAATATAAGGATCAGTTTGCTATTTTGAATGTTACATACCGCTTAAGGAAAGATCCTGATTTTAATATTTCTTATGGTGCTTTGCAGGCTGAATTAGAAAGAATGAAGATCGCAGATCTAACGGTGAAAGCTATATCTGATGCGGTTATTAACATTCGTACTTCTAAACTTCCTGATCCTGCAGTTATCGGAAATGCCGGAAGTTTTTTTAAAAACCCTGTTGTTTCCAGCCACAAGTTATATGAAATACACAGATTACATGATTATGATGAGAAAGATGTTCCTTTTTATAAAATTGACGAAGAACATTTTAAAATTCCCGCAGGGTGGTTAATAGAAAAATGTGGCTGGAAGGGATACAGAAAAGATGACGCAGGGTGTTATGAAAAACAGGCTTTGGTATTGGTAAATTATGGTAAAGCAAGCGGAAAAGAGATTTATGATTTAAGTGAAGAGATTAAGAATTCAGTAAGGGACAAGTTCGGAATTGACTTGGAAAGGGAAGCGAATATTATATAACTTTTTGATGCCATCCTGACAGACCGAAATGAATGGCATTTGATTTGTAAAAACACCTAAAAAAATTATTATGCAAAAAGGAAATATAAGGGTACAGACGGAGAATATTTTTCCGATCATAAAGAAATTTCTTTACAGCGATCATGAAATTTTTATTCGCGAACTGGTCAGCAATGCCGTGGATGCTACACAAAAATTAAAGACTTTATCTTCTCTTGGTGAAGTGAAAGGCGATATCGGAAATACCGATATTCATGTAAAAATAGATAAGGACAAAAAGACGCTGACGATTTCTGATAAAGGCGTAGGGATGACAGAAGAAGAAGTGGATAAATATATTAACCAGGTAGCCTTTAGCGGAGCGGAAGAATTTTTGGAAAAATATAAAGGAAAGAATGAAGCCAATATCATCGGGCATTTTGGCCTTGGGTTTTATTCCGCTTTTATGGTGAGTGATAAGGTGGAAATTGTTACCAAAAGCTATAAAGAGGATGCAAAAGCAGTAAGGTGGGAGTGTGACGGCAGCCCTGAATATACATTGGAAGAAACGAAAAAAAAATCGCGCGGTACCGATGTGATACTTTATATAAATGAAGAAAGCAAAGAGTTTTTGGAGCCTGACAGAATTCGTCACATGCTCGAAAAATTCTGTCGTTTTTTACCGGTTCCGATTTTCTTCGAAGACAAACAAATCAATAATCCAACTCCTGCATGGACAAAAAAGCCTGCTGATCTTACCACACAGGATTACCAGGATTTTTATAAAGAATTGTATCCGTTTGGCGAGCCGCCATTATTCTGGATTCATTTGAATGTGGATTATCCTTTTAACCTTACCGGAATTCTGTACTTCCCTAAAGTGAAAAAGAGTTACGAAATTCAGAAAGATAAAATTCAATTATACAGCAACCAGGTATTTGTAACGGATGAGGTAAAAGATATTGTGCCGGAATTTTTAATGCTTTTACATGGTGTGATTGACAGCCCGGATATTCCGCTAAACGTAAGCCGGAGCTATTTACAGGGTGATCCGAATGTAAAAAAGATTGGTTCTTATATCACTCGTAAAGTGGCTGACAAACTGGAAGAACTTTTTAAAGAGGATAGAAAATCATTTGAAGAAAAATGGGAAAGCCTTGGCCTTTTTGTAAAATACGGGATGATCACCGATGACAAATTCTTAGAGAAAGCGAATAAATTCAACCTGTATGAAGATGCCGGCGGCGACAAGTTTTATACAATGGAAGAATACCGTACGGCAACAGAAGCTTTACAGAAAAATAAAGAAGGAAAACTGGTGATGTTATACACTACCGATCCGGTTCAGCAAAATGCTTTTATAAAAGCCGCCGAGCAAAAAGGCTATAAAGTGGTGAAGCTGGAAACTATTGTAGATGCGGCATTTATCAACAATATGGAAATGAAATGGACTGATGTTCAGTTTGTAAGAGTAGATGCCGATATTACTGAAAATCTGATTGATAAAAATGAACACAATGAAACAGTTTTAAGTAAAGATGAACAGGAAAAACTGAAAGAGTTATTTAAGTTTGAAAATCCGGAATTGCATACAACTGTTGAAATAAAAGGTCTGTCGCCTGAATCCGCACCGGTAATTGCCACCCGTCCTGAATTCATGCGCAGAATGAAAGATATGGCTATGAATGGCGGCGCCGGTATGGGAAGTTTTTATGGAAACCTGCCGGAAGAAGTTACTTTGACCGTAAATGGCAACCATCCGATCTATCAAAAAATCTTAAAAGAATCAGAAGTGGATGAGCAGGGTAAACTGGTCAAAAACCTTGCAGATCTGGCATTGCTTTCACAGGGATTGCTGAAAGGAAACGAACTTACTTCTTTTATTTCCAGAAGTGTTGAAATGATGGAAGGAAAGCCAAAGAGTAAGATTATTACAATTTAATTTTTCGGAATAAATTAAAACCATCTTCTGAAAAGGAGATGGTTTTTTTGTTTAAAGTCATGGTTTCTCTGCGTCTTTAGAACTGCGGAAATAATGCTGGAGAGATGAAATGGCAGAATGCTCGTGATTTCCATATCGGTAGATAGACCACATTTTTAAAATCCTTTCGCGTTTTCTTTCTTCCTGCAGAATTCTATCACGGGCTTCGAGCAATTCAAATTGCGTGATCAATCCACGCAGCTTTCCTTTCTGCTCGCGGTCAACGACCGGAAGGACACCAACATGATGAGTAGCCATTCTATCAGCGATCGAGCGAAGTGATTCTTCCGGAAAAGTGGTGATGATATCCTTGTGCATGAAATCATCAACGGTCCCTGAAAGGTTTCCGTCTAATGCTTTCTCCAATACATCCTGCCAGGAAATAGCGCCAAGAATAATTCCCTCAAGGTTTACCACAGGCAACAGGCGTTGCTTGCGCATATCATGTTGCGCCTGAATCATTTGCTTTACTTCTGCCATCGGCGTTCCCGTTCTGATGGTGAGAATATTAGTGGACATTACATCTTCCGCAAACAAAACTTCCAGCGGTTCTACTGCATATTCGCGCAACACGTGAAATCCGCGCCGGGCCACTTTTTCAGTGAGGATGGAGCGTTTTAAAGTGAGCACACTAATGAGATGAGCGAGTGTAACGGTAATTAATAATGGAAGAAATAAATTAGTGCTGTGCGTCAGTTCAATCGGAAAAACGATTGATGTAAAAGGCGAGCGCATTACTCCGGCCAGTGCACCTGCCATACCGAGCAAAGCCCATTCGGATGGAATTTTTCCGGGGAAAACCAATCCAAGTAATCCACCCAAAGCAGCGCCCATGATTAATATAGGCGCCAGGATGCCCCCGCTTGTTCCCGAACCTAACGCGACAGCCCAGATGATTAATTTTACCACAAATATGCTCACCAACGTAGTAACAGCGAGATTTCCGGCAAGTTCATCGGCAATGGTATCATAACCAACTCCCAGCGCGTGAGGCTCAATTACTCCTCCAATTCCGACAATCAAACCACCCAATATCGGCCACCACATCCAGTGAATGGGTAATTTGCGAAAGGCGTCTTCTGCGCCATAAACTGCTTTGGTTAACACCCAGGCCATTCCACCACAAATGATTCCGAGTATCACCGCATCGAATAATCCGGTGGTTCCCAATTGCGTCATTTTTCCAATGGGAAATAAAGGCTCAGCGCGCATCCAGCCTTCATGTACAAACACATTCCGCACCGCGTCTGCAACCATGCTGGCAATAGCGGCAGGAACAAACGAACGTGGTTTCCATTCAAACAGAAGTAATTCTACCCCAAGAATGACTGCAGCGATGGGAGTTCCGAAAACAGCGCTCATACCTGCAACAGCACCCGCCACCAGCAAGCTTCGACGCTCAATCGCCGTCAAACTCAGAAACTGTGCAAGCACAGAACCAACTGCCCCCCCGGTTAAAATAATTGGCCCTTCAGCACCAAAAGGACCGCCGGTTCCAATACTGATGGCGCTAGCAATTGGTTTAAGAATGGTGAGACTTGGTTCCACTTTGCTGCCACCAACCAGGATGGTTTCCATCGCTTCCGGAATGCCGTGGCCACGAATTCGTTCAGAGCCGTAACGGGCCATAAAGCCTACAATTAAACCACCAGCCATCGGAATTAAAACCGCTAACCAACCAAGTGTATTATTTCTTGGAGAAGTAAGGTTCAGATCAAAACGCTGATAGTATAAAAGATTACTGATCACTGCAATCAGATCAAGCAGGAAAAGAGCGATAAAAGCTCCGAAAACGCCAATAATTACAGATAGGGGAATGAGTTTGAGAACCTGGGAAGTAGTCGTAAAATCGCTCAGTTTGCGGGCGACACCGGAAGCAGGCGTAAACCGGCTGTTATCATCATCTTTATTTTTTGTTTTGTTCTGCTTAATCATACACTTTTTATGGTCTCAACAGCAGAAAAAAAATCATCTGTAAATTTCCCGGGAAAATTGGTAACACAATTTATGATTTTTCTGATTAAAATTTTTTAGCAGGCCAAAATGTTACAAACATTAATACAGTAAAGCAACAAATAGACGTAACCGTTGTTTTTAAATCCATCATTCACCATTCACAACTCAATACTCACAGTTCACTCTTTCAACTTCACAAGATCCTTAATTTCCTTATCACTTAATTCGCCAATCCATTTTTCTCCATTTGCCACTGTAAGGTTCGCTAATTGTTTTTTGCTGCGTAACATGTCATCAATTTTTTCTTCTAAGGTTCCTTTCGTGATCATGCGATGAACCATCACATTTTTTTTCTGCCCAATGCGGAAAGCACGATCTGTTGCCTGCGCTTCCACCGCCGGATTCCACCAAAGGTCAAAATGTATCACATGACTCGCAGCAGTAAGGTTAAGCCCCGTTCCACCTGCTTTTAAGCTGAGAATAAAAGTATCGCTCAAGGGATTATTTTGAAAAGATTGCACCATTTCATCGCGCTCTTTCCTCGAATTACCGCCATGCAATTGCAATGCTTTTTTCCCAAAATGCTCCTGAATCATTATTCTTAATAAAGTCCCCATTTCTTTATATTGAGAAAAAATTAAAACCTTTTCATTGTTTTCATAGATCGTTTCCAGAAGCTGAAACAACAACATCATTTTCCCGGACTGTTCAGGCTGCGGTGTTTCATTATTCTTTAAATATTGTACCGGGTGGTTGCAGATTTGTTTGAGCGTGGTTAGCAGTTTTAAAATTAATCCCTTGCGGCTTATTCCTTCTGCGCTTTTCACTTCTTTCAGCATTTCGGTAGTGATGGTTTTGTACAACGAAGCCTGTTCTTTTCCGAGGTTGCAGTATTGATTATTTTCAATTTTATCCGGCAAATCGTTGATGATATTTTTGTCGGATTTTACCCTTCGCATAATAAACGGCGAAGTAATTTTTCTGAATTTTTCCAACCGTTTTTTATCCTGGTTTATCTCAATCGGCTTTGCATATTCTTCATTAAACCAGTTGGTGTTTCCAAGATAACCAGGATTGGCAAAATCAAAAATACTCCAGTATTCCATCAGCCTGTTTTCTACCGGAGTGCCGCTCATAGCTATCTTTACAGCCGCACGGATCTTTTTTACGGATTTCGTTTGCGAGATGTCTGGGTTCTTAATATTTTGTGCTTCATCAATGATCAAAGCATACCATTTTTGCTTTGATAATTTTTCATTTTCGGTGCGAACAATTCCATAAGTGGTAATGAGGACATCGCTGTCAGTGAACCGCGCGTTTCTCTGAGCCCCATGAAAAATAGTAACTTTTAATTTCGGTGCAAATCTTTCTATTTCTGCCTTCCAATTGCTCAGTAATGTCGTAGGTGCGATTACCAATGCCGGCTGATCTTTCAATAATCCTTCTTCTTTAAATTTTTGTAAAGTAGTGATCACCTGCAACGTTTTTCCAAGTCCCATGTCATCTGCGAGCAACGAACCCAGTCCAAGTTGGGCGTTTTTATACATCCAGTCATAACCGCGTTCCTGGTAATGGCGTAGCTCTGCCCGGATATTTTTGGGCAGCGCAATGTTATCTGCTCTTAAAATATCATTTATTTTATCTTTTAATGATTGGTCTATTTGTACCGGCGCGCCTTCGTAATCCTCGCTCAGCGCAGCCTGCAGCAATGTGAAAGATTTTGGTGCAGAAGGAGCTGATAATTTTTTTATAACCTTTTCAATATCCTCCTGGTTCATCATCACATATTGGTCGCGGATCTTGACCAGCCCTGACGATTGCTGGGATAAGCGCAGGAATTCTTCTTTGCTGATAAAAGTATTGCCCATCGCCACTTTCCAGTCGAAGTCGATTAATTCCGCAACAGATAAATAACTTTTGTTTTGGCCTTTGCTTGTAAGAGCCATTGACACCTGCGGACGCAAAAGATGTTGAAGGCTTTTTGGCAATAAAGTCTGAATGCCGAACAACCGGATTGCGGGTAAAATCTGCGTGAGAACTTCTGCAAAAGTTTCTGTGGAATAATGCAGTTTCTTTATTCCTTTTGAAGCAATAATTTCATCAAGGCCGGGCATATAATGTGATAAAAGCTGCACATCTTTTAATGCGGAAAATTGTTTGTCCTTATTGTCATCCATAAAGGCGTGCAAAGATTCCACAGGCTTCATTGGCGCTACATTATCTTTCATCAGCACTTCTACTTCAAAGCCTTGCTGCTCTTCTTTTTCATGCACCTGTAATACAGGAGAAAAATGCTTTTTACTCAGATAAAACCTGCTGAGCCAAAGTTGAATGGTATTCGGAATTTCCTTTTCAGAAAATGACTTGAATTCCTCAATAGTATTATCGAAAAACAATTCCATTATCTTGAAATCGCTTTCGTTGGATGATTTATTTGTACGCCAAACATGGTTATAACAGTCACATACAAACGAATTTAAAAACAGGCTACAAACGAGTGCCTGTGCCTCTGTCCGCTTAGGTTTTTTAAATTTTAATTTTGTGGTTCCTTTCTTTCCTTCGCCTTTAATATCAAGCAGAATGAGGTTTTCAGGATACCATTTCAATAGATCATCAAAAACTTTTTTGACACTTGCATTTAATAAAGCCGGAATCCATTGCACTTTATATTTCTCCTTTTCTACATGAAATAAACGGGGAAGCAATGCACCACGCTCTGCCAGCACATTACAAAAATGAAAAGACTGATAAAGAAAAATAAAAGAAGGAGAATAACTTTCTAAATGTTTGCTTTCTGTGGTCGCCAGCAACACAATCAAATCATTGAATGAAATTTTAAATGCATTGAGATCACTGTCAATCGTTTTTATCTCAGCATTCGCAGCTTCATCAAAAATAAATGAGTAGTTATAATAACGATAATCATTTGTTAACCTAAGTTTCTGGGATTTTAATTGACTAATATACTTTGGCTGATAGCGTGAAAGTTGTTTGTAATTATTTTGAATAACCGGTTTGAAATCTTTATCAAAAAACAACGGATTAGCGGTGAAAAGCAGTGGCAGCGTCGGTAACAGGTTTTCGATCAGTGAAAAATCCGGTATTTCTTTTTGCTTATCTTCTTTTAAATCTTGTTTTAAATTTTGACTGTTTACATCAGCAATGCAGTCCACTAATGAGAATATTTTTTCTCTTTTCAAATCTTCTAATTTCATTTTTGATTCTAAAATTGCTTCCAGTACATTAAACTTGTGAAGGTTAAAAACAAGAAAAGGATTTTGATCTATTTCATTGGCAATGGTGTAAATGACAGCTGCCAAATGTTTGCAAGGGACCGCCCAATCCGGGCATGAACAATTTAATTTAATATCCTGCCAACTTTGTGGAAATATTTTGATGCCTTTAGATTCAGCCAGAGAAAGTAATTCGTGCGGAAGTTGCCGGTTCAATAATTGGGAAAGCAGTAAGGGATTATTGCGAATGTTTTCTACGAAAATATTTTGTTCTTCTTCAAATAAAGGGGGAACAACAATGGTAATATCATAAGGCTTTGGCCTGCTTCCTTGCACCTTTGCTTTGATGGTATTTTCATTGATGTTTATAGAAGTCACCATGCCTTTGTTCGCGTAGGTTCTTCCGCGCGGCAGCCTATTTGAAAAGTCAATCCTGTCAAGCGCTTTCAGCCATTGCCCGCCCCACCAGGTTCGTCCATATTGAGCCATGATTTGAAAGAATTTAATTCGTTACGCTTTATCATTACCCGTTCTTTTCGTAAAGCTAAAATATTTTGAATTACTTGTTTTTCAAATAGTGTTTAAATAACAAAACCGGATCAATCGATCCGGTTTTTCTTTGATAAAAATAAAATATAAACTGAAAGTATTTGTTGCTTTACTGAAAACCTTTTTTTCTTATTAGAAAATCAGCGATCAGCAAATCAAACATCTCAAATCAACCTGTTCATCTTCCCTGGCTCCAGCTTCTTTGTCTTCTGAAACCGCTGTGTGAAGCCGGTTTTCGATTCATCAGGTTGTTTGCCACAACCGGTGTTTGTACAAATTGCATGCTGCTTGCGTAAGGATGATCTTCCACAACAGGAATGGTTTTATTAATCAACTTATGAATGTCACGGAGAAAAGCCCTTTCTTCCATATCACAAAATGAAAGTGCCGAACCTGAATTTCCTGCACGACCGGTACGGCCAATTCTGTGAACATAAGTTTCAGGAATATTCGGTAATTCAAAGTTGATTACGTGGGTCAGTTCGTCCACGTCAATTCCACGAGCAGCAATATCAGTTGCTACCAACACACGGATTTTTCCTTCTTTGAAATTATTCAAGGCCTTTTGACGCGCGGCTTGTGTTTTGTTGCCATGAATCGCATCGGCTTTTATATTCGCCCTGAAAAGTTCTTTGGCAATTTTATCAGCACCATATTTTGTGCGCGTAAAAACAAGCGCGTTGCCTATCGTTCCTTTTTTCAAAAGATGAATCAACAACTGGCGTTTATCATTTTTCTCAACCAGGTAAACTGTCTGATCTACACTTTCCGCAGTTGAAGAAACCGGGGCAACTTCTACTCTTACCGGGTTTGTTAAGATAGAAGCAGAAAGCCTGGTGATTTCCGGCGGCATCGTTGCAGAGAAAAATAACGTCTGTCTCTTTTCAGGAAGAAGCGCGATTACTTTTCGTACATCATGAATGAAGCCCATGTCCAGCATGCGATCAGCTTCATCAAGAACAAACATTTTGATGCTTTTTAAATTAATAAATTTTTGTGCTATCAGATCCAATAACCTTCCCGGTGTTGCAATTAGAATGTCAGAGCCGCGGCGCAACTCCTGTGTTTGATGAAATTGCGAAACACCACCAAAAACAACGGTATGTTTTAAACCGGTATGTTTTCCATAGGCTTCAAAGCTCTCATCAATCTGGATAGCGAGTTCGCGCGTTGGAGTAAGGATTAGTGCTTTGATCCCATAATTATGAGCATCTTCTTTTTGTTGTAACAGCAGGTTTTGAAGAATGGGAATGGCAAATGCAGCGGTTTTTCCGGTGCCTGTTTGAGCACATCCCAATAGATCTTTTCCACGTAAAATATGGGGAATAGCTTGTTCCTGAATTGGCGTAGGTTGGGTATAACCTTCGGTTTCGAGCGCCTTCAAGATGGGCGCTATTAAATGTAATTCTTTAAATAACAATTTTATTGTTTTAATGTAAATGATAACTTCCCTGAATTTTTTTTCTGAAAGTTTGTTTTGTTAGTATGCTCAACAACCTATGACTTGATGAGCTTTGCTAAAAGAGGATCCAGTCTGCTAAGTAGGAGAATAATGGCGCAAAGGTATTGTATTTGATTGATATTTTATATAACGTTCTTTTTGAAAGTAAATTTTTAACGAAACGAAGAAAATCTTTCCTGCACTTTTTAAAGCGTTAATTTTATTTTTTAAAGAAAATATTCTGAGAATGAAAAAAGCGAGGTCGAAAAAAACGGTCATTGATGTAAGAAGGCCGGATGAATTTGCAAAAGGACATGCAGACGGAAGTATCAATATTCCGTTGCAGGAAATGCCGGAAAGGCTTGATGAAATCAAAAAGTTTAAATCCCCGCTACTGGTAGTATGCGGCGGTGGAACGCGCCACATCAGAGCGTTTGAACTATTAAAAGAAAACGGAATCGAAAGTGAAAAGGGTGGGGCATGGAAGGATGTCGTTCAGAATAAATAGAAACACAACTGATTAATCTCTTTCCTTAAAAAATACTTCTGTACGATTTTAAAAACTATGCCACACATCTAATTTTAAGGCTTTGAGGACGATGGATAGAAAAATGGCCGGTGAAGCACACCAGCCATGGATAAAAAAGCTGCCCTTTCAGACAGCCCTGGCAACAATGAACACTGAAATTTTTTATTATGCCACTTTCATCATTTCTGCAGCCAGCTCAAAATCGCCTTTGCTGGCTTTTCCTGCCGCAAAAGTGACCACCTGGGTAAGGGGCGTATAGCCGGCACACATGATCGTGAAGCTGTAGGTTCCCGCCGCGATTCGTTTGATGTGGTACTTTCCTTTGGTGTCGGTAGTGGCGGTGTATTTCTGATCCTGTGATAAGATCACCGCACCGGCTACCGGCTGGTTCAGGTTATTAACGATCCTGCCTCTCAGGCTTGCCGGGCGTTCGCCACGGTTCATGGATACGAGGTAATTGAACGTAAATTTCTTTTTCATCATCACATCTTCTTTGAAGATTTGCTGGCCGTCTTTCATCATTTCGATCGCGCTGGCATAGATGGCATTATTGGCCTTTATCTTCACACTGGTAGCGGTTTCCTTCTCCAGGTTTACGTGTGAGTAAATGACATAGGCTGCAATACAATTTTCGCCTGCTGTTTTGAAGGTAGCCTGAAAGTCGGCCGGCATATTTTCGGCCGCTGTAAGTGCCTCCAGGTTTTGGGCGATAAACGTGTTGGCCGCTTCGATCAGGCTGCGCACGGCGCTCCAGTTATCCACCGAAGCCCGCGGATACAACGAAGCCCCGGCGGCCTGCAATTTGGTTTTCACCATTTTTTCGTCAAAGGCTTTGGTGATGTACACATTCAGCACCTGCCAGTTGGCCAGCACCCCGCGGGTAGCCTTCATCAAATTGATGCGCGCTTCTTTGCGGGCCGCCAGCGTTGTAAGGCTTTCGGGCAGTTGCTTTGCATCTTTGACAGCCTGCAATGCGTTGGCCACAAATGCTTCTGTATAAAAAGCTTTCAGGGCCGAAAATTTAGCAAGATTCTGACCGCACAGTTTCCATGCGGCCAGGCATACGGTGTAGAGGATTTCCTGCGGAATCCCGTACTGTGTTTTTTTTGATTTCATAATAAAGATTTTTTTGATTTTTTTTGATAACCAGACTAAATGTCAAATTATTGTAATTTTTTAGAAATATTTTTGAAAAAAGTTTTTTTTTACTTATGGGCACATTTTGGCGGCCATTTTTTTATTCCACGCGGTTGTTTTCCGGTCGTTGCCGGCCGTTCAGATATAGATGTGCGTGCGGCAGGTGTAGCTCCTGGTTCGACAGCTATCAATTTTGGTTCGATAGATATAAATTTTGGTTCGACGGACAGAGATCCCCGCCCGACAGATAAACAATTGTGTTGCACAGAAATAGCTTCCGCTTCGACAGATGAACATTTTGGTTCATCAGAATTCGTTCCGGGGTTCCTGGATATAGGTTTGGGTTCAGCAGTTTTAAAATTGCATTCCTATTTTTTTCTTATTCCTGATTTTTGCCTGACAGCTTTGGGCTTTATTCCTGGAAATTTTTATTGGTTTTTTGTTATTACTGATTGCGGACTATTTTTTATAGTTATTTCTGCTTTTGCCTGACACCTTTGCCGCTTATTCCTAATTGGAAATTTTTCCATTACATTTGATCCATTAAAATTTTTATCAACCCAACTGCATGTTCACAAAAGAAGAAGCCCATTCACAAATCTCAGCACTGGTAGAACGTTTTACGGAACAATTGCCTTCTTATAAAAAAAGCGATTACAATGAAACGCTTACCCGCAGGGATTTCATTGATCCTTTCTTTAAAGCGCTCGGTTGGGACATGAACAATTCCGCAGGCAATGCAGAGGCTTACCGCGAAGTGATACACGAAGACAAAATAAAGATCGGCAGCGCCACCAAAGCGCCCGATTATTCTTTCCGCTTACCGGGTGGGAAGCGCTTGTTTTTTGTAGAGGCGAAGAAGCCAAGTGTAGCGGTGAAAGATGAAATATTGCCGGCCTACCAGGTGCGTCGCTATGCATGGAGCGCCAAACTGCCTATTTCTATCCTTACCGATTTTGAAGAGTTTGCTGTGTATGATTGCAAGAAGAAACCCAACATCACGGACAAGGCCAGCACCAGCCGCATCAAATACATTACCTACAAAGATTACCTGCCGCAGTTTGATTTTATCTGGGACAATTTCAGCAAGGAGAAAGTACTGAAAGGCGGCTTTGATAAATTTATACAAAGCGACAGCAACAAAAAAGGCACTTCTACGGTTGATAAAGAATTCCTCGTTTCGCTGGATGAATGGCGCAAGCAACTGGCGCAGAATATCGCGCTTAGGAATATTCAATTGAATGAAGATGAGATCAATTATACCGTTCAGCAGACGATAGACCGGCTGATCTTTTTGCGCATTGCTGAAGACAGGGGCGTGGAAGAATACGGAAGGTTAAAGACTTTCTTACATGGCGATGGCTATTACCAAAACCTGTTTCAATATTTTAAAGAAGCTGACAGCAAATACAACAGTGGCCTTTTTAATTTTAAGAAAGATACGCTGAGCGCGGGTTTGGCGCTGGATAATAAGGTGATCAAAAACATCCTGAACGAATTGTATTATCCCATCAGCCCTTATGAGTTTAGTGTGCTGAGCGTGGAAATACTCGGCAGCGCTTATGAGCAGTTTTTGGGAAAACAGATCAGGCTTACCGGCGGCCATAAAGCGGTGATAGAAGAAAAGCCGGAAGTGCGCAAGGCTGGTGGCGTTTATTATACGCCGCAATATATTGTGGAATACATTGTGAAAAATACCGTTGGCAAACTAACCGGAGGCAAAACGCCACAGGAAATAGAAACCTTAAAAATTGTAGATCCGGCCTGTGGCAGCGGTAGTTTTTTGATTGGCGCTTATGAGTATTTATTGAATTATCACCAGCAATATTATAAGCCGAAATTTGAAGAGCTGACGCAGATTGCTGCCAGCAACGAATACCCGAGCAAGCAACGCACTGAAGCACAAAAGGAAAGGAACAAACTGCCTTTGACGCCGGATGGAAACCTTACTACGGCAGTAAAGAAACAAATATTGCTGAATAATATTTTCGGGGTTGACATTGATACGCAAGCAGTGGAAGTGACCAAGCTGAGCCTGATGCTGAAATGCATGGAAGGCGAAACCAAAAGCAGCATCAACGCTGAAATGAACTTTGGCGAAAGAGTGTTGCCCACGCTGGACGATAATATCAAATGTGGCAACAGTTTGATAGATGTGGACTTTTATGACGGCCAGCTCGACTTTGAGCCAGGCATAGAAAAGAAAGTAAAACCCTTTAGCTGGGAAAAAGCATTTCCAACAATTTTTAAGCAGGGAGGATTTGATTGTGTGATTGGGAATCCGCCATATGGGGCAGGATTGCTTTCGGAAGAGACTGAATATTTTTTAAAGAATTTTAAACTTCAAGACTATCAACTTGATAGCTATTTTCTTTTTATAGAAAAGTCACTTAAAATTTTAAAACGAGAAGCTTTATTAGGATTTATTATTCCTAATACATGGTTGTTGAATTTGAAATCTTCAAAAATCCGTAAATATCTTTTTGAAAAAACTGAAATTGAAAACATTGTTCAATATCAAAATCCTGTTTTCGCACAAGCAGTAGTAGATACGCAGATAATTATTTTTAGAAATGTAAATCCGAGCGAGGCTCACGAAATAGGAATTGAGATTTTTAATAAGCAGAATGAAAGAACAGAAAGTACGATCAAACAACAAAAATGGATTGATGTTGATGGTGCACCAGTAAACATACACGATAATGAGAAGAATCATTCAATCCAAACCAAACTTTTATTTTTGCCAATTCTCGACAACATTTGTAAAATAACACAAGGGACAAAACCATTTCAAGTAGGGAAAGGAAAACCACCTCAAACGAGAAAAATTGTTGATGAAAAACCTTTTGTTTCTGACAAAAAAGTTGATCCTTTTTTTAAACCTCTCTTGCGAGGAAGCATGATGAATCGTTATCAAATAAATTGGGATAATAACTATTTTATAAAATTCGGTGACTGGCTTGCAGAACCTCGTTACTCTGCTGGATATGATGCTAAAGAAAAAATAATTATCCGGCAAACTGGTGATCACTTAAATGCCACACTTGATACGAAACAGTTTATTGTAAGAGATAACCTTTATACAATTCTTCCTAAAAAGCCTGAAATTAATCTTCGATACATTCTTTGATTACTAAATTCAAAATTATTAAATTGGTATTATCAAAATATTTTGAATCCAGAAAAGGGAGAAGCATTAGCACAGGTAAAAAGAGGACATATTGCTCTACTTCCAATTAAGGAGATTAATATTTCAACCAAGGAAGAAGTTGCTCTTCATGACGAAATCGTTCATTTAGTAGAAACGATGTTGCAATTACAAAAAGAAAAACAACAAACCACCCTTCCCGATAAACTGGATCAATTAAATACAAGAATAGAATACACCGATGAAAAAATAAACAAGCTGGTGTTTGAGTTGTATGGATTGGGAGAGGAGGAGAGGAGGATTGTGGAGGGGGATAATAGTATTTGACGTTCGATTGTTCAATCGCAACTTTAAAATAAAACTTTATATAATAATTAAAATTTATGAAGCCAAAATTATTTATAGGGTCTTCTTCTGAAGCATTAGAAGTAGCAAATGCAATTCAAGAAAATCTCACACACGATGCAGAAGTTACTGTGTGGAATCAGGGAATTTTCAAACTTTCTTCAACTTCTTTGAATGATCTTGTTTCTGCTGTTGGCAAATCTAATTATGCAATTTTTGTATTTAATCCCGATGATATCGGTATTATTCGTGAACAAAAACATTCAACAGTAAGGGACAATGTAATTTTTGAACTTGGCCTCTTCATTGGTAAACTTGGACAAGGCAATGTGTACTATCTTATTCCTGAAAATGAAACTATACATTTGCCTACAGATTTACTTGGAGTAAATCCTGGATTGTATAATAGTCGAAGAAGCGACAAAAATTTACTGGCTGCATTAGGCCCTTTTTGCAATCAGGTAAGAAGTCAACTAAAGGAATTCAAATATATTAATCTTGAAGTTTTACATGAAGAAAGTGAGAGCGCAAAAAGGATTGCCGTAGACCAACCTTTCGGTTATGAATATTTACTTCTAGCTGAATTGATTGAATCAAGGCTTAGTAAGATCAACAAAATGCATCAAAACCTGCGTAACGGTGTTTATTTTGTCAGATCTATTCATGTTACCGCTGAAGAATACCATAGGTTCTTTCAAGACACATTAGAAGAGTTTCAAAGGTTAATTAAGATTTTCAGCCATTTGGTAACTGATGGAATTAAAACAGCTCTAGGACCAGACGGAGTTCCTTCTAAATTTATCGACCTAAAAATATTATCTGACGAATTTCTGAATCTGTCAACCGAGCTTTTTAATTGGGAAGCAAGAAATGAACAACTTGTCCCGCCCGATGGCCTTACTAAAGCTAAGGATCTTTTCCGCGGAACTTCAGATGTAATTAACACACAAATGAACATACTGCCTAGTGAAATCAGGCGAGTTATAAAAGCAAATCAGGAGCCTAATAAAATAAGCTCAGAATGTGTGATAAATTTAAAATTGGAGTTACCACCTCAGATTGAGCAAGTGTTAGCTGTATTCCAAGACTATTATGGCAAAAAAGGATATTTGTAGGAGAACTTGAGATAGTATTAGAATTCACCAATGAAAAATAAGCAAGTTGGTATTTTCTTCTTAGCAACGTCTCCCGATAGTGGACGTTGCGCATCAGTAATGTCATCTGAATTTAAAAACAAGAATAGAATACCCCGATGAAAAAATAAACAAGCTGGTGTTTGAGTTGTATGAATTGAGAGTGGAGGAGAGGAAGATTGTTGAGGTGGGTAAGGGATAAATTTAAGCTAAATGAATATAAACTCATGAAAGGGAATTCTTTTTTTTATGCAATTGTAGGAATGACCGTTGCAGCTACTTTAAGCTATTTAAACAAAGCAACAGGTAAACATGTTGATAGTAATGAGAAAGGCGAGTTTCTTCTGAAGATGCATAAGCTTTATAAAATTGTAGGATATGTGTCACTTGTAATAGGCTTGATTGTAACCATCGGGCCAATTTTAACAGACAAACCTGATGCGGCAATCTTTATAATGATGTTTTTGATGTTTTTAATATTCATAGGGCTCGGACTGTTGTGTGTATTATTTTATCGAAATCATTACTTACGTTTTGACAATTCAACAATCGAAGTTAGAAGCGCATTTGCTAAGACAAAAATTATTAATTGGGAAGAAATTAAGAGCGTAAGTTTTAATCCTTCATCTGGCCTTATAACTTTAAAAAATCAGCATGGTCAAAAAATAAAAGTGCATCAACATCTTATCGGACTTGGGAGATTTATATCTTATCTTGAAACTAAAACAGATTGGACAGCAAAAAAATTGAAACTTCCTGTTAAACCAAATTAGTCAAACAAGAATAGAATACACCGATGAAAAAATAAATAGGCTGGTGTTTGAGTTGTATGAATTTACCCTTTGCCGGTCTTCGCGAAAAATAAAAGAGCCCGTTGTTGGTGTTGAGCGAAGGCAAAGCGCGGTGGCTTCACCAACAACATGAATTGAACGAAAGGCTATCTTTGAATCAGAATTAATATGCGATGATAACAGAATCTCTTCAATTTTTTACTGCCCCACGCCCCGGTTCGTGTCACGAACCACATTTTTTTAAGACACCGTCATGAAGCAATAACTTAACTTCATATTCCGTTTATAGTGTTATAGTCTGAATGTTATGAAGAAAATACTGCTTATTCTTTCAATTCCAATTTTCGTATTCCTATCTTGTACCAAAGACAAAAATGAATCCCCGGTTTCTCCTCCGGCTAGCGATACTCTTTCTGTAGGATGGAAAAAAATACCAATCAAAGATTCGGGATTTCTCGATATCTTTTTTATTAACAATACCGGATTTACAGCAGGCATAAATATTTTTAAATCATCTGATGGCGGCGAGAACTGGTCTAAACTTATTTTGCCTTCAGGATTAGCTTCGACGCCTCTGTTTAATCTCACAATGGGAAGTGCGATGAATGCAATTTTTATAAGTCCTACTCAACTTGTTATAACGCATAATGGTGGCGCAAGCTTTAGTATTAAGCCCACACCAGACCCGGCTTTAACAGACATTTTTTTTACAGATTCAACTGTTGCTTATGCTGTTGGTAGTAGTGTTTGGAAAACGATTGATGCAGGCGATAATTGGAAAAAGCTCTATGATTTTGCGCTACCGGGCGCATGGAGTTCGATTTTTTTTACCAGTGGACAAACTGGTTGGGTGTCAAGAAAAACAGGCGTTTATAAAACCCTGAATGGTGGCATGGATTGGCAAAGAACCAATACCGATACATTTAACCTTGACCAGGGAGGAGCCATTTTTTTTCTTAATTCAGATACTGGTTATATTTCCAATAATATCTCCATTGAAAGGACGGTTAACGGAGGTGCTTCATGGAATAAAGTTTTCGCTTGTTCTAACAGTACTTATCATGACATTCATTTTGTTTCAGCAAACGTTGGCTACATCACCGATGGTCCCAGCATTTTTAAAACTACGGATGGCGGAAATACCTGGACAAAAGTAGTAGCATTGGCCGCCTCTATCACTAATTCGTTAATAGAATTGCATTTTACCGATCCAAATCATGGATGGGCTTGTGGTGCAAAGGGACCTATATTAAAATTTAACCAATAGTTGCGAATACGTCGGAAATGCATGAACAATTATTTAAACTAAAGTTGACTAAAACATGAAAGGACGAAGCTTTTCACTCATCCTCCTCCTGATAACGACAGGTATTCTTGTATCGTCCTGCACAAAACCCCGCGGGGCTGATCTGCGATCTGGGGCTACGACACTCACCCCCGGACTAAAAAACCAGATGGTTTATGGGGCAAGTGCTGATGGCAATTTGTATGCACTTGATGCCCAAAACGGGACTGTCAAATGGACCTTTCCGTTGAATAATTCCGGGGTGTGGACGGATATAATTTCCACTCCTGCCTATTATGATTCAGTTATATATGTCGCGAGCACCGATCAAAATGTTTATGCGGTGAATGCATTTAGCGGTAAAGAGGTTTGGCACTATAAAACGAATTCTACATACGGTGAATTTTTTTCGTCACCAGTGGTTGCTGACGGAACTGTCTATATTCCCGGATTTGAGCCAAAATTTTATGCATTGGATGCTAAAACCGGTAAGCTAAAGTGGTCCCGGGATTTTCCTCGAGATTTTTATTCATCGCCAGCCTATTTCAATAATACTATTTTTATTGCTTGTAACGATGGAGGACTTTATGCCCTTGATGCCGGAACAGGCAATACTATATGGTCTGAGGGGGGAGGTAGTGTTAACTACAGTGCGAGCGCGCCCTGCGTGAAAAATGGTGTAGTATATGCAATAGCCGCCGTAGATAACCTCGATATTTCCGGCACTGTGATGAACCAGCTAAGTGCCGCAGACGGAACCAGCTTTATGGGTATGTACTCAACTTTTTATTTTCCGTCTGGAGCGCACTATTGTCCTACAATAGACGATAGTATTCTGTTTGTAGCTGGTTTGGGCGAAATTCTGTATGCGATAAAGAATGGAGAGCGGATGTATTACAACCAAATGTGGCAGTGTAATGTTGGCAGCACTATTGCGGGATCGCCGGTTTATGACGACAGTCTTGTATATATAACTACATCTGATGGTCGTGCATCCGGGATATACAAACAAACCGGAATTCAAAAATGGAGTTTCGATACTTATAGTGGCAATAACAGCATTGTGACATCTCCTGTCATAGCTAATGGTGTGCTCTTTTTTGGCTCAACGGACCGGTTCTGGGCTGTAGATGCGGAAACCGGCAAATTAATGTGGGAGACGAGGCCACCTATGCCTTTTTTTTCAAGCCCTGTTGTATTAGCAAAGGACGGGAAGGCGTACCATGCGGGGGTTAGCGGGATGCAGAATTAAAGGCCCCTGTTTTAGCGCGAGTTTGTAGTTAGGATTTCGCGCAAGCGTCCGCTTGTGCTATCTATGCTCGAGCCCGTTGTTGGTGTTGCGCGAAGGAAAAGTGCGTCGGCTTCACCAACAACATGAATTCAACGAAACCCTATCTTTGAATTAGAACTAGCTAAGCAACGATAACATCGAAACTTAAAAAAACCAACTTCAAAAAAATACAAATTTGCCTTATTAATTCTGCTACTGATAGGCAGAAGCAAAAAAATATACCAGTCAGTGCAGTATGTTAATAAGCCTAATCGGTGGATATTTTTTTGAATGAGTCAGCCACTGAGCCTACTGACCTTATCTCTGTACCCTTCCGCTTGCATCGCCTTTCATCAAGCCCTGCACTTCACTTAAAGTAGCATGGTTCAAATCCCCTGGAATGGTGTGTTTCAAAGCAGATGCAGCTACACCAAATTCTGCTGCATCTTTTAAATTCATTCCCGAAACCAAAGCATAAATAAATCCGCTGGCAAATGAATCTCCGCTTCCTACACGATCAACAATGCGAACGTCATATTGTCTCGAATGATAAAATTCGTTACCATCATATACTAATGCACTCCACCCATTATCAGATGCGCTGTGACTTTCTCTTAAAGTGGACGCAATATATTTAAAGCCAAATTTTTCTTTCATTTGCTGAAAAACATCTTTGTATCCATCAAGGTTTAATTCGCCTTTGGTAACATCGGTTCCTTTACTTTTAAATCCGAGTGTGGTTTCCGCGTCTTCTTCATTCCCGATACAAACATCTACATATTGACAAAGATTCGTCATCACTTCTTTTGCTTTTTCTTTGCTCCACAATTTTTTACGATAATTCAAATCAATGCTGGTAGTAACTCCTTTTGCTTTCGCGGCTTTTAATGCAGCTTCTGTAAGTGCTGCGGCCTTGTCGCTCAAAGCCGGTGTGATGCCGGTAGTATGAAACCACGAAGCGCCTTCAAATATCTTATCAAAATCAAAATCAGAAATTTCAGCTTCGGAAATTGCTGCATCAGCGCGATCATAAATTACCTGTGATGCCCGCATTGACGCGCCTGTTTCCAGAAAATAAATGCCAAGTCTCTTTCCTCCCCGTGCAACAAATTGTGTATCCACTCCGTAGCGGCGCAAATGATTAATAGCCGATTGCCCGATGGCATTGTCCGGCACTTTTGATACAAACACTCCGTTTAATCCATAATTGGTAAGAGCCGCAGCCACATTGGCTTCGCCACCGCCATAAGTAACATCAAAACTATCGGCCTGTACAAATCTTTTATAATCAGGTGTAGATAAACGAAGCATAATTTCTCCAAGTGTAACAACTTTTTTTGCCATGTCTTTTTAATAATTTAGTGGATTGTTGAATGAAATTTTGAAAAAATATTTTAAGCCAAATCTCTTTCTTATTTATTAATATGACAAGAAAATGTGCGGTAACGTTTGCGTAAAGCTTTGAAAAATTTGCGTTAGCTGTATTTATAAACTTAAATGAATATCTTTCAGAAATTGGTAAATTATCGGTAACGATTGCATAAAAAAATATGGATTTATAATTTTATTCCAATAACATTGTTGACAGTAAAAATGTATTCATGGATAAAAAAGACACTTTATTAAAACTCATTCCCGAACAGGGAATTTTGCCACTCTATTTTTATAAAGATCCAGAAGTTAGTTTGGAGGTTTTAAAAGCTTTATACCGCGCGGGAATCAGAACCGTGGAGTATACAAACCGGGGCGAAGCCGCACTGCAGAATTTTAAAAAAATGCGTGAATTATGTGATGCACAATTAAAGGATATGTACCTGGGAATCGGAACGATTAAAAACGGGAAAATTGCACAAACCTTTATTGATGCCGGAGCCGATTTTATTATTTGTCCTGGCCTTGTAGAGGATGTGGCAAAAGTAGCTGATGAAAATAATTTGCTTTGGGTGCCAGGATGTATGACGCCCACAGAAATTATCCGCGCAGAAACATTGGGTGCAAAAATGATCAAATTGTTTCCGGGAAATATCTTAGGTCCTGAATTCATGAGCGCGATAAAGACGTTATTTCCAGATTTACTATTTATGCCAACCGGCGGCGTTGATCTTGATAAAGAAAATATTTCCAGATGGCTGAAAGCCGGTGTGTGCGCTGTAGGAATGGGAAGCAAACTTGTGAGCAAAGATTTATTGGAGCAAAAAAATTACGCAAAAATTGAAGAACTTGCCAACCAGGCATTGGAAATTTTGAAATCCCTTAAATAAATTTCTTTTTAAACAAAACCATGATGCAGCAAACTATCCAAGTTGATAAAACCGATTCTAAGCAAAACCATTTCAATCTGCAAAAAACAATTGGTAAGTATCGTTGGACGATTTGTGGATTGATATTTTTTGCAACAACGATTAATTACCTCGACAGGCAGGTAATCAGCTTGTTGAAATCAGTTTTATCAGAACAGCTTCATTGGAACGATGCGGATTATGCGGACATTGAAATTGCGTTTAAATTTTTCTATGCATTTGGCATGCTCGGCGCTGGACATATCATTGACAAGCTCGGATCAAAGATTGGTTACGCAGTTTCTACCGGCTTATGGAGCGTCGCTGCTGTTTGCCATGCGTTTGCATCGAGTGTTTTGGGATTTGCAGTAGTAAGATCTTTTCTTGGCCTTACAGAATCAGGAAATTTTCCGGCAGCAATCAAAGCAACTGCAGAATGGTTTCCAAAAAAAGAACGGGCGTTGGCAACGGGGATTTTTAATTCGGGATCAAACCTCGGAGCCATCATTGCGCCACTAACCGTTCCTTTTATTGCCGTTGCATGGGGATGGAGATGGGCGTTTATTCTGACCGGCGTTTTAGGTTTTATCTGGCTGGTTTTATGGATGATTTTTTATAATGTTCCCGCAAAAGAAAAGCGACTTTCTGTTGATGAATTTAATTACATCCACAGCGATAAAGATGAAAAAGCCGTGGAGGAAATCAAAGGCGCGAGGATATCCTGGGCGAAACTATTGAGCTACCGGCAAACATGGGCGTTTGCGATCGGTAAATTTTTAACTGATCCCGTGTGGTGGTTTTATCTCTTTTGGCTGCCGGATTTTTTAGAAAGTCAATACCATCTTACCATGACGCAAATTGCCGTTCCGGTTGCCGTGGTGTATATGTTGTCCACGATCGGAAGTGTAGGCGGCGGCTGGCTTCCGCTGGCTATGATCCGAAGAGGAGCGCCGGTTTTCAGGGCGCGCAAAGTCTCAATGCTCATCTTTGCTTTTCTTGTGGTGCCTATTTTATTTGCCCAGGTTGCCGGAAATGTGAACATGTGGCTTGCTGTTTTTATTATTGGTTTGGCTGCAGCAGCCCATCAGGCCTGGAGTGCAAATATCTTCACTACCGTGAGTGATATGTTTCCTAAATCTGCGACAGCATCCGTAACAGGAATTGGCGGTATGTTTGGCGGAGTAGGAGGGATCCTGCTTTCGCTTTTGGTTCAGAAAAATATGTTTGTATATTATCGCTCTATTGGCCAGATAAACACTGCCTATTATATCATGTTTGCTATTTGTGCCGGCGCTTATTTGCTCGCGTGGATTATTATGCAAATATTGGTTCCTAAAATGAAGCCATTGGATCTGTAATTTTAGTTGGTAGGAAAGGAAAACGAGAAAAGTGATTTTGGTAAAAATTTTTTACTGAAAATATTTTTCTTTCCGGTGAAGCAACAAATATTCGCATTTCTACATCCGCGCTGCTTATTTTAAACGACTACTCTTTGCGCTCTTAAACTTGGTTGCCTGCTGTTGTTTATCCTTTTAAATCAACTATATAAAAAAAGTGTTGCTTACATTACCCAAAAAAAAAGAAACACTAGTCTTTTCAGGATTGTGAATTAATAAATGAATAGCTATCGCTAAATATCGGTATACTAATTTGTTTTCATAATGGTGTTAATGGCATAAATTTTAATACCCTTCTTTTCAAAGAAGCTTAAATTATTTTTATGTTAGCAATGAATTATCGTGGGCCTTTCCGGGTTCGCGCTCAACAGAAACCATTACCGGAAATTCAGCATCCCGAAGATGTAATTGTGAAGGTGGACCGCGCCTGTATCTGTGGCTCAGACCTTCATATTTATCATGGCCTTGTTCCTGATACCCGCGTCGGTACTACGTTTGGCCACGAATTTATTGGTGAAGTTGTAGAAAAAGGCGCAGATGTTAATAAATTAAACATCGGCGACCGCATACTGGTTCCGTTTAATATTTCATGTGGCAGATGTGCTTTTTGTAAACAAGGGCTTTACAGCAATTGCCATGAATCAAATCCGGAAGCGACTGCCGCCGGAGGAATCTTTGGCTATTCGCACACCTGCGGCGGTTTTGACGGTGGCCAGGCAGAATATGCACGCGTGCCTTATGGAGAAGTAGGCCCGATGGTCATTCCGCCTGATATTCATCCTGACGACGCGGTATTGCTTACCGATGTTTTTCCAACCGGATATCAGGCTGCAGAAATGGGCGGCATTAAAAAAGGCGATACGGTAGTCGTATTCGGAGCCGGACCAATCGGAATCATGGCGGCGAGATGCGCATGGTTTTTTGGTGCAGCAAGGGTAATTGTTATCGATCGCATAGAATACAGGCTTGAATTTGCCCGCAATTTTTCTCATTGTGAAGCATATAATTTTGAGTCTTTGGAGGATCCGGTTTTGTTCATCAAAAAAACCACCGGGTATTTTGGTGCTGATGTGTGTATTGATGCTGTCGGTTGCGAAGCCGCCGGTAGCGCTTTGCAATGGATTACAGGAAGAGTGCTGATGATGCAGGCCGGCTCAGCAACGGCGCTTCACTGGGCAATTAATTCGGTGAAAAAAGGCGGTATTGTTTCGATAGTAGGAGTCTATGGGCCTACCGACAACCTGGTGCCTATCGGTAACGTGGTCAATAAAGGAATTACCATCAGAGCGGATCAGTGTTCCGTAAAAAGATTGCTTCCCAAATTGATTCATCACATCCGGGAAGGCTATATTGAACCGCGACAGATCATCTCTCATCATATTCCGTTGAAAGAAGTTTCCGACGCCTATCATATTTTTTCGGCCAAATTAGACAACTGTATTAAAACAGTTCTTATTCCTTAAATAAATTATTATGGAAAATACAAGCAATAATTACCAGAATATTCCAGGATGGGGAGTAGACACCGATCCTAATGACAATCCAAATTATCCTATCAAGAATTATAATGGCGACGACCATCAAAGGCTCGATTGGACAAGACCGCCATTGCAACCGGTCACCGTCGAAATATTAGAATCGGTAGAACAGGCGAGAATGCCGGCGGTCTTTGGAACAAAACTGCCTCCTTCAGGTGTGAGTGGCATGCTGCGCAGGTATGCTTTTAAATATGATGAGTCTGAATATGGACATTGGCTCAATTTATTATTAGCGGATCGCATCAATGTAGTCGAAGGAATTTTGCATGATCTAAGCCATTTTCGTATTCCGAATATTTTCGCGGAAAAAGGCATGAAAGCCGACTGGAAATACAACCGGAAGGAACTGGTAACAAAAATTATAGTGGCAACAGCAGTCACTACGGCTATTGTTTTTTGGCTAAAAAAGAAAGATCGTAAAAGCGGCTGATAAAATCGTTGCTTTCAACGTTCAATGCTTTGCTTCAATTTTTCTTCAGATTCCTTTTTTAAGTTTGTTTAAATTTAAAAGACAAACTCATGAAGAAGATTCTCGGAGCGGCAGTTATTATGCTGGCATTAAACACTATATCTTTTGCGCAAGAGAAAGAAGCGGGTCATCAAAAAATAACTGTTCCTGCGGTTGTTAAACAAGCAAACGTGGATAGATACCCTCAATCCAAAAATTACAGGGTAACGTGGGAAAAGGAAAAAGGAAATTATGAAGCCAACTGGGGCGGTAAAGATGGGGAAGCAAATTCCGCAATGTACACACCATCAGGCAAGTTTATTGAAATTGTAAAAGCAATTCCAACGAAAGATTTACCTAAAGGCGTTTTAACTTATTCCAAAGAGCATTATAAAACCACTAAATTTGGAGATGTAGGAAGAGCCACAGATGCCACTGGTAAAATTTCTTATGAAGTGGAAATTAACGGCAAAGATGTGATCTTTGATGAGAACGGGAATTTTGTAAAAGAAGAAAAATAAAAAATCTTTAGCTGATAAGCTATTCCGTTTGAAAGAAGGAATGGCTTTTTTTTTATGAAAATGAATAAGAACTATTTCATAACAATTCTTTGTTTTGTTTTTTCTATATCTTCCTTTGCCCAGAATAAAACACTTGATTATTTTATCAATAAATCACTTACAAACGATCCCAGGATATCAGAACTTCAGAACCTCATTTTAGCAAATAAAACAGACAGTGCCTTAATTGTTGCAGCAAATAAATTGCAGGTAACAGGAAATGGGAATGCTTACTACGCGCCGGTTATAAATGGTTACGGTTATGATGTCGCCATCACAAACGGTCAGCAGCTTTCTGCGTTGGTTGCTTTGAACAAACAAATTTATAACAAACGAAATCTGAGTTTACAATTCAAAAGCTTGCAATTGCAAAATGATTCTTTAACGAATTTTATAGCGATCAGTAAACAGGATATAAAGAAGGCGATCATCGCTCAATATATTCTTGCTTACAGCGATCAGCTCCAGCTTTCGTTTAATGATGAACTGATCACTCTTTTAACCAACGAGGAAGAGATCTTAAAAAAACTGACTCAAAAAAATGTGTATAAACAAGCTGATTATTTATCTTTTTTGGTTACACTTCAGCAGCAACAATTGACAAGGAATCAACTGTTCGCTCAATATAAAAGTAATTATGCCACGCTTAATTACCTTGCCGGCATTATTGATACGACCACTGAAACACTTGCTGCTCCTGATTTACAAGCGAAGCTCTTTTTTAATAATGAAAATTCTCCTTTCATTTTAAATTATAAAATTGATAGTTTGCGTCTTGAGAACGAACGCGCGATCATCAAATATCAATACCGTCCTAAGGTAAATCTGTTTGCAGATGCCGGGTATCAATCTACATTTATTCTCAATCCTTATAAAAATTTCGGATACAATTTTGGCATTAACCTGACTGTTCCGATTTATGATGGACACCAAAGGAAATTGCAGTTTTCCAGGCTCGATATACAGGAAAGAACAAGGCAAAGACAACGAGAATTTTTTTACAATCAATACCAGCAGCAGATACTGCAATTACGGCAGCAATTAAATGATCTTCAAAACCTTGCTGCGCCCGTGAATAAACAGATTGAATATTTGGAAACGCTCATAAAAGTAAATGGAAAATTATTAGAAACCGGCGATATCCGGATCACCGATTATGTGCTCGCTTTGAATAATTATATTACGGCAAAAAACCTGGTTGTTCAGAATAAAATTGCGCAATACCAGGTAATTCAACAACTGAATTACTGGCATATGCAGTTGTAAATAAATGGATTTAATAAAATCAAAATGAAACAATATTTTGTAAAATCAGTTTCTGCGCTATTTGTTTGTTTACTGACTTTGGCAAGTTGCAAATCAAAAGATGCCGAAACCACAGAAGAGCCGCCAGCAGTCCGTGTGCCTGTTACCGTTACATCTGTTACTTATGAACCGCTGCAACAATACATTGATGTGAATGCAACTTCCACTTTTCTGCAACAGAACTTTGTAAAATCAAATCTGAATGGTTATATCCAAAAAGCGAATATTAAATTCGGTGATTATGTTCATCGTGGACAGATTTTATTTATTTTAAAAACAAAAGAAGCAGCAGCAATTGGAAATTCGGTAAACAAACTCGATTCCGCATTTAATTTTTCCGGGATCAATTCAGTGCGCGCTGATGCTTCCGGGTATGTAATGCAGGTCAATCACCAGGCGGGAGATTATGTGCAGGATGGCGAGCAACTTGCTGTCATCAATGATTCTAAAAGTTTTGTTTTTGTAATGAATGTCCCCTATGAATACAAACCATATATTTCTACCGGAAAGCAGGTGCAGCTTACATTGCCGGATGGTGAGAAATTTTGGGCAACGGTAAAACCATCTTTACCCATGATGGATTCTGCTTCACAAACGCAGGCAGTATCATTAAATGTAATTGCATCTCATCCCATCCCAATGAACCTTGTGGCGAAAGTGCGGATTGTAAAAGAATCAAAACCTGCGGCACAAACTTTAGATAAAGCCGCCATATTATCTGATGAAACACAAAGTAATTTCTGGATCATGAAAATGATCAATGACAGTACCGCTGTAAAAGTGCCGGTAAAAACAGGAATGGAATCGGGGGATAAAGTAGAAATTATCTCACCTGAATTTCAACCAAAAGACAAAATATTAGTGACGGGAAATTATGGTCTGGAAGATACAACGAAAGTGATTGTTCAAAAAGATTCGCTGTAATGAGTTGGTTGAAAATTTAAAGGTATAAGTAAACAAATGAAAAATTTTTTCACCACATTTAAAAGTCCGATGACCGTTGTTCTTGCATTGGTCATTTTGGGCGGCATTTTTACTTATACAAAATTACACACTTCGCTATTTCCTGAAATTACTTTTCCTAAGATAAAAATCATTGCTGATGCCGGTTTACAGCCGGTGGATAAAATGATGGTAACGGTAACACGGCCATTAGAATTTGCTATAAAGAAAATTCCGGATCTGACAGATATCCGGAGCACAACAAGCCGTGGCAGTTGCGAGATTTCCGCATTTATTGATTGGAAAGCAAACGTTGATCTAAGCCAGCAGAGGATTGAATCAAGAATTGCTGAAATAAGAAACACACTTCCTCCTGATGTAAGCATCACGGTTGAGAAAATGAATCCTTCCATTTTGCCCGTGATGGGATATTCCCTGGAAAGTCATGAACTATCTCCAATTGCTTTGAAACAATTGGCGCTTTATACCATACAACCTTACCTGAGCCAGGTTCCCGGCGTTTCTGAAATCAGGGTGATCGGTGGCAAAACGAAAGAGTATTGGATCCAACTTGACCTTCAGAAAATGAGTACGCTCGGCATTACGCCGGAAGCCATCAATACTGCATTGAGCCAAACAAATTTCATCAAATCAAACGGTTATTTATCAGATTACAGGCATTTGTATCTGACCATTACAAATGCATCTGTACAATCTTTGGATCAATTAAAAAATGTAGTCCTAAGTAATAATGGCAAGCGCGTCGTGCAGTTGCAGGACATTGCTGACATACAGGTAAAAGAAGCTGTAGAATATATAAAAGTAAACGCGAATGGGAAAGAAAGTGTATTGATAGCGGTAGTAAAACAACCGAACAGTAATTTGATCGATGTATCAAAAGCGATGGAACAAAAGATCGCCAGCCTTAAAAATCTTTTGCCGAAAGATGTTACTTTAAAACCCTATTACATACAGGCAGATTTTGTAAATAATGCGGTAAGAAGTGTTACTGACAGCCTTTGGATTGGGTTACTTCTCGCCATTATTGTGGCTATCATTTTTCTCCGGTCTTTTAAAGCAAGTGCCACGATATTATTGACCATACCGGTAACACTTGCCGCTACTTTGATCGTGTTGTATGTAGTTGGTTATACTTTAAATATTATGACCCTTGGCGCCATTGCTGCAGCTATCGGTTTGATCATTGATGATGCAATAGTTGTGGTGGAACAAATCCATCGTTCACATGAAGAGCATCCCAACGAGGAATATAAAGTTGTGGTGCAAAAAGCAATACACTATTTGTTTCCGGCAATGGTAGGTTCTTCCATAAGTACCATCGTTATTTTTATTCCTTTTATTTTAATGAGCGGCATAGCTGGTGCATATTTTAATGTGCTCACAAATACGATGATCATCACGTTGGTTTGTTCATTTTTTGTAACCTGGCTTGGCCTGCCGGTGATCTATCTTTTATTTTCTAAAAAGAAAAAAGAAAAAGAAGCTAAGCAAAAAGAGAAACCACATTTTGTAAAAAAACAACAGTGGGTTTTGTTTTTTATCAGGCGTCCGTGGATCAGTTTTATTTTTGTTGCCATTTTAATTCTTTCAATTGTATTGATCTTACCCGCATTGGAAACAGGTTTTTTACCTCAGATGGATGAAGGAACCATTGTTCTCGATTATACTTCTCCACCGGGAACCTCTCTTGAAGAAACGAACAGCGAATTGCAGCAGGTAGAAAAAATTATTACGTCAACTCCGGAAGTAAGCGCTTACTCGCGACGCACTGGAACACAAATGGGGTTTTTTATTACAGAACCAAATACAGGAGATTATGAAATTCAATTAAAAAGCAACAGAACGAAAACAACAGATGAAGTAATAGATGAGATTCGAAAAAAGATTGAAGCGTCCCAACCGGCTCTGCGGGTGGATTTTGGCCAGGTGATCAGTGATATGCTGGGTGATTTAATGACCTCTGTTCAACCAATAGAAATAAAAATTTTTGGTGACGATCTGCAAAAAATAAAAGAGCTGTCAACGCAGGTGGGAAACGTCGTACAAAACGTAAAAGGAACAGCGGATGTCTTCAATGGAATTACGATCGCCGGTCCTTCTGTAACCGTTATTCCTGATTACAATCGGTTGGCGCAATTTGGAATTACACCAGCGAATCTTCAATATCAATTGCAAACCTCTCTGGAAGGAAATGTCGTGGGTAACATTTTTGAAAATAACCGGATATATGCAGTCAGGCTTGTTTATCCGGGAAGCAAAAAGATGAGTGTTGAAGATATTAAGAAATTACAAATCGCTTCTCCTGACGGAAGATTAAAACCAATCAGCGAATTAGCAGATGTACAGATTAGTGAAGGTGATGCTGAGATTCAACGTGAAAATTTACAATCTATGGGCGTTGTTTCTGCACGCCTGGAAAACCGGGATCTCGGAAGTACCATGAAAGAAATTAAGCGTAAAATTTCTTCAGAAATTCGTTTGCCACAAGGCTATCATATTGAGTATGGTGGCTCTTATGCGCAGCAGCAGCAGTCATTCACCGAGCTTTTAATGATCTTAATTGCTTCAAGCCTTTTGGTATTTGGAACCATTCTTTTTTTATTCAAAGATGTAAAAGTGGCGCTGGCTATTTTAATGATTTCTGTGCTCGGAATCTCCGGAAGTTATATCGCTTTGTTTCTAACTCACACACCTTTGAATGTAGGCAGCTATACCGGGCTTATTATGATCGTGGGAATTATTGGTGAGAATTCCATTTTTACTTTTTTGCAGTTCAGGGAAAACCTGAGATTGCAATCGGTGGACGAATCGGTAGAATATGCCATCTCTACAAGGCTTCGGCCGAAATTAATGACGGCATTGGGCGCCATCATCGCATTGATGCCACTCGCTTTGGGAATCGGAACCGGCGCTAAACTCCATCAGCCTCTTGCCATCGCTGTTATTGGCGGTTTTCTAATCGCAATTCCTTTGTTATTAATTGTCTTGCCTTCTGTTTTGCGGTTGTTGTTTAAGAATGTGAAGCAGAAAAATCAATCGCAGTAAACAAAGAAATAACAAGGATTTCCACTCTCTTATTCAGGAATGTTTGACAGCCCATTCATTTTAAATCTCTTTGTTATTTGATATGTTGAACCGCGATTTTGTTTCTGTGAAATTATTTAATGCGATTGTCACAATCATTTAAAATTGATGGTTTTTTTAAATATCGTTTAATTATTTTTGAAGAATGATTCTTATTGTAGATGATTCCAGGGAAAATATAATTTCATTAAAAAAAGTTCTTGAAAAAAACAATTTTGAGGTAGATACCGCGTCCTCTGGTGAAGAGGCATTAAAGAAAGTTCTGAAAAGATCGTATGTCCTGATAATCCTTGATGTGCAGATGCCGGGAATGGATGGCTTTGAAGTAGCCGAAGCCATTTCAGGTTATAGTAAGGCAAAGGAAACCGCCATCATTTTTCTTTCTGCTGCCAGCAGCAATATAAAACTTATCACCCGTGGATACTCTTCAGGGGGCCTGGATTATATCACCAAGCCGGTTGACGTGAATATTCTTTTGTTGAAAGTAAAAACGTTTTACCGCATCTACGAGCAAAGCCGTGCATTAAATGAAATGCAAAATGCATTGCTGGAAGAAATAGAATTCAGAAAAGAAGCAGAGCGGAAAAAAGATGAGTTTATCAGCATCGCGAGCCATGAATTAAAAACTCCGTTGACAAGCATTAAGGGATACATCCAGCTATTGGAAAGAAGTATTGATAAAGGCGATATTCCTACGGTCAAAAACCGGTTATATAAAGTACAGGATCATATTGAAAAATTAAATATCCTGGTGGCCGATCTCTTAGATATATCAAAAATAGAAAGTGGCAAATTGAAGTTTAATAAAAAATACTTTGCGATAGACCCTTTATTGGATAACATTATTGAAGTAATGCAGCAATCGCATCCTGATTTTAAAATTGTCAAAACGGAAAGTGTTTGTGAAAATGTTTTTGGAGATGAAATGCGCATTGAACAGGTGATTGTAAACTTCATTACCAATGCCATCAAATATTCTCCCGGCACTCATGAAATACAAATATTTTCGCGCCTTTGTGACGGCGAGATTTATATAGCTGTAAAAGATTTTGGAATTGGAATGTCAAAAGAACATCAGCAAAAAGTGTTCGGTAAATTTTACCGGGTAGAAGAAACCTCTGAGCGTTTCCAGGGACTTGGCATTGGTTTGTTCATATGCCAGCAAATAATACAACGGCATAAAGGAACGATAGGCGTTAAAAGCGCGCCAGGCAAAGGTTCCGAATTTTATTTTTATTTACCGTTAAATCAAAATAAGGAAGAAAACCACTAAAGATTATTATGAAGTTAACTTTAAAACGAAACCTGCTATATGGGCTGGTATTATCCCTGATCCTTTTGTTTATCAGTTCTTTTGCCTCTTATATCAGTATCAAAAATTTGATTCAAAGTTCTGAAATGGTGCGCCGAAGCAATCGGACCATCGAGACTTTGAACAATGTTTTATCGGTAGTAAAAGATGCAGAAACAGTTCAGCGAGGATTTTTATTAACCGGAGATCCTGTATTTCTTACTCCTTACCATGAAGCAACCGGAAAAACAGGAGCTGTTATCAATTTGTTGTCGTCAGAACTTTCCAATACCGATATTCAACAGAAGAATCTGGCTGAATTACGTCAGGATGTCGAAAACAGAATGCGGCTTTTGGAGCGGAATATTAACCTGAAAAAACTACAAGGGTTTGTTTCTTCTGAGGATTTATTAAGTGGCAAAAAATACATGGACGACCTTCGTGGAGTTATTGCAAATATGGAACATGAAGAACAGCAAATTCTCCAAACCCGCACAGCAAGTCTGAACAGGCTCGCCTCTTACACCCCTTCGCTCATAATTTTTTCTGCGCTTTTAGCAATAGCAATAACGCTGTTTTTTTATCGAAAAGTTTCTTCCGATTTCGATGAAAAAAGTAAACTGCAGGATGAACTGGAAAAGCAAAATGCCGAGACTGAAAACCGTATTACTGCCATTGAAAATGTAGCGTCGCAAATTTCTAACGGAAACTATAAGATCCGTTTGGATAGGATCACAAAAGACAGCCTTGGAAGTCTTGCAGGTTCCTTAAATAACATGGCACAATCGCTGCAGGATTCTTTTAATCTCCTGGAAGAAAAAGAGTGGCTGCAATCATCGGTTGCAGTTGTAAATGATATTATGGTAGGCGAGAAAAGTGTGGAAAACCTCGCTACAGATATTCTGGAACATATTACAGAACTGTCTCAAAGCATGGTAGCCGCCATTTATATTTTGGAGGAAGACAATCAGCTTCACCTGGCAGGAAGCTACGCATTGGCAGAAAATGAAAAGCAAAAAACTTTGCAGATAGGTGAAGGAATTGCCGGCCAGGCGTTTCAGTCCGGGAAACAAATTTTATTACAAAATATCCCTGACAGCCAATCCACGATAAGCTATGCAACCGGAAAGACAAAGCCTCGCAATATAGTAGCAGTGCCAGTTACAAGAGATAAGACTGTAATAGGTGTTATCGAATTAGGTGCAATACATGACTATTCTGCACGGCAACTGGAATTGTTGAAATCTGTTTCAGCCAATATCGGCCTTGCATTTTACGGAGCACAAAACCGCAAGAGGTTACAGGAACTTTTGGAAGAAACACAGGCGCAAACAGAGGAATTACAAATGCAGCATTCTGAACTGGAAAGTATCAATGCCGAACTGGAAGCACAGACAGAGAAAGTGCAGGCGTCAGAAGAAGAATTACGGGTCCAGCAGGAAGAATTATTGCAAAGCAACCGGGAACTGGAAGAGAGAACCACTTTGCTGGAAGAAAAAAATAAGTTGATCCAGGAGCGGAACCATGTTATTGAACAAAAATCAAAAGAATTAGCACAAAGTACTAAGTACAAATCCGAATTTTTGGCAAATATGTCGCATGAATTGCGCACACCACTGAATTCGATTTTGCTTCTTTCCAGGTTGATGACGGAAAGCAACGACCTCGACAGACAATATATAGAATATGCAGAAGTGATGCAAACTTCAGGTCAGGGGTTATTGAGTTTGATTGATGAAATTTTGGATCTTTCAAAAATAGAAGCGGGCAAAATGACATTGGAAGTTGGTGATGTTCCGCTGGAAGAAATCACTTCGGAGATGCAAGGTTTATTTACTCCGATTGCAAAAGAAAAAAATATCCAACTCAAAATAAATATCGGATTAAACACTTCTGAAATTTTGCATACAGATAAAATGCGTTTGCAACAAATTTTGAAAAATCTTCTTTCGAATGCAATCAAATTTACTTCACAAGGATATGTGTCACTGGACATTTCAAATGACACAAGCGGGAAAAAAATATTTTTTAAAGTAACTGATACCGGCATTGGAATTCCAAAAGATAAGCAGGCCCAGATATTTGAGGCTTTTCAGCAGGCAGACGGATCTACAAGACGAAAATATGGTGGAACCGGCTTAGGGTTATCTATCAGCCGCGAACTGGCGAGATTATTAGGAGGAGAAATAGAGTTAACCAGCACTGAAGGCGTGGGAAGTGAGTTTATTTTAAGTTTACCGGTTGATATAAACCAGAGTGCGGAATTAACAGTCAAGCCGCAGCAAGAAAAGTCTATTTATCCTATTGAAGAACCAGCAGAGCAACAAAAAACGTTTATTGTGGATCACATTCCTCACGCAATTGACGATGATCGCGATAAGATTTTGCCAGGTGATAAAGTGATTTTAATCATTGAAGATGATACATCTTTTGCAAAAATTCTTTTAGATTTTTCGCGGAAAAAAAATTACAAAGGCATCGTTGCTGTACGCGGAGATGTGGGAATAGAAATGGCAGAACATTTTAAACCGCTTGCAATTCTGTTGGATATTCAGTTACCGGTGATGGACGGGTGGCAGGTAATGGAAGCGTTGAAATCAAATCCGGAAACAAAGCCAATTCCGGTTCATATTATGTCGTCTTTAAAATTTAAACAGGAGAGTTTGTTGAAAGGTGCAGTAGATTTTATCAATAAACCTTTTGCACTGGAACAAATGCAGGAAATCTTTAAAAAGCTGGAACATGCATTGAGCCGCTCGCCCAAAAAAGTGTTGATTGTAGAAGAAAATAAGCAACATGCAAAAGCGCTGAGTTATTTTTTGAGCGCCAACAATATTAATACAGAAATCGCCACAAATGTAACAGAAAGCATTGACGCACTTCAAAAGCATGAAATAGATTGTGTGATCCTGGACATGGGCGTGCCTGATAAAAATGCTTATCAAACCCTGGATACCATTAAACAAAATGAGGGTTTGGAAAATCTTCCCATCATTGTTTTTACCGGAAAAAATCTTTCTAAAGGTGAAGAAAGCCGGATAAAAAAATATGCAGATTCTATCGTGGTCAAAACCGCTTATTCTTACCAACGCATATTAGATGAAGCCGGTTTGTTTTTGCATTTGGTAGAAGAAAAAAATAAACAGAATCAACAAAAAATTTCAGGATTTGAGGGCTTAAGTGAACTTCGAAATATTTTAAAAGGCAAAACAGTTATGATTGCGGATGATGATGTGCGGAATATTTTTTCACTAACCAAGGCGCTGGAACTGCATGGCATGAAAGTACTTGCAGCGATTGACGGAAGAGAGGCTTTAAAAACTTTAGAGCAAAATCCACAGGTGGATGTCGTGCTGATGGATATGATGATGCCGGAAATGGATGGCTACGAAACCATTCGCGAGATCAGGGCAATGAATGAATATAAAAATGTTCCTATTTTGGCTGTTACTGCAAAAGCGATGATGGGCGACCGTGAAAAATGCATTGCAGTTGGCGCCTCAGATTATATCTCAAAACCCGTCGATATAGATCAATTGATTTCTTTATTAAGAGTTTGGCTGTACGACAAAATATAATGCCTCTATTTATTTATGGACAATAAGAAGGAAATTCTCATTATTGATGATGACAGTAAAAATATTTTTGCCCTCTCTGCAGTTTTAAAATCAAAAAAATATCCTTGTGTTTCTGCAATGAGCGCCGATCAGGGATTAAAAATTTTATCTGCAAATAAAAATATTGGCGTGGTTTTGATGGATATGATGATGCCCGAGATGGATGGATACGAAGCCATTGGCAAAATGAAAAGTAATGAAGAATTAAAGAATATTCCGGTGATAGCAGTGACAGCGCAGGCAATGGTGGGCGATAGGGAAAAATGCGTGAAAGCTGGAGCAGATGGTTACATTTCAAAGCCGGTAAATGTGGATGAATTACTACGGTTGTTAAACAAATTAATTCGATGAATTTGGATTCAACAGAAAAAAGTGATGAGCAGATTGAGATACTTCTTTCCGATGCACTGGAAATATACGGATATGATTTCACAGGATATTCCCGTGCTTCATTGAAGAGAAGGATCATGAGGCTTTATGTTTTGGATCAATTTGTCAGCTTTGCTGAATTCAGATACAAAGTTCGCACGGAGCCGGGTTATTTCAAACGTTTCCTCGAGCAGATCACCATCAACGTGACAGAAATGTTTCGTGATCCGGAGTTTTATAAGACGTTGCGAAAAGAAGTTTTGCCGAAACTGGGAACTTATCCGTTTATCCGGATTTGGGTTGCCGGATGCAGTACGGGTGAAGAAGCTTATTCGATTTCCATTCTTTTGAAAGAATTAAATTTTCTGAAAAAATCTCTTATTTATGCCACGGATATTAACAGCACTGTTTTAGAAAAAGCAGCACAGGCGATGATTCCATTGAGTAAAATGAAACAATATTCGGAAAATTATATTGCTTCGGGCGGAAGCGAAAACTTTTCTGATTATTATGCTGCAAATTATTCCCTTGCAAGGCTGAATGATGATGTAAAAGCAAAAATTGTTTTTTCAACACACAACCTGGTTTCCGAAAATTCTTTTAATGAATTTCAACTAATATTGTGCAGGAACGTCATTATTTATTTTGACCGGCAATTGCAAACAAAAGTGTTTGAGTTGTTCGACAACAGCCTCGAAAAGTTTGGCTATCTCGCATTGGGAAGTAAGGAAACGCTTGACTTTTCAACAATTTCGAAGAACTATAAAAAATTGGATTCTGCAAAAATCTGGCAAAAAATAAGGTAAATGAAACACTGTAATGCATTTATTATTGGCGGATCTGCAGGCAGCCTGGATGTACTTTTGAAAGTCTTGCCGTCGCTTGACTTATTGCTTAGCTTTCCGATTATAATTGTTCTGCATCGTAAACCCGGAACGGATAATGTATTGACGGGCCTTTTATCTTCGAAAACTAAATTGCCTGTCAAAGAAGTCGAGGAAAAAGAAAAAATTAATCGGTCAACCATCTATATTGCACCTTCAGATTATCATTTACTCATCGAAAACAATAAAACATTTTCTTTGGATGCATCCGAAAAAGTAAATTTTTCACGACCTTCAATCGATGTAATTTTTCAAAGTGCGGCTGAAGTTTACCGCGAGGATTTGGTTTGCCTGTTGCTGTCAGGCTCTAATAATGATGGCATTGAAGGATTAAAAAAAGTAAAAGAGAACGGCGGCATGGCAATCATCCAAAACCCTTTATCGGCCGCTGTTTCATATATGCCGCAGCAGGCGGCGTTGCATGTAAATATTGATGAAGTGTTGGAAATAGAAGATATTGCACCTTATATAAATCAATTGTCAAAATGAGAGAAACTATCAAAATGGAAAAAGGCAAAAAGGTTTTTATTTTTGACGACAACGAGGAGCTTTTAGAATTATGCACCATTATTTTAGAAGATATCGGTTGCGAAATAAAAACCTCCGTTACATCAAACAATATTGAGCAACAGGTAAAGGATTTTTCTCCTGATATGATTTTTATGGACAACTGGCTTCCGGATATCAGCGGCATCGAAGCGACCAAAATATTGAAAGCGAATAAAGAGTTACAAAATATTCCGGTGATCTATTTCTCCGCTAATAATAATATCAGCGCCCTTGCAAAAGAAGCCGGCGCCGATGATTTTCTGGCAAAGCCATTTGATGTTGCTGCTTTTGAAAAAATTGTGAAGAAGTATGCAGAGGCTTGCGATTAGTATGCGGCAGAGAAACAAATATCCTGTTTTTGTATTTATCCTTAGGCTTTGTTTCCCATGGTTACTTTACCGTTTTTTTTCAAGCTACAAAAAAATGCTCATTGCATAATTCTTCTCGTTTAACGATAATTATATTTCGTATTTTTATTTCATGGAAGTACATGAGCCAGTTTTGACTTACGGCAAGCAAAAAATTTCTATTCAAGAATATCTTGAAATGGAAAATGGAGCAGATGAAAAGCATGAATATTACAAGGGCGAAATATTCGCCATGTCAGGGGCTAAAGTGCCACATAATATTATTACAACAAATCTTCTTGCAACACTTTATAATAAACTGAAAGGGAAAAAGTGCAAGCCCTTCAACAGTGATCAGCGCATCCATATTCCCTCAAACACACTATTTACTTATCCGGATATTTCGATTATTTGTGGAGAAATCATTACACTGAATGATGATGATTACAACGTTTTAAATCCAACGGTAATTATTGAGGTGCTTTCCAAATCGACGAGAAATTCTGATCGCAGGGAAAAATTTAAATTATACCGCGATATAAAAACGTTTAAAGAATATATAGTGGTTGATTCTGCAAGCATCCATATGGAAGTATTCACGGTGAATGAAAGTGGTCACTGGGAACTGGAAGAATCTATTTTGCTTTCTGAAATATATGAGGATGTTAAGATTGAAGAATAGATTATTTGCGGCATCGTTGCGCTCTGCACGAATCATTATATTGTTGCATTTTGACGTTTAAGTTGATCAAAGACACAAATTCTTCTTATTTATTCTTTTGCTGAAGTGGTTTTGCAATTTGTCTATTCCCTGCAGCGATACGAAGCACATTGATGTTGAAAATCGAACACAATCGACAACAGAAATTCCTTTTATTTGTTCTTTTGCTGTGTTTGATTTTTAAAATATCAAAACCAATGTTCCTGCGATGATCAGCAACGCGCCCATTGCGGTTTTGAAATTAAGCGGCTCACCCAGAAATACCACTGCGAGAATGATCGCAATCGCCACGCTCATTTTATCGACCGGCGCCACTTGCGATACTTTTCCCAATTGCAATGCTTTAAAATAAAATATCCATGAAAGGCCGGTTGCTACTCCTGATAAACAAAGAAAAATAATATTTTGTTTGGTAAGCGAATGGATTGAATAAGCGCCGCCCCTGATAAATGCGATGCCCCAGGCGATGACTAAAATCACAACTGTTCTGATCGCTGTTGCCAAGTCTGTATCTACTCCTTTAATGCCAACTTTGGCAAAGATCGCTGTCAGGGCTGCAAACAAAGCGGCCAGCAAAGCATATATCCACCACATAATAGTTCATTTTTAAATTTGATAATGATAATCGTTTTTGACATAAAAATAAATCCTGCTGATGCCGTAAGCCAAAAATATGCTTAATAAAAATGGAACAACCTCATCAGAAGGGTAATGAACGCCAAGATAGAGTCTGCTGTAAGCAATCAGGCAGGCCCACGGGAAAAGCACATAAGGAAGCCATTTTATTTCTTTTCTTGTTGTAATAAATAAATAAAAACTAACCGAAAAGACATTGAAAGTATGGGCAGAAACAAAACCATATTCGCCGCCTCTATAGCCATTTACATAATGTAGCAAATTTTCCAGGCCTGGCGTGTGGCTTGGCCTCGGCCGCATGACCCAAGGCCTGATGACAGAGGAAGAAAGCTGATCGCTTAATAATATTAATGGAAGAATTAAAATAAGCAGCCACCAGCTTTGTTTCTTGAATTTTACAATCAATACAATAATAATAAACGCATAAAAAGGAAACCAACCGGTAATGCTGCTTGCGAACCACATGACTGAATCCCAGAAAGAACTGTGATGATGATTGATAAAAACCAATATCTCTCTGTCAATTTCTTCCAGCCAGTTTATTATTTTCACTGATGGTTATTTTATTAAAAAGTTTTTGAGAAGCAAAAGCGACTACAAAACTGATCACTACGGAACCCAATACATCACTTGGATAATGAACGCCAAGCGCCATTCGCGAATAAGCGACAAATATCGCCCATAGCCAGATGATGGTGAGTAACCAGGTTGGGCGCGAAAACAACAAACACATCGAAAGTGCTACCACTATTACATCGCCGGTGTGTCCCGAGGGAAAGGAAGGACTTCCGGCTCCTGTTAATTTTTCAATATATTTATCTACCTCAAATGGGCGCGGCCTGTTCACGGTATATTTCAAAATGTTGATAATAATTGCGTTAACAGAAAATGCAAACGCTACCTGGTATTTTCTGAATTTTAAAAAGTTCGTTTTTTGGATAAATCCATAAATAATAACAATGACAGCAATGGCCACAGCTGTTGTACCGGCAGTATCTGTAAGAAACCTGAAAAAATTGTCCAAACAAGGTATTCTGTGATGATTGATCCATTCAAGTGAGCGCAAATCGTAATCGTACAAAGTCATTTTTTATTTATAAATTCCTGCAAAGAAAAAGAAAGAATCTAAAGAAAAGCTGAATATTCTAAGAGGTGACATCTCTTCCAAAAGGTGTGAACTCTAAGAGAGAAACATTTTTCCATTTCTCATTGTACTATTTTCCTATTCTCCATAATTTTTTAATACTTTTAATTATCCTTTTAAACCAAATTTATATGACAACTTCCCGTCGCACGTTCATAAAAAACAGCAGCCTTGCTCTTGCAGGCGTTTCCATGCTTCCATCAATTTTAAAAGAAGAAAAAGCATCGGTTATTGTGGGCATACAATTATATACGGTAAGAGATGATATGAAAAAAGATCCGGCAGGGACATTAAAAAAATTGGCGACGATGGGATATAAATATGTAGAACATGCCGGTTACCATGATGGAAAATTTTACGGATATGCTATTCCGGAATTTAAAAAGCTTTTAAAGGAAAATAATTTGAAAATGGAAAGCGGCCATAGTCCGCTTACTGGCAAACAATGGGACAAAACGGCCAATGATTTTACTGACGAATGGAAGCGAACAATAACAGATGCAGCCGCAGTAGGAATGAAATATCTGATCAGTCCCGGGGTGGATGAAAGTCTCTGCAAAACGAAAGACGATTTCATGCACTATATGGACATGTTTAACAAAACAGGAGAACTGTGTAAAAAGGCTGGAATTCATTTTGCCTTTCACAATGAAAGTTATGAATTCAACCACAGCGTGAATGGCAGCGTTTTGTATGATCTCATTTTACAGACCGTGGATAAAAATCTTGTCGGCCAGCAAATGGATATTGGAAATATGTGGGAGCCCGGCGGCAGGCCTTTGCATTACTTAAAGAAATATCCGGGAAGGTTTTTGCTGATGCATGTAAAGAATGAGTTGAAGAGGGAAACCGCTGGTGCAAATGGAAATCTATATGAAAATACCTTGCTTTCAAAAGGTGTAATTCCGGTAAAAGAAGTAATAGATTACGCCCGAAAAACCGGAACAAAATATTTCATTATCGAGCAGGAGGAATACCAGGATAAAACGGCACTTGAATGCGCCAGGCTTGATTTAGAGGCGATGAAAGGGTGGGCGTTCTAGTGTTTGGTTTATACTTTTTGGTAGTTCCAGCTTTGTATAAACAGAAAAAAACCGGAACGATCTATAAAACCAACAAAGAAACTTTTAAGCCGAATTCTTAATTTTTATCTTACCGAATTAAAGCAGGTTATTTATTCGGATAAATAAAAGAATTTTTTCCGTCGCTCCTGCATTTTTATAAACATAATTTTTTGCAGCAGCACTTCTGGATGATAATTCTTCATGATTACCTAATAATCGATTAACCACTTTTTCCAGCTCAATCGCATTCTCTATACTGATAGCGCCGGTAGAATCGATCAATTCTTCTGCTTCAAAGTTTTTGTCATATTCAGGGCCAAAAATGACCGGTTTGCCATAAACCGCAGCTTCCAGGATATTATGTAGGCCGTCATCACCAAATCCACCACCAACATACGTTATCGTTGCATAATAATACAGCCGCGAAAGCATTCCTACGTTATCAATAACGAGACAATTTGGTTCCACGTCGTCAGTAGCGCGTTGTCTTTCGACCGTTGCCTGAAGTCCTTTTTTCATCCAGTCAGAATAATAGATGCCTCCAAATTCCTTCTTCACTTCTGCCAGATTTTCCTCATCAATTTCATGCGGTGCAATGATAAATTTTATTTCAGGATAGTTTCTTACAAAATGAGTCCATTCTGCTTCATCATCTTCCCATGTACTGCCAGCTACGATCACTTTTGCATTTTTACAAAACGCAGCAATGCCAGGAATTTCTGTAAAGGTTTCTGCTATATTGATCACACGGTCACACCTGGTATCACCGGTAACGGTAATTTTATCTGCCGGAATGATCTTTTGCAAATGCTCTTTTGAATCTACATTTTGAACAAAAAAATGGGTGAAACAATCCAACATCTTTTTATAAAAACCGCCATACCATTTAAAGAAAACCTGGTTGCTTCTGTAAACACCCGAAACCATGAGTAATGGAATATTCCGTTCTTTTATTTCCTGCAAATAATAATGCCAGTATTCATATTTTACCCAAAGAACCAAAAATGGGTTTAAAATATCCATCCATTTTTTTGCATGAACCATTGAATCCATCGGCAGGTAAAAAACATTCCTGAAATCTTTATTGTTTTTTACGATCTCATAACCGGATGGAGAAAAAAAAGTGAGGACAATCGTTACATCCGGAAACGTTTCTTTTATTTTTTGTAAAACAGGACGCCCTTGTTCAAACTCGCCAAGGCTGGCGCTGTGCATCCAGATGATCTTTTCATTTGGAACAGACGATAAAGCGGTTTGTAATTCTTCAAAAACATTTCTTCTGCCCGAAATCCATAGCTTTGCTTTTTTATTCCAAAAAGAAACGACATGAATCCCGGCTTTATAAAGGAGCAAAAAAAGATGATAAAATATGATCAAACAGAAGGAATTTGTTACATAAATTATTTGAAATCATTAAACAAGCAAGGCAGCCGTGTCATTTTTCCATTTCCGGTACTTTTTTCAATACCTCCGGTTTTATTTCCCAAACAAGTGCGCTGGCCCCAAGGATCGCTGCATCAGACTCTTTTAATTCACTGAATAATAATTTCACTTTATTCTGAAAAATTGGCAACAGGTTTTTCTCCATGTGTATTTTTACCGGATCAAGTAAAAGGTTCCCCGCTTTGATAACACCGCCGAATAAAATGATCGCTTCCGGTGACGAGAACATCACAAAATTCGCGAGCGCTTCACCAAGGATCTTTCCGGTAATTTCAAAAACTTCATTAGCAATAGCATCTCCCTGAATTGCTGCTTCGTACACTCTTTTTGAGGTAATTTTTTCATGTGCAATATTTCTTAAAAGGCTTTTTTCACCGACTCTTTCATCCAATATTTCTTTGGCTGTTATCGAAATTCCTGTTGCTGAGGCATAGGTTTCCAGGCTGCCTTTCATCCCTGTGCCCCAGTGAAGACGGCCTCCGGGACGAATAATCGTATGCCCGAGTTCGCCAGCAAAGCCATCATGGCCATAAATTAATTGTCCATTGGCTATAATGCCGCTTCCAACGCCGGTTCCCAAAGTGATCATAATAAAATCCCTCATTCCACGTCCTGCGCCATACATCAATTCGCCAATAGCAGCTGCATTCGCATCATTAGTAAGCGTGCAGGGTTTTTTAAACCGGTCGGTAATCAGTTTTGCAATTGGCAAAATGCCTTTCCAGTGAAGGTTCGGAGCATATTCGATCGTACCGCTGTAATAGTTTCCATTCGGAGCGCCTACGCCGATTCCTTTGATGACATCCATGCCGCCAACAGCATCTATTGCTGGTTGAAGTTCTTCGAACAATTCATCGATAAATAAATTTAGTTCTTTATGATTGGTAGTTGAAATATCTCCGCGGTTGGAAATATCCCCGCGATGATTTACAATTCCGAATTTAGTGTTAGTGCCACCAATATCGATTCCGATTGCATATTCTACCGGACTTTCCAGGAAATCTGATTGTTTAGTATTCAAGAGAAAGAAGTTTTTGGGTTGTTGTATTAAGAATTACGTTTTTGAAAAGATAAAAATAGTTTTTCTTTTTGAATGCTGCCTATTTTCTCAAAATATGGTTAGTGAATCGCCCTCTTCAGATTTTTTTAAATAATGAAATTATCGAAAGTTGGTCAAATCATAAACTTTACAAAGGAACTTATTCTTTTACAATTACCGGATCTCCCGGAACACGATTGGCCGGATCATAAACTGCCACAGCTACTTTTGAATCGGCGCAACCATAATATAAATACCATTTCTTTTTAAAGAAAACCATTCCTTCGATAAAAACAGTTCCATTCACATATTGCCCACTTTTTTCAAAAGATTCCATTGGTCGCAAAAATGGAACATCCAAACGTGCAATCGGTTTTGAAGGATCTTTTGAATCAAACAAAACCTGTCCGGCGCAATAGGAGTCGGCATTGTAGCGTTTGTCGCCTTCATCACCGGATTTATTTTTACCGTTATAAAAAAGAAGAATGCCATCTTTAGTCATTAAAGCCGGCGGTCCGCATTCTGTAAGATCACTGTCAAAAAATCCTTTCCTTGGAGAAATTAATTCTTTCAGTTTCCCATCTTTATTCAAAACGGGTTGCCAGTTTACCAGGTCCGATGACGTAGCTGCATACACATGATGCTCGCCCCAATACAACCAATATTCTCCATTGATCTTTGTGATCACTTGTTTGTCCCCCATCATTTTTGTAAGGATAGACGCAGACTTTGTTGCCATATTAAAAAAACGTCCATTGTATGCTTTTTGAAAAATGGGGCCATGTTTTTTCCAATGGATCAGATCAGTTGAAGTGGCCACACCAAGCCGCGGTAATTTGCGGTTCCATTGTGTGTAGAACATTACATACATGCCGCTTTCTGTCATTGCTACTCTTGGATCTTCGCAACCTCCCGGCCATTCGTATTTTTTTTGAGAATCATTCGCAGGAAATAAAACGGGAACATTTTTTCTTCCAAAATACAAGCCGTCATTGCTTTCAGCAAAACCGATCCTGGAAGTATGGAAGCCGATTCCATTGCCGGAGTTATCTTCAGCCCGGTAAAGCACGATCACTTTTCCATCTTTGATCGTTGCTGCCGGATTAAAGGTGTTATCTGATTCCCAGTGATTTTCTTTGCCACTTATGGGATCGATAAAAACAGCGGTATTGTCCGGAGAAATAATTGGATTGATATTTTGTGGACGAACAAAACCTCCGAAAGCCCAGGAAGGCAGCATGTTTGCTGATTGCGCACTGGTGAAAAATGGTAAAAAGAATAAAGTAACGATCATTTCTGTAAACTTAAATGCTGTACGCTTCATTTGTTTAAAATTTAATATGATTTTTTTAACAATAAGTGATTCTACAAATGACCTCTCCCGCTTGAGTTTTTATTCAATTGGATCAACACCCGTTCTAGCTTTTGCGGTCTTTGAGTGCCAAGCAGTATTTTTTTCCCGTTCGTAAGTTGAAGTTGCAGTCACATTATACGCCATTCCGGTTCCACGAAGGCCGAACCTAACGCCCCATCCACCATATTCACCCAATGGCTTGTAGGTGCGTACATGAGCACTGGAAATTTCTTCCCATTTAATGACTTTAAACCTCTGAAAAGGATAAAAGCGGTAATTAATTCCTTCTGCAGTTATTTTTGTATCCAACCTGAGAATTAAAAACAACACAACGATAAGACTTTCGATCGCTGCTGCGAAAATAAGCGTAGTGTGTGCATCACTTTTAGTTTTTTGCATTTCAGAAAGAATGCCGGAAATGATCAGAACATCAACCGCCACAATAATGAGCCAAAGCCAGGGCTGTCTGAAGCGTTGTGTTTCGGTAAAATATCCATTGCTGTCATTCATTTTTTCAAATTTTGTAATTTTTCAGCTTTTGTAAAGAGATTAAAAATAAGGAATTAGGGTCATACAGGATGATGGATAAGTCCAGAAAATATTGAACTTCAGTTTCATGAGTGAAAATGGGTTTCAGGATTTTGATATAAGCTTCGTTCAGTTTGCTACAAACTACGAAATTACTTAATTATATGCTGAACAACATGAACCGACGATAAAAAAAATCACCCGAATAAAATTAAAATCCGGGTTATTTATTCTTCTGCTGTTTTAAAATTTTCCCTTTTTCACAAACACAGCTTAAATCCTTTATCCGCTTAATTTTCAAGAGAAATCTTTTGTTTTTTCTAAGGGTAAATCTATTTATACTATTTTGTATAAACAGCGAAACGCATTATCTTTGCATATCGATTAAATATAACAATTTCAACTTAAAATAACGGAATAATGAAAGAAGAATTGGATGTTTTGGAAGAAACCGTGTCGAGAGATTATCAATATGGCTTTGTTACCGATATTGAAACCGATGTAGTTCCAAAAGGCTTGAATGAAAATGTGATCCGGCTCATTTCACAAAAGAAAAACGAACCGGAATGGATGTTGAACTGGCGTCTGAAAGCTTATGCTCATTGGTTGAAAATGGAAGAACCGGAATGGGCAAATGTGAAATATCCGCCAATTGACTTCCAGGATATTATTTATTATGCCGCGCCAAGGAAAAAGGCTAAAGTAAACGGCTTGGATGAAGTGGATCCCGAATTGCTCAAAACTTTTGATAAACTCGGAATTTCGTTAAATGAACAAAAGCGGTTAACCGGAGTTGCGGTCGACGTAGTGATGGACAGTGTTTCTGTCGCTACTTCCTTCAAGAAGCAGCTTTCAGAGGTAGGAATTATTTTTTGCTCAATAAGCGAGGCGATTCAAAATCATCCGGAGCTGGTAAGGAAATATTTGGGATCTGTAGTACCGATGACCGATAATTATTTTGCGGCTTTAAATTCCGCAGTTTTTACAGATGGTTCCTTCTGTTATATTCCAAAAGGCGTTCGTTGCCCGATGGAATTATCTACTTATTTCCGGATTAACACCGAAAATTCCGGACAATTTGAACGTACGTTAATCGTTGCAGAAGATGACTCTTATGTAAGTTACCTTGAAGGTTGCACTGCTCCAAAGCGTGATGAAAATCAATTGCACGCTGCCGTCGTTGAATTGTTTGCCCACCGGAAAGCTGAAATAAAATATTCTACTGTTCAAAACTGGTTTCCGGGAGATGAAAACGGCCAGGGCGGCATTTATAACTTCGTTACGAAGCGCGGAATCTGCATGGGCGATTATTCCAAAATTTCCTGGTCACAAGTAGAAACCGGTTCTGCAATTACCTGGAAATATCCGAGTGTCATTTTGAAAGGTGATAATTCTATTGGTGAATTTTATTCTGTTGCTTTGACGAACCATCACCAGCAAGCTGATACCGGAACGAAGATGCTTCATTTAGGAAAAAATACGCGGAGCCGAATTGTTTCGAAAGGTATTTCTGCAGGACAAAGCCAGAATAGTTACCGTGGGCTGGTAAGAGCAGGTAAACATGCACTGAACGCGAGAAACTATTCGCAATGTGATTCATTGTTACTTGGCGACAAATGCGGCGCTCATACCTTTCCGTACATCGAATCAAAAAATAAAACAGCGGTGATCGAACATGAGGCTACTACTTCAAAAATCGGTGAAGATCAGCTTTTTTATTGCCGTCAGCGCGGCATTGATACCGAAGCTGCGGTAGCATTGATCGTCACCGGTTTTGCAAAAGAAGTGATGAATCAATTGCCTATGGAATTTGCTGTGGAAGCGCAGAAATTGCTGGCGGTGAGTCTGGAGGGGAGCGTTGGATAAGGAAGAAATAATATTCAATATTCAAGTTGAAGGAAAGAAAATAATTATTAAATTTTATATCAGAAAGAAAATGTTATCAATTAAAGACTTACGGGCATCAGTTGAAGGAAAAGAAATTTTAAAAGGAATAAACCTGGATGTAAATGCAGGTGAAGTTCATGCGATCATGGGGCCGAATGGTTCGGGGAAAAGCACGCTGGCATCCGTTCTTGCAGGAAGGGAAGAATATGAAGTAACCGGAGGTTCTGTTGATTTTTTGGGAAAAGATATTTTGGACTTATCTCCCGAAGACAGGGCACGCGAGGGTTTGTTTTTAGCTTTTCAATACCCGGTAGAAATCCCTGGCGTGAGCACGACCAATTTTATTAAAACTGCGGTAAACGAAAAAAGAAAATATCACGGACAACCACCTTTGGACGCCGTTTCTTTTATGAAGTTGATGAAAGAAAAGATGAACCTGGTGGAAATTGATAAATCGTTATTAACGCGTTCTATCAACGAAGGTTTTTCCGGTGGCGAAAAAAAGAAGAATGAGATTTTTCAGATGGCCATGTTGGAGCCTAAGTTGACAATTTTGGATGAAACGGATTCAGGACTTGATATTGATGCATTGAGAATTGTTGCCAATGGCGTAAATAAATTGCGTGATGAAAACCGTGCTATTATCGTGATCACCCATTATCAAAGATTGCTGGATTATCTCCAACCCGATTTCGTTCATGTTCTTCTTAATGGTAAAATCGTAAAATCGGGGACAAAAGAACTGGCGTTGGAACTGGAAGAAAAAGGATATGATTTTATTAAAGATGAATTTTTATCAGAAGCAGTTTAGGAAGTCCGAAAGAAGGTTTAAAAACACAATAATTACCAGATGGAAAGAATAAATTTAGAATATTTAGGAGAAAAATTTAATCAGCTTCAGACGATTGATCCTGATAATTTACTCACTGATGTAAGAAGAGAAGGTTTTAAAAATTTCAATAAAAAGCGTCTTCCTACTTTTAAAAATGAAGAGTGGAAATACACAAGTGTAAGCGATTTGTTTAAGAAAGAATATCATTTGACAGAAGATGAATTAAAACCAGCAATCTCAGCATCACAGGTTGATGAAATTCGTTTGCCGGGTTTTGAAAATGCAAATGAACTGGTTTTTGCAAATGGGAAATACGTACCTGAACTTTCTACCATTCGTTCATCAAAAGATCAACTGGTTATTTTGCCATTGGAGGAAGCGGCGAATGGAATTTATAAAGATTTAGTGAAGGAACATCTTGGAAAAAGTGCCCTTTTTATCAATGATGCCATCCACGCCCTCAACACTTCTTTTATTTATGGCGGCGTTTTTATTTATGCAGTAAAAGGACAAATAATTGAAAATCCTGTTTACCTGTATCACATTTCTGATGCAGCTGAAAATCACATTTTATCCCAGCCAAGAAGCTTGGTTTTTGCTGACAGCAGTTCCAAATTACAATTGGTAGAAACATACAAAACGATCGGTTCAATGGATAGTTTTACCAACGAAGTAGTGGAAGTAGCGGTAAAAGATAATGCGATCCTGGAATATTATAAAATTCAAAACGACGGACCCAACGGCAGTCACGTAGGCACCACACACATCCGCCAGATTGGAAAATGTTATGCGCATACAGTCGTTGTAAGTCTTGATGGAGGAATGATTCGCAATAATACCAACATCATTATGGAAGCTGCAGGCAATGAGGCGCACATGTATGGCTTGTATTTATTAAAGGGCAACAGTCATGTCGATAATCATACTTTGGTTGACAATAGAATGCCCAATTGTTTTAGCAACGAATTGTATAAAGGTGTGATGGACGCAAGGTCAACGGGCGTTTTTAGCGGAAAGATTTTTGTAAGGCCTGATGCTCAAAAAACAAATGCCTACCAGACAAACAACAATATATTGCTGAGCGAAAATGCGAGTGTCAATACGAAACCTCAGTTGGAAATTTTTGCTGATGATGTAAAGTGTTCTCATGGTTGCACTGTCGGAAGACTGGACGAAGAAGCGCTGTTTTATTTAAGAGCACGCGGCATTTCAAAAGAACATGCACAGGCAATGTTATTGAAAGCATTTGCAGAAAGTATTATTGAACAAATTAAAATAGAATCGCTAAAGGAATATGCAGAGCAGTTGATCGAAGAGAGGCTGAAAGGGGACAACAGCTGAAAACGGACAAAAGCGGAACCCCGAAGGCATTCTTAATTCTTAAACTCTTAATTCTTTATTTTTGGAAAAAACCACCACCATATCACCCTCCTTTGATGTAAACACCATCAGGGAATCTTTTCCGGTTCTGGAAAGAGAAGTGAATAATAAACTTTTGGTTTACCTGGATAATGCGGCTACTTCACAGAAACCGCAGGTAGTCATTGACGCACTCGACTATTATTATTCAAATTATAACGCCAATATTCATCGTGGAATTCACACGCTTGCAGAAGAAGCGACTGCGGCTTATGAAGCGACCAGGAATGCAGTAAAAGATTTTATTCATGCAACATCAGCAGACGAAATCATTTTTACACGAGGAACTACAGAAGGAATCAACCTGGTTGCTTACACGTGGGGAAGAAAAAATATAAACGCCGGGGATGAAATCATTATTTCTACGATGGAACATCATTCAAACATCGTTCCGTGGCAGATCCTTTGCGAAGAGAAAAAGGCGGTTTTAAAAGTGATTCCGATTAGTGATGAAGGTGAATTGTTGATAGATAAATATAAAAAGCTTCTTTCTCCAAAAACAAAACTGGTTTCCATTGTGCACGTTTCGAATGCGTTGGGAACCATCAACCCGGTGAAAGAAATTATTGATCTGGCGCATGAAAACGGCGCTCACGTTTTGGTGGATGGCGCGCAATCTACTGTTCATCTTGATATCGATGTACAGGACATGGATTGTGATTTTTTTGCCTTTTCAGGGCATAAAATCTATGGACCTACTGGCGCAGGAGTTCTTTACGGGAAGAAGAAAATCCTGGAAGAAATGCCGGTATTCATGGGCGGCGGAGAAATGATCAAAGAAGTGACTTTTGAAAAAACAACTTATGCAAATTTGCCTTATAAATATGAAGCAGGTACTCCGAATATCGCTGATACCATTGCTTTGAAAGTGGCTTTGGATTTTATAACAGAAACCGGAAAGCAGCTAATCAGAAATCATGAAAATAATTTGTTGAAATATGCAACAGAGCAAATGAACTCTATTCGTGGTTTGCGTATCATTGGCAATGCAAAAAATAAAGTAAGCGTTATTTCTTTTATCATCAAAGACATTCATCCGCAGGACGTTGGTGTATTATTAGACAACCAGGGAATCGCGGTAAGAACCGGCCACCACTGCACTCAGCCGTTAATGGACTGTTTTCAAATTCCCGGAACTGTACGTGCCTCTTTTGCCATGTATAATACAAAAGAAGAAGTGGACAAGTTGATTTCAGGGATTCAAAAATCCATAAAAATGCTTTCGTAAATGAGCGAATACAAAACGATAAAAGAAAGAGAGGAAGAGATCACAGATGAATTTTCTTTGTTTGATAGCTGGGAAGAAAAATATGAATACATCATTGATCTTGGTAAAAGGTTGGAACCATTAGAGGAAAAATACAAGGTGGAAGAAAACATTATAAAAGGTTGTCAGTCCACTGTTTGGCTCACTTCTGATTATAAAAATGGAAAAGTTTTTTATAAAGCGGACAGCGATGCCATTATTGTGAAAGGTCTGATCAGCATGTTGATCAAAGTTTTATCGGGACACAAGCCTGATGAAATTTTAAATGCGAAACTGGATTTTATCAGAGACATCGGGATGATGACTCATTTAGCGCAAACCCGCTCTAATGGACTGCTTTCAATGGTAAAGCAAATTAAACATTACGCGTTGGCTTATAAATCAGCAGACGCCGCATAAATAAAAAAATATGGAAACAGAAGAATTAAAAGAGACAGTGATTGCAGCATTGCATGAAATTTACGATCCTGAAATTCCTGTTGATATTTATGAATTGGGATTGATCTATGAGGTTGAAATTTTGCCAATCAATAATGTCCAGATCGTAATGACCCTTACTGCACCAAGTTGTCCTTCTGCACAGGAATTACCCGTGGAAGTTGAAGACAAAGTACGAGCTATAGAAGGCGTAAATGACGTCCATGTTTCTGTTGTATGGGATCCACCGTGGGACAGGAGTATGATGAGCGAAGTTGCCATGCTCGAATTAGGGTTTATGTAATTTCGGGTTTGCAGTTGAAGGTTCAAAGCCGTTAAAAGTTACTATTGGTGTAATTTGTGTTTAAGAAGATTCATGTTAATCAAAAATTAATTCATCATGAAAATCACGTCACAGGAAGAATATGGTTTACGGATATTGCTTCGCATTGCACGATGCCATGACGAAGATAGTATGAGCATCCAGGCGTTGAGCGTCGCTGAAGGATTGTCTCCTGCTTATGTTGCAAAACTAACGCGCATTTTACGCCAGGCAGGATTTATCAATAGTACACCTGGAAATATCGGCGGGTATATTTTAGCAAAGACCGCAACAGAAATTAATATTAACCAGGTTCTTAAAACCCTGGGTGGTTCTTTATATTCCAAAGACTTTTGCAGTGATTTTACCGGTGCGAGCAGGCTTTGTACCAATTCTGTTGACTGCTCCGTTCGCTCACTTTGGCAGATGATCCAGTTTTCTATTGATCAGTTACTTGATAAAATCCAGTTGAGCGATCTGATTGGAAATGAAAAAACATCAGACAATCTTTTGAAACAACTTTTACAGCAACATCAGTACAGCGCTGATATGAAAATGAGTTAGCGAACTAATTTGCATCTTTCACCCTTGACCCTTTTTCCAACCCCATAATAAAAAGGTTGGAAATGCGTGTGACCATGTAGCTACGTCGTGTTTTCCATCCTTTAATTGCAAATAAAAAATATCGGTTTCCGGATGATATCCTTTTTTCTCCAATTCACTGATCAAAGCCAATGTATCGTCAATGGAATCAATAATTCCGTTGTTATTTCTATCCGCAGTTTCATCCAAAGTGCCGGTTTCGAAAAAGAATTTTAACCAGGGATAATAACTCCCATTTTTAATTTCATTGTGAATGATGCGGTGCTTTTCTTCAGAAAACTCCGGATCATCCTGGGCTACTGTGCGCCACCAAAGTGATCCGCTAAATATGCCCACTTTTGAAAATTCATCCGGATGATTCCACACAATATCCAATGCACTCAATCCCCCGAGTGAAAACCCACAAAATGACTTCTTTTTGAAAGATGAAATTTTATATTCTTTTTTGATCAAAGGAATCAACTCATCTAAAATAAAACGGCTGTATAATAAGGCTTTTGCTCCTTCGCCTTTATCATTTAAAACATTGGCGGTTCCATATTCGTTTTTCCTATCTGCGCCACAGTGAATGCCTACACAGATCAATGGCGTTATTTTATCTGAAACCTCCCTTAAAATATTTGCAAAATCCATAGGGACAAGATCCTGTCCATCATTGATCAGTAAAAGTTCACATTCATTCAAATCAATTTTAGTTACAGGAAAATAAACATCTACAATAACTTTTCTTTCCAAAAATGTAGAATCAATCGTAAGAGTTTCGATCGGGCAACCAGTTAAGTTTTCAATTTGCATAGATCTTCAAAAATAGAAAATTATGAATGAAAACAACTATTCAGGGTTGAAGGTTCAAGGTTGAAGGTCAGTGACATTATCAACTTTGAACTTTGAACTTTCAATTATTACTTATCGTGATCAAGAAACAGCAAACTAGTAGTAGCAAATACAACGTGAGCCAGTACCAGGTGCTTATAAAAATCATTGAAATGTATTTGAGGCGGATTAGGGTGAAGGCTGAAAGTTGCTTTCCAGATGCCAACAGCAACAACACCATTTACCAATCCGAGCACAATCCCATCCGGCACATTCGATTTAAGTTTTGTGTCTTTTAAAAGATAGTGATAAATAATTGTAAATGTGAGACCTGTAGTACAGTGCAAAATCCATCCGATCACTTTTGCCTGTGGTTTTTTTATTTCGGGCACGGCTCTGTAAACCATTTTACCCAACAATCGGGGCTCTCTGAAATCTTTATTTTTTTTTCGTGAAATTAAATAGCTGAACGCCGTCATCGCTGCCGTGCCGCAGGCAGCGGCTATTAATACATTCCCACTTTTCATGATCCTTTTTTTTAAAACAACTTAAATATTGTGCCAGATAAAAAGTGTGAATCGATACTCTTTTTCATGTGACGACTTTTTAGCACAAAGTTTGATAAACTTTTAAATAAAAACTTATGTCAACTTCAAAAACTACAACCGATCTGAACGTGATTAAAAAGTGGGCGGAAGAACGGGACGGAAAACCTACAAAAGTAAAAGGAGTGGGAGGAAAGGACGATGGAATTATCCGGATCAATTTTCCGGGATACTCCGGAGAAGATACACTTGAAGACATCTCATGGGATGAATGGTACAAAATTTTTCAGGACCGGAAACTTGCTTTCCTCTACCAGGATGAAACGGCTGGTGGAAAAGAGAGCCGCTTTTTTAAACTTGTAGAACGATAACAGATTCTACAAGAGTTTTTGTTCAAACCTTACAGATTCGCGGAAATCAGTAAGGTTTTTTTATCCCAAAAATAATTTTGCTACATTAGTGACGGCAAATATTTTCAAACTCCGCAAATCATTCTCTAAATCAAAAAAACATTATGAAAAAAATTGGGATCTTGTTTGGCAAAGAAAGAAGTTTTCCGGAGGCATTTATAGAAAGAATCAATCATAAAAATGCAGAAGGAATCATCGCCGAACCGGTAATTATTGACAAATTAATGCAGGGCGAACCAAGTGGCTACGACGTAATTATAGATCGCATTTCGCAGGATGTGCCGTTCTATCGCGCCTACCTGAAAAATGCCGCCTTGAATGGAACAGCGGTGATCAACAATCCATTTTGGTGGAGCGCTGATGAAAAGTTTTTCAATAATTGCCTGATGACAAAACTTGATGTGCCCGTTCCCAAAACCGTATTGATTCCGTCAAGCAGCCGTCCTGCGGAGACTTCCGATCAATCTTTTTCAAATCTTGCCTATCCGTTAAACTGGGACCGCATTTTCGATTATATCGGATTTCCGGCCTACATGAAACCTCACGCCGGCGGCGGCTGGAAAAGTGTTTACAAAGTAACCGGCATTGATGATTTTTTTACCAAACATGGCGAAACCGGTGAATTGGTGATGATGCTCCAGGAGGAAATCGTTTTTGATGAATATTACCGTTGTTATTGTATTGGCGGAAAAGATATCCGCATCATGCCTTACGAACCGCGTAATGCTCATCACCTTCGTTATGCTGCAGATTTCAAACCGGGCAACGAAAAAATAACTCAAATGACGGACATCGTCTTGCGGATTTGTAAATTTTTGGGTTATGATTTCAACACCGTTGAACTAGCCATCAGGAATGGAGTCCCTTATGCCATTGACTTTTGTAATCCAGCACCGGATGCTGATCTGGCGAGTGTCGGCCAGGAAAATTTTGACTGGGTGGTGGAGACAGCCGCTAATTTTGCAATCGAAAAAGCACAAAACCTGAAAGAAGGTAAAGACAATCTTACATGGGGGGAATTTATGAAACAAAGTGTTTGCTGATGTGCTAATTTGCTGCTGTGCTGATTTGCTAATGCCATCCTCTTCTCATTGCAGTAAATCAACAAATAGGGCGATTTCCTTTTTTCTAATGTAAAAAATGTGGATTTTATATTTTACGGTTTGCCTTTTTCAACTAAATTATATTCAATGAAAAATGCGATTTGTTTTCTATTAGCATTATGTATCTGCTTTTCAGCTCATTCACAGGACAGCACTTATGCAGAACGACTTGGTTTTCCAAAAAATGCACGGGTCATCATTCTTCACATGGATGATGCAGGAATGTCGTTAAGTTCTAATCGTGGAATTGAAAAGGTGTTTGAAAAGGGAGTTGCCAATTCCACCAGTGTAATGATGCCTTGTCCGTGGGTTCCGCAAATTGTCGACTATATTGAATCGCATCCTGGTACGGATGCCGGCTTGCATCTTACTTTAAATGCTGAGTGGAAAGATTATCGCTGGGTTCCTTTGGCAGGGGCTGCTGCAGTTCCAGGTTTAACAGATTCCACTGGTTGTTTATGGCGTGATGTGGCCGATGTAGTGAAACATGCTTCTGCAGAGGAAGTGGATAAAGAAATACGCGCTCAACTTAGCCGGGCAGAGCGAATGGGCTTTCATCCAACACATCTTGATTCTCATATGGGAACTTTATTTGCCGGTCCGTCTTTTCTTCAAAAATATATTGCCTTAGGAATTGAAAAACAGATTCCGTTGATGTTTCCCGGTGGCCATGATGCTTATATTGGAAAACAAATGAATCTCTCCGCAGAACAAATCCATTATTTCCAAAACCTTGGCAAAACGATTTGGAATGGGGGATTACCACTATTAGATGATCTGATGAACGGCAGTTATGATTGGAATCCACCATCAAATATTAAAGACGATGCCAGCTTAACCAAATGGCGTGTGGATTTATATGAAAAGGCGCTGATGGAATTAAAACCGGGTGTAACGATGGTGATCATGCATTGCACAGATCCTTCTTCCATTTTTTCTGAAATCACTGATAGCGGAGAAAAAAGAAAAGCAGATATGCTGGCGATGCTTGATCCGGCATTTAAAAAGTTTATGAAAGACAATGGCTTTATATTAACGACCTGGCGTGAGCTTATGGAAAGAAGAAAGAAGGTGAAGTAAACTTGCTCTTTTAGCATGAGAAACGAGCATTACAGTAAAGAAACAAATAACACGCATTCTTTTTTTAATCGTATTTAATTGCAGCAAAAAAATTTTTTGCCGTTTCTATTTATACTTTTTGTTTTAAAAATTTTAGTTTTATTTTTGCCCTACATTTAAAACAATAAACTTCATAAAATGAAAGAAACAAGCGACGAAAGAATGGCTTACAGAGGCATTATCCTGGTTACCCTTTTCGAAATTTTAGTTCTCTTATTTTTCGTTGCCATCAATCTTTAATTGGTTCAAATAAAAGTTTTTTGCTTCAAGGGTAATTTTTTACCCAATCTATTTTTCTTTTCCTTGGATATTTTTTCTTCTTCGGCTTTACCTCCTTTTGATTTCTAAATCATTAAGTTGGAATCTTTTTTGTGAACAAAAAGATTCTAAAAGCAAACATATCAATGCTTTTTCCTTTTTAAATTATTAATCAGTTAAAGATGAACACAAACCGTTTAAGCGAAAGTATTTGTAAAGCCCTTAATGATCAGATGACAAAAGAAGCGCATGCTGCGCAAATTTATTTAGCGTATGCAAGCTGGCTGAATGCACAGGGATATGAAGGTGTGGCGAATTTTTTATTCCGTCATGCAAATGAAGAGAGGAATCATATGATGAAGTTTTTGGAATACATCCTGGAACGCGGCTCTACTGTGAAGATCTCGGCGATTCCGGAGCCGGGTGAAAATCCAACGAGCGTATATGATGCGTTTCAAAAAGCATTCAAACAGGAAGTAGATAATTCTGAATCCATTTATAAAATTGTAAAACAAAGTTTTGATGAGTCCGATTGGGCCACTTGGAATTTTTTGCAATGGTTTGTAAAAGAACAAACAGAAGAGGAAACATTAATAATGAATATGCTGGATAAACTCAAAATTGCAGGCGGTGATAAAGTTTCTGATCAAAGCTTATACTCCATTGATCGCGACCTGATGACAACAGATGATGAAGCCGATCTGGCAAGAGAAAAAACAGCTGAAGAACCTTGATAATAATTTTAAGCAGGTAAATTCATCTTCGAAAGGAATAACAATCAAATCAGTCAGATCACCTTCGATCCGAATCGAAGTTTGCGCGAAGTCTCAGCAATTTTCAGGATTCAACAGAAATCATTTCACCTCAACTGTTGCCTTAGGAAAATAGCGTTTCAATGAATCTAAAATTCTGGTAGTGTCCGTAAGAGGCAGTCTGAACGGTTCAGCTACCTGGTAGATAACAGAATCATTTGTGTATATAGTTAGGTCGGGATGAAGTTTCTTTAAAGTTTTTACTTTCCATTCCGCTGCAGGAAGACTTTTATAACGACTGATGACCATCATAAATGAAACCGAATCAGCCTTTTTAGTGCTATCCACCGCCGCATTTGCTATAATCGTCGAATCGGCTTTATAAGCAGAATCTTTCAGCGGAACTATCGGTTCTGTTGTCGTAATTGTTTCCGGTTCGTTTTTTTGATTAAATCCATAATGCCATACGGCCCATCCGATAAAGCCAAGAACGATCAAAATGAGCAACACGAAAACTACTTTCGCCCCACCTTTTGATCTTCTGTCTTTTTGATAATCATTAAATAAGCTTTCTTCCGGTTCTGTTCCTTCCGCCTCTTCATTTTTTACTTTATTCGGCTCGATTTTTTGTGCAATCAACTGGCCCGGTTTAAAAGCCAGGATTCCTGAATTTAGTTTTTCGAGTGTGCCAATGTTTGGAAGTGTTAACGGTTTTCCAATATTCAGAAATTGTCTTCCGAGGGAAAGAAATGAATCAAGATCAGAAGAAGCGAGCGGTTTGATTTTATTGGTATGTTCTACGATAAAATCAACCAGGCCTTCATCCTCTGTTACTTTTGGATCGTAATGAAAGGTAACGGAATTTTCGGGTAAAATAATCGGTTTATCGGGATCGGCAGAATCAGGAAGTGATGCGTTAAGGTCAAAAGTTCCGATGCCCTGTAAGGTTAGTTTTTTGTTTTTTAACAGATAGTGTACAAGTACTTGTTCGATTTTCACGTGGAGGTTTTAGTAGGGCAAACCTACATTTTATTAAGTGAATTCCAAAAAAAGGAAGTAAAAAATCCGGTTCCGGAAAGTTTATTCTTATTTACATGTTACCTTTGTGGAATGCTTACAAAAGAAGAAGAATCGTTTATTATCTATTGGGAAAAAAACCGTGAAAAAGAGAAGAATATCTGGAGGAGATTTTTATATGGATCTCCATGGGGGCTTGTGTTTGCGCTTCCTATTCTGATTGCCGTTATTTTCCATGACTGGTACAAAAACATGGTTTATATTTCGCCATCACTAATCAGTTTGATCATATTAGCCGTCATTGGCATTGCAGTTTTTTATACGCTTTTCAGTATGCGGTTTAAGTGGGATCGCAATGA
>Ga0207652_10000075_pt1 | contig 107831 bp, 104 predicted proteins | sample KBSC63BmetaG_FD_184334 | JGI IMG/M metagenome (GOLD analysis project Ga0207652, IMG submission 184334) | Corn rhizosphere microbial communities from Kellogg Biological Station, Michigan, USA - KBS C6-3B metaG (SPAdes) (version 2) | ecosystem: Host-associated > Plants > Roots > Rhizosphere ...
GGCCGAAGTGCCGATGCCAGCCGGGGAATGCTTGCGGCCCAGGCACGGTGTATGCCGACCAGTGCCCACCCAGGTCGTTGCTTCGCGCGAGCGCCCATTCCCAGTTGGCAGCTGACAGCCAAACCGTGTGGTGCGTGACGGCAATCGTTGTCTCACCGGTGAAGTAGCCGGTCTCCGACGTACACGGGATGAGCGTCTTGGCCGGGTGCGCAACCGGCACACCACCTGCGTAATGCGCCACTGCCGGCCGCGCGGTCGCACAACCGCCGGTGTTTCGGTGCGCACTCGCTTGTGCGCTGGCCAACGGCGCTGCGACCGCAGCCGCGACCGCCACCGCCGCAATAGCGCGGCGGCGACTCATCACCGTCAGCACGTCGCCCGGCCCCGGACAACCCTGCCGCGCAACGGAAGCGCGCGAGAGGAGTCACCGACGCCGAGGCGATAGCAACCCGCCGCGACCCGCCAGCCATGGACCTTGACGTTCCAGTAGGAGAACGAGCGCTTGTCCAACGTGAACGTCACGGTCTTCGACTGTCCCGGCTGCAGCAACACCTTGGCGTATCCCTTGAGCTGCTTCGGCGGTTCATGCGCCGCGCGCGGATCGAAGACATAGAGCTGCGCCACGTCGGCACCGGTCCGGGCACCAGTGTTGGTGACGCGGAACGTCACCGTCGCGCCGCTCATCGTCGGGTGCACGTGCAAACCCGAGTAGCGGAAGCTCGTGTAGGACAGGCCGAAGCCGAACGGGAACATCGGCGCGATGTGCTTGGCGTCATACCAGCGGTAGCCGACGAGCAGGCGCTCGGTGTATTTCGTGTGCGGCACACCGCTCTGGTCGTTGATGCCGGGGTACTGCGCCTTGCTGCGGATCGGGCTGTCGGACAGCTTCTTCGGGAAGGTGACCGGCAGCTTGCCTGACGGGTTGACGTCACCCCAGAGCAGCGACGCGATCGCAGTGCCCTCTTGCTCGCCCGGATACCAGGTCTCGAGGACGGCCTTGACCTTGCTCAGCCAGGGCATCGTCACGGGATAACCCGTCTGCAGCACGACAATCGTGTTGGGGTTGGCGGCAGCGACGGCCGACACGACGTCGTCCGGCGCCGGACCGCTGCCCGCGACGCAGCCGAACAACGTGCAGGTCCGGTTGGACATCGACAAGCTCGTCCGGTCCTGGCCCTCGCTCGCGCTGTCCCCCACCACGACGATGGCGACGTCGGCAGCACTCGCAGCAGCCGCGGCATCTGCGGTCGTGGTGGCGTCGTTGAACGTCACCGTGTCGCCATCGGCTTGCGCACGAGTGGTGATGCCCGACAGCGGATCGATGACGTTGGGGTTCGGTCCCGCGATCGGCACCTTGGAGCTGCCGCCGCCCTGGAAGTAGGTCTGCGCACCGTTCGGGCTCGCGGCATCGCCGATCACCGCAATCGACTTTCCGCTCCCCTGAATCGGTAGTGCACCGCCGGCGTTCTTGAGGAGTACGGCGCCGCCCTCGGCGGCGTTGAGCGCAAGGGCTTTCGCTTGCGGTGTGTCGACGTCGGCTGCGGATGCGCCGGGCTCAGCCGGCGGCGGGTCGTCGAAGACGCCAACCGCGAACAGCGACCGCATCAACCGGAACACCATGTTGTTGAGGCGACTCATCGGCACCTTGTGCTGCTGCACCGCGGTCTTGAGGTTGTCGTTGAAGTAGCTGCCCGACGTGATGTTCTGCTCTTGGTCGAGGCCGTTGTTCGCGGCCTTGACGGTCGAGTGCGTCCCACCCCAGTCGGACATCACCCAGCCCTTGAAGCCCCACTGCTTGTCGAGCACGTGGCGCAGCAGATAGCGGTTCTCACAGGAGTAGACACCGTTGACACGGTTGTAGGCGCACATCACCGAGCCGACGTGACCTTGCTTGATGGCGGCTTCGTATGCAGGCAGGTGGATCTCTTGCATCGTTCGCTCGTCGACGTCGGACGAGTCCGACATCCGGTTGGTCTCTTGGTCGTTGAGGGCGAAGTGCTTGACCGTCGCCACGACATGCACGCTTTGGATGCCGCGAATCTCGGCGACGCCGGTCTGGCCGGACAGATAAGGATCTTCACCGGCGTACTCGAAGTTGCGACCGTTCAGCGGACTGCGGGCGATGTCGACACCTGGTGCGAGCTGGACGTCGATGCCCTTCTGCCATGCCTGCCGGCCGATCTCGGCGCCGACGCTCTGCTGTACGTCGCGGTCCCAGCTGGCTGCTTGTGTGATGCCGTCGGGGAACGCGGTCGTGTTGGTCTGTCCATCGCCCACACCCGCGCCGGCGTCGTTGAACACGAGCTCGGGGATGCACAGCTCGGGAACGGCGGGGATGTCGTTGGCGGCGCCGTAGTAGGTGAAGTCGCCGCGACCGTAGAGCTCGGCGATCTTCTGGTCGAGCGTCATCGCCTTGACCAATTCGCGGGCGCGCTCGTCCGGCGACTTGTGCTTGTCCATCCACGAGCAGCTGGCCGCGCTGGCCGTCGTCACGGCGTGATCGAGAAGCGCAGGTGTCAGCCCCGCACCAACGACAGCGGCCGCGATGGCAAGGCGGACGACACGAGCTCCGGACACGGTCGATCTCCCTCGTTGTGAAACCCGTCAATTCTCTACAGGTCCAAGCCTTCGACGAAACCGGGTCGTCACCTGCCGGAGATCGGGCACAGAAGGTTGACCAGACCGCGTGGCCAGTCATGGGGCGGGACGAGTGCGGTCAGGTCGACCGCGACCCGTCCTCGCTCACGGTTGGTGAGCACAGCCGGTACGTGCAACCGCGCGCCCCGCGACGTCGGGCAGCGTCGTACGCCGTAGTCCAAGGTCACGTGTCCGGACTGCGCGGCACCGAGCACGAGCGGGAGCCGGGCCGGTTGCCAGGTCCCGCCGGGGGCGAAGCGCTGGATGCTGCGCCCATCCAGCGCGAGTCCGCTGCTGCTCGCGCCGACACTGAGCAACACGACCTGGGTGGTCTCGCGATTGAAGATCGTGAAGGTCAGCCGCAATCGATGCCGGGCCGGGCTGGCGACGACACGCGCAAGATCGGCAGCGACAGGAGCGGCCGGTGGGACGCGTCCGGTCGACGCCAACGGGGTGGCGGGCGGCGTCGCCGGCGCGGCTTGCCGGGCCGCCGGAGGGGTCGCGGATGGCGAGCCGTGGTGGTGCCGGGAAACCGCGATCCCGGCGCCCACGACCGCCAGGATCAGGCCGGTGAGCAGGACCTTTCGGGCAGCCGGCGACAAACGTCGGCCCGGCCGCGAGGTGAGGAGCTCCGGCTCCTGCATCGCCTCAGCGTAAGTCGCCAGTGTCGGGGTGCAAGGCTAGCCTCGATGTGCCAAGTCCTGAACACCCGAGGTAGTCAAACGGCGTAGTCCGTTCAACTCTTGACGGGTTCGACCGGGACTGACACGGTGTTGTGCCATGGCGGATGTCCGCGAACGCGGTGAAGCGGGGGTCGGCTCCCCCAACGCGTTACGCCAGGCCAACCGCCGACGCGTCCTCGAAGCACTGCGCCATGAAGGCGTGTCCACCCAGTCGGCCCTCGCGCGTCGTACCGGCCTGTCCCGGGCGACCGTCTTCAACATCGTCCAGGAGCTCGAGCAGGGCGGGGTTGTCGTTCGCTCCGGCGCGGGCCGCACGGTGGAGATTGCGTTCAGTCGCAACGCCGGCCTCGCCATCGGCATCGACGTCGACCACCGCCACCTGCGCGTCGCGGTCGCGGACCTCAACCACGTGGTGCTGCACGAGGACATCGAGCCGTTGTGGGAAGGCGCGGAAGCCGACGCCACGATCGCGCGTGCCGCGGAGCTCATCGACGGGGCTCTTGCAGCATTGGATGCCGGGCTGGCCGACGTCATCGGGATCGGCATGTGTCTGCCCGCACCAATCGACGCGGCATCGGGGACGGTCGGCTCGACGAGCATCCTGCCGGGCTGGATCGGGATTCCCGCCGCGGAGGCTGTGCAATATCGGCTAGGACTGCCGGTGCTTGTCGACAACGACGCGAACCTCGGCGCGCTGGCCGAGCTGATCTGGGGCGCGGCGCGCGGCGCGCGTGACGTCGTCTACGTGAAGTTGGCGACCGGTGTGGGTGCGGGCATCGTGATCCGTGGCGAGCTCTATCGCGGTGCCTCCGGCACCGCGGGCGAGATCGGACACACCACGATCGATGAACGCGGTCCCATCTGTCGCTGTGGCAGCCGCGGCTGCCTGGAAGCATTCGTCGGCGGCGAAGCGCTGCTGGCACTGCTTCCCCCTACATCGTCCGGGATCACCACGCTCCCGGATCTCGTCGCGCAGGCCGTAGCCGGTGATCCCGCTTGCCAGCGCGTCATCGCAGACGCCGGTCGCCACGTCGGGATCGCCGTAGCGAACATCTGCAACACGATCGGGCCGGAAGTGGTCGTGCTCGGAGGTGAACTCGCCGACGCGGGCGATCTCATCTTCGAGCCCATTCGTGCAAGCCTGATCGCGCATGCGGTGCGTCCCGCCGTGGAACGGGTGGTCGTGACCCCCGCCGCCCTCGGCGACCGAGCCGAGGTGCTTGGTGCTATCGCAGTAGTCCTGCACGCGCACACCCCGCCAGTAACCAAGTAAGGATCACGACCGGCCAGGTCGAGAAGGAGGAGATCGTGAATCGGAAGACACACAGGTACGCCGCCGCCGCGGGCATATCGCTCGCGGCGATGGTTGCCCTCGCCGCTTGCGGCGGTAGCTCCTCGGGAGGGGGGACGCCGAGCGGCGGCAGCAGCTCGGGCTCGTCCAACGTCCCGGACATCAGCGCCACGAGCTTCACTCCGGACTTCGCGGCTATGGCTCAGCTCAAGGACCTTGCCGCGAGCGGCAAGGGCAAGATCGGTGTGCTGCTTCCAGACACCGTGACGTCGGCTCGGTACGTCGAGTTCGACGCACCGCTGCTCACCAAGGCGTTCCAGGCCGCCGGCCTCACGTCCAGCGACTTCTCCGTGCAGAACGCGCACGGCGACAACGCCACGCAGGTCAGCCAGGCACAGGCTGACATCACCAACGGCGCGAGCGTGCTGATTGTCGACCCGCTGACGTCGGGTGTCGGCGCGCAGATTGAGAAGTACGGCAAGCAGCACGGTGTGGCAGTCATCGACTACGACCGGCTCACCCTCGGCGGCCAGCGGTCCTACTACATCTCGTTCGACAACGTGAAGGTCGGCGAGCTCATCGGTCAGGGTTTCGCGGACTGTGCCACCGCGTGGGGTGTGAAGAGCCCGCAGATCATCGAGATGAAAGGTGACCCGACGGACAACAACGCGACGTTGTTCGCGCAGGGCTACGAAAAGGTCATCAAGGCGCACCCGGATTGGAAGGTCGTCGCCACGCCGGCCGGCACCTGGGACCCCCCGACCGCCCTCAACGAGTTCACCCAGGCCTTCACGGCGCACCCGGAGGCCAACGGCGCAATCATCCCGAATGACGCCAACAACGCTCCGATCATCAGCTACCTGAAGAACCACGGCGTCAAGGCGAAGACGTTCCCGACCACCGGCCAGGATGCGTCGTCGGTTGGCCTGCAGAACGTGCTTGCCGGCTACCAATGCGGCACCGTCTACAAGCCGATCTACCTCGAGGCTCAGGCAGCTGCCGCCGTCGCGCTCTACGTGCGCGCCGGCAAGACTCCGCCGTCTGACCTCGTGAACGGCCAGACCGCGGACACCCAGGCCAACACCCAGGTGCCGTCCGTTCTCCTGACGCCGGTATGGGTCACGACGGACAACATGAACGACACCGTCATCAAGGACGGCGCTGTCAAGGCGTCCGACATCTGCACGCAGCCGCTGAAGTCAGCCTGCAAGGCTGCTGGCATCAGCGGATGACGACGAGTGAGAACGTGGGGGCCCGGCCATCAGGCCGGGCCCCTGCGGCCCCCGAGCGCACCCCGTTGCTGAGCCTGAAGGGCATCGAGAAGCACTTCGGCCCGGTACAAGCGCTGCGCGACATCAACCTGGACATCTACCCGGGTGAGGTCACGGCGCTTGTTGGCGACAACGGTGCGGGCAAGTCCACGACGATCAAGACGATCTCGGGGATCCTGACGCCGGACGCGGGGCACGTTTACTGGGAAGGCAAGGAAGTTCACATCCGTGGTCCGCGCGATGCTGCGGCGCTCGGGATCGCGACGATGTACCAAGACCTCGCCCTGGCCGACAACCTGGACATCGTCCAGAACATGTTCCTCGGCCGGGAACGGCTGCGCGCCGGGCTGCTGGACGAGGCCTCGATGGAGATCGCGGCGCGCCAGACGCTCACTGACCTCAAGGTCACCACCGTGCGCTCCATCCGGCAGCCGGTCGGTTCGCTGTCCGGTGGTCAACGGCAGGCGGTTGCCGTCGCGCGCGCCGTCCTCGAGGACGCGAAGCTCGTCATCATGGACGAGCCGACCGCGGCGCTCGGAGTGACGCAGACACAAATAGTGCTCGACCTGGTGAAAACTCTGCGCGAAGGCGGCGTCGCAGTGCTGCTCATCTCCCACAACCTCGTCGACGTCTTCGCCGTGGCGGACCACATCGCAGCGCTCTACCTCGGCCACATCGTGAGCGTTTCGCCGGCTGACCAGCTCGACACGCAACGTGCGGTCGAGCTCATCACGACGGGCGCGCTGTCCAATGGGAAGGATCAGCCATGACCACGGGTGAGGCACCGCCGCAGGACGAGGTCAAAGACGTTCATGTCGAGGCGACCACGCTCGCGAACGAGTACGTCGCCAACACCTTCGGCGAGTGGCTTCGCGGGCAGTGGCTGAAGATGAAGGGCGGCGACAGCGGCGCGCTGCCGGTGCTCGTCGGCTTCGTCGTCATCATCCTGATTTTCCAGACGCAGAACTCGCACTTCCTCAGCTCGTCGAACCTGGTCAACCTCATCAACCAGGCCGCGCTGTTCGTCGTGTTCGGCATGGCCGAGATCTTCATCCTGTTGTTGGGTGAGATCGATCTGTCGATCGGCTTCAACGCCGGCGTCGGTGCGGCCATCACGGCTCAGCTCGCCGCCCCACCGCTCAACGAAAACTGGTTCATCGCTGTCCTCGCCGGCGTCGCGGTATGTGCGTTCTTCGGCGGGGTCCAGGGCGTATTGGTCACCCGTCTAGGGCTGCCTGCGTTCATCGTGACCCTCGCCGGCTACCTCGGCCTGCAAGGCGTCAGCCTCTATCTGTTCAACCGGGACAAGCACGCGGTCGGCGGGACGATCGCCGTCACCAACGGTGTGATCAACGGCATCATCAACAGCTCGCTGTCGCCGACGGCCGGATGGATCGTGATGATCGCCGTCGTGGCGCTATATGCGCTCGTCAGCATCGTCACCTATCGACGTCGGGTCGCGCGTGGGTTGGCAGCGCCACCGTTCACACTCGTGCTGGTGAAGATCGGCGCCATGGCGGTCGCCGGCATCGCTCTGGTGCTCATCTGCAACCAGAACCGCAGCCTGTCGCTGATCGTGAAGCTGCAAGGCGTTCCGTACGTCGTACTTGTCGTGCTGGCGTTGATGGTGGTCTACACGTTCCTGCTCGACAAGACAAAGTTCGGGCGCTATGTCTACGCGATCGGTGGAAACACCGAAGCGGCACGTCGCGCCGGCATCAAGGTCAACACGATCCGGACCCTTTGCTTCGTCCTCGCCGGCTTCACAGCAGGCATCGCCGGTGTCATCTCCGACTCGTTCCTCGGGTCGGCGCAGTCGAACTTCAACGGTGGCACCTACGTGCTCTACGCGGTTGCTGCGGCAGTCATCGGCGGCACGAGCCTGTTCGGCGGTCGCGGCCGGATGGTGCACGCGCTCATCGGTGGACTGATCATCGCGTCGATCGCGAACGGCATGTTCCTGCTCGGTCTGAGCAGCGCCGCACAGGAAATGGTCAACGCCCTCGTCCTGCTCGCCGCCGTAACCATCGACGCCCTAGCCCGCCGCCGAGCAATAGCCCGCTAGAGCTCAACCCCCTGTTGAGTGCGACGTTCGCGCTCGTTTTGGCGCACTGAAATCAACGCCAACGTCGCACTCAACAGGTATTGGACCGGGGTGGTGGGCTCATGGAACGGTTACGGTCGCGAGATGACTGACAACTATCGCGGTGCGCACGTCGTCAGCGTGGGAAATGCGCTCGACTTTCCCGGCTTCCCGCTCAGTCCTGCAGTCGTGGACGGCGACCGTGTCTTCACCGCAGGTCTCATCCCGATTGATCCAGCATCAGGCGACCTGGTCGGCAGTGACATCGACTCGCAGGCAGCCCAAGTCATCGACAACCTCGAGGTCGTTCTCGCCGCGGCAGGCAGCGATCTCGACCACGTCCTGCACGTCGACATCCAACTCGCCGAGTTGGATCGGGACTTCGCCGCCTTCAACCAGGTGTATGCCGCCCGTTTCACCGAGCCATACCCGGCCCGGCGAACCATCGGCGCGCGGCTCGCAATGGCAGGTCTGCTCATCGAGATGCAAGCGATCGCGGTACGCCGCTGACCCCCGGCCCGGCTTGACCGAGCTCGACATCGAGCGGAGCTGTTCGCGACGCCTGCTGGCCGATCCACAACCGAAATTTGTTGTGGATAAAGGGAAATCCTGTGGTCGCGGACTTGACACGGCGGGCATCTCGGCTATTATCGAACACATGTTCGAGCAGTGGGATGAGGCGTGGGCGGTTGGCCTCACCGCACCGTCCAACTTGCTCGAGGAACCCGAGCTGACCGACGCCGAATACGACCGGCTGGTCGAGGAGCTGATCGCCGCCGATCCAGGTGAACCACTGCTCGACCCGTCGGCCCCGCTGCTCCCGTACGAGCAGTTCCCCCTGTCGCCACCGGCCCCCAGTCCAGCGGAGGTGATCGCGCGGGGTGAGGTCGAGCCGATCACCGCCGAGCTGGCCGCCGCGTTGTGGGACATCGACCCGGCGACGCTGGATGACGACGTCCGGCTGGGTTTGCTGAAAGCGTTGGAGCGGGTCGCGAACGCGGCGCACGCCCGCCGTGATGTCGCGGCCGTGTCGTTCACGCGGGCCTGTGCCAACGGGGCGGCGGTGCCGCGGCAGATGAACGCGACCCAGCAGATCGGTGCGGTCCTCGGCCTCGGCCGGGGAAACGCCGCGGACCTGGTCGACACCGCACTCGAGCTCGCGGCCCGGTTACCGGCCGCGCAGGCGATGGCATTGGCCGGTGACCTGAGTTACCGCAAGTCCAGCCTGCTCGCGGCCGCGGTCGCAGACCTCACCGACACCCAGGCCACCCAAGTCGAAACCCGGGTCCTCGGCCGGGCATGGAGGCAGGCACCGTCACAGTTCGCCGCCTCAGTACGCCGCGCGGTCGACACCGTCGACCCGGACGGCAAAGAAACCCGCCGCCGCCAACAACACGCCGACATCCGGCTGGTCCGCCACCACTACGGCAACGGCGCCGGTGAACTACTCGCCCGGATGCCCGCCGACAAACTCGACACCATCTGGCTATGGGCCGACACCTGGGCCCGCGCCCGCAAAGCCGGCGGCGACACCCGCAACCTCGACGAACTCCGCGTCGAATGCCTCTACCAAGCCGCGATCAGCGGACTCACCCACGGCCACCCCGGCCACTGCGACACCCACTGCACCCCCACCACCACCCTGCCCGCACTCACCGACCCCGACGACCCGAACCCCTGGCCCGACCCACCCACCAACAACGAGGATCCCGACGACCACGAGGGTCCCTTCGACGATGGGGGTTCCGACGATGGGGGTCCGGGAGGTGGCCAGCCCACCCCGCCCGGCCAGCCGTCGGACCGCGGCGGCCGCGCCGCCGAACCCGAGCCCGCCGCCGAACCCGAGCCTCCCGCCGCCGAGCCCGCGCCGGCCGCGGCGCCGGCTGTCGAGCCCGAGGCCGCCGCGCCGGAGCCGGTTACCGGGCGGGTAAGTGCGGTGGAGTCGGTGTGGTCGGCGCCGCGCATCCACGGCCGTCGCGCGGTCCTCACGGTGGTGTGGGACCTGACCAGCCTGCTCGGCCTCACCACCCACTGCGGGCTGCTGCTCGCCTCTGAAACCGGCCTCGCGCCGAGCGCGGTCCGGACGATGATCGCCGGTGGGCTGCAGGTACGCCGCGCCCTCATCGACACCAACGGCTACCTCCTCGACCTCACCCCCAAGACCTGGCTGCTACCACCCACCGACGCCAGCCCACACCGCCAACCGTTCGAGCTGCTGCTCACCACCACCGCACAGCTCGCCGACCTACCCGACCAGCACACCGCCGCGCTGCACCGGCTACACGACCACGACCCGTACCTGGCGAAACTGCTCACCGAGCTGCTCGACTACCCGCTCACCGCCGACACCCTCGACGACCATCCCGGCGACGACGAACCCTCCGCCGCCTTGGCCGCGTTCGTCGCCATCCGCGCCGGCCATCCAGTCAACCCGTGCGCCGGCCCCACCCCCGCCACCGCCGCCGACAACGACCACCACCGCTCCAAGAAACAGGGCGGCCAGACCGTCCGGGCCAACCTCGGACCCCTCACCCGCCACTGGCACCGCGGCAAAACCTTCGCCGGCTGGACCGTCGAACAAAAACCCGACGGCTGGCACTGGACCAGCCCCACCGGCCGGCACTACCTCATCGAACCCTTCGACTACCGCCTCGGGCCCTAACCACACGAGGCTGCCCAGCCACACAACGCCCAGCCCTACCCGACAGGCCATCGGCCGCCGGGCACATCAGCATGCCCGCGAACGCGTTAGAGGCCGAGGCGGGCGCTTTGTAGCGCGTCGACCGCTGCGGGGCTGCCGTCGTATTCGACCTTCGCGTCAGCCTTGCGGTTGTAGGTGAGCAGCAGCAGCTCGCTCGGCTTGCCGCGCACCTCAACAACCTCACCCTTGCCGAACTCTGCTGGCGTGCCCGCTGCGGACTCCCCCACCGTTGGCACCAAACGAACGCGAGCGGGGACGCGGCGGAACGCCATGCGCGCCTGTCGAGACAGGCGCGACCAGATCTTCGCTTCGAAGTCCGCCGGCATGTCGCGCAGCGGCAGCTTGTTGGGCCGGCGCACATCCTCGGTGTGAATGAAGAACTCGAAGACGTTGATGGCTTCGTCGAGGTGCGTGACCCGCAAGATCGGTGCGACCTCGCGCAGCCTGGCCAAGAGTTGGTCATACGTATAGAGCCGCAGCACACTGCGCATGACGCGCTCGGTGTATGCCGACAGCGGTCCCAGCGGTAGGACACCGAGCGCCGCGTCCGGCCGCCGCTCACGTACATAGACGTGCGCGGCTAGGTCCGCAGCGGTCCAGCCCTCGCACAACGTCGGTGCGTCCGGACCAACCTCGGCGAGCGCGTCGACGAGGGCGGCGCGTTCGTGTGCGGCCCAGGAAGTCATCCCGGAAGGTTACGTGCCGGCGGCTGCCAGGACTGCGCGCCGGGTCAGGACCCGGGCAAGGTGACGCCGATAGTCGGCTTGCCCACCGAGGTCCGCGGGCGGGTCGGTGCCCTCGTCGGCATGCGCCGCCGCCGCCCCCACCGACGCCTCATCTGCCGCCACTCCGGCCAGCGCCGACTCCACCGCAGACGCACGCACCGGCCGCGGCCCCATGTTCGTCAACCCGACACGTGCCTCGGCGATCGAGCCGTTGCTGCGCCGAACCGCGGCCGCCACACCAACGATCGCCCACGCCTGCGCAACCCGATGGAACTTCTCATAGTGGAAGCCCCAGCCGTCGCCAAGCTTCGGCAGCCGCACCTCGACCAACATCTCGTCCGGTTGCAACGCCGTCTGCAGGTAGTCGAGGAAGAACTCGGAGGCAGGAACGGTACGCCGCGCACCCCCCGCACCAGCGACGACGAACGACGCGTCGAGCGCCGTCGCCACAGCCGGCAGGTCGCCGGCCGGATCGGCATGGGCTAACGAACCACCAAAGGTGCCGCGATGACGCACTTGCCGGTCCGCGACCGTCTGGGTCGCAAGCACCACGAGCGGTGCATGTGCGTTGACCAGCGGATCGCCGATGACCTCGGCGTGCGTCGTCGCCGCACCTACAACAATTGCGTCGCCGTCTTCGCGAACACCGCGCATGTCGGCGACGTCGCTGACGTCGACAAGCGTGGTCGGATAGGCAAGCCGCAGCCGCAACAACGGGATGAGGCTCTGCCCGCCCGCGAGCAACTTCGCGTCCTCTCCCCCACTCGACAGCGCTCCCAGCGCTTCGTCAACCGAACCGGCCCGTACGTACTCGAACTCGGGAGGGATCACGACGCACCTCCCGCCGTCTGAATCGAGCGCCAGACATTTTCCGGGCTGCACGGCATCGGAACGTCCTGCACACCGAATGGCCGCAACGCATCGATAACTGCATTCACAACTGCCGGAGTCGACGCGATCGTGCCGGCCTCGCCGACGCCCTTGACGCCCAAGGGGTTTGACGTTGCCGGCGTCTCGGTCCGATCCGTCGTGTAGCGCGGCAGGTCCGACGCGGAAGGCACGTAGTAGTCGACCATCGAGCCGGTCGTCAGGTTCCCGTCGGCGTCATAGCGCGCCTCCTCGAACAACGCCTGCGCGACGCCCTGCGCAATGCCGCCGTGCACCTGCCCCTCGACGATGATCGGATTCACGACGTTGCCCACGTCGTCGACCGCGACGTACTTGCGGATCTTCGTCCAGCCGGTCTCGGTGTCGACCTCAACGGCGCACAGGTGGGTGCCGTGCGGGAACGAGAAGTTCTCCGGATCCAGGACGTAGTCGCTGTTGAGCGTCGGCTCCATCCCCTCCGGGAAGTTGTGCGACGCGAACGTCGCAAGCACGACCTGCTGGATGGGCAGCGAAGCTTCGGGTGACCCCTTCACCGAGAACACGCCACCGGAGAACTCCACGTCCCCTTCAGCGGCCTCGAGCAAATGCGCGGCCACCCGCCTCGCCTTGTCGATCACCTTCTGACACGCCAGGTGCACGGCGATGCCGCCGACGACCAACGACCGCGAGCCGTAGGTGTCCATGCCCTGCGGTGCAGCGCGAGTGTCGCCATGCACGACCTCGACGTCCTCGAACGGCACACCGAGCGCGTCCGCGGCGATCTGCGACCACGCCGTCACGTGACCCTGGCCATGCGGTGACGTGCCAGTGACGACTTCGACCTTGCCGGTCGGCAACATCCGAATCGACGCCGCTTCCCAGCCGCCGGCGCCATACGACAGCTGACCGAGGACACGCGACGGTGCCAGCCCGCACATCTCGGTGTAAGTCGAGATGCCGATGCCCAACTGCACCGGATCCTTGTCTGTACGCCGCTTCTCCTGCTCACGTCGCAAGCCGTCGTAGTCGAACAGCTCCATCGCCTTCTCGGTCGCGGCTTCGTAGTTGCCGCTGTCGTAGGTCAATCCGGCGATCGTCGTGTAGGGAAACTCCTCGTGCGTGATCCAGTTCTTGCGACGAAGCTCCATCGGGTCGACCCCGAGCTCAGCCGCCAGCTCATCCATGATTCGTTCGACGCCGAAGGTCGCCTCCGGTCGACCCGCGCCGCGGTAAGCGTCCGTCGGTGTCTTCGTGGTGAAAACGCCGTGGCAGGTGAACGAGTACGCCTGCATCTTGTAGATCGAGTTGAACATGAACGCGCCGAGCAGCGGAACGCCGGGCGTGACGAGTTGCAGGTAGGCACCCATGTCCGCCATCAGCTCGACCTTCAAGCCCAGGAGGGTGCCGTCCTTCGTTGCGGCAACCTCAATGTCCTGGATCTGGTCGCGGCCATGAATCGTCGCCTGGTAGCCCTCGCTGCGTGACTCGGTCCACTTCACCGGTCGCCCGAGCTTCTTCGCAACAAGCAGTGCGAGCACTTCTTCGGCATACACATTCAGCTTCGACCCGAAGCCGCCGCCGACATCTGGCGCCACCACGCGGATCTTGTGCTCCGGGATGCCCGTCACCATCGCGAGCATCAACCGCAAGATGTGCGGGATCTGCGTCGCGGAATAGACCGTGTATTCCTCGGATGCACCGATCGGCGCAACCACAACCGCGCGCGGCTCCATCGCATTCGGGATCAGCCGCTGCTGCAGGAAGCGACGCTTCACAACAACTTCCGCGTCCTTGACGACCGCGTCGTAGTCACCGCCGGCGAACGGCCACGTGAAGCAACGGTTGGTTCCCAAATCTGCGTGGACGAGGGTTTCGTCGCCCAGCGCGCTTTCCATGTCGATGACGGGCGGCAGCGGCTCGTAGTCGACCTCGATCGCCTCGAGTGCGTCGGCCGCGGCGTAACGATCACGGGCGACGACGACAGCAACCGCGTCGCCGACATACCGAACCTCGTCCACCGCCAGCGGCGGGTGGTTCGGGTGCTTCATGTCCGCGGTTACCGGCCAGGCGCAAGGAAGGCCGATGCCATCGGCACCGAGGTCGCGCGCGTTGTATGCCGCGAGCACGCCCGGTCGTTCGAGCGCCGGCGCCACGTTGACCCGGGTGAGCTTCGCGTGCGCCATCGGGCTGCGCAGCACCGAGATGTGCAGCATGCCGGGGAACTGGATGTTGTCGGTCCATTGCGTCTGACCCGTCACCAGCCGGGTGTCTTCCTTGCGGAGCCGACGCCGGCCGATCTCCGGGCTGGCATCCGGCTCCGAGACCTCGCTGGCGAGCTCGGTAGCGACTGCACCAGGGTCGATCTCGCTCATCGCCCCGCCCCCGTTTCGCTCTTCATCTCGCTAGCAGCGTGCAAGACCGCGTCGACGATGTTCTGGTAGCCGGTGCATCGGCAGAGGTTGCCCTCGAGCCCCTCACGGACCTGCTCCTCGGTCGGATTCGGGACGTCACGCAGCAGGTCGACGGCGGCCATGATCATCCCGGGGGTGCAATAGCCGCACTGCAACGCGTGTTTCTCGTGGAAAGCGCGCTGCACCGGATGCCACTCGCTCTCACCCTCGTTCGGGGGCGCCAACCCCTGGATCGTGGTGACGTCGCCGCCGTCCGCCTGTACGGCGAGCACGGTGCAGCTCTTCACCGCCTTGCCGTCGAGATGCACGGTGCACGCGCCGCAGTTCGACGTATCGCAGCCGATCGGGGTGCCGATGCGGCCGAGCCGGTCGCGCAAGTAGTGCACCAACAACAACCTGGCTTCGACGTCGTCGTCATAGACAACCCCGTCGACAGTCATCCGGATCCGGGTCATGGACACCTCCATCGGCGCCAGCCACCCAATGCGGGCTCTGTCTTTTGGACACTAGAAGTACGGTCAAGTTGTGTCATCGGGTTCTTCGAATACTGCGCCCGATGACGTACGTTTCTGTCTCGACTGCGGCAGTTCGATGACCTCTCGGCCCGTCGACGGCGTCCTCCGACGCGTCTGCAGCGGCTGCGAGCGGGTCCACTACGTCGATCCCAAGATCTCCGTCGGGGTTGCCGTGTTCCACGATGATCAACTGCTACTGGTACGACGCCGGATGAACCCGGGACAGGGCCGGTGGACGGTGCCGGGTGGCTACGTCGACATCGGCCAGGACCCTCGCGCCGAGGCGGCGCGAGAAGTCGCCGAGGAGACCGGCGTCGAGGTCGACGTCGGCGACGTCATCGACGTCTTCCTCAACCCGCCGGAGGAGGGCAGCACGGTGTTCCTCCTGTTCCAGGGGCGGTGGGTGCGGGGCGAACCCGTCGCCGGGGACGACGCCGATGAGGCAGCCTTCGTCGGCCGGGACGATCTGCCACCACTGGCCTTCGCCAGCACGCTCGCCGCCGTCGCCAGGTGGCCCGCTCCTGGCGGGGAATGACAGACTCCCCCCTCGTGGCTCGACCAGCGACCGACCCGACCCAGACCGCCCAGACGCGGCTGGCAGAGTCGCTCGCCGGCAAGCGGATGCTCCTGACCGGCGTGACCGGGTTTGTCGGTGAGGCGCTGCTCGAACGCATCCTCTTCGATCTCCCCGGCACCACGGTGGTCGTCGTCGTACGCGCCCGCGGCGGCATGTCGGCCGAACAACGCGTCCACCAGCTGCTCGGGAAGCCGGCATTCCGCCGGCTGCGCGACCGCGACGGCGACGACGCGGTCGATGCGCTGATCGGGACGCGGGTCCAGGTGCTCGAAGGCGACCTGCCCAACGTGCCGGCGCTGCCGAATGACCTTGACGTCGTGGTCCACTGCGCCGGCGAGGTGTCCTTCGACCCGCCCATCGACGAGGGGTTCGCCACCAACCTGCACGGGTCGCTCGCCCTCCTCGATGCGGTGCGCGCTAGCGGCAGCCGGCCGCACTATCTCCACGTCTCCACGGCCTATGTCGCCGGCCGGCGGGAGGGTCACGTCGGTGAGGGACGCCTCGACCACACCGTCGACTGGCGCGCCGAGTCCGCCGCCGCCGAGCGGTTGCGCGCCATGGTCGAGGACACAAGTCGGGCACCGGAACGGCTCGAGGAGTTCTTGAGCGAGGCCGAGCGCGAGCACGGCCGCAGCGGCAACCTGGCGGTCGCCCACGACGCCGACCGCCGCCGCCGCGAATGGGTGTCCAAACAGCTCGTGGACGCCGGCCGCGAACGCGCCCGGACCCTGGGCTGGACCGACTGCTACACGTTCACCAAGGCGATGGCGGAACGCGCCGTCGAAGAAGCGGCAACCGACTTGTCGCTCACGGTGCTACGGCCGAGCATCATCGAGAGCGCGCTGACCCAGCCCTACGCAGGCTGGATCGAAGGCTTCAAGATGGCCGAGCCATTGATCCTCGCCTATGGCCGTGGTGAGCTGCCGGACTTTCCCGGCGTACCGGACAGCACGATCGACATCATCCCCATCGACTACGTCGTCAACGCGACACTTGCCGCGGCCGCGCAACCGCCCGAGCCGGGCGCGCCGGCGTACTTCACCATCTGTTCCGGCGCGCGCAACCCGTTGACGTTCCGGCGGCTCTACGAGCTGGTCCGCGAATACTTCACTCAACATCCGCTGGAGCAGCGCGACCGTGGCGCCGTACGTGTGCCGACCTGGGACTGGCCGGGAGCCGACCGGGTCGAGCAGTTGCTGCGCCTCGGCGAGCGCGCGCACAAGACCGCGGATCGGCTCGTCACCCATCTGCCGCGGTCGACGCGCACCCGCGGCTGGGCGCAGTCCCTCGACCGGCAACAGCGCCGGCTCGAGTTCCTCCGCCGCTACTTCGACCTCTACCGGCCCTACGCGGAAGCGGAGCTCCACTTCAGCGACGCCGCAACGCTGGCGTTGCACGAATCGCTGCACCCGGACGATGTCGAGCGCTTCGGGTTCGACGCCGCAGACATCGACTGGCCGCACTACATCCGCGACGTACACACGGCTTCGGTCACGTCGACGTTGCGTGCGCTCACTAGCGGCGGCTCGCGTCGCGTTGCGCCACCTCGCCGGATCGAGCGCGACAGCGAAAAAACGATCGTCGCCGTTTTCGACATGGACGGCACGCTCCTTCCGTCGAATGTCGTCGAGTCCTACCTCTGGCTGCGGCTGCCGGAGCTGTCGGGGGCAGCGCGTTCGCGTGAGATCGCTGACGTCGCACGAGCTTTACCTCGTTGGCTGTTGACCGAGCGGCGAGACCGCGGCGCGTTTCTGCGTTCGGTCTACCGGCGCTATGAAGGCGCTGACTACGAGCAGCTGTTGCGCATCGTCGACGAGCATGTGACCGGCATCGTGCTCAACCGGCTGTCGGCCGCGGCCGCGCGCGCCGTTCGTGAGCACCGCGCGGCAGGCCACCACACCGTGCTGGTGACCGGCGCGATCCGGCCGCTGACCAACCCCGTCGCGCCGTTGTTCGACGAAGTGGTTGCGGCCGACCTGGTCGTGGGCCGGGACGGGCGGTGCACCGGCTTCCTCGAGCAACCGCCACTTGTCGGCGAATCGCGCGCGGCATGGCTACGCCATCGTGCCGCAGCCGAGGGATGGCATCTGCCGTCGTCCTACGCCTACGCCGACTCCGCAAGCGACCTGCCGCTGCTGCGCGCAGTGGGTCACGCCGTGGCGGTCGACCCGGACGTCGCACTCTCACGGATCGCGCGGCGGCTGCGGTGGCCGGTCGAAGACTGGCATTCCTCCCCCGACGTTGCTCGCTTCGCTCACAACGCCGCGGGAATCTCAAAATGATCAATGCCCTAGAGGTCTATCGGTCGATGTCGAGGTATGTCGCCGCGAAGGCTGTCGGTGGATTGGCTCCCGGACTCCTCGCGGGACCGCTCGCGCCGCTGCGGCTGGTCCACCGCGATCCACCCGTACTGCGGCACGACCAGTGGGTGCGGGTGCGCCCACGACTGTCGGGCATCTGCGGCAGCGACCTCGCCACCCTCTCCGGTCACGCCTCTCTTTACCTGTCGGCCGTCGTGTCCATGCCGTTCGTCCTCGGGCATGAGGTCGTCGGCGAGACCCTGGACGACGCGCCGGGCCTGCCCGCGGGGTCGCGGGTCGTTCTCGACTCTGTTCTCGCGTGTGCGGCGCGCGGCCTCGAGCCGTGCCACGCCTGCCGCAGCGAGCAACGCAACCGCTGCGATCGCGTCACCGTCGGCCATGTCTCCCCCGGACTGCAGACCGGCTATTGCGCCGACACCGGCGGCGGCTGGAGCGACCAGCTCATCGCGCATGTGTCGCAGCTGCATCCCGTGCCCGACACGTTGAGCGACGAGCGCGCCGTCCTGGTCGAGCCGCTGGCGTGTGCGGTCCACGCGGCCCGCCGGGCGGCCGTCATCGACAGCGACACCGTGCTCGTCGTCGGCGCCGGAGCAGTGGGGCTGTTCATCACCCTCGCGTTGCGCGAGCTCTCACCCACGGCTGCGATCACCGTCGTGGCGAAACACCGGCGCCAGGCCGAGCTCGCCCGGCGGTTCGGCGCCACCGACGTCGTCAGCCCGGCCGAGGTGGTGGGCGGCGTACGACGGGCAACGCGCGCGCTGCGTCTCGAGCCTGAGCGCGGCCCCGCTTTCTTGCTCGGCGGCGTCGACGTCGCGATCGACGCGGTCGGCTCACGGGCCTCGATCGACACCGCGCTGCGCACTACGCGAGCCGGTGGGCGGGTGCTGCTCGCCGGCGTACCCGGTGACGGCATCGACCTGACTCCGGCGTGGTTCCGGGAGCTCGAGGTGACCGGTGCCTACGCGACCGCCGGTGACGCCTTCGATGTCGCCATGTCCCTCGCCGGGGCAGCACCACTCGACGGGTTGCTCGGCGTCACATATCCCCTGGCCCGCTGGCGTGAGGCGCTTGACCACGCAGGCGACGCGGGCCGCCTCGGTACCGTCAAGGTGGCGTTCGACCTAAGGAGTGCAGCGTGAGCCGGCCAGGGTTCGTCCTCGAGGTCGACGAGCGGACACCTCCGCTGTTGCTGCACTCCGGCGAATCGTTCCGGCTGCAGGAGTTTCCGCTCGGCAGTCGTGTCGTCTATCCGCCCGAGTCGCTGCCCGGCGTGCCTGACGTCGACGAGGAGATCGAGCGCGCGCTGCTCAACCCGATCGACTCAGAACCGTTGCCGTCGTTGCTGCGGCCGGGCATGCGGCTCACGATCGCGTTCGACGACCTCTCGCTGCCGCTGCCGCCGATGCGCAAGCCCGACATCCGCCAGCGCATCATCGAGCACGTCCTGGAGTACGCCGCACAAGCCGGTGTCGACGACGTGCAGCTCATCGCGGCTAATGCGTTGCATCGGCGGATGACGGCCGACGAGCTCAAGGCGATCGTCGGCGAGCGCGTGTTCCGTTCCTTCTATCCAGACAACCTCGTCAACTTCGACGCCGAGGACCGCGCAAACCTCACGCATCTCGGCATGACCGAGCAGAACGAAGACGTCGAGATCTCGAAACGCGCCGCCGAGTCCGACCTGCTCGTCTATGTCAACGTCAACCTGGTCGCGATGGATGGCGGGTGGAAGTCGACGGCGATCGGACTGGCGTCATACAAATCGTTGCGGCATCACCACAACAGCCACACGATGGTCCACTCGCGGTCGTTCATGGACCGGCACAAGTCGCAGTTGCACTCGTCGGCATGGCGCATGGGCCGCGTGCTCGGGGAGCACGTGAAGGTGTTCCAGATCGAGACGACACTGAACAACGACGCGTTTCCGTCGCAATACGGCTTCCTCACCAAGCGCGAGTGGGAGTGGTCGCTGCGCGACCAGGCGACGTATCTCGGCGCGAAGCGCGGGCTCGACCTGTTGCCCGCCAAGCAGCGCCGCCGGATGTTCCAGGCGATGGAAGCGCCATACCAGGTCACCGGCGTCAGTGCCGGCGCGGTCGAGCCGGTCCACGAGGAGACCCTCGCGCGCGTGCACCGGCAACAGCTCGTGGAAGTGAACGGGCAGAGCGACGTCGTTGTCTACGGACTGCCGTATTTGTGTCCGTACAACGTCAACAGCGTCATGAACCCGATCCTCGCCGCGTGCCTCGGACTCGGTTACTTCTTCAACATGTATGTCGGGCAGCCGCTCGTGCGTCAGGGCGGCGCGGTGATCTTGAACCATCCGGTGCCGTGGGAGTTCTCCACGCTGCACCATCCGTCATACGTCGACTTCTTCGAAGAGGTGCTGTCGGTCTCGACCGACCCGAAGGTCATTGAGCAGAAGTTCGAAGAGCAGTACGCAACTGACCCGTGGTACATCCACCTTTACCGCACGTCGTACGCGTATCACGGCGTGCATCCGTTCTACATGTGGTACTGGTGCGCACATGCGCTCGACCACGTCGGTGACGTGATCTGGGTCGGCGGTGACCGGCGCGCCGTGGCGCGCATGGGCATGCGCTCCGCCTCGACATTCGCCGACGCGCTGGAGATGGCCAGCGACACCGTCGGCCGTTCGCCCTCGATCACCTACATGCACTCGCCGCCACATGCATTGGCGCACGTCACGTGAGCCTGAGCAACGACGTTCGGCAGCTGGCGCGCGGTTTTCGCTGGTCTCATCGCCCGCTGCCGCCGAAGTCGGCCGAACCGCATCACACGTTCCCGCCGCCGACTGAGTTCCCGACCGACTGGGCGCGCTCCCGGCCGGCTCGAGTCGCGCGCGAGGCGATTCTGCGCGGCGGACTTGCCCCCGTTGTGCGGCACGAGACCACGCTTCGCGTCGAAGGCCTCGACGTGTTCGACGGCTTGCGTGGCCCGGTCATCTTCGTCGCCAACCACTCGTCGCATCTCGACACCGCGTTGTTGCTCACCACACTGCCGGTCGAGTGGCAGCGCCGGACAGCAGTCGGAGCCGCTGCCGACTACTTCTTCGACGCCTGGTGGCGTGCCGTCGGATCGGCGCTGATCTTCTCGACCTTCCCCATCGAACGCGGGGGCGTCGGTCTGTCCGAGACGCCGACGCGACTGCTCTCCGAAGGCTGGTCGCTGCTGATCTTCCCGGAGGGGACGCGCTCCCCCGACGGGTGGACGCGGCGGTTCCGTCTCGGGGCGCCCTATCTCGCGGCGATGGCGGGCGTGCCGGTTGTCCCCGTCGGTCTCGTCGGTTCGTATGCCGCCATGCCGCGCGGACGCAACTGGCCGAAGCCGGGACGACCGGAAGTGCACGTGCGATACGGCCGTCCGCTCCACAAGGCCCACGACGAGGAAACTCGCGCCTTCGGTGCCCGGATCAACACGGCCGTCGCCACGCTCCTCGACGAGGACCGCAGCAATTGGTATGGCGCCCGGCTGCGTGCCGCAACCGGGACGACACCGGCGCCAAGCGGCCCGCCAGTCGCTAACTGGCGACGCGTATGGGAATCCTCCGCATCACCGACATCGCGACGGCGGGCCAAAGCCTGGCGCTAGGCGCCTCAGTCCTTGCCGCGGCCGGTCAACATGTCGCGGACACGGTCGACCAGCGCTGCACCTGGTGCAAGTAGCGCGTTGAACGGCGGGTGGTCCGGTGCCATCGGGTGCGGGTGCGTCGGCACGATCTTCTTGAGCCCCTGCACGACGGTGCCGAGCTTCTCGCGTTCCTCATCCGTCGTAGCCGCACGGAACTTCGGGAACGCTTCGCCCTCTTCTTCTTGCACGTGCTGGAGAATCGCAGCCTTGAGCTGACCCATCAGGACACCCAGGCTCGGGTCATCCCGGTCCAGCTTGTCTATCTGCTTCATGATCTTTTCGGCTTCGCTGTGCTCATCGATCTCGTGCTCGACAAGCTCTTTCCCGCCGTCGATCTTCTTGGCCATCATCGGATAAACGGCTTGCTCCTCCGCCTCCGAGTGACGAACGAGCTCGATGATGATTTTGTCGGCGATCGACCGCTTATCTTCCGTGGTCGTCGCATGGTCGAACTCGGCGAACATCTCCTCGACCTCACGATGGTCGTGCTCGAGCAACTCAATGACGTCAGCCACTACGCCCTCCACTACTGATGCACGTCGACTGTCGGAAAAGGCGTGCCCGAGGTCCTAGGCAGCAAACCGGGCAGAAGTAATGTCGCCCTATGGACACAACGCGTGAGAAGGACCTGCTCGGCCGCGTGCCGACCGGCGTTTTCGTCGGCGGTGAATGGCGCGCGAGCGAGTCCGGCGCAACATTCCCGGTGGAAGACCCGGCCACCGAAAGCCAACTCGTCGAGGTGGCGGATGCAACGGCGAGTGACGCCGTCGCTGCGCTCGACACCTGCGTTGCGGTGCAGGAGCAGTGGGCCGCAACACCGCCAAGGGAACGTGGCGAGATCCTGCGCCGTACCTATCAGCTGATGAACGACCGCATCGACGACCTCGCCCTGCTCATGACGCTGGAGATGGGCAAGCCGTTGAGCGAGGCCAAGGCCGAGGTGTCCTACGGCGCGGAGTTCTTTCGCTGGTTTGCCGAGGAAGCCGTGCGAATCGACGGCCGCTGGTCGGTGAACCCCAACGGCTCGGGCCGGCTGCTGACGATGAAGCAGCCGGTCGGACCGTGCCTGCTGATCACGCCGTGGAACTTCCCCATCGCCATGGGCACGCGCAAGATCGGTCCCGCCGTCGCCGCCGGCTGCACGATGGTGGTCAAGCCCGCGCAGCTCACCCCGTTGTCGATGCTGATGCTTGCGGACCTGATGCGCGAGGCCGGCCTACCCGACGGTGTGCTCAACGTGCTGCCGACCAGCAAAGCGTCGGCCGTCTCCACACCGCTGTTCGACGACCCGCGACTGCGCAAGGTCTCCTTCACCGGTTCGACGCCGGTCGGCAAGAAGCTCATGGAGCAAGCTGCACAGCATGTGCTGCGCGTGTCGATGGAGCTCGGCGGCAATGCGCCATACCTCGTCTTCGGAGACGCCGACCTCGACGCGGCGGTCACCCAGGCACTCATCGCCAAGATGCGAAACATCGGCGAGTCGTGTGTGGCGGCCAACCGCTTCCATGTGCACGAGTCGGTGGCTGACGAGTTTGCCCGGCGCCTCGCCGAACGGATGGGCGCGATGAAGGTCGGTCGCGGGACCGAGGACGGCGTCGAAGTAGGCCCGCTCATCGACAACGACCAGCGGTCGAAGGTGGCCGAGCTCGTCGATGACGCAGTCGGCAAGGGCGCCAAGGTGCTGACCGGCGGCGAGCCGGTCGGCGAGCGCGGCTACTTCTACGCGCCGACCGTGCTCGCGTCCGTGTCCGATGACGCGACACTGCTGCGCGAAGAGATCTTCGGTCCTGTTGCGCCCGTGAAGTCGTTCGCCACCGACGACGAAGCGATCGCAGCAGCCAACGACAGTGAGTACGGCCTGGTCGCCTATGTCTTCACGCGCGACATCAACCGCGCGATTCGCGTCACCGAAGGGCTCGACGTCGGCATGGTCGGTCTCAACCGAGGACTTGTCAGCAATCCCGCAGCCGAGTTCGGCGGCGTGAAGGAGTCCGGCGTCGGCCGCGAGGGCGGCCGCGAGGGCATCGAGGAATACCTCTACACCAAGTACGTCGCCGTCGACCTCGCATAACCCGGTGTTGAGTGCGACGAAGATCGCCGTTAGTGGGCAACTAACGGCGATCTTCGTCGCACTCAACATCAGGAATGAGGATTTCCAGTTGTTCGGCGCAGTAGCGCTCGTCGAGCGCCAGCAGCTTGTCGATCACCAGATCGGTCGCCGACAGCACCGGCATCGCGACCGAGTCCACCTCGAGCGATGTGGCGCGCCGCAACAGGTCGTCATCGACCGGACCGGCCTTGGGCCCGAAGATCAGGTCAACCATCGACTCACCATCGAAGACCTTCACCAGCCAGTCCTCCGGGGGGTGGACGATCTTCAGACCGGCCTCGTCCAGCGCCTGCGCGGCAGCCGCGACGTCTCGCTCGCGCATATAGAAGTCGACGTCGTGACCGGGCTCCGGTCCACCACGCGCGAAGCCGGCCCATCCGCCGGCGAGCGCGAAGGGGATGTCCGCCTGCTTCAGCGTGACGGCGACGCGCTTCATCGCGTCGCGCAGCAGCGCGGACTCGTCCGCCATGCCCTCTCGCTACCCCTGGTACGGAGACTGCACTCGTGAGCGAATCGCGCTACCTCGCCCCGGGATGGTTCACGCGCAACGTGTTCAACCGAACCGTCGCCGGTCTGACCCGCGTGGGGATCTCCGTCTACGGCTCCCGCATCCTCGTCGTCCGCGGCCGCTCGTCCGGCCTCCCCCGCGAGACCCCGGTCAACCTCCTGACGTATGACGGCCACCGGTACCTCGTCGCGCCCCGCGGTACGACGCAGTGGGTCCGCAACCTTCGCGTCGCCGGGCAAGGCGAGCTACGGGTGGGGCGTCATACCGAGGAATTCACCGCCACCGAAGTCGGCGAGGACGACAAGGTGCCGATCCTGCGGCACTACCTCAAGCGCTGGGCGTGGGAGGTCGGAGCGTTCTTCGACGGAGTCGGCGCGAAGGCGTCAGACGAGGAACTGCAGCGGATCGGTCCGGACCACCCGATCTTCCGGCTCAGCTAGCGGTCACCGGATCGGTACGCCGCTGGACGAGCAGCCGATCGGCGACGAACACCACGGCGACGCCCACCAGCGCCGCGAGAAAGCTGCCGAGGATGTCCACGGGGTAGTGAATCCCGTCATACACGCGCGCGAACCCGATCCAGATCGCAACCACAAGCAACGCGACGCCCCAGCGCCACGACAGGAATGCGAGCGTCGCGAGGGCGAGACCGAACGCCGCAGTCGCGTGGTCGCTCGGGAACGACTGACCCGGCCCGTGAGCCAGCAGCTGGTGAACGTGATGCGTCTGGAACGGCCGCTTCTCCGAGTGGATCTGGGCTTCCGCGACGCCAAGCACGAACGTCACGACCAGTGCAGCAACGACGTCCACGACGGGACGCACGGCACGCTCCCGAAGTCGCAACAGGCAAAGGATCGCCACGATGACGAACGCGATGAAGATCGCGTATTTGGCTCCGAACTTCATCAGGCCGTCGACGAACCCGTTCCCGGATAGGTCGTTGATGTCCTTGAAGAGGTCGTAGTTCACGCACGAGTCCAATCGCTGCATTCGCCCAGAGCGAGGCTAGCCGACCAGATCAGGCATCCCGGACCATCTGGGCCAGCTGCCGCGCGTTGACCTGGGCGTAGTTGCGATAGCAGTTGTTCAGGAGCACGTGGGTCTCGCGCGTCTGCCCACCCAATTCCCGGATCCGCGGCGCCCACGCGGTGAGCTCGGACTCGTCATACAGGTATCCGAACCGCTCGTAGATGTCGCGGCTGTTCCACTTGTTGCTGTGCCCGTGGAAGCGCACGACCGACAGGTCCGGCGTTGTCGCCGCCACGACCGGCGGGACCGAGGACGCGTGCCCCTGCGGCATGTCGACGACGACATAGGGCAGCGCATAGCTACGCAGGAAGTCGAGCGTCTCGGCGGTCGTTTCCTCGTCCTTGAACCAGGAGGCCGAGCGGAACTCGACACAAATGCGGTACGGCGCCGCCCGCTCCTTGCACTCGAGCAGATAGTCCTTATTGGAGCGTCGGATGGTGAACCACTGCGGAAACTGGAACAGCAGTGCGCCGAGCTTCCCCGCGTCATGCAGCGGCTCCAGCGCGGACAGAAAGCGGTCCCAGACCTCGTCGACGACCTTCGGCTCGAGATCCTTGGCGTAGACATTGGCCTTGTCGGTCTCGGGTCGGACGTCCTTGTAGATCGCGTTCACCCGGGTCGGGTGCTGGGTGAGCAGCGAGAACGCCTTCACGTTGAACCGGAAGTACGCCGGCGTCCGGGCGGCCCAGAGTTCGCTGTTCCGCTCGTTGGGCGGCGTGTAGTAGGTCGAGTCGACCTCGACGAGCGGGAACTGCTCCGCGTAGTAGCGAAGCCGCTCCTCCGGCGTGGACGCCTCGGGCGGGTACCAACCGGAGGCCAGCAGCGTCTTGTCCGTCCACGAGGCGGTGCCCACAAGGATGTCGCCCACGCGCTCCACCTTCTCGCGTGCGGGGGCACGAGCACCGAATCACCCCGAACGGTGGTTCTCGGCCCGCTCAACCCGGGCTAGGCTGATGCGTGCTGTCTCGCCGACGGCGGCCGATACAAAACCCACCGAAACGTAACGACGGGGACGGCCGTTGATTCGGTGACATCTACGGAAGGGCACTTGGTGGCGAGCGCACGACAGGCAGCCGCCGGCAGCAAGCCGGCGCAGCCCAAGGCCGCGGCGAGCAAGCCGGCGCCGGCCCGCAAGACGGCCTCGAAGGCCCCCGCTGACGGCCCGACGCCACGTAAGCGTGCCGTTGCGGTGGTCACGGACCCCGACGACGCGGACGCTCCCCCGATCGAGGTCGGGCTGCCGGACGCGGCGCACGAGGGCGGGAACTCGCTCGACGGCACGGACGGCGTCGAGCCGGATGCCGCTGAGCTGGTCGACGAGGAAGACGAAGACGAGGACGTCGCCGTACCCGAGGAGGACACCTCGGGACCGTCGACCGACCTTGTCCGCGCCTACCTCAAGGAGATCGGCCGCGTCGCGCTGCTCAACGCCGAGCAGGAGGTCGAGCTCGCGAAGCGGATCGAGGCGGGCCTGTTCGCCGCCGAGAAGCTCCGCGCGGCGGACGCCGGCGAGAGCAAGCTCAGCAAGACCGTCCGCAAGGACCTCGAGTGGCTCACCGCCGACGGTCAGCGCGCCAAGGACCACCTGCTCGAGGCCAACCTGCGTCTCGTGGTCTCGGTGGCCAAGCGCTACACCGGTCGCGGGATGGCGTTCCTGGACCTGATCCAGGAGGGCAACCTCGGCCTGATCCGCGCGGTCGAGAAGTTCGACTACACCAAGGGCTACAAGTTCTCGACCTACGCGACGTGGTGGATCCGCCAGGCGATCACCCGCGCGATGGCCGACCAGGCACGCACGATCCGCATCCCGGTGCACATGGTCGAGCAGATCAACAAGCTCACCCGCGTCCAGCGCCAGATGCTCCAGGACCTCGGTCGCGAACCGACCGCCGAGGAGCTGGCGACCGAGCTCGACATGACCCCCGACAAGGTCGTCGAGATCCAGGGCTACGCGCGCGAGCCAGTGAGCCTCGAGCAGAACGTCGGCGACGAGGGCGACAGCCAGCTCGGCGACTTCATCGAGGACGCCGACGCGCCGATCGCCGCCGAGGTCGTGTCGTTCGGCCTGCTGCAGCGCGAGCTCGACAGCGTGCTCAAGACGCTGCCGGAACGCGAGGCTGCGGTCGTCGCGTTGCGCTTCGGCCTCACCGACGGCCAGCCGCGCACACTCGACGAGATCGGCAAGGAGTTCGGGCTCACCCGCGAGCGCATCCGCCAGATCGAGGCCAAGACGCTGTCCAAGCTGCGTCACCCGTCACGGTCACAGAAGCTGCGCGACTACCTCGAGTAAGAGGAGTAAGCGTTAGTCGACCAGCAGCTTGATCGCTACGGCGGTGCCGACGACGGCGATCGCTATGCGCAGCACGTTCGCGGGGATACGTCTCCCCCAGAGCGCGCCCAGCTGACCGCCGATCGTCGACGTGATCACCAGGATCAGTACGGCGACCCACGCGACGTCATGTCTCGCGATGAAGTAGACGGCCGCGACCCCATTGACCACCGCGGCGATGACGTTCTTCACGCCGTTGAGCCTTTGCAGATCGTCGTCGAGCGTCAACGCCAGCAACGCGAGAAAGATGACGCCCTGCGCTGCCCCGAAGTAGCCGCCATACACCGACGTCAGGAACACGCCGACCTGCAGCAACGGTCCCGGATGCTCCACCACCCGACCGGCATTTGCCCGCCGCCGCGCCACCCACGGCTGGATCAGCACGAGCGCAACTGCGATGAGGATGAGCACAGGGACGACATCGCTGAACGCGCCCGGAGCCAGCAGCAGCAACGTCGCGCCGACGATCCCACCCGCGATCGCGGCCGGCAGCAGGACGAAGATCCGCCGACGTTGCCCGGCGAGCTCGCGGCGGTAGCCGATCGCGCCGGAGATCGACCCGGGGACGAGACCGATCGTGTTGCTGACGTTCGCCAGCACCGGTGGATAGCCGACGGCGAGAAGCGTCGGAAAAGTGATCAGCGAGCCCGAGCCGACGATCGTGTTGATGGCGCCGGCAGCCAATCCGGCCGCGGCGACCGCCAGAGCGTCCGGTCCGGTCACGTGATCATCCTCTCCGACCGGCGCCGATAGATTGCGCCGCCGTGACGAGTCCCTCCGATGTTGATGCGTTCTTCGTGCCGCTGGATGACAACCGGTTCGCCTCGACGATGCACACCGGCGGGCCGTGGGACCCGACGCTGCAGCACGCCGGCCCACCGTCGGCGCTCCTCGCCCGCGCCGTCGAGCGAACACCGTCGCCGTGGCCGGCCGCCGTCATCACCAGGGTCACGGTGGATCTGCTGGGCCCGGTCCCGGTCGCTCCGCTCAGGGTGACCGCGGGCGTGCTGCGCAGCGGGCGCAGCGTCGAGCTGGTGCAGGCGGAGCTGGCCGCTGACGACGGTCGGGTCGCCGCCCGCGCAACGGCTTGGCGAGTCCGCCACGCCGACCTCGAGCTGCCGCCCCTTCCCGACGAGCACGATGCCGGCCCCGAAGACGTCGTCCCGCCTTTTCCGGAGACCGAGGACGCGCCGCCGATCGGCTGGGGCGGCGGATACCTGGCGGCGATGGAGTGGCGGGAGGCACGGGGCAACTGGGGCCCTCCCGGCGCTGCCGCGGTGTGGGGCCGCATGCGCTATCCGCTGGTGGCCGACGAGCAGCCGACGGGACTGCAGCGCGTCATGGCGATCGCTGACTCCGGCAACGGCGTGTCCTACGTGCTGCCCTTCGAGTCCTGGTTCTTCATCAACACCGACCTCACGGTCCACATCGCCGCCGACCCGGTCGGCGAATGGATCTGCCTCGACGCCCGCACCCGCGTGGACCCCGCCGGCTTCGGACTCGCGAGCTCACGCCTTTATGACGGCGACCGGCTCGTCGGACGCGGAGCACAGGCGCTGTATGTCGGTGAGCGTTGATCACGCTGCGTAGTGGGGTAGAAATCAGACAAGCGCCTCTAGTCGACCGAAGGAGTCTGCCGTGATCCGCCGCAGCAAGGTGGCGAAGACCGACGACGTCAAGGTCACCTTCGTTATCCCGCAGGACGAGCCCACCGGCACCGTTTCAGTCGTCGGCGACTTCAACGACTGGACCCCCGGAAAGCACGTGTTCGCCAAACGCACGAACGGCACCCGATCGGTGTCCGTCAACGTGCCGAAGGGCGCGTGTGTGCGCTTCCGCTACCTGGGCGAGCACGGTCACTGGTTCGACGACCCTGACGCTGACCGCCGCGATCACGACGCAGGCGTCATCGACCTGACTTAGCCGCCGCCTTCTTGGCGGCGGGTGCCGCCTTCTTGGCGGCGGGTGCGGCCTGCTTGGCTTTCGCCTTCATCGCTTTCTTGTACTCGCGTACCTCGCCGAGGCTCGCACCGTCGGTGATGTCGGCGATCGACTTGCGCGAACCGTCGTCGCCGAACTCGCCGGCTGCTTCTTGCCAACCCTTCGGTTGCACCTTGAGCTGCTTGCCGAGGAGGGCCACGAAGATCTTCGCCTTCTGCTTGCCGAACCCCGGCAACGCCTCGATCCGTCTGAGCAGCTCCGCACCGGTTGACGCCGTTTTCCAGATCGCCGCCGGGTCTCCGTCGTACTGATCGACGATCACCTTGGTCAGTTCCTGCACCCGGCCGGCCATCGAACCCGGGAACCGGTGCAACGCGGGCGGGGTCGCAAAAGCCTTGGCCAACTCCTCGGGATCACGTGACGCGATATCCGCAGCGTCAAGGTCACGCCCGAGCCGCTTGGTCAGATTCAGCGGTCCCATGAACGCCCACTCGAGGGGGATCTGTTGGTCGAGGACCATCCCGATGAGCAGCGCCAGTGGGTCGCGGGAGAGCAGCGCGTCGGCATCTTTGTCCTGCGCCAGACAGAGCTTCTTAGGGGCCATGCGAGCAACCTAGCTCGCTTGTCCAGGTAGGCGTTGCTGCCCGATCAGTAAGGGTCGGCAACTTTTCCTGACGCATGTCGGACTAGTCCGTATGTGCCCCCAGCCGGTCGTTTCGAACTATGGGGTTTTCCCGTTTTCGTGTCGATTCCTGGACCGGCGGAACGGAAGGGGAGCACCGGTATGCGACGCGTCGGCACTTTCGGTGCCGTCTTCGGTCTCGCGTTCGCCGCGCTCTCGATCAACACCACCGGCGCACTTGCGACGACAAGCCAGATCAACACGGCAGCCGGCACGGGAGTTGCCGGCTATTCCGGCGATAGCGGCCAGGCCACCTCAGCGCAGCTGTCCACCCCGGCCGGCGTCACCGTCGATGGTGCGGGCAACGTGTACGTCGCCGATGACGGCAGCAACGTCGTCCGCAAGATCCAGACCTCGGGGGTCATCACCACCGTCGCCGGCACGGGCGTCGCGGGCTATTCGGGCAACGGCGGCGCCGCCACGAGCGCCATGCTCAACGGTCCGACCGATGTCGTCCTCGACCCGGCCGGCAACCTCTACATCGCGGACGACGGCAACCACGTCGTTCGGAAGGTCACACCCGGCGGCACGATCAGCACGGTGGCAGGTACCGGCGTTGCCGGTTATTCGGGCGACGGCCATGCCGCGACCGCTGCCAAGCTCATGGCGCCGGTCGGGCTGGACGTGGACACCTCCGGCAACCTGTTCATCGCCGACTACGGCAACGGGACCGTCCGCAAGGTGTCGACGACCGGCACGATCACGACGGTCGCAGGCACCGGCACCGTGGGCTACTCCGGCGACGGCGGCCCGGCCACGGCGGCTGAACTCTCGCATCCGGGCGATGTGGCGACCGTTGGCTCGCTCATCTACATCGCCGACGGCGGCAACGCGCGCGTACGCGTAGTGAGCGCCGCAGGCACCATCTCGACGGTTGCCGGCGATGGCACCGTCGCTTACGCCGGTGACGGCGGGCAAGCCACCGCGGCATCGCTGATGTTCCCGACCGGACTCGCCGCGGACTCCAGCGGCAACCTGTTCATCTCCGACTTCTCGGCTGCAGTCATCCGCGAGGTGGCGGTCGGCGGCACGATCAGCACGGTCGCGGGTACTGGCGTCGCGGGCTACTCGGGCGACGGCGGCGCGGCAACGAGCGCGCAGCTCAGTGGACCTGCCCGGGTCAACCTCGACGCTGCCGGCGATCTGTACATCAGCGACTGGAGCAACTCCCGGTTGCGCACAGTGAGCCTGCTCGGCAGCGCCGCGAACGCTCCGGACGCCCCGACCGCGGTCAGCGCCACCGCCGGCGACACCACCGCCGACCTCACCTGGACCGCTCCGGTCAGCGACGGCGGCTCCCCGATCACCGGCTACACCGTCACCCCGAACAACGGCACCACCAACCTCACCCCCGTCACCGTCAGCGCCGCCACCACGGCCACGACGGTCACCGGCCTGACCGACGGCACCACCTACACCTTCACCGTCACCGCCACCAACAGCGTCGGCGACTCAACCCCCTCCACCGCCTCCACCCCGATCACCCCGCTCGCACCACCCCCCGCGCCGGCACCGACGCCGACGCCCAGCGCGCCCACCCCGACTCCGACACCCACCGCGCCCACACCCACGCCGACGGCAACGGCGCCCACGCCACAGCCAACGCAGTCCAGCGCCCCCACGCCGGCGCCCACACAGTCGACGCCAACCACGCCGCCAGCGAGCACTCCCGCCACAACTACGCCGCAGGACAACACCTCGAGCACCCCGGCCGTGCAGTCCGAGGCCCCGGTGGCGGCACCCGCACTCAGCGCCAGCGCCGGCCTGCCAGTTGGCATGGTTCGCTCACCACATCACCGCCCGCGCCACCATGCCCACCGGAGCGCGCGCATCCCTGCCGCCCTCTCGCATGGCACACCGCAGCCAACGCTCACAGCACCCGCGACCCACCCCAGTCGGCACCACCGCGCGGTCAGCCTCACGTGGCACCAGGTGCGGGCCGCTCTCGTCGCGGTCTCGAGGAAGACAGCCGTACCGGCAGGGCTCTTGCTGCTCGTCGGGCTGTTCCTGTCACTCCAGAACCGACTGGACCGACGGGACCCGAAGCTGGCCCTAGCTCCGGTGTTCGCCGATCCAGGCGTGTCGTTCGTCCCGGCGATGAGTTGAGGAGCGACTCATGAAACCCAACCGAGCTTCGTGGACGGCTTTCGAGCTCGTCCCGCTCGCAGATCGGCTGCGTTACATGCGCCTACTGCGGATCGGGTTGGTACTCGTCATCGTCGCCGTTGCCGCGATCAACCCCGGGGGTGTCGCACCCGCATCCGCACGACTCTGGCCGGCGACGGGCGCATACATCGCACTATTCAGCCTGGGCGAACTGTTTTGGCGCCAGTGGAAGCGGCGGGGCCTGTGGCTGTTCGGTGCGCTCTTGGTGGTGGACGCCGCCTACCTCGTGTATGCGTCGTACGTCACCGGCGGCATGAGCAGCCCACTGCGCTTCACCGTGCTGCTGCACCTCATCGCGGTCGCACTGCTTGCGTCATACCGCACCGGGCTGAAGCTCGTGATCTGGTACGTACTCCTGTTTCTCGTCGAGTACTACTTGCCCGCCGGTTCGGAGAACGGGCAGGCGCCGACGGGCTACGCCGCCGTCGTTGTCTTCGCTGCAGTCCTCGCCGCGATCGCGTTCGGGACGTCCACTCTGTCCGCTGTCAACGAGCGAGAGCTGCGTCGTCGGCGCTTCGACCTGGAGGCGTTGGCGGTGCTGGCCGTCGAGCTGGAGGACGCCAGCGATCCACGCGGGGTCGCGGAGACTGCGCTCGCCAGCATTGCCAGCAACTTCGGCATCGAGCGGCTCGCCCTGCTCCAACTCGGCAGCCGGCCCGAGCTCCTCGCCGGCCGCGGTGTCGGGCCGAGCGAAATGCCGATCCGGATCAGTCCGTCGTCGGTGGCATCGCAAGCCATCCAGCTGCGAGCGACACTGCTGCCGGTTGAGATCTCCCCCGAAGACGATCCGTACTTGGCAAACTTGTTCGGACCGGCCCGAAACCTCGTTGTCACTCCGCTGCACGCGGAGGGCGGTGGTCTCGGCGTTCTGGTCTTCGAACACGGCAACCGGCGCGGTTCGCGCATCGAACGGCGGCTCCTGACGATTGTGGAGCGATTCGCCTCGCACACCGCTCTAGCCCTGCGCAACGCGATGCTCCTGCAAAGCCTGCAGCAAGCCGCCTCGACCGACCCCTTGACCGGCATTGCGAACCGTCGCTCCTTCGAGGAGGCACTGGATCGCGAGATCGCACGCACGGGGCGAACCGGCGAACCGCTCACGCTGGTCATGCTCGACCTCGACCACTTCAAGCAGGTCAACGACAACTACGGACATCAGAAGGGTGACGAGCTGCTTCGCCGGGTCGCAGCCTCGCTCCTGGAGAACTGTCGCGACATGGACCTCGCCGCTCGCTACGGCGGTGAGGAATTCGCCGTGCTCCTCACCGACTGCGGTGCCGAAGAGGCCGCGACGACCGCCGTTCGTCTCTGGGCCGGCATCGCCGACAGCGAAGAAGACATCAGTTGCACCGTGAGCGCGGGGTACGCCACCTTCCCCGATCACGTCCGCACTCGCGACGGACTGGTGAGCGCCGCCGACAGAGCGCTGTATGACGCAAAAGCATCGGGCCGCAACCGGATCGTCTGCTTCACCGAAGAGCGGCGACTCGGTGTCGTCGGAGGAAGCGGCTGAGCTAGTGATCACCTTCCCCGAGACCATCACTGCCGCCGCTGGCATGAGCGCGGCCGCGTTCGCGTGGGCCACTGCTCGTTCCCACGGCGGCGGACGGCGCGGGCTGGACGATCCACTCACCGGCCTGGCCAACCAGCGCATGTTCGACATGCGTGTGGACCACGCCCTTGTACGGTCCCGTCGGCACGGCCACAGCGTCGCTGTTCTCGCCATCGACGTTGATGAGCTCGCGACGGTGAACAACCTCATGGGGCGCGAATGCGGCGACGAACTGTTGCGCGAGGTCGCCGCACGGCTGCGCAAGGTCTCCCGGGCAGAAGACACGGTCGCCCGGATCGGTTCTGACGAATTCGCTGTCTTGCTCGAGCAGGTTGACGAGCCGACTGCGGCGGCACGGGCCGCGCAACGCATCCTCGAAATCTTTCAGCTGCCGATAACGATCGACGGGCGAGTGGCGGCGGCCAGTGTCAGCGTCGGCATGTCAATCTCGGCCGCTTACGATCCGTCTCGCTCGCTCCTGCGCGAGGCCGGCATAGCGCTCGCTCGCGCCAAGGCGCGCGGGAAGCGACGCTTCGAAACATATGAGCCGCCTATGGGAGCCGAAGCGGCAGAACGATTCGCTCTGGAGGCGGAGCTGCAGCAGGCGATCCGCGCCGACGAGCTTCACGTGCACTATCAGCCCGTCTTCGACGTCTCAACCGAGCGAGCCGTCGGCGCTGAGGCGCTGGTTCGCTGGATCCACCCGCGTCACGGCTTGCTCTTGCCCGGTGAGTTCATTCACGTGGCCGAAGAAAGTGGCGCCATCGTCGACATCGGGCGGTGGGTCCTCCGTGAGGCCTGTCGAGTCGCTGCAGCGTTCAGCGCGCGCGGCATCGTGGGCTTCTCGATCAGCGTCAACGTGTCACCGCGACAGTTCCGCGATCGCGAAACGCTCATCACCGATGTCCACGAGGCCATTCGCGACTACCGGCTGCCGCCGCAGAGCCTCACTCTCGAGATCACCGAGAGCAGCTTGCTCGATGACATCGAGCAAGCGATCGACCTCGTCGCTCACTTACGGGCCACTGGCGTGAACGTCGTCCTCGACGACTTCGGCACCGGCTTCTCGTCGCTGTCCTACATCAAGGACATCCCCGTCTCGGGTCTGAAGCTGGACCGTTCCTTCATCGCGGACCTCCACGAGTCCAAGACCGCCGCTGTCATCCGAGCGATCCTGACCATCGCCCGAGAGTTCGGACTGTCAGTGACCGCAGAAGGCGTCGAGAACCCGGCCCAACTCGATGGGCTCAAGGCGCTTGGGTGCCGCCTCGCACAAGGTCACTACTACAGCGACGCCCTACCGGAGTCCGCCCTGCTCCGTGCGGCAACAAGCCGCACCGGTTTCGGTGGTCATCGACGTGCTCATTCCTTCACGTCAGCTACCAACCGTGACGGCGGCGGGGGCGCCGACCCGTACGACGAGCAGAGCCACGTCATCGCGCAGCGAGCGCAACGAGACGTCAGCTAGCAGCTCCTCGCACAACGCGTCGGGGGTGGGGTCGGCTGAACCCGCAAGTGTTCGCGCCACCCGGTCCAGGCCGTCGGTCAGCGAACCGCCGGGCACCTCGACAAGGCCGTCGGTGAAGAGGGTCAGCGTGCTGCTGGCCGGCAGCGAGACAACACTTTCGGTGTATTCGCTGTCGATGGGTGCGCCGATGACCACCGAGGCGCCGCCGCCGAGCGGGACCACGCTGCCGTCAGCGTGCCGCAGCACCGGCGGCACGTGTCCGGCGTTGCAGTAACGCAGCTGCCGGCTGCCATCCGCCTCGGGCGCATCGAGCAAGCCGTAGAAGACGGTCACCAGCTGGGTGAGATGCAGCTCGTCGACAATCCGGTCGAGCCTGGCCAGGACCGTGGCCGGAGACTCCCCATCCACCGCGTAGCCGCGAAGCAGCGCGCGGATCTGCGCCATCGCGCTCGCGGCCGCGACATCGTGACCGATGACGTCACCGACCACGAGGCCGCACCTGCCGCCGGATACCGGGAACGCGTCGAACCAGTCGCCGCCGACCTCTTGACCGATGCCACTCGCGAGGTAGCGCGCGGCAAGCTCGAGACCAGGAAGCTCCGGCAATTGCGGGAGCAAGCTGCGCTGCAATGCCTCCGCTACGTGATGTTCGACTTGATAGAGCTCAACGGCGGCATCTCGCCGGCGGGCGACCGTCTCGACGACCAGCCCGATCAGCGCCGTACCGATCAATCCGACGCCGACAACCACCCACGGCGCGTCCTCGGTCAACCGGCCGACGAGCGGCGAACGCGCTGAGACCGTCAACAGCCAACGGGTGTCACCGACATCGAGGAAGGTGCTCCGGACGTCACCGCGCAGGGGAAGGTCGCGGGACGTGCTGGTCAGCACCTTGGACGGGTCGGCCGTGCGACTCGAGTAGAGCGTGACGTTGAGCTCGGAGAACGGCGCCGTACTGGCAGCACGCGGCGGGTTGACCGCCGGTCCCAGCGTCGTCTGCCGATAGAGCACCGTGCCGACCGGGGCGGCCGGCGGACCCAGGGCGAAGCCGAGCATGCGGTCCGCGCCGATCACCGTCGTGGGCACGACTTGCTGATCGGTCAGTGCGGTGCGCAGGCTCGCCACCCGCTCGTCGGTGACGACTTGATTGACCGCGAGATCACCTGTGCCTGCTGACGCGATGACGCGAAACCCAACCGATCCCTGCGGGCGGAGCCACGCGAAGGTCAGCGGGGTCGGGCTGGCAGCCGCCTGCTGCTGCGCCGCCGACGCAAACGCGCCGGCATCACCGTGCGTCGCACCCAGGACCGCCCCGAGCTGTTGGAGCGAGGTCGGGATGGCATCGATCGCCTGTGTGAACACCAGGCTGATCTCCGACGTGCGCTCCTTGAGCAGTCGCCGGCTCTGGTCCTTCACACCCAGCTGAGTTGCCCAAACGGCCGCAGTGGTGAGGACAAGAGCGGCCAGAACGGTCAGAAACGTGGCGAGGCGCAGCGGCAACCGCCCCCGACCGCCGACCGCCATGGTCGCGATGGTGACACGGGGTGAGCCGCACCGAGGCTAGGTCTAGGAATTCGTCGTCCGTGCCGCGCGTATCTGGCGCGTCGGACCGGAGCTGACGGTTGTGTTCAGCGTGAATGTGACGCCAGCAGCCGGGGCGTTGGACGGGGTGGCACGCAGGAAGAGCTGCGCGCCTGCCGCCGCGGGAGCGGTGCCCGAGGTGACGGAGATTCCACTGGCCACGGTCCCGTTCGGGAGTGGCGTCTGGACCGACCAGGTGCCGATGGTCGTCGACGTTCCGCTGCACGTGCCTGACCCGCCTTGAGTCCACGCGATGGAGCACGCCGTCAGGGCCAGCGCCGTCTTGGTCCCGCCGGTGATCGCGACGACGTAGCTGAGTCCGGTGATCGTCTCGGCGCCGGTGTTGACGACCTTGAAGTACTGCGCGTTGTTGTTGGTCGCCGTCAGGGTCAAGACCTGTGCCGGGGGCGGGCTGCTGGTCGATTGGGTTGGTACGACGCCCCACGTGGTGCTGGTGACCGCCTCTGTCCCGGTCGGTCCGGCGGCGATCACCGATGCCGCGGCGCTACAGAGGTGAAGCGCGCCGAGAACGGTCAGGAGGGCGACCGTAACGGCCGCCCTCCTGACCTGCTGTACAGCTCCCGGACGCAACGCGGACTAGCCGTTGGTGGTGGTGGCGGTGCGCTGGCTCTCGGCGAACGTGTAGGTCAACGTGACCGTCTGGCCCTGGATGGTCTGGGCCGGCGCGACACCGTTGGTGGTCGTCTCCGACAACGACGAGGGCAGCGTGAGTGTGACCTGGAGGTGGTAGACCGCGGCAGCCGCGATGGCCCCCGAGACCACCGTGCTGGCCGTACCCAAAGACGCGACAGGTGTGGCAGCCAATAGAGCGGTGGTAGTGCCGCTGCAGCTCGCCGAGCCAGGCGTGCCCGTCGTCACCGTCCACGCGACCGAGCACTGGTTCACCGCGACGGTCAGTCCGGTCGGACCGTCAGCTGCCGGCGGTGTGATCAACGTGCTGTTGCTCGGCGCACCGGCAACGGCCAGGGTGAGGTTCTGCGCGGCCACGTTGCTCGCGGTGCCGTTCGTCAGGTTGACGTAGGTGTTCTGCACGTCGCCGGGCACCATGTTGGACACGGTCTGCGGGAAGCCGGCGCTGTTGCCGTCATGGTTGAGCGTCAGCGAGATCGCGCCGCTGGTGACGGCCGTGGTGCCGGTCGCGGCCGCGTTGAGACCCGCGTAGACCCCGATACCGGTCATCAGCAGACCGCCGCCCGTGACGACAACCGCCGCCGCGAGGGCACCCTTGCCCATGGTGAGCCGGCTCATGACGCGCATGACATTCCCCTTGCCTGACGAGTGGCGGCGAGCACGATCATTCGGACGCCGATGAGAGTGGTGGTCATGCCGAGCAGTGCCATGAGCACCGCGCGGTCTTGGGGCTTGGTGGGAGCACTCGCTACCCAGCCCAGGTTGGGAACGACGCCGACGACCCGCGGCACGGTCGCGGTGTTGAGCGTGACCGTCCAGTCATCCTGCAGCGGGTTCGCGTCGCCCTTGGTCTTGATGGTCGGATGCGCCGGGTCGCCGGAAACACTGACCACACGGTGCGCAAACGGCACCGACTCCCCCGGCGGCGTCACCTCGACGACCATCCCGGGGCGGACCGCGCTGGCGGGAACGCTGCGAGTGAGCACCGCATCGCCCGGAGCAAAGGCCGGGCGCATGCTGCCGGTTCGGACCGTGGCCGCGTGCAGGCCGGTTGCCGCTGCGATGACACCGACCGCGAGTGTGCTGAGGGTCAGCAAGCCCGAGATGGTGATGGCAACGGCCCTTGCGGTTGCGCTGCGCATCGAACGCTCCTGTCGGCTGAGCCAGTGATGACGGTTCTGGACTCGTCCGACCGGAGCAACGGCGTAAGCAAACGGCGTACTGAAAATCGGTCCGTAACGTACGGAATCTCCCTCCGTACGGCTGGATCAGGCCGGCGTGTCGCCGCCTTGCGCGGACGTGAGTCGCCGAATCGTCTGAACGGCGTCGTCGCGTGAGTTGACCCCGAGCTTTCGATAGGCGGACGCTACGTGAGACTCGACGGTGCGAACGGACAGGTGCAGCCGCTCCGCGATCCGCGCCGCGGCAATGCCGTCGCAGAGGAGCTCGAGCACCTCGAACTCGCGTGCGGACAGTCGCCCCAGGATCGCCGCGCTGGCAGCGACAGCCCGGTCACGCTCGTCGCGCACCCGGCGACGTTCGCTGATGTCGCGCACGGCTGCCGTGACGAGCATCCCGGCGTCGGTCTCTACTGGCGAAAGAGAGACGTCGACGGGGAACTCCGTCCCGTCCTTACGTCGAGCCGTCAGGTTCCGGCCGAGCCCCATCTGCCGCGGCTCCGGGCTCGAGATATAGGACAATCGCAGGTCGGGATGACGCGCGTGCACCCGCGCGGGCACCAGCGACTCGACATGCCGGCCGACCATCTCGCCACGCTCGTAGCCAAAGATGTGCTCCGCCTGCCGGTTCACGAGCTCGATCGCGCCCGTGCCGTCGACGACGACCAAAGCGTCCGGTGCAGAGTCCAGCAAGGCAGCGATCCGGGTCTCGTCCCGCTTGCGTTCGGTGATGTCGCGGGAGACGGTCAAGACGCCGACAACGTTGCCGTCGCGGATCAGCGACCTGGTGTGCGACTCCAGCACCACGTATGCGCCCCGCTGCGTGCGGACGCGCACCTCCCGAGGGCGCACCGTCTCGCCCGTAATGGCGGCGTTGATGGCGTTTGCCGAGCTCGCCAGGTCGTCCGGGTGCAGCAACGGCGCAGGTGACTTGCCGAGCCAATCGTCTCGCCGGAAGCCCGTGATGACCTCGAACGCAGGGTTGAGCGAGGCCAACAGTCCATCCGGGCCGGTCACCGCGACCATGTCCGGCGAAGCCTCGACGAGCGCTCGAAATCGGTTCTCACTCTCGGCCAGCGCACGTTCGCGACGCTTCGCCTCGGAGACATCCCGCACGATCGCCGAAAAGCCCGCCAGCTCGCCGGCGCTGCCGTAAACGGGCGAAACCGTCAGCGAGACGTCCACAGTCGTGCCGTCCCTACGCACCCGCTGGGTCTCGAAGTTGCCGATCCGCTGCCCTTGCCGCAACGTCTGTTCGATGGCGTCGCGCTGGCCGGCGTGGCTGCTGTCGTTCGGGACCAAGCCCTGGCCCGGCCGCCCCAACATCTCGGCGGCCGAGTAGCCGAAGAGTCGCTCGGCGCCGGCATTCCAGCTGACGATCACCAAATCGGGGTCGACGCCGATGATGGCGTCATCCGAGTTCTCCACGATGGCGGCGAGCCATGCGTGCGCAACCTGGTCCATTCGCTGTCCCCCAGAAAGCGGGTGCGGAGACCTTATCGGCTCCGCAGCGTCGCCGTGTGACAGTGATCACAGCGAGCAAGAGGCAGGTCAATTGCCCAGGAACCTGGAAATCTTTCTCGACCTGAAAGCCTGCTTCTTAGACTCGTCCACAACACGGGGTGACAACGCCAGCCCAATTTGGCATGATGGTGGGTCGCGCCGCGGAACATCCGCGGCGTCACACGCGTTGGATTTGATGGCGGCAAGCAAGGAGAGGCACCGAGAACCACGCGCACGACAACCTCACCGCCGCATCTGACGTCTTTCTTTCAGGAATACCTCAGCACCACCTACGAGCATCGACCTCAATCCCAATGAGGCCCTTGGAGGGCTTGAACAGTCATGAGCACCGCCACGATCGCCCGCGTCGCCGCCTCTCCGCGTGCCCTGCACGACGGTGACACTGGCCTGCCCCGCGCCATCGAGGACCTCCTCGACGCCGCGACGGAGCAGGGCCAGCTGACCTTCGGTGAGGTACGCCGTGCCCTCGACGAGGCCGGCGTCGGCCCCGCCGACGCCAAGCGCCTGCTGCGGCTGATCAGCGAGCGTGGCATCCAGATCGGGGCGGACGCCCCGGGCACCACGCCCGCCGAGGCCACCACCGCCACCGAGACGATCGACGAGGACGACGTCGTCGACTCCTGGGACCACGAGGTCCCGACCACCGACCTGGTTCGCGTCTACCTGACCGACATCGGCCGGGTTGCCCTGCTCAACGCCGAGCAGGAAGTCGACCTGGCGAAGCGCATCGAGGCCGGTCTGTTCGCGCAGGAGAAGCTGCGCCAGATCGACGCCAAGGAGATCAAGAAGCCGACGCCGCGGATGCGCAAGGACCTCGAGGCGATCGCGGCCGACGGGGTGCGCGCCCGCAACCACCTGCTCGAGGCCAACCTGCGACTCGTCGTGTCGCTGGCCAAGCGCTACCAGGGCAAGGGCCTCACGCTGCTCGACCTGATCCAGGAAGGCAACATCGGCCTGGTCCGCGCGGTCGAGAAGTTCGACTACACCAAGGGCTACAAGTTCTCGACGTACGCCACCTGGTGGATCCGCCAGGCGCTGCAGCGGGCGATCGCCGACCAGGGCCGCACGATCCGCGTGCCGGTGCACATGGTCGAGCAGATCAACAAGGCGCTGCGCGTCAAGCGTGACCTGTCGACGGAGCTCGGTCGCGAGCCGACCTTCGAAGAGCTCGGCAACGTGCTCGAGATGACCGCGGAGCGCGTCGAGGAGATCCTCGGCTACGGCCGCGAAACGCTCTCCCTGGAGACGCCGGTCGGCGACGACGGCACCGCGACCTTCGGCGAGTTCATCGAGGACGCCGACGCAGCCGTGCCGGCTGACGTCGTCGACTTCGGCCTGCTTCAGGACCGACTGCGCTCGGTGCTCGACACGCTGCCGGACCGCTCCGCGGCGGTCATGCGCATGCGCTTCGGCCTCGACGACGGCCGGGCCCGCACGCTGGACGAGGTGGGCAAGGAGCTCGGCCTCACCCGCGAGCGGATCCGCCAGATCGAGCGCGACACGCTCAAGGAGCTACGCAAGTCCGAGGTCGCCTCCACCCTCAAGGCGTGGCTCTAACACGTCCTGCAGCGTTGCTCTAGACCCGCCATGCCGTGAACGGCGTGGCGGGTCTTGACTTGGTCGTGACGAACGTCACTATCAGGGCGATACCCGACCTCCCCCCGATTGCGGTACATACCCCGGGGTAACTATCGTCCGACGTGAGCCCCACCCCCGAGCGCGAGGAGAGGCCCGCACATGGTCAAGCCGTCAACGCTGTCCTTGTTCGAACGCGAGATGCTCGATCAGCTCGCGGCGGCGCGCGACGCGCTGACCGAAGCGGAACGTCGGGGCGAGCCTCTGCTGGTTCAGGCAGCGGCGGCCCATCTCGAAAGCCTGGTGGATCTTGCTCGCCGCAACGGCGTGTTCCTCGAGGAGAGGGTCGCGGAACCCCTGGCGGCGCCCGCCAGCTGACCTTCCGGCAAGATCGTCGCTCATGAGCAACTTGTGCGACGGTCGGATCGTCATCGTTACCGGCGCGGGTCGCGGCATCGGCCGCGAAGAGGCGTTGGAGTTCGCGCGTCACGGTGCCCGTGTCGTCGTCAACGACGTGGGCGTAGCCCGTGACGGCAGCGGCGGCGACGCGACGCCGTCGCAGGAAGTCGTCGACGAGATCAAGGCTCTCGGCGGCGAGGCCGTCGCGAACTACGACGACGTGTCGGACTTCGATGGCGCGAAGCGGCTCGTGCAGACCGCGATCGACTCGTTCGGTGGGCTCGATGTCCTCGTGAACAACGCGGGCATCCTGCGCGACCGGATGCTCGTCAACATGACGATCGACGAGTGGGACGCGGTCATCAAGGTGCACCTGCGCGGCACGTTCGCGACGTCGCACCACGCCGCGAACTACTGGCGCGACAAGTCGAAGGCCGGCGAAGCCGTCGACGCGCGACTGATCAACACCTCGTCGTCGTCCGGCATCTACGGCAACGTCGGCCAAGCAAACTACGGCGCCGCCAAAGCAGGCATAGCGTCGTTCTCGATCATCGCCGCCATGGAGCTCGGGCGTTACGGCGTCACTGTGAACGCCGTTGCGCCGGCCGCATTGACGCGTATGACGGAAGACCTCGTTCGCTGGCAAGGCAACGAGGACGAGAAGCCCGCGTGGGATCCGCGCGACCCCGGCAACATCGCACCGCTCGTCGTGTGGCTGGGCAGCACGCAGTCGCGCGGCGTCACCGGGCGCGTGTTCAACGTCAAAGGCGGCTACGTGTCCGTCGCCGAGGGCTGGGTCGCCGGCCCGGCCGAGGACAAGGGCGCCCGCTGGGAGCCCGAAGAACTCGGCGAGGTCATTCCCCGCCTCGTCTCTGCCGCTCGCGCCAACTCAGACACGAGCGGCAGCACACCTGCGGAATAGCGATGTGGCATCGCCGTGCCTAGAACCACAGCGATGCCACATTGCTCTCGCTACATGTAGCCGAGGTCGCCCATCGCTCCGACGTAGGTGCCGATCAGCTCCTGCATCGCCTTGTCGGTCCCACCCGCATAGAGGGTGATCTCGAAGTCGGCGACGATGGCCTCGGCCTGCGAGTTGAGCGTCAGCGTCTCCGGCTCGATGAGGATCTTCTGCAGCTCGTCGATCTCGCCCTCGAGGATCGTGAACCCGCCGGCCCGGCCAGTGAGAGCGATGTACTCGCGGTGGGCGTGGATCCGCCCCTCCTTCGCGAGCTGCTCGAACCGCTCGATCGACTTGCCGAAGACCTCCAGCGCCTTGGTTTCACGTCCCGGGACCTGAGCGCCCCACCGGATGAGTGCTGCACCTGTCATGTGCCCTCCCGATCTGTCGACGTGCCGCCACTCTCCCCGCGCCGGGTCACGCCGGGAATGGCACGACCGGGCCCCTTGTGACTGGTCACAAGCGGGTGCGACGCGACTCAGAGCGCGCGAAAAAGGATCGGCGGTCACACACGGCGAACTCTCATCGACATGCTGCGACGAACGCTGCCGGCCGCCCTTGCGCTCCTGGTCACGACGGCCGTGCCGTCGCTCGCCGCGGCGAGCGTGCCCACTGATACGACGCCGGGTGCCAGCGACAGCACCTGGGTGGTGCATCCGGACAAGAACTGGGCCGGGCACGGGACGGACCCCTCGAACCCGCAGGCCTGCGACCCGATCGACCCGGCGCAGTGCATGCTGCCGTATCCGAATGACTGGTTCACCAAGGCGGACAGCACGAGCGCGACCGGACGTCGCCTCGACCTGACGCTCCCGATGATGCCGCGCAACGTCAACGGCAAGCCGATCGAGCCGTTCGCCTGGAACGACAGCGATGGCTTCAGCGCGGGCGCACAGATCCTCACGGTCGTCCCCGGCATGACCTCGAACGACGACCTGGTGCCGTCCGGACTGCCGCCCGTGACCGATCTCGGGATGAACGGTCAGTCGGACCTCGGTGTCGTCCTGCTCGATGCAAACACCGGCCGCGAGTGGCCGGTGTGGACTGAGATCGACCAGTACACCGACGAGTCCGGGCCGTTCGCCGCCGGCCAGATCGGGTCGATCCAGCAGGACCTGATCATCCACCCGGCGGAGAACCTGACGGACGGGGATCGCTACATCGTCGCGTTGCGACACCTGCACGACGACAAGGGCAACATCGTCGAGCCGAACGCAGCGTTCAAGGCCTACCGCGACGGCACCGCACCGAGCACCGACCCGCGCGCGGACCACATGAACAACATCTTCGTGAACCTCGACGAGGCCGGCGTCAGCCGCAGCGATCTCTATCTCGCCTGGGACTTCACGACCGCGAGCACCAAGAACGTCACCGGCCGGTTGCTCGCGATCCGCGACGATGCCTTCAAGCAGCTCGGCGACCCGACCATGACCGACGCCCCCGGAAGTAAGGCGCCGGCGTTCACCGTCGACTCCGTCCAGGAGAACCCGAGCGCCGGACTACAGCGGCGAATCAGCGGCCACTTCACCGTGCCCTGCTACATCGCGCCGACGTGTGAGCCACCGACGAAGTGCGACCAGGTCTCGCAGGGTGTCGTCAACGACTGCCCGACGCCGGGCCAGTTCTTGCTCGACCCGACCAACCCCGACGCGACTCCGACGCAGGTGCCCGGCCAGACCTATCAGGCCAACTTCATTTGCAACGTCGGGCAAAAGGCCTACGCCGCGCACGACAAGATGCGGCCGGTCGAATACGGCCATGGCTTGTTCGGCAGCGCCGACGAGGTCAACTCCGGTCCGCAGCAAACGATGACCATCGACCACGGGATGATGTACTGCGCCACCGACTGGACGGGTATGGCGACCGCCGACGTTCCCAACGCGGTCGCAGCCTTGCAGGACATGTCGCGCTTCCCGTGGCTCACTGACCGCGTCCAGCAGGGCGAGCTCAACTTCCTCTACCTCGCGCGCTTGATGGTGCATCCGCAGGGATTCAGCTCCAACGCAGCGTTCCAGTGGACCGACGGCTCGTCATACCAAGGGCAGTCGTTCATCGACACCACCGAGCCGTACTACGACGGCAACAGCCAGGGCGGGATCTACGGCGGCACGGTGTGCGCCATCTCCGTCGACGTGAAGCACTGCGTGCTCGGCGTGCCGGGCATGGACTATGCGATCCTGCTGCCGCGCTCGAGCGACTACGTCGCGGAGAAGTCGGTGACGCAGTTCGACCCGACGACGTTCGACCCAACAGATCCGACAAGCGCGGTCGGTTACTCGGAGCTGTTCGACTCGTCGTACCCGGACCAGTCGCAACGGTTGCTCGTGCTCGACCTCGCACAGACTCTGTGGGACCGCTCAGACCCGGACGGCTATGCGACACACATGACCGGCGGGCTGCCTAACACGCCGACGCACCAGGTGTTGTTGCAGGTCGCGTACGGCGACCATCAGGTGGCGAACATCACCGCGGAGACCGAGGCACGCACCATCGGTGCCTCCGGCTTTGCGCCGCCGCTGGAGGCCGATCGTTACGGCCCCTACAAGGACCCGTTCTGGGGGATCCCGACGGTGAGCGGTGGAGCCACGGACGGTTCGGCGATCACGTTGTTCGACAGCGGTCCTGTGCGTGACATCCAGCCCGGGCAGAACCAAGGCACCGACTGGCCGCCGACGACGGACACCCCGAACCGCTCGGGGCAGGACCCGCATGAGGCGCCGCGACGTGCGCCCTGCGGTCAGCAGCAGAAGGACTTGTTTATGCAGCCGCAGGGCTTTGCGGTCGCGACGTGCAACGGCGCGCCATACGGCTCCTGGGACTTCACCCCCGGACCGGGCGCAGTGCTGCCGGAGTCGACGAAGCCTGTCCTGCTTGCCGTGGCGGCGCTGCTGATGCTCGCCGGGTGGGCGCTGCTGCGCCGCCGCCGGACCGCTGCCACCGCTTAGGCGGACGTCCCGACGATCTCGGCGGACTTGGCCCACAGCTCGCCGGCGAGCGCGTCGTCGCGCGCTGCGCTGGTGCGCTTGCCGGGCTTGCGGCTGGCGTAGAACTCTCCGGCAGTCAGGCTCTCGGCCGGTGCAGTGGCGAGCCAGACGAGGGTGTCGGCGCCCTGGTCCGGCGTACGGAAGAAGAGCTTGACCGGGAACTTCGTCGTGAAGAACGAGAACCAGCTGTCCCGGCCGAAACCGGTCGCCACGGTGCCGGGATGGAAGCACGTGGCCTGCACGCCGGTGCCGTCGAGGCGGCGGGCCAGCTCGCGAGTGAACAGGATGTTCTCCAGCTTGCTGGTTCCGTAGACCCGGAACTCGCTGTATCGGCGGCTGCTGAAGTCGAGGTCGGTCAAGTCGAGCTGGGCGCCGCGGTGGGCGTCGCTGGACGTCGTGATCACCCGGGCAGGCGCCGAGGCGGCGAGCCGGTCGCGCAGGAGCGCGGTCAGCAGGAACGGCGCCAGGTGGTTGACCTGGAACGTCTGCTCGTGACCGTCCGGAGTCACCTCACGACGCGGCCAGATGCCGCCGGCGTTGTTCGCCAGCACGTGGATCTCGGGCAGCTGCTGCTCCAGGTCGGCGGCGAGCTTGCGCACCTCGTCGAGCGAGGTGAAGTCCGCGGTGAACGTGATCGGCTCACCGCCGCCGGCAGCACGCACCTCGCCCGCAACCCGAGCCAGCTTGTCCGCCGACCGCCCGACCAGCGCGAGCTTCGCGCCCTTGGCCGCCAGCTGGCGGGCAGCGGCCGCGCCTATGCCGTCGCTCGCTCCGGTGATGACGACCGTCTTGCCCTTGATGTCCCAAGTCTGAGTCACTTGTGCATTCTGCCAAGATCGCCTCATGAGTGACGTGCTGGCTCTGGCCGAGAAGCTCTGGACCGGCGAAGTGACGGTCGAAACGCATCATCCGATCGGCAGCGGCGGCGGCGATCTCGTCGAGCTGCGCGACGGCGTCGCGTTCTGGCACGGATTCTCGAACTCGACGGTCGTGGACTTCGACGACTCGCTGCTCATCGTCGACAGCGGTGACCCCGTGTTCGGGCCGATGCTGCGGGAACGCGTCCGTGCATGGCGACCCGACGTGCCGTTGTCGACCGCGGTGTATTCGCACGGCCACATCGACCATGTCTTCGGCGTCGGTCCGTTCGATGCGGAAGCCGACGAACGCGGGTGGCCTCGGCCGACCGTTATCGCCACCACGGCGTTGCCGCGGCGGTTCGACCGCTACATCGCGACGGCCGGATACAACGGCACGATCAACCGGCGCCAGTTCGGCATGGACAACCTGCAGTGGCCGACGGAATACCGCTACCCCGACGAGACCTATGACGGCATACGCGCTCTCGAGGTCGGCGGCGAACGCGTTGAGCTGCACGCCGCGCGCGGAGAGACCGACGACCACACGTGGACGTGGCTGCCCGATCGCAAGGTCGTCTGCTGCGGCGACCTGTTCATCTGGGCAAGCCCCAACGCAGGCAACCCGCAGAAGGTGCAGCGGTATGCCGCCGAGTGGGCCGCAGCCTTGCGCGAGATCGTCGCCCTCGAGCCGGAGGTGCTGCTGCCCGGACACGGCGTGCCGATCGTCGGTGCCGAGCGCGTCCGGCAAGCGCTCACAGACACGGCGGCATACCTGCAGTCCTTGCACGATCAGACGCTCGAGCTGATGAACCAAGGCGCGCGGCTGGACGACATCCTGCACACCGTCAAGCCTCCGGCCGAGCTCGCCGACCGCCCGTACCTGCAGGCGGTGTATGACGAACCCGAGTTCGTCGTCCGCAACGTCTGGCGGCTCTACGGCGGCTGGTGGGACGGGAACCCGGCGTCGCTGAAGCCCGCACCCGATGCCTCGATCGCCGCGGAAGTCGTCGGCCTCGCCGGTGCCGACGCCCTGCTCAAGCGCACCGAGGAGCTGGTCGCGGCCGGCGACGAGGCCAGCCTGCGACTCGCGGGGCACCTCGCCGAGTGGCTGGTCCAGGCGGACCCGTCCGAGCGCTCGCAGTCGGTCCGCCACCAGGTCTTCACCGCCCGGGTCGCCGCCGAGCGCTCGACGATGTCCAAGGGCGTCTTCGGCTGGGCGGCGCGCGAATCGTTGTGACTCGCGTCACAGCTACCTCACTAGCCGGGACCGAATCCGATTCGAGATCCTGACGTATGGCTCGTTCTCCTATGTTCCGTTGGGCCGTGCAATCGTTCGGGCCCCGCATGATGCTGCGACGCGAGGCGCGCTCCGGCCAGCTCGGCGCCCGGCTCGCGATCGATCGGTCGCTGTGGGACGACCCGTTCCCGTTGTACGACGCCATGCGCGCGCAGGGTCGACTCGTACCCGGAAAGCTGATCTCGTCGTCGGCGTCATACGAGATCGTCCGCGAGGTGCTGCGGAGCTCGTCGTTCGGCGTAGGCATCGGGAACTCCGACCGGCTCTCCCCCATCGCGCGTCGGATGCTCGCCAACTCGACCGACCCGTGGGCCGTCGGACCGGCCGAGCCGCCGTCGATGCTTGCGGTCGATCCGCCGGATCACACGCGCTATCGCCGACTCGTGTCGAAGGTCTTCACGGCCCGCGCGGTCGCGGCGCTCGGACCGGAAGTCGAAACGATCGCGTCCGAGTTGCTCGACGCAATGGAAGAACGCGCGGCGCGCTGCGAGACGATCGACCTCGTCGACATGTATTGCGCACCGTTGCCGGTGAAGGTGATTGCACGGATCCTCGGCGTGCCGCCGCACATGGAGCAGAAGATGCTCGAGTGGGGCAACCAAGCCGCGGTGACACTCGAAGTTGGCTTGCGCTACAACGAATTTCGTCGGGCGGACAAGGCGCTGCGACAGATTCACGCTTGGCTTGCGAACCATCTCGACGAGGTACGACGCAACCCTGGCGAAGACTTGATGAGCAAGCTCGCGGTGCTGCGTGACGAGGGTGAAGCACTCAACGATGTCGAGCTGCGTTCAACCGCGCTGCTCGTTGTCGGCGCGGGCTTCGAGACGACCGTGAATTTGCTCGGCAACGCCGTCGTGTTGTTCGACGAACACCCGGAGCAGCTGGAGGTGTTGCGCACCGACCCGAGCCGGTGGGAGAACGCTGTCGACGAAGTGCTGCGTTATAACTCGCCGGTGCAGCTGACCGTGCGCGTCGCGGGGGAAGACACCGAGGTGTGCGGCATTCCCGTGCAACGCGGTCGGTTCGTGAGCCTCATGCTTGCCGGAGCAAACCGCGACCCGGAAGTGTTTGCCGACCCGCAACGCTTCGACGTGACGCGTGAAAACGCACGCGACCATCTCGCGTTCTCGGCCGGCATTCACTACTGTCTCGGCGCGTCACTTGCGCGGCTCGAGGGCGCGATCGCGTTGCGAATGCTCTATGAACGCTTCCCCGGTCTCACCATCGCGGGACAGAAGGTGCGCCGACCGCTACGCGTGCTGCGCGGCTACGAGCACCTCCCGGTGCGCCTGCCCGTCCCGGCCAAAGTGGGCTAAGGGAGATTGGCCTTCAGGAACGCGACGGCACGGTCCCAGGAAGTCTTCGTCGCTTCCTCGTCGTGGGTACCGAGCGCGTTCTCCTCGTTGGCGAACGCGTGACCGGTGTTCGGGTAGACGATGAACTCGACGTCCTTGCCCATGCCCTTGAGCTCGGTCTCGAGCTCCTTGATCTTGTCCGGCGGGAAGAAGTCGTCGTTCCCGGCGAAGTGTCCTTGCACCGTCGCCGTCAGGTTTGACCAGTCAGGAGCCATGTCGCCGAGCGGTGCGCCATAAAACGGTACGGCGACGGCGACCTTGTCCCCCTGCAGCGCCGAAATCATCAACGTGAGCATGCCGCCCATGCAGAAGCCGATGACTCCGATGCGATGCCCCTCGACCGCCTCGTGGGACAGCAGGTAGTCGATCGCGCCGGCCATGTCGCGCGCCGCGCGATCGGGTGGCAACGACTGCATGAGCTCGTTGGCCTTGTCCATCTCGGTGTGTTCGGCGTAGTCACCGTGATAGAGATCCGGCGCGAGCGCGACGAAGCCTTCGTTTGAGAGCCGGTCGCACGTGCCTTTGATCTGTGGAACCAGGCCCCACCACTCCTGGACGACGAGCAGCCCCGGGCCTTTGCCGGACATCGGAGTCGCCAGATAGCCGGATGCGGTGTCGCCGTTGCTCGCGAACTGGACTGTTTGGCTCATGCGTCGGACGCTATCGCCGCCACAGCGCCATAGTCCTAGCGGGCTAACTCCTTCGGCGGCTTTCCCACGAATCGGACAACCGGTACAACTACTGGACACGAGTAACACGGGGAAGCGACGATCCGTGCCGACCCCACCGGCATCGACCCACGATGCGCGGAGAGATCGGTCGCCTGTTGGCACGGGGAGCTAGTGGCGAGACCGAACCTGTCACTACGACAGGAGACAGCCATGGCACGTCATGCTGCACCGAAACAGCTCCGCAGTCACCGCTCACCGCTAGCGGCAGAGGCTTACCGCGCGGGGATCGTCACCGGCACGCTCGACCTCACCCGGCCGCCGGTGCTGACCATCCGCGAACGCGCCATGAGGACGGCCGCTCGCTACGGCGCCGCCCTCGGCATGTTCGCCGCGATGGTCTGGATCTTCGACCTCGCGGAAGTCTTCCGCGGCTAACCCGCGGGCTCCACTTCGGACGGCTGGCGACCGGTTTTCCGGGTGCCCAGACCCGTTTCGTGGTCGCCAGCCGTCCGAAGTCCTTGCCTTACTGAGCCTTTGCGACGCCTACCGGACAGGTCGCGCCCGTCCCGCCTATGCCGCAGTAGCCGTTGGGGTTCTTCGCCAAGTACTGCTGGTGGTAGTCCTCGGCGTAATAGAACTCGCCGGCGTCGGCGACCTCGGTCGTGATGGCGCCATACCCAGCCTTGGTCAGCTCGGGCTGGAAGGCGTCACGCGTCTCGACCACGGCCTGCTTCTGCGCGTCGGACGTGACATAGATCGCCGAGCGGTACTGCGTGCCGACGTCGTTGCCCTGGCGCATGCCCTGCGTCGGGTCGTGTGCCTCCCAGAAAGCCTTCAACAGCTCGCGGTAGCTCACCTTGGCGGGGTCAAAGACGACCTTGACCGCCTCGGCGTGCCCGGTCCTCGCTGAGCAGACCTCTTCGTACGTCGGGTTCGTCGTGTAGCCGCCCTGGTAGCCGACTGCGGTGGTGTAGACGCCCTCGATCTCCCAGAACTTGCGCTCGGCACCCCAGAAGCATCCGAGGGCGAAGTACGCGGTCTCCAGCCCATCCGGATAGGGGCCCTCGAGCGGCGTCCCGAGGACATAGTGACGCGACGACACCTGGAACGTCCGCTCGGCGTGACCGGGCAGCGCATCCTGCGGAGTGACCATCTCGGACTTCTGGCGAGAGAACAGCATGAACTCAACCTCCATAAGGGTTTCGCATACGTCAACCCTCTGCGGGCATCCGATGTTCCGCTACAGATAGAGCCCGGTAGCGCCGCTGTCCTCGATCCGCTCTGCCGCAACCGCGTGGATATCCCGCTCGCGCAGCAGCACATAGGCAGCCCCGTGCAGCTCCACCTCGGAGCGGTCCTCCGGGTCGAACAGCACCCGGTCACCGACCTGCACCGTCCGCACATGCGCACCGGTCGCCATGACCTCGGCCCAGTCGAGCCGCTTGCCCATCTTGGCCGTCGCGGGGATGACGATGCCGGCGGTCGAGCGACGCTCCCCCGCGTCGTGGTCGATGCTCACCAGGACGCGGTCGTGCAGCATTTGGATCGGCAACTTGTCGGCGGACACGCCTAGAGGTTAGTTGCCGCCCGCTGCTCTTTTCTCATCCGCGAGCCGCTTCTCGTCGGCCCGCTGCAGGTATGACGACACTGACGCGGCCGGCCACACCACGACGCCGTCGGCATCCGCGATGACAAGGTCACCGTCGGAGATCGTCACTCCGCCTAGCTCGACCGATCCGCCGACAGATCCGGTGCCCTCCTTGTGGCTCGCGACGGGGGTTGTCCCCCTCGCCCACACCGGAAGCCCTAGATCCGCTACCGCGCGTGAGTCACGGATGAGCCCGTCGGTCACGACCGCGATGACGCCCACGCCCATCAGCTCGTGCGCAACGAGGTCACCAAGGACGGCCGTCCGCGACTCTGCCGCACCGGCGACAACCAACACGGTTCCCGGTTGCGGAAGCCGACGTGGAACGTCCCGCATCGGTGAGTTGTCGTCACGCGTGACGCTGACAACCAGCGCAGGACCAACGACAGTCGCCTTCGGCGACAGCGCATGGATCCAGTACGGCAGCGCGCCCTGGCCACCCGCGCCGTCAGAGGCCAGCGTGGTGCACATCCAGTCAGGCAACGGCACACGCCTATCCTGCCGGAATGACGGTCTGTTCCGCATGCGGCGCATGCTGTGACCCCGTCTGGTATCCCTACGCGCCTGCCGACCTGCGGCAGCTCAACGAGCGCGTCGACTCACCCGACACGCGATTCGCGGTCCGGCACTGGCACGCCACCGGTGAGCGGTCCGACGCGGGACATGCCTATCGATGCGACTTCTTCGATCCCGTCACGCGACTGTGCACCGGCCACGACGAGCGACCGCCGATCTGCCGTGGGTATCCCTGGTATGACGAACCACCCGGCCGGCGGCTCGTCATACTCCCGGCGGGTTGCGCGTTTCAGGCGGAGGTGGCGAGTCCGCCGCGCTGACGTCGGCCTCTGGCCCACGACACGGCGCCGATGCCTGCCAGCGACGCGATCAGCAGCGCTGGAGTCCACGGCACTTCCGGTGTTTCGACCGGAACGGTTGCCGCAAGACTCGGCACGTCTTCCCGCGCGATTGACGACATGGCGTCGACGCTGGCGTTGTCACCCTTGGAACAGAAAGCGTCGCCACACGGCTGGGTCTGCTCGGTCACGCACGCGCCGGTGCACCCGTCGGCGTACCCGATGAGGACGCGTCCGTCCTTGTCCGCGGTGATGTCCATGAAGTCGAGCAGGTTGCGCTTGCTGGACGGGCAGTTGCCGTCACCCGCGAGGTAGATGCAGTCGCGTTCGACCGGGTCGCCGGGCGTGAGGTTGGTCGTCGTCCAGGTCTTGCCGCCGTCGCTCGTTTGGGCGACATACAGATACCAGTAGCCCTGGAACGACGTGTCCTCCGGATTGCCGGCGGTCGTGCTGCCGAGGAACGCATAAGCGGCGTGACCGGCGTCGCCGGCGATCACCTCGGGGAACGTGACGTTCTGGATGCCGCGGGAAGCGCCCACATCGACCGGCGTCGACCACGTTGCGCCATCGTCCGGCGATGTCGCGAGCATCGCGTGTCCGCCGATCTGGTTCGTGCCGTCGCCGATCTGACCGTTGGCGTAGACACCGTCTTCGTAGCCGAAGTACATGGTGTTGGCCTTGTCGAACGCGACCGATGGGTCACTGCGCAGAGTGGCGTTGCTTCCCGGGATGACGTTGACGGCCCAACTGAGGCCGTTGTTCGTCGTCACGACTGCCGCCTGGTTCGGCCACATGTGACCGCTGACCGGCTCGTCGACTCCGGTCGGGTCCACCGACGGCCCACAGTTCTGGTTGGGAATGACGGCCGTTCCATCGGGGGCCACCCGCAGATGGCCGTGCAGCCCACCGCACTGCACCATCGTGTAGATCGGCTCGGCCTGCTGGTAGGTGGCGCCTCCGTCCAGGCTGAGTGCGCAGTACGCCGCTGTGCTGCCGCCCGCGACCAGCGCGCCGCCATCCTGATTGCAGTAGTAGACCGCGTGCGGATAGGGCGTGTTGCCGGAGACACTCGGCGGCGTCGGGATGGGTGCGTGGAACGGCCCACCGCCCACCGTCTGGTGGTCTTCGCTGCCGTTAGGGCCGCACCCCTCGTCGGGAACCCACGTCGCACCGTCATCGTCGGTGAACTCGGAAAGGCTGCAGGCGAGGTCAAGCTGGCTGACGATCGTCCGCCCGGTCTGGGAGTCGGTGTAGAGGATCGGGTCGAACGACGCGGCCGAGGTGATGTGACCGCTGACGTCCGTCCACGTCGCCGTATTGCTGGCGTCGTACGTGACCTTGTAGACCGTCGTGTCAGCGAGGTACATCGTCGCGCCGGTGTTCCAGTCGTTGCCGATCGACGGCTCGTCCGCGGTGTGCAGACCAGCCGAACCCGCCGGTGGATGCGAAATGCCGAAGCCCGTCGCGTCAGCTGACGCGGCGGACGAATGCATGCCGACGATCGCGAGCGCACCGACAAGCGTTGCCGCACTTGCGAGCCGCACCGGGCCGCGTCGTACCAGCGCGATCATGACGACACCGCCATCCGCCGGCGGCGGCTATTCACCCAGTACGCGCCGCCGATACCTAAGGCAGACACGACGACCAACGCGGGCACAAAGGGCGCTTCGGGTGTCGTCGGGATCGGCGAGGCGTCGCAGGCGAACGGGTCGCCGGCGATGAGGCTGCCGCACTCCTCGCGAGCGATGGATGTGTAGCGATCGGTGCTGGCCGTCGGGCCGCTGTTGCAGGCCTCGTCGCTGCACGGCTCCGTCTGCTGAGTCACGCAAGTCCCGGTGCATCCATCGGCATAGCCGATCAGCACACGACCGTGCGCGTCTGACGTCATGTCCATGAAGTCCAAGAGATTGCGCTTGTTCGTCTCCGGGCAGTCACCAGAGCCGGACAGATAGATGCATCCGCGTTCGACCGGGTCATTGGGCGTCAAGTTCTGGACGCTGAACGTGTTCCAGCCGTCATCGGTAGTGGCGACGTAGAGATACCAGTAACCCTTGAAGGTCTGGTTCTCGGTATCGCCCGCCGTGGTACTGCCCAGGAATGCGTAAGCGGCGTGCCCCGCGTCGCCCGCCGCCATCTCCGGGAACGTGACGTTCTGAATGCCGAGAGGTGCGCCAACGTCGACCGACGGAGACCAGGTCGAGCTGCCGGTGGGAAGTGAGGCGACGAGCGGATGACCGCCGACCTGCTCACCGCTGGGGCTCTCGACTGCGTCCTCGTAGCCGAAGTACATCGTGTTGTTCTTGTCGAATGCCACCGACGGGTCGCTTCGCAATGTCGAGTGACTGTCGGGTACGACGTTGACCGACCACGTCTGGCCTTCGGTCGTCGACACGACCGCGCCCTGGTTGGGGAACTGACCCAAGACGTTGCTTGGATCCGGCGACGGGCCGCAGTTCTGGTTCGGCACGACGGTGGTGCCGTTAGGCGCGACCTTGACGTGACCGTGCAAGCCGCCGCACTGCGTGTCGGTGTAGATGGGGACGCCCTCTTGGAACGTCAAGCCACCGTCCACGCTCGCCGCGCAGAATGCTGCCGCGACGCCCTGCGAGCAGTAGTAGACCGCGTGCGGATAGGCAGGCGCCGGCGGCTCGGGCACCGGCGGCGCGAAAGGCCCGCTGCCGATGGTCTGGTGATCCACACCCGACGGCGGCCCGCAGCCTTCACTCGGTGTCCAGTTGGCGCCGTCGTCGTCGGAGAACTCGGTGAGGCTGCACTCGCCGGCGAGCTGGCTGACGAACGTCCGACCGGTCGCGGAGTCGGTGAACAGGATCGGGTCGAGCGTGGTCTGGGACGTCAGCGGCGAGCTGACATCGGTCCAGGTCGCCGCTGCAGGAGAGGCGTCGTCGAAGTTCACCCGGTAGGTGGTGAGGTCCGCCTGGTACATGGCCGCGCCGGTCTTCCAGTCGACGCCGATGGACGGCTCGGCGGCGGTGTGCTCTCCCGGGCTTCCCGCGGGCGGGTTGTAGATCGTGAAGGCCGGGCCGCCGACGGAACCGGTAGCCGAGTCAGCGTGGCCTGGCGTGACACCGAGGACGATCGACGACACGGTGATTCCTGCAAGCGCGACCAGCCGAAGCCGGAGACGGGCAGGCGAAAAGAAGCGGGTGCTGGGCATGGTCCCCCCGGACGCAAAACTTGTCGGAAATTGTCACAAGGATCCTGGTTTTCACCGCATTTCGCCAGGGAGGTCAGGGCTGAACGGCAGACGAGACCATGAACGCGTGGAACGCGATTTCGACGCCGGTCCTTCGGCGATGTCATGGGCGTCGGCGTCCGCCGAGCCTGAGGTCGGCGTGGGACCGCACCCCCAGCCGTGGCCCGACGACCCGCGACTCGATCTCGAGTTGCTGCGCGACGGCGACCGGCGCAATGTCACCGACGGATACCGCTACTGGTCACGCGACGCCATCGTCGCCGATCTCGACACCCGCCGGCATCCGTTCCACGTCGCCATCGAGAACTGGGCGCACGACCTCAACATCGGGACGATCGTGCGCTGCGCCAACGCGTTCCTCGCCGCCGAGGTCCACGTCGTCGGACGCAAGCGATGGAACCGCCGCGGCGCCATGGTCACCGACCGCTACCAACACGTGCGCCACCACGCAACGATCGACGAGCTCGCTGAGTGGGCACGTGCGGAAGGCCTGCCGATCATCGGGATCGACAACCTTCCCGGCTCCGTGTCGATCACCGGCTACGACGTTCCGCGCGCGTGTGTTCTGCTCTTCGGGCAGGAAGGCCCCGGCCTGTCGGACGTGGCTCGCGCCCACTGCGAAGCGGTGCTGCACATCCCACAGTTCGGCTCGACCCGCTCCATCAACGCGGGTGTCGCTGGCGGCATCGCCATGTATGAGTGGATCCGGCGGCACGCACCGGCAACATGACAGCGGATAACGGAAGTGGGCCCGGTGCTGCGCACCGGGCCCACTCACATCGCTTCAGGTCAGACGCTGTTGCAGCTTGCTGCGTTGGGCGTCGAGTTGCCCGAACCCGCGAAGCCGGTGTTGCCACTACACGTTCCGATGTGACTGACTGTGTTACCCGTAACGGTCGTGCCGCCGGTGTTGCTCTTCACATTCAGGTCGTGTCCGATCGTGTCCGACGAGACCGTCACGCTGCCCTTGTTTCCGGTCAAGTTGAGATCGTGCACGATGTTCGAGTTCGTCACGCTGATCGACCCGGTGGCACCGGAGAAGACGACGTCGTGATTGACGGTGCTGCTGTCGATAGTGACCGACGCCGGGTTGTTGCCCTTGACATCATGACCGCCCGTGGAGCCGTTGATCATGGTCAGCGAGCCGCCCTTCTGGACGGTGATGTCGCCCGTGACCTTCTCGTTGGAGAGGCAGTAGCTCTGGCCCGAAGGAACAGTCAGGTTGCCGTTGATTGTTCCATCGCTGTAGCTCGTGGAGCCCGCCGGGCAAGTCGGGCCTGGCGTTACGGCGTTGAACTGCACGAGAGGGAAGTAGCAACCGCTGCCGGCGTCGTAACGGAACGTGCCCGTGCCGCCGTGGTCGCAGTACTCGACAGACTGACTCGAGTTGAGATAATTGGAGTCGCCGCCTGGGCGCGTGCCAATGCTCGGAGCGTCCGTGCCCTCGCCGACATTGAGCGAGTTGACGAAGCAGCCAGCCGGAGTGCCACAGCCCGGGTCGGTCGGACTCGACGGCGGCGAGCCTGGCCCGTTGTTTGTAGACGTCGTGTACGAGATTCCGTAGATCACTGAGCTTGGCAGCGTAGTGCCAGGCGCGAAGGTGAATGTGATGGGTGTGGCATATCCGTTGTAACAATGTGCTTCCGCGGCGTCATACCAGCGTCCGTCTCCACAGGTCGTCGATGCCGACGGCCGGTAGGGAATCTGGAAGGTCTGCGTTGCGCCCGTGATGAACGTGCCCACCGTGTTGCCAGGACCGACGTCGTACAGGTTGAGCGTGACGGGTACCGGCGAGGTAGCTCCTGTCGCTGACGCGCAATCGCCCGTATCCCAGTGGCCGCTCTGGCAGGCCCAGCTGCTCATGATCACCGTGACGGTGCTGAGCTCGCGTGCGCTGCCAGCGAACGAAACCTGGTCACCGAACTGCTGTACGCCGCAGCATTCGTAGCCCTGGCTGACCACGTTGCCTGGCAAGGGGTTCGGTGTGCTGTCGTAGATGACCGTCGTTGGTGCGGCGACGGCGCCGGGGGCGAGCATCGCGGCGACAACACCAGCCGCTGCGATGCCCGTCATGACTAATTTGCGCATGAGGCGAAGCCCTTCTATCGGTGGATGGCCCGATCGGAAGGGTCGGTTTCGCCTCTGCTCCCCATCGATCTTTCGGCGACCAGCGCAATCGACGGCTCTTAGCACCCTCCGTGCCGAAAAGGAGTGTGGGACTCCGAGATTGACCAGTCCGGCAAACGAGCCAGATCTCACCTAAGCGATACAGCAACGTCTGTTGCAGCCCGGAAACCGCGGAACGTGAGGTCCGTCGTCGGCACTTTGACGTTCACCCCTACGATCGGCGCGTGCCGACGCGCAAGAAAGCTTTCCCAAAGCCTCCCGCGCTCACTGCTGACGACGTTTCCTGGCTGCGTTCACAGGTCAGCAGTGGCGACAAGCCGCCTGTCATCGTCCGCGCTGCTTCGGCCGCGGTCCCGGCAGGTACGCGAGGTCACGTCATCCGCATGGGCAACCCCTCGGAGGGCGAGTTCATCGTCGTACGGCTCGGCCGCGACGAGGTCCCGTTCGCCCCCGCGGAGCTCGCGCTGTCTCCGCGCGCGCGTTCCGCCTCCCGGTCGGCACCGGCGAAAGCGGCCCCGGCCAAGACAGCCGCGGCAAAGTCGTCCGCGGCGAAGCGCACAACAGCCAAGGTCGCAACACGTCCCGCGAAGTCGAGCCCTGCTAAGGCCGCCCCGGCAAAAGCTGCCCCCGCGAAGGCCGTTTCGGCGAAATCGGCTACTGCACCCAAGGCGCGTCGTACGACGTCCGCGCGCGGTGCTGCTCAACCGTTGACGGTGACCGTGCGGTATGCCGACGGGCGGTGGACGGTCGAGGCGCAACGTGGCGCGCGGCGGCTCACCAAGCCGAGCCAGCTGCGACCGGGCGCGGTCAAGGCGTTCGCCGACCTCGTCGACGACGACGCGATTCGTGATGCCGTCACCGGCATCGTCGAGTCAGGACGCGCCGTCATCGAAGAGCGTGCGCAGAAGCTGCGCGCCGAGCTGGAAGCTGCCGAGGAGTCGCTGCGCGACTACGAGTCGCGCCGCCGCTGACGGACTAGCTCTGCTGCGAGCCGCGGAAGTTGCGTAAGACGAGAACGGCGCGATCGATCGCGCGTTCGGCAGCGTCAATGCTGCGCACTCCCCCGGTGATGACCGCAAAGGTGACCTTGCGACCAAGCGCGTCCGTCGTGTATCCGGCCAGCGCTGACGAGTGCGACAAGGTCCCGGTCTTCGCAAAAACCATGCCTGAACCTGGCGTATGACAGAACCGGTGCCGCAACGTGCCGTAGCGGCACGCCGCCGACAACGCGCGCATCAGGTCGCCTACGGCCGGACTCGTCTGCGCATAGCCGAGCAATGTCGCCTCACCGCGTGCCGTTTCGCGATCGTCATACGAGAGCCCTGACCCGTCAGTCGCCGACGACTTGTCGGTCACGCCCGCCAAGTGCGAGGTCTTGTTCACCGGCGCATGCCCGCCGAGGACCGCGAGCAGCGACTCGGCGTAGAAGTTGTCCGACCACCTGAGCGTCTGCTTGATGAGCTCGCGCATCGGCGCTGACTTGTGCGCGGCGAGCACAACCGTCGCCGTGGTGCTGCGACTGATCGCGTTCCCGCCGCGGATGCGAATGCCGAAGCGGTTCAGCTGCTGGCGCAACAGTCCTAAGTTCGACAGCGTCGGATGGGCGATGTATGACGAGTCCATCCGCCACCAGTCGCGATCCACCGGGAACGGCGACAGCGGCCCGATGTCACCGGGGACGAAGTCCCACTTCCAACCCGTCTGACGGGTGTTGCTCGGCAACGACCCGATGTCGAGGACCAGTCGCCCGGTCACCCGCGAGACGCCGGCCTTGTGCAGACGGCGCGCAAGATCGGCAAGGTTGGCCTTGACCAGCGAGGGATCTCCGCTGGCACGGACGACCAGATCACCGGCGACAACTCCGCCGACGGGGGCCTCGGCGGCGACGACGTCCGTGGTCAGCGACTCGTCGGCGTTGTCCAGCAGCAGCGGAAGCGTCGTGAACAGCTTCTGCGTGGAGGCCGGGCGCATCGGCTTGCCCGGCGACAGGCTCACGACCCGACCAACGTTGTCGATGTCCACGACGAAGCCGTAGTGGCTAGCGGTCGCTTGCGACATCCGCTGGGCGATCCGGCTCTGCAACGTCGCGTTGATCGCGTCGCGCTGGGACTGCTGAAGCTGGGCTTGTTGGTGCTGAGCCTGCTGGTTCTGGGGACGTTGGTCCACCGCCGCGCTGGCCGGCACGCCGTCGGTCATGAGGACGCTCGGAGCCGGCGCTGCGGAGGCGCCGGATGTAGCGATCAGAGCCGCGGCGAGCGCGAGCGTCGTACCGGAAACGAGGGCAGCAGCACGGGTGGGGCGAGGCACGTCGTGATTCTCGACAGGTTCGGTCAATTGCTGCAGCCGGACGGGATTTTCGTCACCTTCCGGTCATGTCGACCTGCCTTCGGGACAGGAAATCGGACAGTCGGCGTCGAATCACCTTGCGGAGACGATCCGAGGAGTCCCATGTCCACTCGCATCCTGCGCGTTCGCCCGCGCCGAGCCGCTCTGCTGGCCACTGCCGCGGTCACGATAGGGGTGCCGGCCGCGATTGCCGCGCCGGGCGTGGATGCGCGCGCCGCCGGTGACCCGTCGGTGACTGTCCCATCCTCGGTCGGGGCGAAAGCCGCGGCGACGTGGAGCGGGACGATCCCGCCCGGCAGCAACGCCAACAGCGACTGCGCAGGCGAGAACGCGTCCCTGACGGACGTCCACACCGTGACCGTCAACGTCCCGAACGGCGTCTACAAGAAGCTCATCGCGACGATGACGATCAAGATCTCCTGGACACCACCGGGGCCGGAGACGGCCAACGACGAGATCCTCAGCTTGTTCGGGCCGGATGGGAAAGAGGTCGGGTCCAGCGACGGCGGTGCGCCGGAGGAGACCGTCTCGCTGCTCAACCCGGTCGCCGGCACCTACAAGGCCGTGGCCTGCGGCTTCGTGAACTCCTCGCCCCAGGACTACACCGGCAGCGCCACCATCGAGACCACCAAGATCGTCCACGCGCCGGCCGCCTCGAACCACGGGCTTAAGTTCAGTGCGACCGTGCCGTCGGACCCGCAGCGCGACGAGGGTGAGCCGGCCATCACCGCCGACTACGCGGGCAACCTCTACACCTGCGGTCCGACCGGCTTCAGCCAGGCCAACGACTACGCGCAGGTCTCCACCGATGGCGGTGACCAGTTCCACCTGCTCGGCACGCCGCCGCGCGGACAGCTCGGCAACGCCCAGGCCGGCGGCGACTGTGCGCTCGCGACTGCGAAGACCAAGAACGCGCAGGGTCACTACCAGCTCGCCTATGCGGGCCTCGGCCCGTTGAGCGGGTTCAGTACGGCGACCTCGGGTGACGTCGGCCGCAGCATCGTCGGCTCGCCCGACAGCGAGTCGATCCCCGCCGTCGACAGGCAGTGGATCGCGTTCACTGATGCCAAGACGGCGTTCCTCACCTACAACCACCAGGCGCTCAACAAGGTGGTGCAGAAGTCCACCGATGGCGGTCTCACTTACGGGCCGGACGTGCAGGTCGCGAACGAAGCCGGTCGCATCGGTCAGATCCGCGCGATCCCGTCGTCGATCACGCACGGAAAGCCGTGGGTCTACTTCCCCTACAGCGCAGGCACGCTCGTGAAGATCGCGCTGTCCAAGGACGGCGGCGACACGTGGTCGCAGTGTGTCGCAGTCGATGCCAAAACATCTCCGGACGCGGGCTTCGTCTCGGCGGACAACGACAGCAAGGGTGACGTCTACGTCGCCTACGCCGAGGCCGGTGGTGGCCGGGACACCTATCTGACGGCTATCACGTTCGATAAGTTCAAGAACTGCGACGGTCCCAACACGCCGGACAACTCCGCGAAGAACAACAAGAACCCTGGATTCGTGCCGAAGATCCGCATGAACCGCGACCCGGTGACGACCTCGGTCATGCCGTGGGTGACCGCGAGCGGTGCTCCTGGTCGCGTGGCCGTCGCCTATTACGGCTCAACGCTTGACGGTGACGCCAACAACAGCGACTTCCACACCTCGTGGTTCGTCTATGTCGCGCAGACACTCAACGCCCTCGCCACCAATCCCGCCGTTGGCCAGGTGCGTGCGACCACTCACCCCTTCCACTACGACTCCATCTGCCTCAACGGGCTCGGTTGCGACGTCAGCGGTGGCGACCGGTCACTCGTCGACTACTTCACGATGGACTACGACCGCAAGCGACACGACCTGGTCATCGTTTACAGCCAGGCCAACAAGCGACCCGGCGACGCGCAGGGCGTCATCAGCATCCCGGCGGTGATCACGCAGATCGCCGGACCAAGCAACGGTGGCGGGACCGTCAACCGCACGAGCCACCAGCCGCTGCGCAACGGATCGGCGGACCCGGCCGGAGATGCGATCACGCGCTACTCGGTGACCAACCTCGGGACCACGTCACGTGATGCAGGAAGCGCAAACGTGCCGGCGCTCGACTTCGTCAACCGCAACCATCACCGCGCCGTCACGATCGGCAAGCGCAGTGGTGGTGGCTTCACCGTCACGTTGCGACTGAAGAACCTGTCGTCCTCGGCGTTGTCGAACGCGTTGTCCGACACCTCGAACGGGCAGCCCGGATCGCTGGTCTGGATCTTCCGCTTCTTCAGCGGCTACCGACCGGTCGCAGCAGTCGCGAAGTATGACAACACCAACGGCTTCACGTTCGGGTTCAGCAACTTCGACGTCCCTGACGGGACGTGCGGTGAGAGTGCCGGGCTCAACGGCGCCGGCGGGAAGTGTGAGACCTACACGGGTCAGGACAAGGTCTTGAAGGGCAGCGCGTCGAGCCAGGGCGACACGATCACCATGTCCGTGCCGGCGTCATACCTCAAGGGCCTGGGCAACGGTCTCGCTCACGGCAAGCCGTACCCGGGGCTGGTCAAGGCGGTCAAGGGCACGCGAATGTATGACGGCACCGCGTTCGGTTTCGTCAACGACTCGCCAGACCCAACGGTGCAGAGCTGGATGCAACAGATCGACAACACACCGGCGTTCGACTTCCGGCTGCCCAGCGGCCCGACGACAGTCCCCCACGGCGCCTAGCCTTTCCGGACGGGGATTGTCGGTGGACGGCGCCACAATCGAGGGATGCAGCTCGCTGACGTCGTCACCGCGTGGCGGACCGTCGCGGACACGTCGTCGCGGCTGAAAAAGGTCGAGGCCCTCGCCGCACTCCTGCGCGAGGCCAGTCCGGGCGAGGCCGCGATCGTCGTCCCATGGATGTCGGGTGACTTGCGCCAGCGGCGTACTGGCATCGGCTGGGCGTTGCTACGGGACGCGCCACCGACCTCGGAGGCAGCGACGCTGACCGTTGTCGAGGTCGACGCGCTGTTCGAGACGGCCGCCGGCCTCGCCGGGCCCGGATCGGCCGGCGAGCGGCGGCGGCTCGTGCACGACACGTTCGCCCGCGCCACCCCGGACGAGCAGTCGTTTCTCCGCGGATTGATCTCCGGCGAGCTGCGTCAGGGCGCCCTCGAGGGCGTCATGACCGACGCCGTGGCCAAGGCGAGCGGCGTGCCCGTCGGATTGGTCCGACGCGCCGCAATGCTGTGCGGCGCAGTCGCGCCCGTTGCGGTCAGCGCTTTGGCGGAAGGCGCAGCGGGATTGGCGTCATACGGGCTCGAGGTCGGCCGGCCGGTGCAGCCGATGCTCGCGTCGACGGCGACGTCGGTCGAGGAGGCGCTCGGCAAGCTCGGCGAGGCGGCGATCGAGTGGAAGCTGGACGGCATCCGCGTTCAGGTGCACCGCGACGGGTCCGACGTTACAGTGTTCAGCCGTTCGCTCGACGACATCACCGCGCGCGTCCCGGAGATCGTTGCTTCCACGCTGACGCTTCCGGCCAAGCGAGTCGTCCTGGACGGCGAGGCGATCGCGTTGCGCGACGACGGGCGGCCCAGGCCGTTCCAGGAAACGGGTGCGCGGGCCGCAACGGGAGGCGAGGGCGTCCGACTGCCCTTGTCGCTGTTCGCGTTCGACGTGTTGCACGTCGACGGCGAGGACGTCTTGGACCGGCCCGGCGCCGAACGCCAGCTCGTCCTCTCGACTGCGGTTCCGGCTGACGTGTTGGTGCCACGACTGATCACTGCCGATGCCTCGGTCGCGGAGGACTTCTTCCGCGACACGGTCGCGCGTGGTCACGAGGGGGTCGTCGTGAAGTCGCTGACGGTCCCCTACGAAGCGGGCCGACGCGGCGCTGGTTGGCTCAAGGTCAAACCGGTGCACACCCTCGACCTCGTCGTTCTCGCGGTCGAGTGGGGCCACGGCCGGCGGCGCGGGTTCCTGTCCAACCTGCATCTCGGTGCGCGTGACCCCGAATCGGGTGGCTACGTGATGCTCGGAAAAACGTTCAAAGGTATGACGGACGAGATCCTGCGCTGGCAGACGGAACGCTTCCTCGAGCTGGAGACCGCACGCAACGACTGGCAAGTATTCGTCCGACCGGAACAGGTCGTCGAGATCGCGTTCGACGGCGTACAACGTTCGCCGCGCTATCCCGGCGGCGTCGCCCTGCGCTTCGCCCGAGTGCTCCGCTACCGAGAAGACAAACGCCCGGACGAAGCCGACACCATCGACACCGTTAGATCTTTTCTCACTTGAGCGAGGGGCGAGCGAACTCAGCCCGTCAAGAGCTGCAACAGCTGGCCGAGTTCGTCGCCGCTTTGGGTCGGGACGATGTAGCCCTCTTGCTTCTCGATCTCGTCGATGTTGTCGAGGATGTCTTCCGCTGTTGCGTGGGTGTCCTTGCCGGCATACCAGCCCTTGGCGAGACCGACGAAGATTCGTGCGTAGCGACCGCCGGCGGCCGAGAACGTCTCGTGCGTGAACGTGCATGCCTCGGACGCGAGGAACACGACCATCGGCGTCACACCTTCGGGGTCGAGCACCTTTGCGAAGTCGCCGAGCAGCTCTTCCGTCATACGCGTGCGTGCCACCGGCGCAATGACGTTGGAGAGGATGTTGGCCTTGGCGCCCTCGATCGCGAGCACGTTGCTGAGACCGACCAGCCCCATCTTCGCGGCACCGTAGTTCGCCTGACCGAAGTTGCCGAAGATGCCGGAGTTGGACGACGTATGCACGAACCGCCCGTAGTTGTTCTCCTTCATGATCTTGAACGCGGGCTGCGAGACGTGGAACGCGCCTTTGAGGTGCACGTCGAGCACGGCGTTGAGGTCGTCCCAGGTCATCTTGGCGAACGACTTGTCGCGCAGGATGCCGGCGTTGTTGATGACGATGTCGACCTTGCCGAAGCTGTCAACGGCCGTCTTGACGATGTTTTCGCCGCCTTCCGGCGTGGCGACCGAGTCATAGTTGGCTACCGCTTCGCCGCCTGCTGACGTGATCTCGTCGACAACCTTCTGGGCTGCGGTGTCACTGCCGCCCTGACCGTCGACCGACCCGCCAAGATCGTTGACCACGACCTTCGCACCGCGCTTGGCGAGGTCGAGCGCATATGTACGCCCCAGACCGCCGCCTGCGCCGGTCACGATCGCGACCCGGCCGTCGAAAGAGATCTCCGCCACGTTGTTCTCCAGTGCAATTGGGAAGTTACTGATCGGTATGCATTCTGCCCGATGGGAAAATGCCCTCATGAACCGGCGTATAGCCACGACTGCGGTGGGTTGGCCGCCGCTGTGGGCGGGCGCCTACGCGGCGCAGTTCGCGGCCGCGTGGCTCGTCGTCAGCCGTGACGCCGACCAAGGCGAGTACGACGTCCCCGCATTCGTTGCCTTTTCGAGCCAGCTCATGCTGAGCGTTGCCTGGCTGCTGCTGTTCTTCCGATTTCGTAAGCCGGCAGCAGCGTTGGTCACGATGTGGATGCTGTGGTCCGCGACCGCGCTGACGGTTGTCGAGTTCGCCCGCAAGCACCGGGTGGCCGCGTCGCTCCTGCTCCCCTATCTCGCCTGGCTGTCCTACGCAGCAACGATCAACGTCTGGCGCCTAACGCGGGACCACCGACCAGCGGCGATGTGACAGCGACGGCATCTTGCCGCGGCACGACTCGACGCGCGCGAGGTCGACGTCGGCGAGGGCCGTTCCCGCGGCTTCACCTAACGCGGTGACCACGACGCCGAACGGATCGACAATCATCGCGCGACCCGCGTATGACGGCGCCGGCTGGTCGGCCGCGGCGACGTACAGCACGTTCTCGATCGCCCGGGCGCGCACGAGCGTCGCCCACTGGTCTTCCTTCAGCGGACCGGCGACCCACGCCGCAGGTACGGCGAGCAGCGTGGCACCGTCATCCGCAAGGGCACGTGTCAGCTCCGGAAAGCGCAAGTCGTAACACGTCAGCACGCCAACCGTGAACTCACCGCAGGAGAAGACGAGACGCTCGTCCGGCATTCCGGGCTCGAGCCGCTTCGACTCCATCCAGCCGAGCGCGTCGAACAGGTGTTGCTTGCGATAGCGGCCGACCAGTGCGCCATCCGGTCCGAGGGCGACCACGGTGTTGTAGGCACGGGACGCATCGCCCTCGACCGGCTCGAACATCCCGGCGAGGACCGTCACGCCGTGCCGGCGGGCCGCCTCTTGCAGGCCGGTGACGAACGGGCCGTCGAGCGGTTCCGCGACCGGCGCAAGCGGCAGGTCGGGCGCGCCGAATCCGTGCATCGACGCCTCCGGAGCGACGATGAGCTCGGCGCCCTGTCCGGCCAGCTGCTCGACCGCGTCCACGACAGCGGCGAGGTTGGCCACCTTGTCCTCACTGGCAGCCATCTGCACGAGACCGACCCGCATACGTGCCATCCAACTACGATCCGGCCATGGGCAACCGGGGAGCCGTCTTTGTCACGGGCGCGAGCACGGGGATCGGCCGGGCGACCGCGGAGCGGCTGGCCAGGGCGGGGTATGACGTCATCCCGGGCCTGCGCCGCCCCGACACGCTCCCAGAGCCGGTCAAGGAGCCGGTGACGATCGATCTCGCCGACCCGGACACGATCGGCCCGGCCACGCAGCAGGTGCTCGACCGCGCGAACGGCCGACTCGTCGCAGTGGTCAACAACGCCGGGTACTCGGTCAGCGGGCCGTGCGAGGCACTCGAGGTCGGGGACTGGCGGGCGCAGTTCGAGGTGAACCTGTTCGGCCACATCGCGATCACCCGTGCGCTGCTGCCCGCCTTGCTCGAGAGCAAGGGCCGTGTCATCAACATCGGATCGATCGGCGGGCGATTCGCCTCGCCGTTCATCGCGCCATACAACGCATCGAAGTTCGCCGTGCGGGGATGGACTGACTCGATGCGTATCGAGCTCGCCCCGCATGGCGTCCATGTCGTGCTGATCGAACCCGGGTCAGTGGACACGGCGATCTGGGGCAAGGGCCGGACCCAGGCCGACGAGCAGCTGGCCAAGCTGACACCCGAACAGCAGCAGCGGTACGGGAAACAGGTCGCCGGTGCTCTGAAGCTCGTGGACTACGTCGCGACACACGGCATCTCGCCGGACAAGTGCGCTGCCGTCATCGAGCAGGCGATCGGCGCGCGCCGGCCGAAAGGCCGCTACGTCGTCGGCACCGATGCAAGGTTCCAGGCGACGATGTCAATGCTTCCCGTGCGTCTCACCGACCGCGTCACGCAGCTGACGTTGCGCCGGATGAGCAAGGACTAGAACGCGGTCGTCATGGGTCACACATTGTCCGAGCCACTGGTCGAGCGGATGCGCGGCTTCGGTACGACGATTTTCGCGGAGATGACTGCGCTCGCGCAGCAGACCGGCGCGGTGAACCTCGGGCAAGGTTTCCCGGACACGGACGGGCCGAACGCAATGCTGGAGCAGGCCGTCGAAGCGATCCGCGGCGGACTCAACCAGTACCCGCCCGGGCCAGGACTGCCGCCGCTGCGGCAAGCGATCTCGGCGCACCGCAAGGCGCGATACGGACTCACCTATGACCCCGACACGGAAATCCTCGTCACCGTCGGCGCCACCGAAGGAATCACCGCGACGATCCTTGCGCTGTGTGAGGCCGGTGACGAGGTCGTCGTCCTCGAGCCCTATTACGACTCGTATGCCGCCGCGATCGCTCTCGCCGGCGCCGTCCGCCGCCCCGTGCCGCTGCACCCGGACGCGCCAGGTGGTCGGTTCACCTTCGACGCCGACGCGTTGCGCGCCGCGGTCACGGACCGCACCCGACTGGTGCTGCTGAACACACCGCACAACCCGACTGGCACGACACTGACCGTCGAGGAGCTGCAGCAGGTGGCAGACATCGCCATCGAGCGCGACCTCGTCGTCGTCACCGACGAGGTCTACGAGCACTTGACGTATGACGGCGTCGTCCACGTTCCCATCGCCACGTTGCCGGGCATGCGGGAGCGCACTGTCTCGGTGTCGAGTGCGGGAAAGACGTTCAGCGTCACCGGGTGGAAGATCGGCTGGATCTGCGCGCCCGCAGCGTTGACGCGCGCGGTGATGACCGTGAAGCAGTTCGTGTCGTTCACGCACAACGGCGCAATGCAGCTTGCGGTCGCGCACGGGTTGCTCCGCGAGATGGAGTGGGTCGAAGCACTGCGCTCGTCACTGCAGCTACGTCGGGACCGGCTGGCCGAAGGTCTGGCGGCCGTAGGCCTGACGGTGCACGTACCGCAAGCGACGTACTTCGTCATCGGCGACGTCCGCCCGCTGGGGCTCGACGACGGTGAGGCGTTCGCGCGGGGGTTGCCACACGACGCCGGTGTCGTCGGCATTCCGGTAGGCGTGTTCTGCGATAACCGTGACGTAGGAAGGCCATTCGTACGCTTTGCGTTCTGCAAGCGAGACGACGTTCTCGACGAAGCGGTGGACCGGCTGGTGACCTATGCGAACCGCCGCCGACGCTAAGGATCGAGGGTTAATCTCGGCGGATGCCTCGGTCTGATCGCCACAAACCGATTCTCCTCGAGCTGGACCTCAGTCAGCCGCTGATCGAGCCGGATCCTGGTGACCCGGTCGGCCGGATCCGCACCCGCGGCAAGCCGCGGCTGCGCGCCATCTTGCGCACGCTCCACGACGCAGGCACCGATACGCGTGTCGTCGGACTGGTCGCCAAGCTGGGCGGCCAGCCGATGCCGCTGTCGATCGCGCAGGAGTTGCGCGATGGCGTCATCGCTTTCGCGTCCAGCGGTAAGCCGACTGTTGCCTGGACGGACACGTTCGGTGAGTCCGGCAGCGGCACAGCGTCGTACTTCCTCGCCACCGGCTTCGGGGAGATCTGGCTGCAGCCGAGCGGGGAGCTCAACCTGCTCGGCGTCGCCACCGAGGTGACGTTCCTGCGCGGCTTGCTCGACAAGGCCGGCGTCGAGCCCGAGATGGGCCAGCGCTACGAGTACAAGAACGCCGGCGACCGCATCATGCAGCGCGAGTTCACCCCTGCTCACCGCGAGGCATCCGACCGGCTGGCTGAGTCCGCCTGGGAGCAAGTCGTCGAGGGTGTCGCCAAGGCGCGCAACCTGAGCCCGGATGACGTCCAAGCCGCAACCGACCGCGCCCCTCTGTTCCCGGAAGAGGCGTTGCGCGACGGACTGGTCGACAAGCTCGGCTATCGCGACGAGGTCTATGCCGACGTCCGCCGCCGGGTTGGTGGCGACGTCCGCCTGCTGTTCGCCGACAAGTGGTCAGCACGACAGCAGCCGGTCACGCGCATCACGAACCTCGCGAAGCAGAAGTCCGCACCCGGTGTCGCGCTCGTCGAGGCCTTCGGTGGCATCGCGATCGGGCGGTCGCGTCGTTCACCGCTTCAAGGAGCAGTGCTCGGCAGCGACACGGTCTGCGCAGCGATCCGTGCCGCGGTACGCGACGAGAAGTGCCACGCGATCCTGTTCCGCGTCAACTCGCCGGGTGGCTCAGCGGTTGCTTCGGACAGCATCTGGCGGGAAGTGAAGCTCGCCTGTGAAGCGGGCAAACCGGTGGTCGTCTCGATGTCGACCGTCGCCGGCTCCGGCGGCTACTACGTCGCGTGTTCCGCCGACGTCATCGTGGCCACGCCGGCCACCCTGACCGGCTCGATCGGTGTGGTCGGTGGCAAGGCAGTGACGAAGGAGCTCACCGACAAGTTCGGGCTCAACTACGGCGACGTCAGTCGCGGCGAGCACGCACTCATGTATTCACGGAACCGGCCGTTCACCGACAGCGAGCGCGAGCGGCTGGACGCCTGGCTCGACCACATCTACGTCGACTTCACCGGCAAGGTGGCCGAGTGCCGCGGCATGAGCCGGGAGGCCATCCACGAGGTGGCGAAGGGCCGGGTGTGGACCGGCGCCGACGCGGTGAAGCTCGGGCTCATCGACGAGCTCGGCGGGTTCCGCGAGGCACTCGCCATCGCCCGCAAGCGGGGCGGTCTGCCGGACGATGCGCCGCTGCGCCCTGCGGTCCACGTCCCCACGCTCGCGAAGCTGCGCCCGCCGACATCGACCGACGACCCACGCGCGGCGTCCACCGGCATCAGCCTGTGGGCCGACGGGTGGGGCGCCTTCGCCGACCTTGCTCAGGCCGCAGCCTGGCCGGCCCTCGGCCCGCTCACGATGACCGACGTGCGCCTGACCTAGACGGCGCCGGCGAGGGTGGCGGTCAGCAACGACGCAAGGTCTCGTACGGCGGCCCGGTCGTCTCGTGTCGGCGTACCGCTGATCGTCACCGGCGGTCGCACCGGCTGCCATTGCAGGCCGGTCGTGATCGCCTCCAGCGCCCGGACGGCACCCGTCGAGTCGAGATTGCCGTGCACCCACGCGCCAAAGGGCCGGCCGCGCGTTGCCTCGAGACAGGGGTAGTAGATGGTGTCGAAGAAGTGCTTCAACGCCCCCGAGATGTAGCCGATGTTGGCAGGCGTCCCGAGCAGGTAGCCATCCGCTTCCAGCGCGTCCACGGCCGCCGCCGTCAGGGCAGGACGTATGACGACCTCGACCGCGCCGTCGTTCGCGTCCGGGTCACGAGCCCCGGCCAGCGCCTCCTCGAGCAGCTCCTGCGTCGCGGGAGACGGGGTGTGATGCACCACCAGCAGGCGTGCCATGGGAGGGAGTCTTGCGGATCGGCTGTACGCCGGGGCGGCCGCCACCGACAATGACTGCCGATGACGCCCGACGAGTTCGTCCCAGTGCTCGCGGCGGCGAAGCGCGGTGACGAGGCAGCTTTCACCCAGCTGTTCCGCTACGCCCAGCCGGCCGTGCTGCGCTACCTGCGCGTGATCAGCCCGGCTCGCCACGAGGACATTGCCGGCGACACGTGGGTGCAGGTGGTCCGGGGCCTGGACTCCTTCGAGGCCACGGAGGCGCTGGCCTTCCGGGGCTGGGTGCTCACGATCGCGCGACACCGGTGGCTGGACGACCAGCGGGCAAATGGCCGCCGGCTGGAGCTGGTCGTCGATGCCGTCCCCGAACAGCCGACCACGGCGGACGCCGCCAGCGCGGTCGAGGACATCATGAGCACGGAGGCAGCGTTGACGCTCATCGCCCGGCTGCCGAAGGACCAGGCCGAGGTCATCGCCCTGCGCTACATCGCCGACTTGGACGTGTCGACGACGGCCGACGTGCTCGGCAAGGAGCCCGGATCGGTGCGCGTTCTCGCTCACCGCGGGCTCAAACGGCTGCAGCAACTGGTCCACAAGAGCGATCGCGCTGAGCAGGTGTAACGAATCGGGCTCTACCGGCGGTTGGACAGGTGAGATGACCGAAAACGCACACGACCCGAAGGTCGCCGCGATCCTCGCGGCCGCCGCTGCCCCTGCCGAGGCGCCACTGCCCGGCGAGCTGGCCGCGCTTGCTGCCTTCCGGGAAGTGCATCACCCGCGCCGGAGGTTTGCCCTAATGTCCCGTAAGTCCGAAAACGCGAAGGTCGTCGCCGCAGCAGTCTTCGGCGGCCTCGTGGTTCTCAGCGGCGCTGCCGCGGCCGCTACCGGGGCGATCCCCGTCGGTCACAGCAGCTCGCACCCGAGCCACGTCGCGAAATCGCACGCTCCTGACGCCAACGACGACAACGGCACCGACTCGACGGACGCTTCGGACTCCGCCGACACGACGACCGGTTCGGTCTCGACGCTCGACCAGACCCAGGGCAACGGCAGCGCGATCTCGCAGCTCGCGCACAGCCTGAAGGGCCAGCAGCACAAGGGTCAGACGATCTGCATCGTCGCCTCGAAGGGGCACTGCCACGCGGCTCAGAACCAGTCGGGTACGACGACCCACGGCAAGTCCGCCCTGCCGCACGGCAAGGCCGGTGCGACCACCCACGGCCAGAGCGGTGCGACCACCCACGGCCAGGCCGGTGCGACCACCCACGGCCAGGCCGGTGCGACCACCCACGGCCAGGCCGGTGCAACCACCCACGGCCAGGCCGGTGCAACCACCCACGGCAACGCTGGGGCCAACAGCACGACTTCCTGACTGTCCCTCACGCAAACGCCCCGTCGACATCCGCACGACGGGGCGTTTGCTTGTCCGGTCACGGCAGAATTGACAGGTGCGAGGTCGCCGGCTGCTTGCCGTGATCGCGGCAGCCGCCGTCGCCGCGACGGGTGTCGGCCTCGCCGTGCATGCCCTGTTCCGCTCGGTCACCCGGCCCGTCCCGGGCTGCACGATCGGCACCGGGCCGCAGGCGCTGGTCCTCACCCTTGACCAGGCGCAGAACGCGTCGACGGTCGCCGTGGTGGCCAAGCGGCTCGGGCTGCCTGACCACGCGGTGACGGTCGCGCTTGCGACCGCCTTGCAGGAGTCGAAGCTGCACAACTACCCGTTCGGCGACCGGGACTCCGTCGGGCTGTTCCAACAGCGGCCCAGCCAAGGCTGGGGAACCCCCACCCAGCTGCTGACCCCGGCGTACGCCTCGGCCGCCTTCTTCCGTCATCTGGCGACCGTGCCGGGGTGGCAGGAGATGCCGGTAGCCGCGGCCGCGCAGGAGGTGCAGCACAGCGCGGACGGGTCGGCGTACGCGCAGTGGGAGGAGGAGGCGCGGGCGATGGCGCGCGCTCTCACGGGCGAGGTCTCACCCGGGATGGCCTGCCACTTCCCCACCGGACAGACCGTGCGGCCGCGTGACCTCCTAGCGCTGGCGAACCGAGAGCTCGGGACGGACGTGTTGGGGCGGGTAGACGGAACCGCGGCGGAGGACTGGACGGTGGCCGAATGGCTGGTGGGGCACGCCAACGCCTACGGCATTGTCACGGTCAACGTCCGCGGGCATCGGTGGACGAACGACGGTCAGTGGGTTATGGATGAGGCGGCGGCAGGGCCGCCGTCATACGAGTTCGCGACACGACGCTCCTAGGAGGAACTCATGGCTGAAAGCCCATGGCCGGTCATTGCCCAGGAGCGCGGCGCGCTGGCCGACGACCTGAGCACCATCAGCGACGCCCAGTGGCAGACACAGTCGCAATGCACCGGATGGACCGTGCACGACCTGCTGGCGCACATGCTCGCAACCGCTCGTATGACGAAGGGCGGATTCTTCGGCAAGCTCGCCGGATCCGGGTTCAACTTCAACAAGATGGCGCAGAAGGAAGTCAACCAGTACGGCGCGGGCGGCCCGGCCACCACACTCGCTGCGTTTCGGGAAGCACAAAACGCGACGACGAGTCCGCCCGGACCGGTCGACTCGTGGCTCGGCGAGACGCTGATTCACAGCGAGGACATTCGCCGGCCGCTCGGGATCAAGCACGAGTATCCAATCGACGCGGTGGTGCGGACACTCGACTTCTACAAGAACTCAAACCTCATTGTTGGCGCCAAGAAACGCATCGCCGACGTCAACCTGAAGGCAACCGACACGAGCTGGTCGACGGGCAACGGACCCGAGGCCGAGGGACCGGCGATGTCGTTGTTGATGGTGATGACCGGTCGACCTTCAGCGTTGACGGACCTGACCGGCCCCGGCGTGGAAACTCTGCAGTCGCGCTTGTAGATACGTGACAGGCTGGCGGCGTGGAAGACTATCGGGCCGTCAACAAGGCCAGTTGGGACGAACGCGCACCCGCGCATGCAGCTTCGCCCGGCTATGGCTTGGACAACTTTCGCAACGACCCAACGTTCCTGTCGTATGTCGTGCAGTTCGACGTGCCGAGACTCGGCGAGATCCGCGGGCTGCGCGGGGTACATCTGCAGTGCCACATCGGGACCGACACGATCTCGCTCGCCAGGCTCGGTGCCCGCATGACCGGTTACGACTTCTCCGCCGCGTCACTTGCAGAGGCGCGAAAACTCAGCGACGAGCTCGGTGCTGGCGTCGACTTCGTCGAGGGCGATCTGTATGACGCGGTTGACGTGTTAGGGGCTGCGCAGTTCGACTTCGTGTTCACCGGCGTCGGCGCGCTGTGCTGGCTGCCCGACATCAAGCGCTGGGCAGCCGTGGTCGCGAACTTGCTGAAACCGGGTGGTCGGCTCTTGCTGCGCGAGGGCCACCCGATCCTGTGGTCGCTTGCGGATTCCCGCGAGGACGGACTGCTCGTCGTCGAGCATCCATATTTCGAGACGAGTGAGCCGATCGTCTGGGATGAAGGCGGCACCTATGTCGAGACCGAGGTCCAGTTCGTGCACAACGTCACGCACGAGTGGAACCACGGTCTCGGTGAAGTCGTGACTGCGTTGCTGGCCAACGGTATGGAGATCACGATGCTCGAGGAACACGACAGCGTCCCGTGGGAGGCCCTGCCGGGGCTGATGGCGATCGTGCCCGGAACCAACCACGAATGGCAGCTCATCGACAGGCCTGAGCGGCTACCGCACACCTACACCCTTCAGGCGGTGAAGAAGTGACATGGACCGCACCAGAGGTGCAGCGTGTAGAACCCGATCGCATCGCCGACGAGCGAACGTCGCTCGAGCAGTGGCTCGACTATCACCGGGCAACGTTGCTGTGGAAGTGCACAGGTCTCACGGAAGAGCAGCTCAGGCAGCGGTCGGTGCCGCCATCGGGACTGTCGCTGCTGGGTCTCGTCCGGCACATGACCGAGGTCGAGCGCTGGTGGTTCCGGATGCATGGTGCCGGTGAGGAACTCGCGTTTCCCTATGACCCGGACAGCGTGGGGCTCGACTTCACCGAGGTTGACAGCGCGGACGCTGCGGCGAACCTCGACGCGTTCGTCGAGGAATGCAACCTGTCGCGAGCTGCCGTGAAGGACAAGTCGCTCGACGACGTCGTACCAAGCCGCGGCGACCACCCCGAACGCACCCGAGACATCCGCTGGATATACGTGCACATGATCGAGGAGTACGCCCGACACAACGGCCACGCCGACCTCGTACGAGAGGCGATCGACGGCGCAACCGGCGACTAGGCCTCGTAGTCGAGGTTGTGGTCGATGTCGGTGTAGATCTGCATGCCGACGGGGTTGCGCATCTCTTCTGCGAGATGGCCGAGCAGACCGGCAGTGCGCGCGAGCAGCGCGAAGCCGCGAAACACCTCCGGCGGAAAGCCGAGGTCGGCCAGTGCCGCGCCGCACACGCCCGCGCCATTGAGCGGCAGCGTGCGTCCGAGCACCTGCGAGTGCACCCGGCCGACCGCGGCGAAGAGCCGGAGATGCGGGCCGAGGACGCCCTCTTCCTCGGCGATCCGGAAGATGACCGGCGTCCGCGGGTCACCGCTCTTGTGCACCGGATGACCGAGGCCCGGCACGAACGCGCCGGCCTCGCGCTGGCGCGTCACGGCGTCGAGGGCGAGGGCGTCAAAGCCGCTGTCATCGTCAGGTATGGCGCTTTCGCGCGCGAGGGTGTCGGCCAGGAACCGTCCCGCGTCCTCGGTCACTCCCAGGAAGCGCGAGCCGCCACCGAGAATCCCGGCGGCAACCGCACCCTGCAAGGCCTCCGGAGCGCTCGCATAGGTCAGCCGCGCGGCGATGACCGTGGGCGTGAAGCCGTGGTCGGTGAGGGCGACCAGAACCGCCTCGAACAGACGTAGCTCGCCACGTGACGGCCGACGGGTCGCCACGAGCCAGAACGCCAGCTCGGCGAAGCCGACCTGGCCGAGCAGGTCTCCCGCCAGGTCATGCCCGAGCAGGCGGATCGAGTCCGCGTCTGACGCTCCGATCGAGGTCCGGTATGCCATCCGGGCAACGTATCGGCCGCAACGGATTGCCGGTTCGCCCGTTATAGGGGTAGTTGTCCTCTAGCGAAGGTGGCCCACGTGACCCGACGTCCTGTCCTTCTGGTGGCGCTATCCGCCGCCGCTCTGTCGCTTGCGGCCTTCGTGCCCAGCGCGCAAGCGCAGGTGACCAGCCACCACGGCCGCCTGATCCCGGCAGTGCGGGGCGTGCTCCCCACGCGCAACGACACGACGTCGAGTCTCAACTGGTCCGGCTACGCCACCACCGGTTCCGGAATCACCGCCGTGACATCGACCTTCACCGTCCCCACTGCTGGCCTGGTGCCGCCCGGCTTCGCCGCCAACTGGGCCGGCATCGGCGGCTACACCTCATCCGACCTGATCCAAGCCGGGACCTCCGAGGACCCGGTCGAGGGCTACTACGCCTGGTACGAGATCCTCCCCGCCAGCGAAACGCAGCTGACCAACTGCACCGGCGACAGCGCCTGCACCGTCAACCCGGGTGACGTGGTGACCGTCGACATCCACAACGTCGGCAGCAACCTCTGGTCCGTGTCGCTGACCGACGCCGGCCACTGGTCGTGGCAGCAGAACATCAGCTACCACTCGACCGAGTCGTCGGCCGAGTGGATCTTCGAGGCGCCCACCGTCGGTGTGCAGACCATCCCCGACAACACCGGCACCAACTACTTCGGGCCGACCAGCACGTTCACCAACGGCGCCGGTACGCACACGATCGCGCAGGGCAACCCGGTGACGATCGACATGGGTCTTGGCATCGGTGTCAACGAGGCAACGCCGTCAGCTCTCGCGTCCAACGGACAGAGCTTCAACGTCTGTGCCTATCAGCAGAGCTGCCCGACACCGTCGAGCTGACAAGCACCTGCACTAAGCACCAGCGGGGCATCCGCCGGGGTCAGGACATCGCGTCCCACTCCCCCGGCGGGTGCCCCGTCGGCAATCGATGCTTGGCGATGCGCTGCGTCGGAGTCCGCGGCAGTTCGTCGACGCGCTGCCAGTAACGCGGCACCTTGAACGCCGCCAGTCGTTCGCCCGCAAAGGTGCGTAGCTCGGTGAACGACACCTCGGCATCGTCAGTGAGCACAACGAAGGCCTTGATCTCCTCCTCGGACAGCTCCGAGGGAACGCCGACGACGGCCGCCTCCAAAACGCCGGGATGCATCTCGAGCACGTCCTGCACCTCAACGGGCGACAGGTTCTCGCCGCGTCGGCGCAGCACCTCTTTGATCCGCGACACGAACGTGTAGGTCCCGTCCGCATTCACGGTCACGAGATCGCCCGTATGCAACCAGCCGTCAACGATGACGCGAGCCGTTTCCTCAGGCATGCCCCAGTAGCCAGGCGTCAGCGTCGGGTTGCGCAGCAACAGCTCGCCGGAGCCACCAGCCGGCACATCGTCACCGTGCTCGTCGACGACACGTGCGTCGTTGACGTGCCCGAGCGTCGGGTGCTGCCGCGGCACACCAAGCGTGCCGTATGGACGCATCCCGCGATGCCACACCAGTGCGTATGGCGACTCCGACATCGCATAGCCACACACGACCTGCAAACCGAAGCGTGCTTCGATCTCCAGCTGCCGCTCTTGCGTCGGCGACGGCCCGGTGTAGCAGATGCGCAACGCGTTGTCGGCATCATCAGCCCGCTCCGGCTGACGCATGAGGATCTCCACCATCGCGCCGATCGCGTTGAACTCCGTCGCGCCATGACGCCTTGCGGCGTCGAGGAAGCCACTCCCGGAGAACCGCTCGAGCAGCACCAGTCCCGCGCCGCACCCCAACGAGCCCATCACCGAATAGGCAGGCGCGTTCAGGTGAAACAGCGGCAACGCCGTAAGCAGGATGTCGTCGCTAGTGAGGTCGAGCCACCACGGAAAGCCTTCGCCCGCCATGGCATAAGCCCGATGCGTCTGCATGACGAGCTTGGAGCGTCCCGTCGTACCAGAGGTCGGGATCAGCACCGCAACGTCGTCGTGCGCCACGTCACCGGCAACGGTGTCGACGAGCGGCGCGCTGCGCGTCCAATCGCCGACAACCTCCTCGACGCCGAGGCATCCGGCCCGGTTGAGCTCGGGCAGAGCAACAGCCGCGTCGGACACGATCGCCTTGGGTGTTGTCTGCGCAACCAGGCCCTCGAGCTCAGCCGGCGTGCTCGCGGGGTTGGCGGTGACCGCGACGGCCCCCATCGACGTCAGTGCGAGCCATGTCAGGAGGTATGACGGCGTCGTCCGCGTCGTGACAAGGACGAGGTCTCCTTTCGTCACCCCGGCAGCGCGGAACGACTCCATGACCCGGGCGACGTGCGCACGGGCCTGCCCGAACGACAACGCCCCGTCGTCGGTCCGCAACCACTGACGGTCACCGTGCGTGTTCGCGGCGTCGTCGAGAAGGTCCGGGATCGTGCGGTAGGTCACCTGATCGACGCTAACCTCCCTTGCGGGGGCAGGTGGCCCCACAAGAGCCTCGACGGCATGAACCGTCGCCGCCACTTGCTCACCATCACCGCGATCGCTGCGCTGGCTGCCACCCCGGCCCTGGCGACGGCGTCGAAGCCGTGGCAGCCGCGGCCGTTCGACCAACGGTTGAGCAACGACGCGACCCACGAGTTCGGCGAGCCAAGCCTCGCGGTCAACCCGGTGAACCCGAAGAACATGATCGTGATCTATCTGCGTAACAACGACGCGATGGTGCCGACCGCCGCACAAGGCAAGCCGTTCGTGCCGGACGAGCGAGACGCGACGCAGCAGATCCAGGGTTGCGACTATGCCGTGACGTTCGACGGCGGCCACACGTGGGCGCGGCACCCGTTGCCCGCGAACAACTTCTCCACCGATCCGGTCCAGAACAACTGCTCCGACTCGATCGTGGTGTTCGACCGGCTCGGGACGGCCTACGTGATGGCCGCGGCATACGCCAACTTCGCATTCGTGGGCGATGGCGAATACCGATTCCTCAGCTCACACGATGGCGGCCGCACGTGGAGCAAGCCCGCGGTCGTCGCGCCGGGGATGATCGGGCAGGGCTCGCATCCGCAGGACTACGACGGCATCCGGACGTATGACGACCGGCCGTGGCTCACCATCGATCCGCAGACGCGCGTGCTCTACATCGACGGCACCCAGGTGCGGGCCGACGGTCAGGGCACCGGCACCGTCTATCTCACCGCTTCCACCGACGCCGGTAAGACCTGGCGCGACCCGATCGTCGTGCCGGCGGCAACACTTGGCAGCGCTCCATTGGGAGCGGCATACGGAATTCTCGGTTTGACGGTCCGGCCGCCGAGCGGCGAAGCGGGCTGCGCCTGCCTCGACTTCCTGACGAGCACCGACGCGGGCAAGACGCTGCAACGCCTCCACACGACGATCCCGGACGCTGCCGGCCCGCAGACCGTGGCCGACCCTACGCATCGCGGTCACTTCGTCGTCATGACCAACCCTGGCGATGGATACCTGCGCATCTATCGCACCGACGACGCGGGCCACACATTCAGCGAGCCGACTCGCGTGGGCGTCCAAGGCTTGTCGGTGGTGAAGCCCTGGATCGGCTTCGCGCCCAACGGGACGCTCGGCGTGGGTTGGCGGGGAACCCGCCCTGACGGTTCCTACGCGTTCTTCGCGGCCTCGTCAGCTGACGGCGGCCGCACCTTCGTGCACCAGCTGCGGCTGTCCACCCAGTTCTCGCCGTCGGCGCCGGCGTACTACGTCGCCGGTGACGACACGTCGACGGTGGCGCTGAGCAACAACAAGCTGTTCGCGGCGTGGGGCGACTGGCGCGGCAAAGGCCTGGAGGACATCTACTGGGGCGGCTTCACCTTGCGCTGAGAACGTGGCAGACCGTCAACGACCATTTTCCGCGTGTTCACCCTGGCAGGGTTGACAAGTAACTCCAGTAACTTGATACAGTTTTCAGCAGCGCTTCAGGAAAGCCGCACAGGCTCAATCCCGTCCACACGCACCGGATCGCGCCCCCTCCCCACGCTTGGAGCCGCCGTGACCGTCGTCGAGACCGCACCTGCCCCCGTGATGGCCCCTGGCCGAGCCTTCGTCCGGCTCGACCCGCCGACTGCAGCCGCAGCGCAGATGCACGGGGCCTTGCTCATCGACATCCGGTCGGCGCCACAGCGCCGCCAAGCCGGTGAGATCCCGGGCGCGCTCGTCGTCGCGGGACCGGTACGTGACTGGCGGGTAGAGCCGGGCGACCCGCTGCGCGTCATCGAGGTCGGCTCGACCCTGCACGTCATCATCGTGGGTGACGGCGGAGCGGCGTCGATTCTCGCCGCGTCAGCACTTCGTCGCTACGGCGTCGAGGCCACCGATGTCATCGGCGGGTTCGAGGCATGGTCGACGTACGAACTGCCGGTGTGCGCCGGCGGAACGGCCATCGGGCACTTCGCCGACGACCAGCCGTTACTGGCCGGATAACCAGCCAGGGCTTAGCGCTTGCGCGAGGCCTGGAGCTTCTCCAGCGCCTCGTTGAGCAGATCCTCGCCCTCGGCCTCAGTGCGCCGCATCATGAGGAACTCGTAGGGCGTCTTGTGCGAAGCGCCCGCCACACCCAGGGGTGCAGGCGGCGTCTCCCTGTTCTCGCTGGCGGGCTGGCCGCAGACGGCGCACTCCCAGATCTCCGGCGGAGCGACGTCGGAGGCGAGGTGCGGTCGGGTCTCATGGCCAGCATGGCACCAGTAGGAAACCCGACGACGGGGCTGCAGCGGACCCCCGCGATCCACCTCGTTGCCCGAGGCGCCACCAAGTCGGCCGCCTCGAAGAACGGTACGTCGCGAACCCATCTCGGTTGTCCTCCTCAGGACCGCAGAACACTGGAGCAAAAGAACGGCAGTGGGCCGCCGGGCGACGGGGGGAGCCGTCCGACGGCCCACTGGTCTCACACTGCGCGGACGTTCTCCGCCTGCGGACCCTTCTGGCCCTGCGTGACCTCGAACTCCACGGAAGCGCCCTCGTCGAGCGACTTGTAGCCGTCGCCGGAGATCGCCGAGTAGTGAACGAAGACGTCAGCGCTTCCGTCCGACGGAGCGATGAAGCCGTAGCCCTTCTCCGCGTTGAACCACTTGACCGTGCCTTGAGCCATGTCTATTTCCCTTATCGGCTCTATCGCCCCGGACCTTCCCGGGACTCGGTCGCCGCGGTGCTTTCCCATTGAAAGCAATACGCCCGCGGGGTAGATCCCGCGAGCGATGCACAACGAGAACCGCGACCTCGGTGTCCACGGTAACAAAACCTGAGCGGATTTGGGTATTGCCGCGCCACATTTGCCTCGGGAGGCCGCCAGAAAGGCGGTTCGAGCGCCTAACAGTTCAGTTAGTACCAACTAACCATTTCGAACATGATCTCCCCGGCGAGATACGGGCAAAAGCCCCCGCTGCCGAGCAATAGGTATGACGCTGGACTCGCGGCGACCCCGGCTGCGCGGACTCGCGCGGTCGTCGGTTGCGCTGCTTCCACGCGGACGAACGCTCCCCGAGCACTCGTGGCGGATTCGCCACAAGGCCGTCGTCATCCTGCTCGTCGTCCACGCCGCGGTCATCGGTGCTTATGTCGTGGCACGTGGCTTCCCACTGGTCGACAGCCTGGTCAGCGTGGGTGTGCCCGGCCTTGGCGCCTATGCCGCCTCGCGCGGGACGCTGCCCCGGGCGCTGCGCAGCGGCATCGCCGCCGTGGCCGTCATGCTCACCTCGGCGGTTGTCGTCCACCTCATGAATGGCTCGATCGAGGGCCACTTCCACTTCTTCGCGATGATCCCGATCGTCGCGCTCTACGAAGACTGGATCCCGTTCGGGCTGGCCGTCGCCGTCGTCATCCTGCATCACGGCGTCATGGGCACGCTGGAGCCCAAGTCGGTCTATGACCATGTGGATGCCTGGCAGCACCCCTGGCGATGGGCCTTCGTCCACGCGGCCTTCTTCGCCGCCGCATGCGTCGGCGCCATCGTCAACTGGCGGCTTCACGAGCGGGCACGCGAGGCCGAGCAGGAGCTCACCGACCGGATGCGCCACCAGGCACACCATGACGCGCTCACCGGCTTGCCGAACCGCACCGAGCTGCTGGAGCACGCGCGCGTCGCGCTGACCCTGGCTGAGCGTCGTCACGAGTCGGTAGCCGTCCTGCTTATCGACCTGGACCGGTTCAAGGAGATCAACGACGCGCTCGGTCACGCGTCCGGCGACGTGCTGTTGTCGCGGCTCGGGCCGATGATGGCCACCATCGTTCGTGACGGCGACGTCATGGCCCGGCTCGGTGGCGATGAGTTCGCTGCGGTTCTCGCCACTTCGGACGAGGCCACCGCGACCGCGGTTGCCCGCCGGCTGCTGGACTTGCTCAACCAGACGATCGACATCGACGGCGTCGGCCTGCAGGTCGACGCCAGCATCGGCATATCTGTGTCCCGGCAGGGCGACGACATCGACGGCCTGCTGCGACAGGCGGACATCGCGATGTATACGGCAAAGCGAACGCGTGCCGGTTACGTCATCTATGACCCCGACCAGGAGACCTCAACGGTCGAGCGGCTGAGCTTGCTGGGCGAACTTCGCAACGCCATCGCCACCGGCGACATCGTGCTGCATTACCAACCAAAGGTCGGCCTGCCAGGGGCCGCGCTCGTGGGTGTCGAGGCGCTCGCCCGCTGGCAACATCCAGGTCGGGGCTTGCTCGGTCCGGGCGAGTTCATCCCGGCCGCGGAAAGCACCGGGCTCATCGTGCCGCTGACAATCGCCGTCCTCGAGCAAGCCATCCGCCAGCTCGCCACGTGGCGCGCCGCGGGTCACGACTTCACCGTTGCCGTGAACCTGTCCCCGCGCTGCCTCGCCGAGTCACGACTGACTGAGCAGATCCTGCTGCTGCTTGCGCGGTATGACGTCCCCGCACGTTGCCTCGAGCTCGAGATCACCGAGAACACGCTTGCCCACGATCCGGACCGGGCGCTGGCCACACTCACCGCACTCGACTCCGCGGGCATCAACATTTCCATCGACGACTTCGGCACCGGCTATTCGTCGATGAGCTATCTCAAGCGGCTTCCCGTCACCGAGCTGAAGGTCGACCGCAGCTTCATCATGGGAATGCTCGACCAGCCGGACGACGAGACCGTTGTGCGCTCACTGGTCGATCTGGGACACAACCTCGGCCTGACCGTTGTCGCCGAAGGCGTCGAAGACGAGGCGACGCTCGTCGCTCTTACCGAGCTCGGTTGCGACGTGGCCCAAGGGTTCCACGTCGGCCGGCCGATGCCACCGCAGGCGTTCGAGGACTGGCTCGCCAGCGACACTCGCGGACGGGTCAGCGCATGACCGCCGTCGCGGCAGGCTTCTGGTCCCAGCATGGCGTGCACACTCTGGCTCTCGCGGGTCCGGTGGTGCTCTTCGCCCTGCTCGGGCTGGGCGCCGACATTCGCAGCTGGTGGCGCCGCGGTCACCGGTTTCCCCGCTGGTCGCTGACTCACTCGGCCGCCGCACTGTCCGTCGCGGCTGCGGCGATTCACCTGGGTGTCTGCCCTGAGCACTTCCACGAGGCGACGCTCTACGGAGTGTTCTTCGCCGTTGCAGCGGCGGCACAGTTCGGCTGGGCCGCGCTTCAGGTCGCGCGCCCCGCCCGATGGCAGCTCACCGGCGGAATCCTCGGGAACGCCAGCCTTGTCCTGCTGTGGGCGATTACCCGCACCGTCGGCGTTCCTCTCGGGCCGGGTGCCGGCGAGGTGGAACGCGCCGGCGTCTGGGACGTCCTGTCGGTGGCGTGCGAAATCGGCCTTATCGCGTTGTGCGCGGTACTTATCGCACAGGGCCGACGACACTCCGACGTGCCGGAGTCAACGTTGGGTGCACTCGCCGCCTGAGCATCGGGCACCATGTGCACCCGTGGCAGAAATCACGCCGGAGCGGCTGCGCGACACGCTGCTGGACCGGCTGACCGACGGGCGCGAACGTCACGCGCAGCGTTGGCATCTGCAACTGCCGAATGACAACGACCCGGTCTCTGCGTCCCGGCCGCTGCTCGTCGCGTTGGGCCTGCCCACCTTCGGGCTGGCGTTCGCGATGGCGATGCTGACGACATACGGGCCAGTTGTGCTGCTCGGGCTCACCGACTCGCCCGCACGGGTTGGCGCATTGATCGGCGGCGAGGGCGCCTTCGCACTGGCGATCCCGCTCGTCGCCGGTGTGCTGTCGGATCGGTTGCCACCCTCGACGCTCGGGCGGCGACTGCCATTCGTCATCGTCGGCGGACCCATGCTCGTCGCGGGTCTCGTCCTGCTGCCGTTCGCACCCGTCTACTCCGTCGCCGGCGCCGCAGTGCTGATCTATTTCATCGGCTACTACCTCTATTACCCGCCGTATCGCGCGTTGTACGCTGACATCCTGCCGCGGACGTTGTATGCGCGCGCGCAAGCAAGTCAGGCCGTGTTGCGCGGTGCCGGCCTCGGCGCGGCTCTCATCGCCGGCGGCTTTCTGCTCGGTACGTGGATGCCGTTGCCGTTCGTCATCGCCGGTGGTGTGGTGCTCGCGACGACACTCGCTCTCGGACCGGTCGTGCGGCTTCAGCGCACGTGCCGCCGCGACACTCTCGACTACGCGCCTGGCTCGGTTCGCGATTTGCTGAGCAGCAAGCGAATGATCGCGTTCGCGGTGGCAAACGCGCTGTGGGAGCTGTCGTTCGCCGGCCTCAAGAGCTTCATCGTTCTGTATGTCGTGAAAGGGCTCGGCCACTCCCCCACAACTGCTTCGATCGTGATCGCTGTCGTCGCCGTCGCCTACGTCGTTGGCGCGCCGATTGCGGGCCGGCTCGCCGACAAGTACGGCGTGGCGCAAGTCATGTTGGCGGCCGCAACCGTCTATGGCCTCGGGCTGTGCATCGGCACCGTGCCGACAACTCTCACGCCGATGGTCATCGCGCTGCCGTTCGTCGCACTTGCCGGCGCGGTTCTCCTGACACTGCCACCGGCGTTGGCCTTTCTGCTTGCGCCGGCTGGTGGACAGGGAGCCGCCGCCGGACTGCTCGACCTCTCCCGCGGCATCGGCGTCGTCCTCGGCCCGGTCCTCGTGGGAGCGGCGGTCACCGAAACCGCCGACGGCTGGTTTTCATCGACACAGGGATATGCCGTGATGTGGCCGGTCATCGGCGTGGCGGTCCTGGCCACGCTGCCGATCCTTCGCGGCCTACGGACTGCCGCACACGAGTCAGCCCCGAGTTTGTGACGTCATGCGCCGGGCCAGAAATCGAGTATGCGCCGCTACCGGAGCCGGCTGGTAGCCGCCCTTCTCGCGATAGTCGGCGTACTGGCTATTCCGGTCGTCGCTCGCCTCGACGCCGCTGACACCGGCATCAAGCTGGTCAAGCTCCGGTACGGGGCCCTGCCGAACGAGACCATCGACCTGCTGACACCGCGCACAACGCAGCGACGGCCAACCGTCGTTTTCATCCACGGGGGCGGCTGGCAGCGCGCGACGGTACTACCCGACGAGCTCGACAATGCCCGGTCGTGGGCCGAGAAGATGGGCTGGGTCGTCGCGTGCGTCAACTATCCGACCGGCACCCGACCGTATTGGTTCACTCAGCCAAGCGCTGTTGCCGCGGCTGTTTCGTACTTGCGCCGACTCCCCCAGGTCGACGCTGCTCGCCTGGCAGTGTGGGGAGAATCCGCGGGCAGTGAGCTGGCGATGTCAGTCGCTTATCAGCCGCGCTCGCACGTCCGCGCTGTCGTGAGCGTCTCGGGACCGACGGACATGCGCGTGGAGAACGGGTCTGCCGCGCACGATCTGGTGCGGAGGTTCGAAGAGGCTGCGCCGGCGACCGGCTATCCCAGGTATTTGGCGACGTCCCCGGTTGCGCACGTGTCGCCATCTGCGCCGGCGACCTTCCAGGCAATCGGGCTGGCAGATCCGTTCGTGCCTGTCGACCAGGTCAACGAGCTCGACCACAAGCTTGCTGCTGACGGCGTTCGGCACGTGACGTTCGAACTCCCCACAAGCGACCATGCCGCGACGCTCGACCAGGATCGAACGTCGCCGGACGGGCCCACGATCGCCGCGGCAGCGCTCAGCTTCCTACGGTCCGCCTTCGCCCGCTAGAGAAAAGCGCGGCCCTTCCGGGCATCGGGAAGCGGCAGTGGATTGTCCGCCGTCGCCGGCACTGCCGATCCGGTGAACGAGTCCAGCTGCTCATCGGCGACAACCGCCGCTCGCACCCACGCGGAGGCACCAGCACGTGTGAGATCAGCTACGGGCAAGCCGACGTCTTTGTTGGCAACCAGCACACAGTTGCCCGACCGCCGGCCACGCAGCGTCGCCGGTTCGGCGAGCAGCACGACATCACCGAAGCAACGGAGCAACGCAGCCGCGACCGGGCGGACGACGTCGAACGGCACCGCATCGGACACGTTGAGCATCAACAAGCCGGAGACGTCGAGCAGCCCGTGCATCGCAGTGATTGCTTCTAGTGTCAGCGCTGCGGTCACCGCGCGCGGGCCGTCATACAAGTCCCAGATGACGAGGTCGTTCTGACCCGGAGGCAACGTCGGCAACACGGCGACCGCGTCATCCACCACGACGTCGGTGTTCGCGGGCAGACCCACGCTCGCCGCGACCTCGACGATCGGCGCCGACGCTTCGACAACGACATGATGCGAGCCGGGTCGCGTCGCGTTGAGCCACCGCGCCATCGTCATCGCGCCGCCGCCGAGATGGACGCAGCGCAGCGGCTTGTGGTCGGGCCGGATGACATCGAGCGCCAACGCCATGTGCTGCATGTATTCGAACTCGAGATGCTCGTCGTCGACGTCGTCGACGTAGGACTGCTCCACTCCCTCGACGAGCAGCACGCGTCCGGTCGGACGGTCGAGGTCTCGCAACAGTTCGACGCGGCCAATGACCCGCGGTGGCGTGAACTTGACCTTGCCGCTCATACGGGCACGACCTCGGTCGGTGTCGCGCCGGGCTCGACCGGCAGGTCCGCGCGACGGGCGCCCCGCGTCGCACCCACCGAGGCAACCATGACCAGCACGATCGCGAGCCATTCGCGCATTCGCAAGTGCTGCGAGAGGAACATCAGGCCGGCCAACGCGCCGAACGCAGGCTCCAACGACATCAGGACACCGAACACCGAGGCCCGCATGCGACGTAACGCATAGAGCTCCAGCGAGTACGGAACCGCGGACGACAACAGCGCCACCGCGCAACCCCGCCAGAAAACCGTCGGATCGACAAGTGCGGACCTGCCATCGGCGATGCCGTATGGCGCCAACGCGATTGCACCAACGATCAGCGCAAGTGCCAGGCCCTGCGCTCCGGGGAAGACAGCACCGACGCGCTGCGACAGCAGGATGTAGCCGGCCCATAGACATCCGGCCAACGCGGCGAACATGACGCCGACTCCATCGATGTGACCGCCGCCAGACGTCAGCAGGACGACACCGAGGGCCGCAAGCAGCACCCAGACGAGGTCGAGTTTGCGACGAGAGCCGAGCACGGCCAGGCCGAGCGGCCCGATGAACTCGATCGTCACGGCGATGCCAAGCGGGATGCGCGACAACGCCTGATAGAAGCTGGCGTTCATCGCGGCGAGCACGAGTCCGAAGGCCACGACCAGGCGCAGCTCGGCCGCGCTGTGGCTGCCGATGCGCGGACGGGCGACCGCGAGCAGCAACACGGCCGACAACGCCAGGCGCAAGAAGACCATCCCGCCGGGACCGACCTTCGGGAAAAGCTTGATGGCGATGGCGGCGCCGTTCTGCACGCTTGCCACCCCGGCCAGGACCAGCAGCGGAGCAGGCACGATCCCGGTGCTGGCCCTTCCCGCCCACCGCCGGTCACCGCCCACCCGTCCATCCTCGCCTACGGTTGCTCCGTGCCTCTGCTCGTCGTCGCCGCACTCGCTGAAGAGGTCGCACATCTGCCCACCGGCGTCGAGGTCCTGGTGACGGGTGTCGGCAAGGCACGCGCCGCCGCCGCCCTCGGCCGCCGGCTGGCCGACCGGCCGCGACCGGACGTGGTGGTCAACGTCGGTACTGCCGGCTCGGTCGACGGGGTCATCACCGGCGTCGTCGAGGTGACCTGGGTGACCCAGCACGACATCCCGTATGACGCCATCGAGGCGCTCGTCGGCGGCACCCTCGACCGTGGCTACGCGCTGGCGAGCGCCGCCACACCGGTCCCGATGCCCACGCCACCGTCCGGGGTCACGATGCTCGCGACCGGCGACGTGTTCGTCGCCGACGGCGCCCACGCCCGTCGCCTGGCCGCGCAGGGCATCCACCTGGTCGACATGGAGGCGTTCGGCTTCGCAGCGGCCTGCGCGGAGTTCGAGGTGCCGTTCCGCTGCGTGAAGGTCGTCTCCGACTTCGCTGACGAGTCAGCCGGAGAAAGCTGGATCGACACTGTGGACGCCTGCGCGCGGTCGCTCGGCGAGTGGGTAGCAGCGCTGCTGCGCGCTGAGTGACTCACCTCACAACGGGCGGTTGAAGGTTCGCCCGTAGGCGAGAGCGAAAGAACAACACCATGGCACTGGGTCGGGTCGCCCAGGCAGCAACGAAGCATCCGAAGGTGGTGCTCCTCGGCTGGCTGCTCGTTGCCATTGCGCTGAACCTGACCGGTCCGGCACTCGAGAAGGTCGTCCAGAAGGACGCCACGCCGTTCCTGCCCGCGAACTCGCCGTCGATCCAGGCGTTCGACCACATGGACGCGGCGTTCGCCGCCGGCAAAGGCCAGTCGATCGCGTTCGTCGTCCTGACCGGCCCGGGCTTCGTGGCAAACCCGACCGACCAGGCCTACTACCACAACCTCGTCGACACGTTGCGCAGCAACGACGACCACGTCGCCGACTTGCAGGACTACGCGAGCCGTCCGGATCTGCGCCGCGCGTTGACCAGCAAGGACGGCAACGCGACCTACGTGCCGGTTTCCTTGCGCCATCCGGTCGGCTCCCCCAAGGCCGACGGTGACGTCACCTGGGTCCGGGCAGCGGTGCAGCAGCATCGACCGCCCGACCTCGACGCCTATGTCACCGGCGATGTCGCCTCGATCTCCGATCTGAACACGCAGATCAACAAGAGCATCGGCCTCATCACCTTTGTCACCGTGGCGATCATCATCGTCATCGTTCTGCTGCTCTACCGATCACTGATCCTGCCCTTGGTCCCGCTGGCGACGATCGGTGTCGCGCTGCTCGCTGCACGCGGGCTCGTGTCGATCCTCGGCCGCAGCTTTCTGCCGGTGTCGACATACACCGGAGCGTTTCTCACCGCGCTCGTGCTCGGCGCCGGCACCGACTACACGATCTTTCTCATCAGCAGGTTCCACGAAGCGATGCGCGCCGGCGAAGATGCGCGCTCCGCGGTCATCACGTCCGTCCGCCGGATCGGTCCGGTCGTGGTTGCGAGCGGGTTCACCGTCATCATCGGCAGCGCCGCAATGATTTTCACGAAGCTGGCACTGTTCCACACAAGCGGACCGGCGATCGCCGTTGCTGTCTTTGTCACCTTGCTCGTCGGCTTGACGTTCACGCCGGCTCTGCTCGGCCTGCTCGGCAATCGCGTCGCGCCGCCGGAGCTGCGCGGCAAGCCCCGCCGGACCGGATCGGACACGCGCTGGGCCTCAATCGGGGCGCTCGTCGCGCGCCGACCGCTGCCCATCGCGGTGTCTTCGTTCCTATTGCTGGCTGTCCTCGCCGCGTTCTGGCCGCGGCTGCATGCGAGCTATGACACGCGTGCGCTGGTGCCCGCGTCGGTCGAGTCGTCGAAGGGCTACGACGCACTCGACCAGCACTTTCCGAAGGCCGAGGTCAGTCCCGACTACGTCGTCGTCTCCGATGGTCACGACGTCTCCAGCCCGGCTGGGCTCGCCGTCATCGAGCAGGCCGCCGCGACGATCGCCCGGCTGCCGGGCGTCACAGCGGTGCGCGGCATCACCCGGCCATCAGGCACGCCGATCCCGCAAGCGGAGCTGTCGCACCAGCTGAACCTGGTCGGAGCCAAGCTGGGCACCGCCGGCGACCAGCTGTCCGGCAGCGGCTCTGGCGTCAACCGCCTGTCCGACGGAGCCAGTCGCCTCGCCGGTGGCTCGCATCGGCTGTCGAGCGGCACACAGCGCGCGACCGATGCGGTTGATGCATTCCTCGCCGGGCTCGCGCAGGAACACGTCGGGTTGGCCGGCGCCGAGAGCGGCACGCACGCGGCCCGCCGGGGTGCCGACGCACTCGCCGACGGCGCCCATCAGCTCGCTGGCGCGCTGCGGTCGGCGCATGACCAGACCGGCGTTGCGGTGCACGGCCTCGGCACGATCTACACCGCTCTTTCGCACGACAGCGTCTGCACCGCGGATCCGATCTGCGCGACGAGCCGGGCGGGGTTGCGACAGATCTGGATCGGCGAGCGGGACAAGCTGCTGCCCGGGCTGAAGCAAGCGGCAAACGCGGCTCAGCGCATCGGCGATGGCGACGCACATCTCGCGGATGGGCTGCGGCAGCTCCGACGCGGCCTGTCGCGAGCATCGGACGGCATCGCGCAGCTCGCCGCCGGCGAGCGAACGTTCCGGCAGAAACTACACCGACTTGCCGGCGGCGCGGCCGCGCTGGCCGCCGGCGCGAGCCAGCTGCCGCCCGGTGTGCACGACCTGCGAACGGCGGCGCAGAAGCTTGCACACGGGCTTGCGCAGGCGTCGTCATACCTCAAGAGCACCGCGCGTTCCACACAAGCGGCGGGCATCAGCGCGTTCTATCTGCCGCCGGGTGCGCTCGACAACCCGAAACTCGCCGATGCGCGCGCCTACTACCTGTCGCCCGACGGGCGCACGACGCGGCTCATGGTTTACAGCGACGACGGCAAGTCACACATCGACGCGGAGCGGCAGGCGATGCAGCTTGCCCTGCGTGACACTCCGATGAGTGATGCACGTGTCGAGGTAACCGGCCCGACCGCGGTGTCCGACGACATCCACCATCTTGCGAACTCCGACTTGCAGCTCGTCGCGATCGTGACGCTGAGCGCAGTGTTTCTCATCCTCGTGCTCTTGCTGCGCGCGTTGGTCGCACCGATCTATCTGCTCGCGTCGGTGCTGCTGTCGTATGGCGCCGCGATGGGTCTGTCCGCGCTCTTCTGGCAAGACCTGCTCGGCAAGCCGATCGACTTCACGATGCCGTTGCTCGCGTTCGTGATCCTCGTGTCGGTCGGCGCCGACTACAACATCTTGTTGATGTCGAGAGTGCGCGAGGAGTCAGCAACTGCAGCGCGTGACGGTGTCGCCCGCGCCGTTGCCGCGACCGGTGGCGTCATCACGAGCGCTGGCCTGGTGTTCGCAGGAACGTTCATCGCGATGACGTCGTCACCTGTGCTCGGCCTCGTCGAGACCGGGACCGGTGTCGCAGCCGGCCTGCTGCTCGACACGTTCGTCGTACGGTCTCTGCTCGTGCCCGCCGTCGCGGCGCTGCTCGGCCGCGCCAACTGGTGGCCAGGTGAGCGCAAGCGCTCGATCGCGCCGCCGCTGGACGGCGTCCGTCGCCTGCCGCCGGACCGGGCCAGCGCGCAAAGCCCGCGCGCCGCTTCATAAGTCACCGTCGGCCATCGCGCGAGCAGCCACGAGCCGGCAGCGACGAGTAGCAGCGCAAGCGCCAACGTCGGTGGCACGGGAGCCGGACCGGTGTAGGGAAGCACCTTCGGCAGCTTGTGCGTCCGGACGTGATGCTTCAAGGTCGCCGGCTTGTCGGCTTGCTGCGCAGCAGGTTCCACCGTCTGGACAACCGACTGGGAGTGGGCGCTTGTCTTTCCGCCGCCAGAACCGTGCGTCGCGGCCGCAACGATGCCAGCCGCCAGGACAGCGACGGCGCCAACCCCGAGAACAGTTGTGGAGCGTCGCAGGCTCACGTGTCGAGGGAAGCACTACCTAGCGCCCAGGCCAGGATGCCGCGCCGCACCCCCATCCCAACTTCGCCCGGCAATTGGGACACTGCCTACGTAAGGTGTCCGAATTGCCGCGCGAAGTTGGTTAGATTGCCGGGATGTTGCCGCGGCTGCGCCAGGTCGTTCTCGCTGCTCATGACCTCGACGCGGTCACCGCGCGGATCGAGGACAAGCTCGGCATCCGGGACCCGTTTCGCGATCCTGGCCTCGCCCACTTCGGGCTGCACAACGCCGTCTACGCGGTCGGCGACACCTTTCTCGAGGTGGTCTCGCCGATCCAGCCGGAGACGGCCGCCGGGCGCTATCTCCAGCGCCGCGCCGGCGACTGCGGCTACATGGTGATGTTCGAGGTCGAGAGCGAGGAACAGGTCCGCAACGCCCTCGACGTCATGTCAGTGCGGACGATGCACGACATGCGGTATGACGACATCGTCGACTTGCATCTGCATCCGAAAGACATTCCCGGTGCGATCGTCGCCGTGGACATCACCAACCCGGTCGGCTCATGGCGCTGGGGCGGACCTCGATGGGAAGGCGCGATCCCCGACCATGCGCCCGGCGGCATCGTCGGCCTGACGGTTGCCGCGGTGGATCCGCACACCGTCGCGACGCGGTGGGCAGGCGTGCTCGGTCTCGACCTCACCGACGACGTCGACACCGTTGTGCTCGCACTGCCGAGCGGGCAGCGCATCGACATCGTCGAGACGACCGACCCCGGAAGCGAGGGCATCATCGGCGCCACCATCGACGGGGCACTCCACGAGCCGACAAGCATCGGCGGCGTACGGTTCACGCCGGGACAACCTCCGGAGGCGCAACAAGCATGAGCACCATCGACACCGGCACCGACGAACTTCTCGCCGAGATCAACGACGGCGTTGCGGTCATCACGATGAACCGGCCGGAGCGACGCAATGCGTTCTCACCGACGTTGATCGAGGCGCTCGGACGCGTGTTAGCCGACGTGGAGATCGACGACAACGTCGGCGCCGTCGTCCTGACCGGTGCAGGAGGCGCGTTCTGCGCCGGCGGCGACGTGAAGATGATGGCGGAGGGGGCCTACGCGGGCTCGGCGCCCATCGACACGCTCATCAACGGGCAGCGGATCAACCAGCGCGCGACCAGCGGCAAGTTGTGGTCGATGCTCAAACCGACCATCGCCATGATCCCGGGTGCCGCCGCGGGCGCCGGCCTGTCATTGGCCCTCGCCTGCGACCTGCGTTATGCCTCCGACAACGCCATCTTCACCACCGCATTCGCACGCGTCGGCTTCTCCGGCGACTACGGCGGGACCTGGTTCCTCACCCGCCTCATCGGCAGCGCCAAGGCCAAGGAGCTGTATTTCTTCTCCGAGAAGCTGAACGCCGCACAAGCACTTGAGCTCGGCATCATCAACGGCGTTTATGACGCCGACTCACTTCGCGACGAAGTGATGGCGAAGGCAAGCCAGCTGGCAAACGGCCCGCGCATCGCCTTGCGCTACATGAAGGAGAACCTCAACCGCGCCGTGCTGACCGAGTTCGAGCAGTGCTCCGATCTGGAGACGACGCATCACGTGCATACGGCGACAACGGACGACCATCGCGAGGCTGCGCTCGCCTTCGTCGAGAAGCGCGAGCCGAAGTTTCAGGGTCACTGAGCTCACCCGCTGCGGCGCGGGCAATGTGCTTGGCGTCGATGCCGAGCTCGCGGAACATGCCACTGATCGGGTTCGTATAGCCGGTGAACCACATGCGCGGTGCGTTCGGATGCGTGCGGCCGCGTCGCACTGTTGGCCGGCCGTTGCTGCCGAGCACACCCAGATGCCCGACCAGCGGGTCCAGGCCGCGCTCGTAGCCGGTAGCCGCGATGACGACATCAGCCGGCCGCTCCAGCCCGCCGTCGAAACACACGTAACGCTCGTCGAAGCCGACGACCCCGGGCACGACCGTGATCTGCCCGTTCGTCACCGCACGCACGAAACCGACATCGATGAGGGGGATCTGGTCGTCTCGCAGCACGCGTTCGTAGAGGCCGTCCTTCGGTGTCGGCAGGCCGTATGCCGACAGGTCACCCAGGTCGAGCCTGCGCATCGTGGCAGCGATCGGGTCGAACACGCGCGGTGGCAGGTGCCGGAACAAGACACCTAGCGCCAGCGACGGAACGCCATACCTCTCGCGCAGCACGATGTGCGGTGGTGTCCGGACGGCGATCGCCACCTCGCGCGCGCCACCCTCGACGAGGTCGACGGCAATCTCGGCACCGGTGTTGCCGGACCCGACGACGAGCACGGACTGACCGGCATATGGCGCCGGGTTGCGATAGAGCGAGGCGTGGAGCAGCTCGCCGGTGAATTCGTCCACCCCGGGCCAGTCGGGAAGGCTTGGCGTGTGGTTGTGGCCCGTGGCGACGACAACGGCTTGCGTCTCGATGTCGCCTGAGGGCGATCGCAGCAGCCAACCGTCGGGGCTGCGGTCAACCCGCGTGATCGTCATACCGAGCTGCACCGGGAGTCGGTGGTGAGCGGCGTACTCCCCCAGGTAGCGCACGACATCGTCGCGGGAGACCCACCTCCCGTAGCGACGTGGGATGCGATAGCCGGGCAGGTGCGACAGCCAGCGAACGGTGTGCAGGTGCAGCCGGTCGTAGTGGTTGCGCCAGCTTGCGCCGACCGAGTCAGCGCGGTCGACGACCACCGCGTCGATGCCATGCGCCCGCATCATCGCGGCGGCGGCGAGCCCACCCGGGCCCGCGCCGATCACGACGGCCTGCTGCACGTGTCCAGTGTCCGGATCGGCCCCGCCGCTACTGTGCCGGGGGTGGAGATCTGGTTCAACCCCGGCTGTTCGAAGTGCCGCGCCGCGAAGGCCGCCCTCGACGAGGCCGGCCTGACATACACGATCCGTCGCTACCTCGACGAGCCACCGACTGAGGACGAGCTGCGCACGACCCTCGACGCGCTGGGCCTGGAGCCGTGGGACATCACCCGCCTCGGCGAACCGGTCGCGGCGGAGCTCGGGCTGAAGGAGCGCGCGCACGACCGGGACGAGTGGATCGGCATCCTCGTTGCCAACCCGGCACTCATCCAGCGACCGATCATGGTGACGACAGATGGCCAGGCCTGGGTCGCGCGCGATCCGGATGCGGTCGAGGCGGCGATCGGCTCCGAACAGCAGTGACGTTGCCGAACTTCCTGGTCCTCGGCGCGGCTCGGTGTGGAACGACCTCGCTGCACTACTACCTGGCCGAGCACCCCGACGTCTGCATGTCGTCGATCAAGGAACCGAACTTCTTTCTCTTCGAGCCGACCCCGGCTGGGCCGCGGCCGTGCATCGCGGACGACCGCCGGTTGCTCGCGAAGTCGGTACCCGAACGCGCACGCTACGAGCGCCTGTTCAACGAGCCGTCAGTCGCGGTGGGCGAGGCCTCGCCGCTCTACCTCTACACCCGCGAGTCCCCCGAACTCATCCGCTTGCTGGTGCCGGACGCCCGCCTGATCGCCGTCGTCCGGGAACCCGTCGATCGTGCCTGGTCGCATTTCGTCTATGTCAACGACGACCTCGGCTCGGACGCCGTACCGGCCTTCGCGCGGGCGGTCGATGAGGAGATCAGCAAAGGTTACGAGCCTTACCGCACCGGGACGCACTTTCTGCGACTGAGCGCTTATGCCCAGCAGCTGCAGCGCTATCGCGCGACGTTTCCCGCAGCGCAGTTGCTCGTGGTCTCGTACGACGACCTCATCGAGCGCACATCCGCGACATTGGCTCGCCTGTGCGCGTTCCTCGGTGTCGATGAGACGTTCACCTTCGACACGTCGGTGCAGTACAACCCGTCAAGCGGCGAGACGTCACTCGTCGCGCGCGTCGACAGGGTGGTGCGCCCGGCGTATCCGTATCTCAAGCGGCTGCTGCCCGCGCGGGTAAGCGGGCGACTCGCGCGTGGTCGCGCCAAGCTGCGTGCGGCGGCGCGGGGCAGCAATGTCATGGAGTTTCCGATCGAGCTGCAGCGAAAGCTCGACGACTACTTCGCCGATGATCGCGAGTGGTTGCAACGCGAATGCGGCATCACGTTCCCGTCGCGGTCAACGGGGTGAACGCGCGGCGCAGCTCGGCCGGATGCAGCTGTCCGTGCAGCGCCGTGGTCAGTAGTTGCGCGAGGGAGTAGTCCGGGTCGCTTTCGAGAGCGCGTTCAAGCGCGGTCGACACGATGACCCCATCTCCCTGCAGATAGGCGGTCCAGGCAAGAGCGGTGCACGCCGGGGCGTCGAGCGGCGGAAGCGCCCGGCGAGCGAGATCGGTGAACAGCAACCGCATCACGTCCTCGTCGCCGGAAGCAGCCCAGCCGATGAGCTCGTCACGCAAGAGCACATCGTGGAGCGCGAGAATGAGCGTCGCCGCTTCTGCATCAGTGAGGTCACCCGGACGGTCGGTGTAGCGGGCTCGAAGCTTGACCGCGAGCCGCTTGGCCCGCTGGCGATAGTCGCGCGGCGTCGAGTCAGCGAACTCGACGCCGGCGGCCTCAAGCGCTGCGTCCATGGCACGCGCGCGTTCGCCTGCAACGCGCTGGATGGACGCAACCACCGCCTCACGGTCGGGAAGCACGACCGTCCCATTGAGCGCGTGCGCCGCTTCAAGGGCGCGACGCCCGGGTGAGCTGGCGTCGCGGACACGACCGTCCAACGGGCAACAACGTGGGTCGTCGCAGACGTAGGACCAGATGCGGTCCTCGTGCACGAGCACCGCGTCGCGCAGCGGGAGCGTCAGCGCTGTAGCGATGCGGTCGACGAGCTCTTGTCGAGGCAGTCGGCCGTTGCATGGCCGTTCGTCGGTATAGATGAACAGCATCACGGCGACTGCTTCCTTAGTGGCCGCCATGCGTTCGGCGACGAAGGCGGCGAACGTGTCGTCATGCTCGGGCTCGACGAGGTCGAGTCGCATGGAAAAGCTCAGTCGCTCACGAGGATTTTGGAGCGTGACCGCAACGATGCTCTCCTTCGGCTGGAAGCCGAGAAGGAAGGGCACGGCGTCGACGACATCGTTGAGCTCGTCGAGCTTGATCGTGATGGGGACTCGCGCAGTCGTCATGCGCCGACCCTGCGGCCAGGCCGCCCCCGCCAGGGGCTAGCTGGCGTCCGCTGTGGATGAACTCAGGCACTGTGGATGGCACTGCGCGCGGCCGCGCGGAGCTGATCGACGTATCCGCCGCCGAACAACTGCACGTGCACGAGCAGCGGATGCAGCTGGTGCAGCGGCACGCGCTCGCGCCATCCCGCGGTGAGCGGCGTGACCTCGTCATACGCACGCAGGATGTGGTCGAGGTATGGCGCGCCGAACAGCGCGAGCATCGCGAGATCGGTTTCGCGGTGGCCCACGTGTGCGCTGCTCGCGTCGATCAGCCACACCTGCCCGTCGACGCTCCACAGCACGTTGCCGCTCCACAGATCGCCGTGGATCCGCGCCGGCTCGTCGGTGGGGCCGGCGACCTCGTCGATGCACGCGATGACGTGTTCAACCGCTTGGCGCGTGTCGCGGTCGAGCCCCGGCAGGTACGGCGCCAGGCGGCGCTCGGCATAGAACGACGGCCAGTCATCGTGGCGGGTGTTGTCCAGCGGAAGCGGCCCGATGAACCCGTCCTCCGGGGCGCCATACGGCTCGGCATCGATGCTCGTGTGCATCTGGGCCAGCCGGCGGCCGAACGCTTCGCCCGCCTCGGCTGACGGCCGGCCCGGCTCGATCCACTCGAGCACGAGCTCGTCGGGCTGTAGCTCGAGGACGTGGGGAAGCGGCGGGCCACCTTCCACGCGCAGCCAGTCCAAGCCGCGAGCCTCGGCTGCAAGCAGGCCCGGCGGGCTGCCCCGGCCGCGCTTGACGAACTCCCGTCGGGTCACGACCGCGCGAGCTCGGACGCGCGCAGCCAGTCGAGCAGCCCCTGACACGCCGCCTCGACCATCGCGAGCACCTCGTCGAACCCATCAGCGCCGCCGTAGTAAGGGTCCGGCACGTCGGTGCCGTCCGCGTCGGGATCGAACGACCGCAGCAGGCGCACGTCGTCCTCGCGCCCCGGCGGCGCCAGCAGCCGTAGTGCGGCGAGGTTGTTCTTGTCCATCGCAACGACAAGGTCGTTGTCGGCGAACATCGCGGCGACGAACTGCTGCGCGCGATGGCTGGAGCCGTCATACCCGTGCCGGCTGAGCACGTCCACGGTGCGCGGGTCGGCCCGCTCACCGATGTGCCAGTCACCGGTGCCGGCACTGCTCACGTCGACGCGGTCGGTCAGGCCGGCGTCGACGAGCAGCGCACGCATCACGATCTCGGCGATCGGCGATCGGCAGATGTTGCCCAGGCAGACGAAGCAGATGCGAAAAGTCATGTTGGCAGGATGAAAGCATGCAGATGGGTTTCGGCATTCCCGTGTCCGGCTCTTGGGCCTCCCCCGACAACATCCGCGAGATCTGTCAGCGCGCCGAACAACTCGGCTATGCGTCGCTCTGGTCGTTCCAGCGCACGCTCTATCCGGGTGGCGATCCCATCCCCATGCCCTATCGCAGCGTGCATGATCCGCTCGCGATCTCGGCCTACGTCGCCGCCATCACCGAGCAGGCTCGTGTCGGGATCGCGATCGTGAACCTGCCGTTCTATCCGCCGATCGTCCTCGCCAAGGCCCTCACGAGCGTCGACATCCTCTCCGGTGGACGGCTCGATGCCGGCTTGGGTCTCGGCTGGAACCCGGACGAGTTCACTGCGGCGGGCGCCCCGATGGAGCGCCGCGGTGCGCGCGCGGAGGAGTTCGTCGCCTGTCTGCGGGCGATCTGGACGGACGACCCGGTGGAGTTCGCGGGCGAGTTCTACACCGTGCCGAAGTCGTATGTCGATCCCAAGCCGGTGCAGCAGCCGGCTCCGCCGATCCTCATCGGCGGAAGCGCCGAAACCGCGCTGCGACGCGCGGGCCGGATTGCCGATGGGTGGATCTCGGCGAGCCGCTTCCCGGCGGCGCAGCTGCCGGGCGCCATACAGATCATTCGGGAAGCCGCGCAGGGCGCCGGCCGCGACCCGGAGGGCATCAGGATCGTCATCCGTGCCGCAGTGCGGGTCCGGGACGCCGACGAGGAGCGGCAGTTCACCGGCACCCTCGACAAGATCCGCCGTGACTTCGGGGAGTACGCCGCCTGCGGGGCGACCGAGCTGTTCGTCGACCTCAACTTCGACGAGCAGATCGGCAACCCCGATGCGGATCCGGCGGACTCGATGCGCCGGGCACACGTTGCCCTGGAAGCCTTCGCTCCCGCGTGAACCGGGCGCTAGCGTGGATGACGTGCCATCCGACCGTCCGCCCCGGCTGCGGCCTATCGCGCCCGGGACCATTGCCGACAACGTCCGCGCGAGCGAAGGCGTGTCGGACGAGGAGCTGGTGGTCCGCCTCTACGACGCCCTCGCCACGCTGCCGCCGGCGGAACGAGCCGCCGCGGTCGTCGCGTTCGGGCTCGGCGAGGGACACACCGGGGTTGCCGAAGAGCTAGGTATCTCTGCCGAGGACGCCGACGCGCTCACCCGCAACGCGCTACAGCTGTTGCGCGGCCAGCTCGACGACATCGACCTCGACGCTCCGGCCTTCTACGGCGTCCTGGAGCGCCGTAAGGGCCACCGCACTGCCCGGCAGGACCCGTCGCACGGCGGCTGAGTGTCTTTTGGCTTTTCGTCCCGCACGGCGTTTTCGAGCGGAGCGAGAAAACGGCGGGCGGTATACACGAAAACCCCGGAGAACTCTCCGGGGTCTCGCGCACCGACTCGCCAGGTCTGCCTCGCGGCACTGGTTCGCTCTTAGCGACAAAGGTTGGGACCGGGGGCCATGGATCGAGCCGGCGGACACCTTGCGGTGTCCTGATTGAAAACGGTAACGCACCGGCCTGCATTCCCGGGGCCGGATCGTCCCGTCAGTGTGAAAGTCGTCAGCCGGCCTTCCGGATGACGATGTCGTTCTTCGGCAGCGCCTCTGGCTCACGCACCGCCGCGCGCCGATCGCGCGCACGCAGCTCGGCATAGCGGACCTTGAGCCGCCCGGCCACCGCCCCAAACTTGTTGAGGAAGTGCAGCCGCCGCAGCTCCCAGTCTTCTTCCGGTGTCAGCCCAGGACGCATACCTCCCATATCGGCAGGTCGGGGCCCGGAATCAACCCCCGCCGCTCTGCCGTTTGGCGGATCGGTAGCGCGTGGCCGCGTCCAGGATGACCTTGCGGAGCCGAACGGTCGCCGGCGTCACCTCGACGCACTCGTCCTCGCGGCAGAACTCCAGCGCCTGCTCCAGCGACAGCTGCTTGTGCGGGATCAGCCGGACCAGCTCGTCACCGGTCGACGAGCGCATGTTCGTGAGCTTCTTCTCTTTCGTCGGGTTGACGTCCATGTCGTCGGCCCGCGAGTTCTCCCCGACGATCATGCCCTCGTAGACCTCGGTGGTGGGGCCGACGAACATCGTCCCGCGGTCCTGGAGGTTGAACAGCGCGTATGACGTCACCGGGCCCGATCGGTCGGCGACGAGTGAGCCGGTGGGGCGGGTGCGAAGCTCGCCGTGCCAGGGCTCGTACCGGTCGAACACGTGATGGATCAGCCCGGTGCCGCGGGTCTCGGTGAGGAACTCGGTCCGGAAGCCGATCAGGCCGCGGGCGGGGACGGCGTACTCCATCCGCACCCAACCGGTGCCGTGGTTCACCATCTGCTCCATGCGCCCCTTGCGCAACGCCATCAACTGGGTGACGACGCCGAGGTAGTCCTCGGGGATGTCGACGGTGAGCCGCTCCATCGGCTCGTGCACCTTGCCGTCGACGATGCGGGTGACGACCTGCGGTTTGCCGACGGTGAGCTCGAAGCCCTCCCGGCGCATGATCTCGACGAGGATCGCCAGTTGCAGCTCGCCGCGGCCCTGCACTTCCCAGGTGTCCGGCCGATCCGTCGGTAGCAGGCGGATCGAGACGTTGCCAACAAGCTCCTGATCGAGTCTCGTCTTGACCAGGCGCGCGGTCAGCTTCTTGCCGCTCTGGCCGGCGAGTGGGGAGGTGTTGATGCCGATCGTCATCGACAACGAGGGCTCGTCGACGGTGATGACGGGCAACGGCCGCGGGTCGTCCGGGTCGGCGATGGTCTCGCCGATCGTGATGTCCGGGATACCGGCGATCGCGACGATGTCGCCAGGGCCGGCTTCCTCGATCGGCACGCGCTCGAGCGCATCGGTGCCGAGCAGCTCGGTCAGCTTGACGCGTTCGATGGTTCCGTCGGTGCGACACCACGCGACCTGCTGACCCTTGCGCATGGTGCCGTTGTGGACGCGACACAGCGCGAGCCGACCGAGATAGGGCGAGGCGTCAAGGTTGGTCACGTGGGCCTGCAAAGGCGCGGTGTCGTCATACTCCGGAGCCGGCACGGTGGCAAGCAGCGTCTCGAACAGCGGCCGCAGGTCGGCGTTGTCCGGCATCCCGCCGTCCTTCGGCCGGTCTATCGAGGCGCGGCCGGCTTTGGCCGATGCGTAGATGATCGGGAACTCGATCTGGTGCTCGTCGGCGTCCAGGTCGAGGAAGAGCTCGTAGGTCTCGTCAACGACCGCGCCGATGCGCGCGTCAGAGCGGTCGACCTTGTTGACGACGAGCACGACCGGAAGGTGCTTCTGGAGCGCCTTGCGCAGAACGAAGCGGGTCTGCGGCAGCGGCCCTTCGGAAGCGTCGACGAGCAAAAGGACGCCGTCGACCATCTCGAGGCCACGTTCGACCTCACCGCCGAAGTCCGCGTGGCCGGGCGTGTCGACGATGTTGATCGTGGTGTCGCCGTAGCGGACCGCGGTGTTCTTCGCGAGGATCGTGATGCCCTTCTCGCGCTCGAGGTCCATCGAGTCGAGAACCCGCTCCCGGACCGAGCCTTCGTCAGCTTGGTGCTGGGTGAAGGCACCGGACTGCCAGAGCATGGCGTCGACGAGCGTGGTCTTGCCATGGTCGACGTGAGCGATGATGGCGACATTGCGAAGGTCGTTCCTACGGGGCACGACATTCCAGGCTACCGACCCACGCCGGATAGCCACGTGCCGATCTCGGCGAGCAGTCCGCCCTTCGTTTCGGAAGGCATTGTCGAGTGCTCGACGGCGGCGCGGGCAAGTTTCGCCAAATCCGCAGCCGTGTAGGCGTGGGCGTCGCGGGCGGCGGCGTACTGATCGACGAGACCTACGCCGAACAGCAGCGGGTCGTCGGCAGCGAGGACCACCGGCACACCGGCCTCTTCCATCGCCCGAAGCGGGACCGCTGCGTGTCCGGCGAAGACGCCAAGGGCGACGTTGGACGCAGGACACACTTCGCACGCGACGCCCGCGTCGGCGAGCGCGGCAAGCACGTTCGCATCCTCGGCCGCGCGCACGCCGTGCCCGATCCGGCGTGGTGCGAGTTCGTCGAGAGTGCGTCGTACGGCGTCAGGCCCGAGCAACTCACCGGCGTGAGGGACGGCGATCAGTCCGTGCTCACGCGCGATGCGGAAGGCTTTGACGAAATCGTCGACGCGGCCGGTGCGCTCGTCGTTCGACAAACCGAAGCCGACGACACCACGATCGGCGAATCGTGCGCCGAGGCGGGCGAGCTGTTCGGCCTCCCACGCGGGGCGGGTGCGGTTCGCGGCCACGATGAGCCGCATTCCGACACCGGTATGACGCTCCGCATCCGCAACAGCGTCCGTGAAAACTTCCATCGCGGTGACGACGTCGCCGAGCCGCGTGGCGTAGCCGGTCGGTGTGACCTGTAGCTCACACCAGCGCGACCCCGCGGCCAGCTCGTCTTCGGCGATCTCGCGAATGAGGCGGCTGATGTCGTCGGCGGTTCTGAGTACGCTGCGCGCCAGGTCATAAAGCCGCTGAAACCGTGGCCAGCCGAGCAACTTCCAGTCATCGATTGCCGGTTCGACGAGACGTTCCGGCAGGCGCACGCCATAGCGGTCGGCAAGCTCGACGAGCGTCGCGTGTCGCATGCCGCCGGTCAGGTGCAGATGGAGATGCGCCTTCGGCAGAGCCGCCAGCGCAGCGTCGGAGACCATTGGCTGGGACCTTAGGCTGGCCCTGTGCGGATCGCTACGTGGAACGTCAACTCGGTCGGCGCACGGTTGCCGAGGCTCAACGAGTGGCTGGAGCTCGTCGAACCGGACGTCTTGTGCCTGCAAGAGACAAAGATCGCGGGAGACCAGTTCCCCGCCGAACGCGCGGAGGAGCTCGGCTACGAGGTCGAGGCCAACGGCGACGGGCGCTGGAACGGCGTGGCGATCCTGTCGCGTATCGGTCTCACCGATGTCGTGAAGAACTTCCCCGGTCAGCCGCCATACGCGCCGCCGGCCGACGAGGACGATCCGGCGCTGATCGGCAAGCCCCCGGCGGTGGAAGCGCGTGCCATCGGCGCGACCTGCGGTCCATTACGCGTGTGGTCGGTCTACGTGCCGAACGGGCGATCGCTCGACAGCCCGCACTACCCCTACAAGCTGGAGTGGCTCGCGGCGCTCAAGACGGCGCTCGAACCGGAAGTGGAGTCGGGCCAGCCCTTCGTCCTCATGGGTGACTTCAACATCGCGCCTACCGACAAGGACGTGTGGGATCCGGCCGCGTTCGTCGATTCGACGCACGTGACCGACGCGGAGCGCTCGGCATACAAGGCGCTTGTCGATCTCGGCCTGGTGGACCTCGACGCGCGGGCACTGAAGGGCGACCACCCCTTCACCTACTGGGACTATCGCGCGGGCATGTTCCACAAGGGCATGGGGATGCGGATCGACCTGGTGCTCGCGAGCAAGTCAGTCGCCGATGCCAAGACCGATGCCTATGTCGATCGTGAGGCCCGCAAAGGCAAAGGGCCGAGCGACCACGCGCCCGTGGTCGTCGACGTGAGCCTTTAGCTCTCGGCGGCCTTCTTCAGCGAAGCGAGGGTCTGTTCCATCTCGCGGCGGTTGTGCGCCGCCCGGTCGATGACACCCATGACGGGACCGGACGCCACCTTCATCCACGCGGGTCGACGATCGGTCCACGACTCGGTCACGCGCGTCGACGAGCCATTGCCGCTGAGGTCGTACTCCCACGTCGAGATCGACAACGGACCGTAGGTCACCTCGAACGCGAACCGCTTGCCCGGGGTCGCGTCCGTCACGACGCACGTCGTCGACCAGCGGCGCAGGCCCTTGGCGTTGCGACCGCGGAACTTGGCGCCGACCGCCGGCCCGTTTGCGCCGTCGATCCACCGACCGCCGTTGTTCTCCGGGCTCCACTCGCCCATGCGCGGCAGGTCGCTCACCAACGACCACACTTTCTCGGCCGCTGCGTTGATTTCGGCGCTGACCTCGACGTCGCTCATGCGGTGGATCCCTTCAGCTGGCTCTGGAAGAACGTGAGGATTCTGCCCCATGCGTCGTCGGCGGCCGCGGGGTCGTACTCGACCATCAGCGGAGAGGTCCACGCCGTCTTGCCCGTGTGCTCGAACAGGAACCCGTGCTTGGCGGTGGGGTACTCCTTCACGTCGTGCTCGACGTCAAGGTCAGTGAGCAGCTTGTCGAGCCTTGCGCCGCTGCCACGCAACCGGCGATCGCGATAGCCGTATGACGCAACGATCGGGCAGGCTCCGCGCAACTGGTCCATAGGCCGGCGCGGAAGGTCACCGTAGTTTGGCGCCGCAACATCGAACCCTTGCGGTGACACGAGCAGCGCCAGCGCACCGCCCATGCAGAACCCGATGACGCCGACCTTGCCGGTGCAGTCGTCGCGATCAGCGAGGAGAGTCCGGCAGCCCTGGATGTCCTCGAGCGCACGCCCCTGACCGTTGACCATCGCGCGCAGTGTCGCGGTCAGGCACCGTGCAGTGTTGCCCCAGGCATAGAGATCCGGAGCGAGCGCGAGATATCCGTTGGCGGCAAAGCGATCGGCCTGCTTCTTGATGTCGTCCGTCAGGCCGAAGATTTCGTGCAGCACAACCACACCCGGCCATGGCCCCTCAGAACCAGATGCAGAGCCTTCGGGCACGGCGAGGTAGCCGCGGATCGTCCCGCTCGGGACCGGGATGTCGACGTCAGCCACGAGCGGGACGTTACCGCCTACCCCCTTCCGTTCGTCTCCGCGGCGTCAGCTGAAGAACGCGTCGTCTCCCGCTAGGTCGGCGTGCAACTCGAGCAGGTCGGTCATCTTCTCGCCGATGAACGTGAACAGGATCGACACTCGGCTTACCCGGGTGACGCCGTTGCGGGTGCCACTCGTCTGGTGCAGCGCCATGACATGGCCGTGGCCGTCGGCATGAGCGTCGATGAGGTCAGCGCGGAACGTTCCGTTGGTGAGCTCACTCAGCGCACCGTAGTAACCGAGCACCGACTCGATGCCCTTGTGGTCACCCGCGAGCGCGGTGGTGCCCGGCACGTGATGAACGACGTCCTTCGCCATCAGCGACACGAGCGTGTCGATGTCGCGATTGTTGAAAGCCTCGTACCCCCGTCGTACGAGCTCCACATGCCGGTCTTCGCTCATCGGCGTCGGCTGGCCGCCCTTGGCATAGCGCGTCGCGTCCGGGGACGTGTCCACCATGATGACGGCCTCATCGCCGACCACCCACGCGTCGTGTCCGGCGGGCAGGTCGAACAGGTCGCCGCTGCGAATGTCGCACTCGGTGCCGTCCTCCATACGCACGCGCATTGTGCCGTTCAGCACGTAACCCAAGTGCCTGGTCTGGCATGACGTTGACCCGACGATGGGTCCTACGTCGGTCGAGTAGCGCCACCCCGGCTCGAAAGTCCCCTTGACCAGTGCAGCCCCACCCGCGCTGCCGATGATGGCGCGGCCGTGCGCAATGAACTCGCGTACCTCGCCGTCACGATCGAGGTTGCTGATGATTGTCTGCGCCATGCGACCACCCCTCGGCCTTCGTTCCGGGCGCCGAACGCCGGACGCGTCCGGCCAACACGGCGATCGTGGCACCGGGTCGACGCCCCTGCTAGGGGACGAATCGGACCACTTCCGGGGATGCGAGATGCTTCTGCGGTGCCGACCGATTTCTCACTCAAGACGTCAAATGCCCTGCACCGGACCGCGCTGAAGCTGACCGGTGGCCGTTTCGGCTGGCGTCTGGCCGGAATGCCCGTCGTTGAACTCACGACGACAGGCCGCAAGACCGGTGAACCACGCACCGTCATGCTCACGTCGCCGTACCAGGAAGGCGACACCTGGATCATCGTCGGATCGCGCGGCGGCGACGACCGCAAGCCGGGGTGGGTGTTCAACATCGAGGCCAACCCCGAGGTGAAGGTGCGATTCGGGGGCAGCCCCGTTCAACGAGTACGCGCACGCATCGCCGACGACGACGAGCGCGCGCGACTGTGGCCGCTCGTGACCGGTGCACAGAAGAGGTATGCCGGCTACCAGTCACGGACGAGCAGGGAGATCCCGCTGGTCCTGCTCGACCGGGCTTAGCCCTGGGGCTGCCGCCCCATGAACGCGACGAACTGATCGATCGCCGGGGCGTCGTCCGCAACGGTGATCTCGGGGCCGATCTGGTCGCCACGGAACTGCGGCTGCAGTGTTTCGCGGCCACGCCGCAACGTTGCGGTCACTTCCTCGTCGGTGAACGGTACCGGCTGCCCGGTCCCCTGTGCCAGGTCCCAGCCGTGGGTCAGGTATTCCATGAACGTCATGTTGTAGACCATCGGCGCCGGCATTTCACCGCCGATGAGCTGCACGGTGCGGTCGATGCCGTAAGTGCGCCAACCATCGAGCATGCTCGCGCTATGGCTGCGGAAGTCGGCGGCTGAGCTGTCGCTGACGTCGTACGACGTCGGGTCGCCGCCGAACTTTCCACCGTTAGCCGCGGCGTCGAACACCCGCACCCAGCCGACGATGTGACCGAGCAAGGTGTGAACGTCGAAGTCGGGACACGGCGTTGGCTGATCCCACTGGTCGCGCGTCGTGTTGGCGATGAGGTTGCCGGTCTTGTCGAGAATTCCGGCGAGCACGTCCATCTCGTTCATGGGCGCAACCTCTCTAAGTGAGCGGCGCCGGGACGATGCTGAATTTAGGGTCGAGGTGGGCGGTGTCGTTGTAACGACGCAGCGCCCAAGGCTCTGGCATGGCGACGACCTGCGAGATCGACGCGTTGTCGGCGCCGATGAACGAGAACGTCGGTGCGCCCGTGACGATCGACAGCGCCTGACCGATGACGCCTCCGTGCACGACAACGACGACACGTTGACCGGGGTGAGCCGCGACGATCCGGCGCAGCGCACCGCCGACGCGCTTCTCGAAGTCGGCGTTCGACTCGGCGCCCGGGATGACGTCCCAACGCTTCTCGAGAAACATCTGCACGGCGATCGGATGGTGCTCGGAGACGTACTTCCGGAAGGCAACGCCTTCCCACTCGCCGAGGTAGACCTCACGCAGATCAGGCTCGACGAAGGGTTCCAGGCCGAGCTGCTTCGCCAGCGGCGCCGCGGTTTCGTGGGTACGACGTAACGACGTCACGTAGATGGCATCGATGTGCTCGTGTGCCAACCGGGTGCAAGAAGCTCGGCT